>UMHL01017300.1_pt1 | contig 85513 bp, 66 predicted proteins | sample 1965551 | NCBI WGS metagenome assembly UMHL01 (sample SAMEA4836100, study PRJEB28245) | human gut metagenome | biome: gut microbiome; material: fecal sample | place: Denmark | collected 2008 | reverse complement strand
GGACAAGGCGCCACACATGGTCGAGGACGTTCTGAAAACTAAGCCCGGCCCCGCCTGCGGTGACGCTGCTGCAAGCGGCCTGTGATGGGGCCGTTGTTGGTTGGGGCCGCTGGGCTGATGTGGGGGCACGTGGCCGTTGCGGGCTCTGGTCCCGGCGGCGGCCTCGGCGCTTCGCGCCTGCCGCCTTTGGGGACTGTGGGGCGCGGCCGGCAGCTACGGCGCGTTCGCGCCTGCTGCCTGGGGTGACTGCGGGGCCGTGACGGCAGCTGCGGCGCGCTGCGCCTGCCGCCTGAGGTGACTTTGGGGTTGGGGTGAATCGGGGTCTAATACTTTTCCCGAGAAGTGAACGACCTTATTTTGACCCCTGAAGCATAGGCATATTTTGACCGCTATTTCCTGCGGTTTTGCTGTGCGAATCCTGCGGTTTTGCGGTCTAAAGGTGTGGATGCTCCGGGGCTTCGTTTTTACTCGTTCACTTCCCGGGAAAAGTATTAGAGCTCAGCTGGTATGGGTACCGCTTTGGCGTCGAGCCCCCGCGTCATCTTCGCTTGATTGGGAAAAGCGGTCTCACTTAAACAATTACGAGCCTGCCCGGGCGTATCAGACAGGTTGTCTGCACAATTCGCGGTATTATGGTGCGGAGTTTTGAAAGGAGCCGCTGGTGGTCACGACGACGTTTGCCTCGCCTTTGGGCGAAATCTTGCTTGCCGCTGATGGCCGCGGTCTGACGGGACTTTGGTTTGAGGGGCAGGAGCACTTTGGCTCTACGCTTCTCCGGGAAGACTCCGAACATGTTGAAGGCGCCGATGCGGTCTCCGGTATTGGTGGCATGTCTTCGGTGAGTCCGGCAAATGGCGCGGCTTCTTCGGTGCTTGAGCGTTCCTGGGCTTGGCTGAATGCTTATTTTGCAGGGCAGGAACCTCGGTTTACGCCGCCGTTGCATATGATTGGTACGGCGTTTCAGCGCGAGGTTTGGTTTGAGCTGCTTTCTATTCCGCGTGGCGAGGTCACTACGTATGGCGAGATCGCCCAGCGTGTTGCCGCTCGACATCGTGCGCCGGGAAACGAGGCTCCCGTTGTGTCCCCGCGTGCCGTGGGGGCTGCGGTTGCACGCAATCCCATTTCGATTATCGTGCCGTGCCATCGCGTGGTTGCCGCCGACGGCTCGCTCAACGGATATGCCGGCGGGCTTGACCGCAAGGAGTGGCTGCTTCGGCTTGAGGGCGCGTACGAGGAATAACGCCAGGGCACTTTGCATGACGAAGGTGCCGCGAAGGGACGAGTCGCTGTCCTTTCGCGGCGCCTTTTGTTTAGCGGCGGGAAACCCCTATTGCTCTTGCAGGTCGTAGACGGTTGTGTTGCCGATGGTCTGGGCCGTGTAGTTTTGAGCGACCCATTCGGCGATCTCGCTTGCAGCGCTCGAGCCGCCCATCTGCGTGCCGCCCATACCGCCACCCATGCCGCCGCTTGCGATGTAGTAGCGGATGAGGCCTTGGGCAACGTAGACCTTGAACTCATCGAGCGTGGGCGCGGGATCCGATCCGTTAAAGCCACCGATGGCCATGACGGGAAGCTCGCTGGCCAGCTGGTAGCTCGCGGCGTTTTGCGATCCCGTGGTCGCTGCCGCCCAGCGGTAACCGCTGGCATTTTGTGTGAGCAGCTCGACCAGGCTATCGTTGGCGGACGTGCCGCCGAGCAGGCTGGATCCGCCGTCAGGCGTAGCTCCGTTGCCACCGGGGCCGCCACCGCTCATGCTGTCACCGGGTCCTGCCGTGACAATCGAGCCAGTGTGCCCGGTCGAAATCGTGCAGGTGGTCCAAACAATCGGCCCAGCTAAGAGGGCAACGATGCCGATCGTCGCAACGCCGCGGGCGCCGTGTTTCAGAGTCAAAGGCCATGTCGTAGGCAGGCAATCCTGCATCCAAAAGCCGATGATGCAGAGTGCAAGTCCTGCCACCACGCCAATCACGCCGATGCAGACGCCCAGCCGGACAAAGCTGCCGGAGCGTAATATCAGCGCCATATCCCAGGAGCTCGTTATGGCAATCAGAAGCCCCGTGATGTTCGGCATCCAGGAATGATTACGAAGCTCAAGCAGGCTGGCGCCGCATATGGCGACCAGTACCGCGATGGCGGGGGAGAGCGCCGCGGTGTAGTAGGCGTGGAAGATGCCGGCCATAAAACTAAAGACGAGCCATGTCACGACAAGCCAGGCGCCAAAGATGACAACCTGAGCGCGGCGGATGTGTGCAACGGTGTCCAGACCGGCCTCACCCCCACGTTTGTCCAGATAAAACCTGCCAAAATAAACCTGTCCCCTTTTGGCGGGCGTGGCGGCGATAAGGCCGAGAATAATGGCAGCGAAGGCGATGGGGGCGAGCCAGGTGATCTGGTCGCCAAAGTCGCTCGTCCATAGACGGAACAGGCCAGTTTCGCCCCACATGCCGCCCTGGCAGGCGCCGTTGAGCGCCTCGGACGCTCCGGGGATGACCGAGCCGGTTTCGTTGCCGGTCAGGCGCCCCAGGCCGTTGTAGCTAAAGGTAAGTTCGATAAACGAGTCGGTTTGTGAGCCGCCAAAGTAGGGGCGCGAGCCGCTCGGCACTAGCACGGTGAGCGCTACCCACCAGCCGGCGCCGACAACCATGGCACCGAGTGCCACGACAGCGTCGAGCAGGCGGCGCGGCCAAGTCGTGGGCGAAAGCAACAACATGGCCAAGCCAAAACCGGGGAGTACCAAAAGCACCTGGAACTGCTTAGTCAAAAAGCCCAGGCCGATTAGCAGGCCGGCCACGGCATACCAGCGGGTGCGCATGCGATTGCCGTGACGGTCCGCTGGCAGCTCGAGTCCGCGCAGTACGCAGGCGGCGGCGCTCAGCATAAGCAAGATGAGCAGGGCATCGGGGTTGTTAAAGCGAAACATGAGGGCCGCGACGGGCGCGGTGATAAACACGATGCCCGCCACGATGCCGCCGGCGTTGCCCCAAACGCGGCGCACGGTGGCGTACAGCAAATACGTGCACGTAACGCCCATGAGCGCCTGCGGCAGCAGAATCGCAAACGAGCTCAAGCCCAGCAGGCGCACCGAAAGCGCCATGAGCCAGATGGATGCGGGTGGTTTATCGACGGTGATGGCGTTGCCGGCATCCAAGCTGCCCCACAGGAAAGCCTCCCAGTTCTTGGAGCCCGCCTGCGCCGCGGCGCTGTAAAACTCGTTGGCGTAGCCCGAGGCGGTCAGGTTCCAAAAGAAGACGAATGTGGCTGCAAGCATGAGCAGTGCAACGGCGATCCAGTCGATTGGGCCGCGGGCGGGGGCGAGCGATGGAGCCGAGGACGCGCGCAGCTCGCGGCGAAGAGAGCGCGCCCCCTGCGAGACATGTGCTGATTGGCGAAGGGTGTCAAAGCTCATCAGGCATCCGCCGCCTGCTTGAGGGGATAACGATACGCGCTTGTCGGCGTAGCACCTGTCTGCCCCTCGCTCGCCTTGAGCCGCTTCATGCCGGCAAGGTCCTTGCGCACCGTGTCGACGATATGCACGGTCGTGCCAGGGTCCTCCTTCCAGCGCACGGCAAACTCGCAGGATGCGATGCCCATGCGTTCGGCCAGGACCAAAAGCTCGGTATCGAAGAACCATTCGTTGTCCTGGATGAGCGGCAGCAGTGTGTCTGCGGCCTCGGCAGATATCGCCTTAAATCCGCACTGTGCATCGTGAAAATGCACGCTCAGATAGCTCTGCAGCATGCGGTTATACGAGCGTGAGATAAACTCGCGTTTGACGCAGCGTTCCACACGCGACGCTGGCAGCAGACGTGAGCCAAAGCAAACGTCGGCGCGTCCGTCCAGAATGGGGCCGACAAGCTCGGGAATCTGCCGAATATCGGTGGAGAGATCGACATCCATATAGGCGCGCACGCGGGCCTTGGACGTGCTCCATGCGATTTTGAGCGCACGACCGCGACCCTTTTGGGGAATGCGGATGGCACGGAGTGTAAAGGGAAACTTGCAGCCGAGGATGCGGGCGAGTTCCCAAGTCTTGTCGCTGCTGGCGTTGTCGGCAATCACGATTTGCCAGGTAAACGACTTGGCATGAAGCGAAATCTGGCGTAGCTGATCCATCAGCAGCATGATTGAGGAGCCGAGTTCGGCCTGCTCGTTAAAGACGGGGATGACAAAGTCGCAGTCGACTTCGCGCGGCTCGCCGCAGTTGAGGATGGAAGAAGGGGAGGGCGTGCTTTGAGCTGCTTGCTCCGTCGCTGCCTTGGTTTGTGGTTGAGCGGTTGCGGGCGCGGGGCGGTTTTGCGTGGTCGCAGGTACGGCGCGGGCGTCCTGCGCGATGATGTCGGGCTTAGTCATGATCGTGCCTTTCTGTTCAGGCGGCTAGGCGGAAAGGGAAGTCTGCGAGGTGTCGGCGTCGGCACTCGTGTCCGCAGGCGCATCGCCCGGGGCGTCGGTTGAGCTGCCATCGGTCGAGCCATCGACAGAACCGCTCGCGTCGGGTGCGCCCGTGGGCGCCTGCCCACTCGGAGCGCTACTATCCGAGGCACCGTTGCCGTTGCCGGTGGCGCCATCCGGGCTCGGTGCCCCGCCGCCCTGCATGCCGCCCTGGCCGGCGCCCATGCCACCCTGCACGGCCTGGGCCGATCCGCCGGTCGCGGCGCTCATGATGGCACCACCTGCAAGCCCGCCAGCGAGCCCACAAACGGCGGCAAGCGTTGCGACTAGGAGCAGGTTGGCGGCGCGACTGGGCTGTTTGTCGTCGTGCTCTTTGGTGGAGACCGTCTGCTGCGGAGCGGGTTCGGCGACATATGCGCGGGTATCGGGAGCGGGCGCCGACGTGCCGGCGGGCATGGCGTGCTCTCCAGCAGACTCTCCCGCATAGAGTGGATTGACGACCGTGGCGGGCACATCGCTCGCTGCGTGTTGGGATGCCGTATTGGGCTCGGCGCTCTCGCTGCCGGTGACACCGTCGGTATTGCGGTTGAACAAGCTGCCCATAGTGTTCTCCAATCGGATAGGCGCGGAGCAGCCCGCGTTGGCGGCTCCCGCATCAAAGGGGATGGCATGGTCTCAACATGCCGTCGCGAGGTGGTATGGCTGTCCTCGTGACAAAGCTGTTCTACCGCGGCTGACGCGCAGACATGCGCTCGGCATCTGCGCCTTAAGTTTGGCTAAGCCCTATCCAGCGTTTTTAGAAACGTGCAGGTTGAGCTGCTAAGGCTGCGCTAAGGCAGCTTTCGGTGCGCTATTATCGGCAGTATCGAAATCTGTATCTCCGTGCGCCAAAGGAGCAACTATGAAGCTGATGCTTGCCGAGGACGAACCCGGTCTCTCCCGCGCCCTTACCGCGATTCTGCAACATAGCGACTACGAGGTCGACACCGCGCTCGACGGTCTGACGGCACTCGAATATCTACTTGCCAATGACTATGACGCCGCAATCCTGGACATCATGATGCCCGGTATGGACGGCATCGAGGTACTCAAGCGCACGCGTGAGGCCGGCAAACGCCTGCCCATCATCATGCTTACGGCCAAAAGCGAGGTGTCCGATAAGGTCGAGGGTCTGGATGCCGGTGCCAACGATTACCTGACCAAGCCGTTTGCCGCCAAGGAGCTGCTTGCGCGTATTCGTGCCATGACGCGCGCTGCGACGGCAATTGACGCCACGACGCTCAGCGTGGGCAACGTGCGCCTCGACACGGCATCGTGCACACTCGTTGGGCCTTTGGGCGAGGAACATCTGGCCAATCGTGAGTTTCAGCTTATGGAGCTCTTTATGCGCAACCCCGGCACGCGCATGCCTACCGAGCGTCTGATGCTCGAGGTCTGGGGCGAGGATGCACCCGAGGGTGCCAACGTGGTGTGGGTCTATATCTCCTACCTGCGCAAAAAGCTGACGGCGCTGGGTGCCAACGTGGCCATCCGCGCGTCGCGCAATCAGGGATATTCGCTTGAGGTTGTCGAAGGGGACGAGCAGGCGTGAGCGCACGCGCATGGTGGAAGCGCATGGCGGCAAAGCTCGGCATGGGCGCGGACTCGGGTAATCCGGGGCGCGCCGATGCTGCCAGTGCAATGGGACGTCGCCTGCGTCGCAAGTTTATCTTGGTTGCCATGGGTGCCGTGACCGTCGTGCTTACGCTCATTATTGCCGGCATCAACGTCGTCAACTACTCGCATGTCTGTAAAATGGCCGATGCTCGCCTGGACTATATCTTGGCAGGCAAGGATGGCATTGATGGGGAGGACGAGCCTAAGACCGGTCCCGGTCAGGATGCGGTTGCCGGCAAGGTTGCTACCGGTAACCGGGCGGCCATTCGCGATGGGCATTTTGAAGGCATGACGGCGGAATCTCCCTTCGACACGCGCTACTTTACGGTGACACTTGCCGGTGGGCAGGTGACCGATGTCAACACGGCCCGCATTGCCGCGGTGGGCGCCAAGCGTGCTGCACGCATCGCGGCAGGACTGTATTCCAAGGGTTGGACCTCGGGCTTTTCTGGTAACTACCGCTATACAGTTACGGTTCAGGGCGACGAGACAACCTATGTGTTCGTCGACTGCTCGCGCGAGCTTGCAAGCTTTCATTCGTTTTTGAGCGCGAGCGTGGCAATCAGTTGCATTGGCTGGCTGGCGGTGCTGGCAATCGTGGCGGGCGCCTCGGGTGCGGTGATTCGGCCGATGGTCGAGAGCTACAGCAAGCAAAAGCGCTTTATTACCGATGCAAGCCACGAGATCAAGACGCCGCTGGCCGTGATTGATGCCGCTAACGAGGTGCAGGAAATCGAGAGCGGCGAGAGCGAATGGACGCAGAGCATTCACGAGCAGGTTGCACGGTTGACGGCGCTCACGGAGCGTCTGGTATTTTTGGCTCGCATGGACGAGGGCTCGGCGGGCTTTACTATGACATCGATCGATCTTTCGGAGACTGTGGACAAGGCGGCGGCGCCGTTTGAATCGGTGGCGGTTTCGCGCGGAAAGCGGCTGTCGACGTCGATCGCGAGCGGTGTGCGGGCCCATGCCGATGCCGCGGCAGTGGCGCAGGTTGTTGAGCTGCTGCTGGACAACGCCACACGCTACGCAAGCGAGGGCAGCGTGATTGAGTTGAGTTTGCGTGCCGTCTCGCGCGGTGCGGGCAAAGGCTTGGCCGAGCTTGTCGTATCGAATGCTGTTGATGAGCTGCCCGAGGGTGACCTGGACCGATTGTTCGACCGCTTCTATCGTGCGGACGTGTCGCGCAGCTCCAAGACAGGCGGCTCGGGTGTGGGCCTGTCCGTGGTGCGAGCCATCGCCGAGGCCCATGGCGGGAGCGCTTCTGTCTGCGGCCGCGGCAACCAGATCACCTTCACCGTCCGCTTCTAAAACCTGCCAAAAAGGGACAAGTTTATTTTGGCAGGCTCTATCTGGGGAAACGCCGACGGGGAAGGCTGTGGGCGGAGGGTACGTCCCGGCGTGACGCTGCGCAGTGGGACGTACTTTCCTCTTGGGGCGTCTAGCGGAAACTGTATCCCAGTTTGAGGCTTCAGAACGGGACGCAATTTCCCCTAGGGGATATAAGATGCGACGGGCCACGTCAGGATAATTACCGGACGGCCTGGGAGACGGCTGGCTGGCTTAAAACCTAGCGCGTGAAATGACGCTCCACACTATTCAGCGCGCTTGATAGGATGACGAACCACAGTCTTAAGTTTCTCCGGTGCACATTTGCGCGGATCGGAGAGATAGATTTCGTGATGTAAGCGGGTGTCTGAGAAGTCGGGGACATAGCCCTGCTCGGTCGCGTATTCATACATAGCGTCTACGGTTGCCGGCTCGCTGTCATAGGGTCCGGTATGCATGCATTGAACGCAGAGACCTTCATCAACTTTAAGCAGCTCGACGGCGGAAAAGTCCAGTTTCTTTTTGGTCGTGGCTTCCGCGACTGCCCAGTCAAAGTCATCTCGGGTGACGAAATCGGGCAGGCGAATGCACGAGATAAAGTTGAAATCGTCCTTGCGTACATAATCGATGTCGCCGCTCGGGGAGTCTTGCCACCAGAAACCCTCGAGCGGCGGTACCACAAAGTCGAAATAGCCCTCGATACTCCTTGAGCCTTTCTTCGACATCTTGACGGTATAGGCGATGCCGTAAAGCAGCGGCAGGGCGTTTTGATACTCGCCACCTTCGGTATTTGGGTCGCCCTTTCCGCGAACTGCAACGTAGCTCATAGGCGGGACAGTTACGATGCTCGGCTTGCTTGCAGGCTTGTAGAGCTCCTTGCATTCCTTCTTAAAGTCGAACGCCATGTTGGCCGCCTTTCTGCGTATTGGCCTGCTTAAATAGCGGAATCATATCATAGAAACGAACAGCTGTTCGAATGATTTGGTTGACAGATAGAGATACGTGCGTTGTGTTTGGCGGTCGGCCTGACCCCGTCGATGATTTCCCTGCCTCCCCGTAGCCTCATCTATAGCTGCCGTTTCCCCATATAAAACCTGCCAAAATAAACCTGTCCCTTTTTGGTCGGTGCGAAATGGGTAATACTAAAGAGTTATCCGACCAGATGGGAATTACTCGATGGCTTATATCGAATTCAAAGACGTCATCAAGGCATACGGCGAGGGCGACGCCCGCATTCACGCGCTCGACGGCGCGAGTTTTACGGTCGAGCGCGGTGAGCTCGCCATTATCCTGGGCGCCTCGGGCGCCGGCAAGACCACGGCGCTCAACATCCTGGGCGGCATGGATACGGCGACTTCCGGCACCGTGACGGTGGACGGGCGCGACGTGAGCTCTGCCAACGAGGCGCAGCTCGTGGAATACCGCCGCGCCGACGTCGGCTTTGTCTTCCAGTTCTACAATTTGGTCCCCAACTTGACGGCGCTCGAAAACGTTGAGCTCGCGGCTCAGATCTGCCCCGATTCGCTTGATGCCGAACAGACGCTTCGTCAGGTTGGCCTGGGCGAGCGCCTGGGCAACTTTCCGGCACAGCTTTCGGGCGGCGAGCAGCAGCGCGTGTCCATTGCCCGCGCACTGGCCAAGAATCCCAAGCTGCTTTTGTGCGACGAGCCCACGGGTGCACTCGACTACAAAACCGGCAAGCAGATCTTGCAGTTGCTACAGGACACCTGCCGCAAGCAGGACATCACGGTCATTATCATCACCCACAACTCCGCGCTGGCGCCCATGGCCGATCGCCTGATCCGCTTTAAGAGCGGCCGCGTGGAGAGCGAGACGGTCCAGCAAAATCCCGTGCCTATCGAGACGATCGAGTGGTAGCGCCCATGGACCAAGATTGCCAAAACAGCCAAAACCACGATACGGAGCACGCGGGCCGCGACCGGGAGTTCGCGACCTACCGTACCGCCCAAAGCTCAAACGATATGGTGCCGACGGTTTTTCGCCGTGGCATCTACCGCACGATTCGGGGCAGTCTTAAGCGCTTCCTATCTATCGTGGTCATCACTGCGCTTGGCGTGAGCGTGATGTGCGGCCTTAAGGCGGGCTGCGAGGATTTGTGCGATTCGGTCGACGCCTATTTTGACCAGCAGAATGTCTATGACATTAACGTGCAGTCGACCTATGGCCTTACGCGCGACGATCTCGCGGCTATCCAAGAGGTCGACGGCGTCGAGACGGTCGAGGGCATCTACACCGAGACCGCCTACACCGCCGTGGGCACAACGCGCGAGCGCGTGGTCGTGCAAAGTCTCTCCAAGGAGAATATCGATCAGCCGGTGCTGGTGAGCGGCGATTTGCCCGAGAGCGCCGATGAAGTCGCGGTGACTTCGAAGTTCCTGAAGGCTTCGGGCAAAAAGCTCGGCGATACGGTGAGTTTTGCCGCCAATGACGCGAGCTCGTCCAACCAAAGTGCCAAGGATCAGTTTGCCGCGGGCGATTACACCATTACGGCCGAGGTCCTCGATCCTACCGACGTGAGCTCCGACTCGACAGTCAACGCCTTTCGCGCTGCTTCGGCTGCGGACTATAAGTTCTATGTGAGCGAGGATGCCGCGACATCTTCTTCCTACTCCGCAGTCCACGTGATCGTCGAGGGAGCCAAGAGTCTTAACTCCTATTCGGATGCCTACACGACAAAGATCAACGAGGTCAAAGGCAACATCGAGAAGATCCGCGAGGAGCGTGAGAAGGCGCGCGTCCAGGAGTTGACGGTTGACACGCCGACAAGCTTGGATACGGCCGAGCGTCAGGCCGCCATGCTCTTTGGGATCGAGCAGGATAACATCAACCGTATGGCCGAGGGCAGCGAGGAGCGCGTCCAGGCTCAGGCCGAGTTGGACCAGCGCCGCGCCGCCGCCGACCAGCATTTTGCCGATGCCCGCGCCGAGCTTTCCGATCTGGGCGAATGCACCTGGTACATTCAGGACCGCGGTAACATCGCAAGCTACTCGAGCGTCGAGAGCGACAGTTCTTCGATCGAGGCCATCGCCACGGTTTTCCCATTTATCTTCTTTGTCGTCGCTGTGCTCATCAGTCTTACCACCGCCACGCGCATGGTCGAGGAGGAGCGCACGCTTATTGGCCTGTACAAGGCGCTTGGCTATTCACGCGAGCGCATCCTGTCCAAATACGTGGACTATGCGCTGTGGGCATGTCTGATCGGCGGCGTGCTCGGCAACATCATCGGATTTGTGGGCCTGCCGCTGTTCCTGTTTACGGTGTTCGACGACATGTACTCGCTGCCCCAGATGCTGCTCTCGTACGACATCGTGTCCTCAATCGTCTCGGTGGCGCTGTTTGCCGTGGGCGTGGTGGGCGCTACGATTATCGCCTGCCGCCACGAGATGGCCGAGGCCCCGGCCTCGCTCATGCGTCCCAAGGCCCCACGCGCCGGCTCTCGCATCTTGCTTGAGCGCATCGGCTTTATCTGGCGCCGCATGGGCTTTTTGAACAAGGTGGCAGCACGTAACCTGTTCCGCTACAAAAAGCGCGCTTTTATGACCATCTTCGGTATCGCCGGCTGCACGGCGCTCGTGATCTGCGGTATGGGCATTCGCGACACGTCGGTGGCGCTTTCGCCCAAACAGTACGGGCATATCACGCGCTACGACCTGCTGGCGGTCGCCAATCCCGACGATTTTTCGCAGACGTGCGCGGCATTGGATGAGCGCAGCGCGGCCAATGATTTCAACGTGACCGTGACCTCGACCCTGCCGATTATGACCGACAACGTCACCTTTACGTTTGGCGGCAAGAGCGAGACCGTGCAGCTGATCGTGGTGCCCGATGACCGCACGAGTGACTTGGGCGATTACGTGCGTCTGGAGGATGAGTCCAAAGAACCGCTGCCTTTGCGTGACGGAGACGTGTATCTGAGCAAAAGTTCACAGCTGGTGCTGGGGATTCAGCCGGGCGATACGGCTCACGTCCAGGATTCGTCGCTCAATGTTGCCAAGGTCAAAGTCAGCGACATTTCGCTTAACTATCTGGGCAACACGCTTTACATGACGCAGGGCACCTATGAGCGTGCGTTCGGTCGAAGCGTACGCCTTAACGGCGTCTTTGTGCTGCTTAAGGGTTCGTCGGCCGACCAGATTGCGTTTAGCAAGAATCTTAAGAGTGACGGTTGGCTTACGATTTCGAGCACGGCCGAGCATTGGGAAAACTATGAGGCGAACTTTACGATTATCAATTCGGTCGTGGTGCTCGTGACCTTTATGGCGGCGTGCCTGTCGTTTGTGGTGGTGTTTACGCTGTCCAACACGAACATCTCCGAGCGCGAACGCGAGCTGGCGACCATTAAGGTGCTGGGCTTCCGCCGTGGCGAGGTGCACCATTACGTGAACAAGGAGACGTTGATCCTCACGGCGATTGGCGCCGCGCTGGGCGTGCCGCTAGGCGGCTTGCTGGCCGAGAGCTTTACGTACATTTTGCAGATGCCGTCGCTGTACTTTGACGTCGAGGTCGAGCCGCTAAGCTACGTGCTCGCCGTGGTGCTTTCCTTTGGCTTTACGTTTATCGTCAACCTCGCCACCAATCGTACCCTCAACAAGATCGACATGGTCGGCGCCCTCAAGAGTGCCGAGTAACCTGTCCTGGGATTCAAGTTCTAGCGAGCTGCCGACGCGCCCACAGCAACATTTTTGCATAAACTGCCCCTTCGAATGTATATTTCGGCGGGGCGGTTGCTTTTTGCCCACGGGTACCCCAGGGGGCGGCGTGCAAATTCCGGAGTATTCAGCATCCCGGAGTCCGCGGGCGCGGGGGCGGGGGTGCAAAACTGCGCTGAAAGCCCCGATTCTGAGCCCCAACGCCTCTAGAGCCGCTCGTTTTTTTACAGGATGCGGCCCATGGTGCCTGCCTTTCGCCCAAAATCCAGTATGCAGGCACCCTCGGCTGCTGAATACTCCCAAAAATGCACGCCGCATCCTACCCTAGGCACCCGTAGCTACTCTGCGGGTGCGTGGCCTGATAGTAAGTTGCGGTGGAATAGTTCCTGTTTGGCATAGCAGAGCCATGAAACAGGAACTATTCCACCGCAACGTATTGAGAGGGCTCTTGGCTGTTATGCGAACTAACATTTGTCATGAAATGGCAGGCCATTAGGGGGTTGCTACTCGTAGTTGCGGTAGGGTTGGGGCAGATTCTAACTAGAAATGGTGGTCGCTACCGGTTATTCTCGGCATACTCGGCTCATTCGATTACGGTCGCCACATGAAAGGAACCACTATGGATCTTGCGATGGCACAGCGCCTCGTCGATCGCCGCAAAGCTGCCGGTCTTTCCCAGGAGGCTCTTGCTGCCCAGTTGGGCGTAAGCCGCCAAGCTGTCAGCAAATGGGAACGCAGCGAATCCTCGCCCGATACCGATAACCTTATTGCACTCGCCGCGCTGTATGGCGTGTCACTGGATGAGTTGCTATATGGGGAAGCGGCTAGCGATGTCGACACCTCGGCCGACGATGACGTTGACGCAAATAATTACGACGAGACTGAAGGCACCGAGTCTTCTACCGAGCACGTGGATCCTGACGGCAAGCCACTTGTCGACATTTCCCTTGCACGCGGCATTCACGTTGTCGACCCCAACAAAGGTGAAGAGGTTCATGTTGGTTGGAGCGGCATCCACGTGGCTAACGAGCGCAAGGGTGAAGAGGTCCATGTGGGGCCGGGCGGATTGCATATCGATACGCTAGAGGACGATGGACACAGCGTACATACCAATGCCGACGGCACCGTCACCATCGACGGCGAGACGTTTTCCAGCTGGAAAGAGGCACACGACAAGCTCGACCATCATGGCAAGCATTTCCACACCAAGATCGGTCGCGCATGGAACGAGTTTCCCTTTCCTGCACTTGTCGTCCTCGCCTATCTCGCGCTCGGCATCATCTGCGGCACGTGGGGTATGGGGCTCTTTCTGGTCTTTCTGATTCCCGTCTACGAGGCGATGGGCGACTTTATCGACCGACATCATCTCTCCAAGCTGATCGGCGTCGTCTATGCAACAGCCGCCATTGCCTGGTTCCTCTATATGTGGCTTTGTTTGGCACAGCCCCATCCCGCATGGGTCATCCTCATCACGATTCCCTTCATAGAGGCACTCATGTGCTGGTGCCGAAAGCAATGGAAGCGCCGCAAACAAGCCTAAGCCGTTCCAACCCGTCAACAATGCTTGGCCAACGCCGCTCGCCCCTTCCAAGTTGCGGTGAAATACGGACCGTTGAGGACCTTGGGGCGTCTAACAGTCCCGATTTCACCGCAACTCACGAATGGACAGGGCAATTCCAACACGGGAACTGGCATTTAACTCGCCGCATGCCAAGAAAATGGCCGATTTACTACGATGAACTCGATGAGGCCGACCACACCCATCTTTTTCAAAAATCGGCAAGCTTTCTACCTGCGGTTTTACTTTCACCCTTTTCGGCATGGTCGAAGGCATTCGAATCATCGTAGTAATTAGGCGCATTTTGTAGCAAACGGTTCATTCAGGTTCGAACTCGAAGACCGATGGTCCCCTCATCCACGGCTGTGAGCGAAAATACCAAATAGAATAAAAATCGAATGGCTAAGTCTGTTTGGTGAACGGAGGCAATATGGGCGAGGTAACTGAAAGCGACTGGAAGCTGTTTAAAGAGCTGCTCCCAAAATGGCAAGAAAGCTATATGGAAATGCTCATCGGCCAGTACATCGAGATACTGAACGGTGGCAGTGAAGCGTCCAGTAGATTTTGGGCGTTAGAAGAGCGTATCAATAGGGACAAGCTGTCCTCAGGAGTGCTTGTGAACGATATTCGCCGCAGCACCATGCGTTATGAGTTAGCCAACTTGCTTTCCGATAACGTTATCACGCTCGACGACCTTGACGGTTTCACCGAAGACATTAAGGGCTACGCACGACGTTGCATCGGTCGGCAAGAACGCTGAACGACATGCGCATCCACAGCCGCTGTACTGCATAAACCGCCCCGCCGGATGCATATTTCGGCTGGGTGGTTGCTTTTTGCCCACGGGTACCCCAGGGGGCGGCGTGCAAATTCCGGAGTATTCAGCATCCCGGAGTCCGCGGGCGCGGGAATGGGTGCACAAAACCGCGTTGAAAGCCTTGATTATGGGCCCTCGGCACCTCAAGGATCGCTCATTTTTACAGTATGCGGCTCATGGCGCCTGCTTTTCGCCCAAAATCCAGTATGCAGGCACCCACGGCTGCTGAAAACTCCCAAAAATGCACGCTGCACCCACCCTAGGCACCCGCAGCAAGAAGACGAATAGCCTCGGCCTTCCTAGTTACCGCAGGAGGCCCCAGGGCTTACCTCCCAAATCTTTCCGCAGGACGGAAGGACCCCGCCGCGCGAAGCGCGCAGCGGGGTCCTGACATGTCCGAGGACGATTTGGGAGGTAAGCCCTGGAGCCTCCGATGAGAGCAGTTCCAGCCGAGGCTATTCGTCGCCGAAGCTGATGCCCAGCGCCTTGGCCTCCCGTACCAGGTCACTCTGGGGGTCGACAAACTTGAGCTTGCCGGCGACATCCTCGAGCGGCATGTGGCACATTTTGCCGTCGCGCAGGGCAATCATGTAGCCAAACTCGCCGCGCAGGCAGCCGAGCGCTGCCTCGACGCCGCACTGAGTCGCAAAGATGCGGTCCTGGGCGTCGGGCTGACCGCCGCGCTGCGTGTGGCCGGGGATGGCGACGCGGGTCTCGCGACCGGTCTTGGCCTCGATCTCCTTGGCGATGTCGTACACGATTGACGGGCTCGTGCGCTCGGCGAGCTTCTTCTTGTACTCCTTCTTGGACAGCGCCGCGTCCTCCTTGGAGATAGCGCCCTCGGCGACGGCCACGATGGTAAAGCGGCTGCCGGTCTCCATGCGATGCTCGATGGTCTTGATGACGTTATCCATGTCGTAGGGGATCTCGGGAATCAAGATGACATCTGCGCCGCCCGCGACGCCGGCATACAGCGGGATCCAGCCAACCTTGTGGCCCATGATCTCGATAACGAACACGCGCCCATGGCTCGAGGCGGTGGTGTGAATGTCGTCGATGCACTTGGTAGCGACGTCGATGGCGCTCGTAAAGCCAAACGTCAACTCGGTGCCCCAGGTGTCGTTATCGATGGTCTTGGGCAGGGCGATAACGTTGAGGCCCTCTTCGCGCAGGCGGTTGGCGGTCTTGGTGGAGCCGTTGCCGCCCAGCATAAACAGGCAGTCGAGCTGCAGCTTATGATAGGTGTGGACCATCGCCGGCACCTTCTCGACGCCGTCGGCCTCGGGAGTGTCCAGGCGCTTGAACGGTGTACGGCTCGTGCCCAGGATGGTGCCGCCGCGGGTGAGGATGCCGCTAAAATCGGCGGGAGTCATGACACGGAATCTGCTGTAGATAAGGCCCTGGTAGCCGTCCTCAAAACCATAGATCTCGATAGGCTCTTCGCTGTTGGTCATAAGCGTTTTGACAATGCCGCGCATGGTGGCGTTGAGTGCCTGGCAGTCGCCGCCACTGGTAAGAAGACCGATCCTAAGCATGATGAATCCTTCCGGGCAAGTTATAACATGCGCATAAGTTTACCCCCGCACACTGTTGATACGGGGTAAAACGTGTTAGCTCAAGCGTATGGAAATGTAAATAACGTCAGGCGAGCGTAAGGCCGACGGGCCTGGCTCCTTACAGTGCGAAGGCGTCGACGTCGCCCCAGTGGCGGCGCAGCGTAATAGCGGCGGCGGGCTCGGTGTTGTCAAAGACGACCGACCATTGCGTATTGCTGGTGATGTCTTCCGGATTGGGTTCTTGCGCTGCGGCGCGCAGGGCTTCCCAGACAATCGTTTCGTCCTGGGCACCGACATGGGCGTCAAGGACATCGGCGATTGCGACGGCGCGCTCTTTGCCATGGCCCAGCTCGCCATTCTTTTGGTTGGGCAGCACTTCGTCGCCATAGCAGGCGTAGAAGTTCGTAACCTGGCGTACGGGAGTCGCTTTGAAAGCACGGTCCGGATCGCGCGGATCCCACTCTACTACGTGCGCGTCACCGGCGGCGTCATTGATAAAGAAGTGGTAATCGCGTCCTGCCATGGCGTGCATGTCGTAGGCGGAAAGCAGGTCGACAGCTTCTTGCGTGGTGGCGGCACGGTCGAGCACCAGACGGATGGCGAGCGAGGTATTGATGACGGGACGTTGCGTGTCCTGGTCACAGGGCTTGGAATCCAGAGTGAGTACGGCAATGGACACGCCGCATTCGTTAACACCGTCGAGCTGGGCAAACGGGCCCATCAGCGCCGCGGCGCGTCCGGCGACGGAGTCAAGCGGAGTGTTATCGCCCAGGTTGTTAAGGGCGGCAAGCCCGATGGAAGCATAGCCGCCGCGTGGGTGATTGCGCACCAGCAGCGCCGAGGTGTCGTCCTTAAAGTCGTAATTGCGACCGGTGCGCACGCGGCCTTCGGCATCTACGGCGACAAAAGCGCTGCAGGCAAACTGGGGCGCCTGGACATGTGCCGGCACACCGGGCAGCACCTGCGCCACCACGGCATCGATGTAGGCCTGGTCGTCGCGCACGCCAGCGGCGATGATGCGATCGAGATCGTAGTCGTAGGCGATGTCGATTGCGTACAGGTCATAGCCATCCGCGTAGCCGGTCAAGCGTTTGAGCGACGCGGCGGACTTGATTTGCTTGTGATAAACGATACCGGTGGCAGCGGCAAGGTCGACGGCGACTCCCGCGACACCGCAGGTGATGGCAATGTTACGTGGCTTCATGACGGCTCCTCTCGTCCTGTTAGCGCAATTGTCGCAAAAGGAGCGCGGGCATGATGGCTCAACTTGGTGAGTGGCGCGGAATTAAGCACGGAATGAAGAGTGCGGCACTGGCGTGGCGGGGTATGCTGGAGGGGACCATCAACCCAGCGAAAGGGGAGAGTATGACGGATCAGGAAACGCCCGAGCGCGCGCATGTGACGGCCGATGATATCGAGGCCGCCAACGACCTTATCGACTTTATCGAGGCATGCCCCAGCATGTTCCATACGGCGGCGACCATTATGGCCGAGCTCGACGAGGCGGGCTTTACCTACCTGCCCGAGAACGCGGCGTGGGACATCGAGCCGGGCGGGCGTTATTACACGCAGCGCAACACCTCGAGCGTTGTTGCCTTTAAGGTGGGCGAGGACCTGGCCGCGACGTGGGGCGAGGACGGCGTTGCCGGTGACTATCATTTTCAGCTCACGGCGTCGCACAGCGATTCGCCGACGTTTAAGGTCAAGGCCGTGCCTGAGCTTGACGGCGCGGGCGAGACGCTGCGCCTGAACACCGAGGCCTACGGCGGCATGATCGACTACACCTGGTTCGATCGCCCGCTGGCGCTCGCGGGCCGCGTGTTGGTGCGTGAGGGCGACCGTATCGAGAGCCGTCTACTTGCCACCGAGCGCGAGGTCGCTATCATTCCGAGCCTTGCTATCCACATGAACCGCGGCGTTAACGAAGCCTTTGCTCCCAACCGAGCCGTCGACCTTTGCCCGCTTATCAGCGCCGGTGATCTTAAGCAGGGCGACTTTGATGCTCTGATCGCCGACGAGCTGGACGTTGAGCCCGAGCAGATTCTGGGCCGCGATCTGTTCCTGGTCAATCGTCAGGATGCGCGCATTTGGGGCTGGGCTGACGAGTTTATCTCGACGCCCAAGCTCGACGACCTGGCCTGCGCCTACACCTCGCTGCAGGCATTTTTGGGCGCCGAGAACGCGCACGATGTCTCGGTCTTCTGCTGCTTCGATAACGAGGAGGTTGGCTCCGAGACCAAGCAGGGCGCCATGTCGACGTTCTTGGCCGATGCATTGCGTCGCATTAACGGCTCGCTGGGCTTTGACGACGAGTCGTACCATCGCGCACTTGCCGCCTCGATGCTCGTGAGCTGCGACAATGCACATGCTGTGCACCCCAACCACGCCGAGAAGTGCGACGCTCGCAATCAGGTTGTGCTCAACGGCGGCATCGTCATCAAGGAAGCCGCCAACCAGCACTACTGCACCGATGCCTTTAGCCGCGCGGTGTTCCAGGCCATCTGCGATGACGCCGACGTACCCACGCAGGCCTTCGCCAACAAGAGCGATATGGCCGGCGGCTCCACGCTCGGCAATCTGTCCAATATGCAGGCGAGCATGCATGCCGTGGACGTGGGCCTGCCGCAGCTGGCCATGCACTCGAGCTACGAGACCGGTGGCGTGCGCGACGTGATGTACGCCATCCGCGCCCTCACGGCCTTCTACGAGCGCAACCTAACCATCAACGGCGCCGAAAGCGTGGAGCTCTAAAACCTACCAAAAAGGGACAGGTTCATTTTGGCAGGTTTCATCTGGGCGAATGCAAAGGGTGAAACCGAACTAGATCTGTGATACGTGGCCGCCGAGGTGCAGTGTGCCTCGGCGGCTTTTTGTGTACAGAGCACGGCTAATGCTTATAAATGCTATACATGCTTTACGTATCTACCATAGAGTTTTATGATAGTTTTGAAGTATTAAGGAGGGGTCATGACCACAACAGCCGCTCAGATCAACGTGCGTCTCGATGCCGATCTTAAAAGGAGTGGGGACGCCGCTCTCTCCAGGGCCGGTATGACGCCGAGCCAAGCGGTGCGAGCGCTCTGGCAACTTGCAGCGTCGCTGGCCGATCGCCCCGGTGCGCTCGAGGATATCCTGCTGCCCAGTCGTGCCCGGGCGGAACAGCGCGAGCGCGAAAAGGCCGCCAAACGTAAGCTCGAGCTCATGGATCAGGGGTCGAAGCTGTTCGCTGCCGCTTGCCGTGAGTCGGGAATCGATATGGTCAGGGCTCAGCCATCGGACGACGAAGAGCTCAAACGGAATGCCTATGCGGATCGCTATGGCGAGGAGATGAGCTGGCTCTATGAGTGAGGCTCCAAGGCGTATCTTGGTTGACACCAACGTGTGGCTCGATTACTTCATTCCCTCACGACGTGGTCGTTCGGTGGCGATTGAGTTTTTACGCGATGCATGCACGACGCAGGTGGATTTGCTGTATGCGGCGACATCGTCCAAAGATCTGTTCTATTTGATTTCAAGCGAACATAAGGCATGGTATCGGCGCGAGCATGGCTCACTATCCCAAGATGCCGCCGTGGCGGCGACATCACTTGCATGGGATTGCCTCGACGTGTTGTCGCAACTTGCCACGCCGGTACCCTGCGACCTGAGTGACATATGGATGGCGAGCAAGCAGCGTAATCTCCATAGCGATTACGAAGACGATTTAATCATCGCTGCGGCAATGCGCGCAAAGGCAGATCTCCTGGTCACCAACGATGTCAAACTCTGTTCACACGCGCCTGTCGCAGCAATGAGCGTAGAAGACGCAAAGAATTACTTAGCAACGCTCTAGCAATTTGAAGACCCTGCAGGTTGGCCAAACGGCGGGCGCACAGCGTCGGCCGGTCCGCCGTTCGTTAGAACGGCGGAACCCTAATGCTCGATCCAGCAGCGCAGGGTCTCGCCGGCCTGCAGGTGACGCAGATTCTCCGCGGCAATGTCGACCACGTTGTTGAGTGTGGCTGCCAGGTGGAACCAACCGGAGACGTGCGGCGTGATGAGCATGTTGGGCGCATCCCACAGCGGGCTTGTCGCGGGCAGGGGCTCGGGGTCGGTGACGTCGACCGCGGCGCCGGCGAGATGTCCCGACTCCAAGGCGGCAACCAAGTCGTCGGCGACCACAAGGTCGCCGCGGCCGCCGTTGGCAAAGAAGGCGCCCGGCTTCATCGCGGCGAAGAACTCGGCGTTCGCCAGGCCGCGGGTCTCGGGTGTGCTCGGCATAAAGGATGCGACGATGTCTGCCTCTGCCAGGCGCTCAGGTAGGGCGTCCATGCCGTCCATGTCCTCAAACACAATGGGGTAGACGAGTGGATGGCGCTTGATGCCGCGGACGTTCGCGCCCATGTTGCGGCAGAGCGTGGCAAAGTGGCCGCCAATGTCGCCCGCGCCCAGCACCAGCACGTTGGCATTTTTGAGCGAGGTAACCGGCCCCAAATCCTCCCAGCGATGCTCGCGCTGCAAGTCGTGATAGCCGGGCAGGTGCTTCATCATGGAAAGGACCATGGCAAACATGTGCTCGCTCACGGCCTGGCCGTAGGCGCCGATCGAGCAAGACAGCTTGGCTTCAGCCGGCACGGTGCCGGCGGCCAAGTAATCGTCATAGCCGGCGGTCTGCAATTGCAACAGCTGGAGATGCTCGCATGCGGTAAGCAAGGCAGGGTCTATGTTGCCCAAGATTACGTCGGCGTTGGCGACCTGCTCACGCGTGATGGCGTCGGAGCTCGTGTAGATAAAGTCCTCGCCCGGAGCACTCGACTCAAGAATTGCGCGATGGCGGTCGTTGACGGGCAGTAAAACCAGGATGTTCACAAGCAGTCATCTCCGCTCAGCCTGCCAAAAAGGGACAGGTTTATTTTGGCAGGTTTTATCAGGCAAAACGTTCAAATAAAACGCCGGATGCAAGACGAGCGTGCCCGTCAGCATCCGGCGTCCGCACAGCTACCAGCTGAGCAGCTCGTAGCCGTCCTCGGTCACCACGAGCTGTACCTCGCACTGAGCCGAATCGCTACCGTCCTTGGTGCGCACGCACCAGCCGTCGCCCTTGCTAATCTTAATGTCGGGCGCCCCGGCGTTGACCATGGGCTCGATGGTAAAGACCATGCCCGGAGCCATGATGGTGTCCACATCGGGCGCCTCGGTGGTAAAGCCCACAAACGGGTCCTCGTGGAACTCCTTACCGATGCCGTGTCCGCCGTACTCGCGCACCACGCTAAAGCCGGCGTCCTCGACCGTCTTTTGCACGGCCTCGGCCATCACGGACAGCGGTAGCCACGGCTTGACGGCAGCCAGGCCCGCTTCCACGCTGGCGCGGGTGACGTCGACCAGGTGCTGGCGCTCGGCAGAGACCTCGCCGATGCAGAACATGCGGCTCGAGTCGCTAAAGTAGCCGTCCAAAATCGTGGAGCAGTCCACGTTGATGATGTCGCCCTCGTGCAGCACGTCCGTATCGCAGGGGATGCCGTGGCAGACCACATCGTTGATTGAGGTGCACACGCTCTTGGGGTAACCCTCGTAGTTGAGGTCGGCCGGCGTGCCACCGTGCTCGACGGTGTAGTCGTAAATCATCTGGTCGATCTGGTTGGTGGTCATGCCCGCGGCGATGTGCTCGCCTACGTAGTCGAGCACGCCCACGTTGATGGCGGCGGAGCGCTTGATGCCCTCGATATCGGCGGGCGTCTTGTAGAGCGTGCGGGGCAGAACCTCCCAGCCCTCTTCCCACAAGCGCTCGAGGCGCTCATCAAAGGTGCTATGGCATTTCTTATATTTTTTGCCGCTGCCGCACCAGCAAGCGTCGTTGCGGCCGGGCACGGGTCCTTTGTCAAACATGGCTAACTTCCTTTCATCCGCAGCTAGTATAGCCCACCCACGCGTCTATAAAAGTTGCGGTGATATAGTTCCGATTTAAGCGGTTTAACAGCACAAATAGGAACTATATCACCGCAACTGATGGAGCGGGATGGCGGGCACTAGCTGCTGCGTGGTTTTGCTAGTAGCTCACCTGGCAGGGGATGCCGAGGGCGCGCACGCGTGCAGCAATCTTGTCGAGCACCTCGGGCGCCGCTTTAGCAAGGCCGGCGACCGGTGTTTCGCGCGCCACCGTGTAAATGGTCGCCTCCTGTGGGCGAATGCGCTCGAGCGCCGAGAGCCAAGGGCCAACGTACTCCTCGCCGGTGTTATCGAGAGACTTGCCCCGGTACTCACCGCTCAAAAACATCGTCTGGATAATGACGCGGCCGTTAAAGCTCGCGAACGTCTCTATCTGGTGCTCTACATCGTAGGGGCCAACGGGCTGGTCGAGCAGCTGGATAAATGCCGGGTCAACCGTATCGAGCTTGAGGATGTTGTCGTCGACCATCATGAGTGCATCGTGCACCTGGGGACGGTCGGCGCGCGTGCCGTTGGAAAGCACGGCAATCTTGGTGTTTGGGGCCAGCTGGTCGCGCAGCGCGATGGCACCGGCGATGGCCTGCGGAAACTCAGGTGCGGCGGTTGGTTCGCCGTTGCCGGCAAACGTGATTACATCGGGCAGCTCGCCCTCGATTGCCATCTCGTGCAGCTTGGCCTCGAGTGCATCGAGCACCACGGCAGCCGTGTTATAGGACTCGTGGCAGGGGCGCTCGGCGTTGAGACCGTTCTCGCAGTAGATGCAGTCGAACGTGCAGATCTTGCCGCTCGCCGGCATCATATTGACACCGAGCGAAAGGCCCAGGCGACGGCTGCGGACGGGTCCAAAGATGGGGCTGGCATTTAAAAACGTAGACATAGGCATATGCTCCTCAAGACAATTGTGCCTAAGCATAGCATCGGCTCCAAAGCAAGGTGTAGGCTCTTGCTTTACAAGTTTCGTTTTTTCACGTCGCTCATTATGCCGTGCCATGAAAAGCCTCGGGTCGGGTACAGTTAATCTGTTAACAAGTCGTAAGGCAATGCGGGTCCATCCAATCGTACTGACGTGCAACTGGATGGGCGTTGATGATGGGGGCACAACATGGATTTTACGGTCGAGAATGCGGGCACTACGATCGCCTGCCGCGAGTATGCCGGCCCGGATGTATCGTCCGATACGCCCGCCTTGGTGTGCGTGCACGGCGCCTGCGTCGACGGTGTCTTTTTTGACGGTATCGCCCGCGAGCTTGCCTTTGACTATCGCGTCATTACCTACGACCGGCGCGGTTGCGGCGAGAGCGGCGACGCTGCAGACGGACGCTACGACCTCGCCGTCCAGGCCGCCGACCTACAGGCTGTTATCGAGCATATTGGCACTCCGGCAAACGTGCTCGCGCACAGTGCCGGTACGTTGGTGGCCCTGGAGCTTCTCCGTGCAAACCCCGCCATAATCTCGCGTGCGATTCTGCATGAACCCGCCGTGACGGATGAGGGCGCCGGCCTGGGCGCGGCCCCGGTTTTGCTCGAGATGATCGCCGCGGGAAAGGTCTCCAGGGCATTACGGGCCTTTCTGGGCGCCATCGGCGATTCGGACCCTGAAGCCCCCAAGTTAACCGAGGCGGAAGCCAAGCATGCCCTGCGCAACGGCCGCAGTTTCATGGCGAACGAATACGGGATTACTATGACCTGCGTTCCCGATTGGGATAGCGTCCGTGCGTCGAAAACGGTGGCCGCCGTGCTCCTGGGCGAGCTCTCGATTGGCACGCCCCGCGAGGCGGGCACGAGGGTGGCGGCTGAGCTTTTGGACTGTCCGCTCGTAATGGTTCCCGGCGCGCACAACGGCCTGCGCGATCGCCCGGGAGCGGCTGCCCAGACTGTCCTTGGCATCCTGGGGCTCTAACACCCGCAATAGCCAAAGCAGGCTTCATCCGCAAACGTTTCGGCATTGTTAACAAATGTGTTCAAAACCTCACGTCTGCGGCTTCAATCGCGCCGTCTGCCAACTCATAAAAATGTAACAGCATTCACGTACTTACCTGCATCGGCAAGGTGTTACCCTTGTAACATTTGGAACCCACCGCTACCATGCGAAGCCATCGAAAGGGCCCCATATGCTCAATAATCACGAGGTCAATCTAACCGACGAGGAGGCTGCCGCCGAGGTCGCCCGTGTCGCGAAGACCTACCCCGTGGTACGTTTACTGTCGGCCGATCAGATTAAGAGCGAGCCTAACTGCCTGCTCGCCGGCGATCGCTGCCCTTGTTTGCGCCAGGCAAGTCTTGAGGCCTTGACAGATTCCGATGAGGTGTCGGAGCAACTGCTCAACGATGGCGTTGAGTACCGTGCCCATCTGCGCCCTCTGAAGGTCGAGGGCGAGCCTCATGTCCTGCTGATGGTGCGTCCGATCGATGGGCAAGAGGCCGCAAAAGAGGACCTTGTCTACACCGACGTGCTGACGAGCGTGCACAATCGCCGATATTACGAGGAAAAGCTCCGTAGCGCCCGCATGAACGCCGGCGTTGCGATGATCGACCTTGATGATTTTAGGGTCTTCAACGATACGTGTGGCCGTCATGCCGGCGACCTTGCGCTCGGTGCCGTGGCGACAGCCATGCGCAGCGGAATCCGTTCGACTGACGAGCTTGTGCGCTATGGCTGCGACAAGTTTGTGGTTGTCATGCCCAATATTCCCTCCGATGACTTCACCCGTCGCCTGCATCAGGTGTCCGATGCCGTTCGTTCCACGATTATTCCGGGCCATGAGTACGTGAGCTTGACGGCATGTGTTGGTGGCGTTCGCATTCATGGCGAGACGGTCGATGAGGGCGTTGGCCGCGCTGTCCAGTTACTGAGCCGCGCTAAGGCAAAAGCCGGTACGGTCGTGACCGATGCCGATTCCATCGAGGCCTTCCAAAGCGAAAAGCCTTTGGTACTTATTGTCGATGACTCCGAGATGAACCGAGTCATTCTCAGCGAGATGCTCAAGGACGAGTATTGCATCCTCGAGGCCGACAACGGTCGTACGGCGCTCGACATGGTCGACCGCTATGGTGATGAGTTGTCGCTCGTGCTGCTGGATATTGTCATGCCGGGCATAAGCGGCTTTGAGGTGCTGGCCGGTCTGTCGCGCCGATCGGTTAGTGACAATCTGCCTGTCATCATGATTTCGAGCGAAGATTCCGATGATATGGTTCTGCGCGCGTACGAGCTGGGCGCCTCGGACTATATCAACCGCCCGTTTGACTCCCGTGTCGTGCGCCGCCGTGTAAGCAACACCATCCGCCTATACGCCAAACAGCGCCGCCTGACGAGCCTGCTGTCCCAGCAGTACAACGAGCGTGTCAAGAACAGTCGCATGCTCATCGACATCATGGCTGGCGTCATGGAGCTTCGCAACGGCGAGAGCGGCAGGCACGTTACGAACATCGAAAAGCTGACCGAGCTGCTGCTTGGCTGTCTGGTCCAGCGTAGCGACACCATTTCCCTCGACAATGAGGAGCGCTCCACGATTGCCCTGGCTTCGGCGCTGCACGATATCGGCAAGATGTCGATTGACGATGCGATTCTCAACAAACCCGGGCGCCTTACGTCCGAGGAGTTCGAGATTATGAAGACGCATACCACGATCGGCGCCGACATGCTGCTTGAGCTGGGTAGCCATCACGCCGGCAATGCGCTTATGGAATATGCGTACCAGATCGCGCGTTGGCATCACGAGCGCTGGGACGGCAAGGGTTATCCCGATGGCCTTAAGGGCGACGAAATTCCCATTGCCGCACAGGTGGTTTCGGTGGCCGACGTGTACGATGCCCTGACGAGCGTGCGCGTGTACAAGGACGCTATCCCGCACAAGGAGGCAATTCAGATGATCCTGGACGGTAAGTGCGGCACCTTTAACCCGCTGCTGCTCGATTGTCTGCTTGAGGTGCAAGACCAAATTGCCGAGACGTTGGCACGCCCCGCCGACGTCGTCGCGTTTCCCACGATTTAGTTTGACCAAAGGAGTTTTTAATCCATGATTTCCATGCGTGAGGCGTATGAGAAGATCGGCGCCAATTATGATGACGCGTGCGCTCGGCTGATGGGCGAGGAAATGCTCGCCCGCTTTGCCCTCAAGTTTTTGGATGACGAGAGCATGGACAAGCTGGAGGCCGCCATGGCGGCGGGAGACGCCGAAGGTGCGTTTATGGCAGCGCACACGCTCAAGGGCGTGAGCCAGAACCTGGGATTCGATAATCTGTACGAGCCGGCGGTTGTGGTGACCGAGGCACTGCGTGGTGCCGATGCCGTTGACGGCGCTCGCGAGGGGATGCATGCGCTGCAGCAGCAATATGCGGCTACGATGTCGGCTCTGCGCGAGGCGGCCGAATAAGAGCTTGCGAGCCTTGATGACTATGAGAGTGGATAATCTCCCGTTTTAGGCCCGGTGGCGGCCTCAAAGTGGGAGAATCCACTCTCGTTCGATATGTGTCCAAAAATCCACGCTCACCCCTCTGGGTTAGTAAATGGCCTATGCGCACTGGCGGGGCTTTCCGCATGCAATCAATATCGTTGTTCGATAAACTGTTCGAATAACGATAGAGTCGATGAGGGTGAGTGTATGTCTAACAGCGTTCAGCGTATGGCCAAAGCGGGCGAAAATATCAGGAAGCTTGGCTTTTGCATGGCAGCCGTTTTTGCAGGGATGCTCGTCGCTTTTGCCGCGTTGGTTGTTTACGTGATCTGGTATGCGGTTGCAAACGTTGCCTCTGTCGATTCTTTCGGCGTCGTGACGCTTCTCGATGGCGGGTGCATCGTTATCCCAAGCGGACTGTGCCTGGCACTCGTCGTGGGTATTTCGCTTGTCGTTCTGTGTGGGATCAGCCGTAACATCTCGCGAGGCGTCTCGCCCTTTACCAAGACGCATGTGCGGCTTATCCGTGTTCTTGCGCTTGCCTTTGCTGTTAACGCCGCGGTTTCGCTTATTGGTGCCTACGGATCGGTCAATCTTACCATTGGTGGGCTGGAGCTTTACGTCGTGCCTCATTCCTTCGTTATTGAGATTTGCCAAGGCGTTGCCTTTGATGCGGGGTCGCTTATCGGCGCGGCTGTCTGTCTGTGTATCTCGGTGATCTGGAGTTATGCCTCGCTGCTCCAAGAGCAGTCTGACGAGCTTGTGTAGGAGGAAGCATGAGCTATCTCATCATCGAGCTTGAGACGCAGCTACTTAAGACCGGAAAGACCAGTGCTGATCTGATTCGTGCCACGGGGCATACTCCGGCTAATATTTCTAAGCTAAGAAACGGAAAAATTAAAGCTATTCGCCTTAAGACGCTTCTCGATATTTGCGATGAACTTGACTGTCAACCGGGAGATATTATTCAGCGCGTGAGCGAGAAAGAGCTTGAGGAGCTTATTGTTGAGCGTGCAAAAAATGTCGTGAGGCAGATGCGGGACGGCGGAGGCAATGAGGCGTTGCTTCCGACATCAGTCTTTGCTGTAGATTTGAGCGACGAGTAGCATAAAGCGAACAACTATAACGAAATATCAGCGTAAAGGGGCCCGTGTCTAACACGGGTTCTTTCTTTTAGATTACCTTGACAAATATGAGTTATCGAAAAACAATAACAACTATGAAAAACGATAAAGGAAAGAAGGAACGATATGAGCGGTTTTGCTATCAAGCAGAACGGGAGGCCGATGAACGCATCAGCGATAAAGTTATCAAAGGTGTCAAAGCGCTACGGGAAACGGCGCGTTTTGCATGACGTTTCCTTCGAGGTGCATCAGTCTGAGCTCCTTGCCCTTGTTGGTGCAAACGGTGCGGGCAAAAGCACGCTTATTAAAATCGTCTTGGGCCTCTGCGAGCCGTCGTCGGGGAGCGTGGAGCTCTTTGGGGGCAAGTCGAAAAAAGAGCTGAGCCTGATGCGGACGCGTGTCGGCTATGTGCCAGATTCCTGCGGAGCATACCAATCCCTCAGTGCGGCTGAGAATCTTCGGATCCGATGTGCGGAATGGGGGCTTGATGCGAATCGTGAGATTCCTCGCGTTTTGAGCCTAGTCGGGCTGGACGTCGAAGAGAAAAAGAGCGTGAACAGTTTTTCTCTGGGAATGAAACGGCGGCTGGATATAGCTACGGCTTTGTTGGGCGACACCGACGTACTAATTTTCGATGAGCCGGCAAATGGATTGGACCCGCTGGGCATCGAGAGTATATGGGCCCTTATCGGTCGATTGAATCGAGAACAGGGTAAGACCATGCTCGTCTCTAGCCATGATTTGGATGAGTTGGCATCAGTTGCAACAAGTTGCGTGTTTATTCATGACGGCGAACTGCTGAAAAAGGAATCGATGGACGTCATAAGGGATGAGGCGTCGTCCCTAAAAGAGTATTACAGGCGCTTGATGAAGGCGGTCTCGCTATGAAGCGGGCGATCCATCCCATAAAGGCAGATATGATGCGTTTGCACAGGATGTTTCCGGCGAAGTTTGGTCTTGCGCTTATTCTGGCGTTCGGCCTTCTCTTCGGTGTCTTTCTAAAAAACGGAACAACGTTGCTCGCCTTTGGCAATAGCGTTTTTGGGGAGGATATTGGTTTCTGCTGGAATGTAATCGATCCTTCTGCACCCGATGAGTCCCTTGTGCGCAGTGCTTTTGCCGGCACGTCTCTGTTCGTTCCGCTCATCGTTTGCCTGGCGATTTTACAGGAGCGCGGCTATGAAGAGGGGCACCGAATTTCTTCAGCAAGAGGTCTTGCCCGCTTTAATGGGGTCCTAGCACATGTGCTTTCGTTTGCTTTAATAATTGGCGTAGCATATAGTGCGCTTTGCCTTCTTCTTTTTGCAATAGCCATAATACGTGGAGGGCATAACCTCTCGCACGATATGCTAACTGCATTTTTGCCTGCAATGATAGTCAACGCCGTATTGGTGATATCGGTTGCGCTGGAGACGGTGACCATCTATCGGATTACAGACAGCGCTGTATTGAGCGGGGCTGCGATAATTATTGGATTTGTCATGAGCTTGACGCTCTACGGAACTTACCTTCAGACGCCCATACCGTCCTTGCGATGGATCTTCTTTCTTCCGGGGCCGTACCTTGGAGTCGGATGTGCCCTTGGGTATAGCGATATGGGGCAGCTGACGCTTCTGGGGTATGGCGCGGCAGCCAGCTGCCTATCGGTATTGATTTACGCTCTGGTGAGCTTTCGTGCTGGGGGTGTGCTCAATGGCTCGTCAGACTAGAAGATTCCTTCATTCAGAATTGAAGCATGTGAGCAAATGGACGTACGCCTTAATCCTGGTAATTTATGCGTGCATGGTGGTATTGCAGCTTAATTCTTTCCCGATGTGGTTCTGTAGCCTCCGTGAGAACAGTTTCTTGGGCTTTTTCCCAGACCCGACACTTCGGCTATCGGCAGAGGATGTCCTTCTATTTGGTAATGCAGAGGTTTTCCGCGGTCTGCTGTTCAACGTGGCCCCGTTGGCTCATGCATTGTTCTTTCCGTTCATCGCGGCTTGCATTGTGCCGCGCTTTGTCAGTTCGGGCTGTATTGAGGAACCGTGGGGGTTGTCGGAGGCTCGGGGAGGGAAGCGTGTGTGCGCTATCGTTGCGCGAGTGGCGCTGTCTTCTTTTGCCCTTTTGGGCGCATTTATCCTGTCAAGTGTCGTTTTGTACTGTCTTAACTGCGTAATCGTTTTGGATGCTCAGCAGTATTTCAACCTGCATGTATTTTGCTATCGACTTGTTCTTGCTGCCGCTGCCTGCCTTGCATACGTGATTTCTTGCGTAATCGTTGTTTCCTATTTTGGGTCCGGCTTCGGTCCGATTGGCATGCTGCTGCTTGTCAACGTCGTAGCGATCTACATACAGCTCGGGGCCAATTCCATGCTTCCGCTACCGTCCTCGATGCTCATGTGGATTTGCGGCGTGACCCCGTTGGGGGATGGTCAATGCGTTTCGATTTTATTTGACTGCCTAATAAACGTAGCAAGCGTTTTTGCCATCTGCTTTACAGTCGACCGATTGCGGTCGAGATTTCTTTGATTGTTTGTGAGGGATAATCATACTGAGCATACCAAATACAGGGGGGGCGGGCACCGTGGCTGGTGTCCGCCCCCCTGGCATGGAAGGTTTAAGCCTGTGTGATTTGCGAGCTAGCGTGCCTGCTTGACCTTTGCCGCTGCCTCGACAAACGACTTCCACAGGTTAAAGTCGGTCTCGAGCGTCTTCCACGTGTACTCGGGGTGCCATTGCACACCCAAGCAGAACGGCTGGCCTTCGACCTCGATGCACTCGGGAACGCCGTCGGTTGCCTTGGCGACCAAGCGCGTGCTTTTACCCAGACGCTCGACGCAGCAGTGGTGTGCGGAGTTGGTCTGGATCAGCCTGTGCCCGCCAACCGCGCGCTCCAACAGCGAACCTGGCACGACCTCGACGGGATGCACGGGGTCGTTGAGCACGTGGGTGTGGCGCCACTGCGTGCGGCCCTCGCGAGCGCCCAGGCTCGGCACGTCCATGCACAGGGTGCCGCCAGTGGCGACGTTGAGCAACTGCGTGCCGCGGCAGGTGGTAAAGAGCGGCTTCTTGGCGCGAAGTATCTCGTTAACCAGCTTAAACTCAAAACGGTCGCGAATCTCGCAGCACAGCGTGGGGTCGTAAGGACGCTCGTCGCCCCAGCGTTTGGGGTTGACGTCCGGGCCGCCGGGAATGGCGATGCCGTCGGCGATTTCCACGTAATGACGGATAACGTCGACGTCTTCGGTAATGGACATCTGCAGCGGCAGACCGCCGGCGGCAAGAATGGCATCGACAAATACGCTCGCAATCTCCTCGTTGGGGGAGAGCGTCTCGCTCAAATAGGGCTTCGCTTCTTCCCAGCGTGGTGCTACCAGGATAAGCGGGCGGTCAGCAGGATCGACGTCGACGTGCGGAGTGTAGGACGATGAGGTGCGGGTTCCGATCATGGGTGCGGCTTTCGAATCCGGGTGGACATGGCACAGGGGTGGCGCTGGACAAACGTTACTGATGAATTTGCCCGCGTGGCAATTGGGTTAGTGGCCCTTAATGGAGTTGAGGAAGTCCTGGGCGCGCTTGGTCTGGGGGTGGTCGAAGAACTCGTCGGGTGTGCCGGTTTCCACGATCTGGCCGTCGGCCATAAACACGACGCGGTCGGCCACGCGGCGGGCGAAGTTCATCTCGTGCGTGATGACGATCATCGTCATGCCCTGCTGGGCCAGACGGACCATGACCTCGAGCACCTCGTTGATCATTTCGGGGTCAAGGGCGCTCGTGGGCTCGTCAAAAAGCATGGCCTTGGGTTGCATGGCAAGCGAACGTGCGATGGCTACGCGCTGTTGCTGGCCGCCCGAGAGCTGTGCGGGCACCTTATCGGCCTGCTCGGCAACGCCCACGCGGCCCAGCAGGTTCATGGCGCGCTCACGAGCTTCCTCCTTGGAGACGCCCAGCACATCGACCGGTCCCAGCATGACGTTCTGCAGTACGGTCATATGTGCAAACAGGTTGAACTGCTGAAATACCATGCCCAGCTCGGCACGCATGCGGGCAAGATCCTTGCCTTCCTGTGGCAGGGGCTCGCCCTCGATGAGGATCTCGCCTGAGTCGATGGTTTCCAGGCGATTGATGGTTCGGCACATGGTCGACTTGCCCGAGCCCGAGGGTCCGATCACAACGACGACCTCGCCGCGGTCGACCGAGAGATTGATGTCGTTGAGAACGTGCAGATCGCCGTAGTGCTTATCGACGTGCCTGAGCTCGATCAGCGGCTGATTGCCGGTGGAAGAGATGCTCTGTGCCATGGTGCTCGGCTCCTTATGACTCGAAATGGTAAAGCGTTAGCGGATGATGGTCGCGCCGGTCTTGTGCGAAACGTAGACAGCGGCCTTGTTAATCGCGACGTTGATGAGGATGTAGATGACCGCGATAACCAGGTAGACCGACACGAGGGCGTCGTAGTTGGTAATGAGCACGCGGGCGTTTTGCATGAGGTCGGGGTAGCTCACCACATAGGCGACGGTGGTGTCTTTGACTACGACTACAAGCTGCGAAATCAATGACGGAATGATAAACCGAATAGCCTGCGGCAACACGATTTTAAAGGTGATTTTAGCTTTGGAGAGACCGAGTGCCTGGGCGGCCTCGACCTGGCCGCGCGGCACGGCGTTGACGCCGGCACGGAAGATCTCGGCAAGTACGCCAGCTGCAGCGAGCGCGACGGGAAGCGTGAGCATCCAAAACGACGGCAGCGCGATCTTGTACTGGGGCAGCACCAAAAAGAAGAAGTAGATGAACAGCAGGCTCGGTACGCCGCGGAAGAAATCGGTGAGCACGCGGCAGACCAGCTGCAGCGGCTTAATGTCGCTGGTACGGCCGAGCATAAGGGCTAAGCCCAGCACCAGCGCAATGGCGCCTGCGGTCAGTGCGACCTTGACGGTGCCCTCAAAGCCGGCAAGCAAGAACTTCCAGGTAGTGAGGTGCGTAAAGAAATACCAATAGTGGACCGAAAGCTGGCCGGTCACATAAAAGCGCTGCAGTACCAGGACGGCGAGCGCGGCGACGGCAACAAGCGAGATGACGGTGCCGACGCGAATCTTGGCGCGCATCTTGGGGCCGGGAGCCTCGTAGAGCGCATCGCGCATGGTAAGTGCAGGGGAGGAATGCTTGCTCATCGGAGGATCCTCACCTTCTTATCGATGTAATTGCCAATGTGGCTCACCACAAAGGCCGTGCCCAAGTAGCCGAGCGCCGAGATAAAGAACGCGGCGACGCCGCCGAGCGAGCGCGTGTTGATATAGCTCACCACGCCGGTGAGCTCCTGCGGTTTAAGCGGCACCTGACTGCCGAGCGCAGTGGTGAGCATGACGGCGATAAAGAGGTTGGTCATGGGCAACACACTCGAACGCAGCGCCTGCGGAATCACGATCTTGGCGAGGATACGGCTGAAGCTCATGCCCAGCGAACGTGCGGCTTCGACCTGGCCGACGCCGACGGTGTTGATGCCACTCATAAAGTTCTCGGAACCAAAGGCCGAGCCCAAAAGGACCGTGGCGACGATAACGCAGGTGCGGTAGGGCAGAACAATCTTGAGCGGCGGCAGCGCATAGACGACGATGATGAGCAGCGCGATGCCGGGGATGTTACGGAAGACCTGGACATACAGGTCGCCAAAGACGCGCAGCGGCTTGAGCGGCGACACGCGCATCACGGTGACGGCGACGGCCAGCACCATGGCGATGGCAAACGACTCAAGCGTCATGCCCCAGGTTGCTAGCAGCGCGTCGATATAGTTCTGGCCATAGAGCGACCAGAGCTCGGAGAGACTCATGCGGACCTCCCGCCGATAAGGAAAGGGGCTCCCGTGTGTACGGAAGCCCCGACAACTCATTGAGGAAACAGTTTACCGCAATAAAGCGCATCATGCGTTTCCATATGGTTTCGTTGCGGCCGTTACCAGGCTCGCTGCCTAGGCGCCGATCTCGGGCAGCTCGGGAACATTGGTGTCGCCCGTACGGTCTCCGATGCAGATCTGCCACAGCTCGGTCCAGGTGCCGTCGTCCTCGATCTTCTTAAGGAAGTCGTTGACAAAGGCGACGCCGTCGGAATCGAGCGGCAGACCGATGCCATAGGGCTCCTTGCTGCCGAAGGGCTTGCCGGCGATCTTGTACTTACCGGGCTCGCGTACCAGGGCGCTCTGCTGCATGTTGTTGTCGATGACGTAGGCGTCAACGCGGCCCTGCTGAAGTGCCTGGCGGGCCTCCTCGTCGGTCTTGAACTCCTGCTGGCTGGCCTTGGGGGCGAACTCCTCCAGGATGGCGGGGCCGTTGGAGCCGGACTGGACGGCGACGTTCTTGTCGGCCAGGTCGTCGACGCTCTTGATGTCGTCGTTATCGGCAAGCACCAGGATGGCCTGCTGGGTGTAGTAATAGGGGCCGGCAAAGGAGACGAGCTTCTTGCGCTCGTCAGTGATGGTGTAGGTGGCAAAGACGGCGTCGACCTGGCCGTTCTGCAGGACGGACTCGCGCGTGTCCGAGGTCACCTGGGTGATCTCGACTTTGTTCTCGCCCAGAATGTAGCTGGACAGAAGCTGCGCGATACCGGCGTCGAAGCCGCGGGTCTGACCGTCTTTCTCGTTGAGGAGGGAGAAGAGCGTGGAGGTCTGAACGCCACCGATCTTAAAGACGCCGGCGCCCTTGACGGCCGTGGCCCAGGTGCTGGCGGCGATGGCGTCGTCATCGGCCTTGGGGCCGTCGTTGACGAGCTTGTCGAATGCCTTGGCGTCGAGCGTGGTGGAAGCCTCGGTATCCTCGGAGCCCTTGGAGGAGCCGGTGGCGGAACCCTTGTCGGCCTCGGCGCTGGTGTCGGAGCAGCCGGCAAGACCAAGGCCGGCGACGGTTGCGAAGGTGGCGGCAACGAAGCCGCGGCGGTCGAGAACGACCTGCTGGGAGAGGTTCTTGCTCATGGGAGAACACCTTTCTCAATAAAATCCCTAGCGGTTGAGTAGAGTTATACCCTATCCTGCTCAAATGGGTCAACACGAAATAACTCAGAAACATACTTGTCTTATGGGTAATTCTACCTACCAAAAAGGGACAGGTTTATTTTGGCAGGTTTTATCTGGGCAAACGCCGATTATTGCAGCTGAGATAGCGCTTTGCAGACGACGTGGTCGCTCACAGCGGTCGCTATAATGGCGGCAACGCGACGCATATATAAGTAAGGAGACCGCGTATGAACGGCTATTCGTTTTTCGCACCGACCATGACTTAGAACCACCACAAAGGGGACAGGCACCTTTGTGGTGGTTCTTGCAGATGTGGCGGCCTGCCTCTCTGCTTTGTCTCAATCTGTAACAGGTAGACGAGGAAATGGGTTCTAGCTGTTACAGATCGAGATTATCTCTTCAGGGGGATTCGAATGTCTCGATCTGTAACATCTGGACGAGGATTTATCCTCTAGATGTTACAGATTGAGATAATCGCGTCGCGAAAATAAAAACCTCCGCAGGGGTGCTTCCCTTGCGGAGGTTTTTTACTCGTTGAGTAGTCTTACGGCTTCGGCGGCCATGTTCTCGACCGTCATGCCGTTCTGCGCGAGCAGCTCGTTGGGGTCGTAGCGGTCGGGAAAGCCCTTGGCGATGCCAAAGGTGCGCGTGCGCACTGGCGTGCAGGCCAAGTAGCACGCGACACGCTCGCCCCAGCCGCCGTCCAAGATGCCGTCCTCGAGGGTGACGACGACGCGATGCTCGGCGGCAAGGCTGTCGAGGAGCTTGCGGTCGAGCTCGGTTGCAAAGCGCGGGTTGACGAGCGTGGCCTCGATGCCGTACTCGGCAGCCAAGCGGTTTGCCACGTGCTCGCCCAGCTCAAAGAAATCTCCAAGCGCAAGCACGGCTACATCGCGGCCCTGACGCGCGACGTTGTAGCGCACGACGCTGTAATCGGCGCCCTCGGCGGGCGCCAGATCGGGACGGCTTACCAGGCCGATGCCCGGTACGCGGATTGCCACGGGATGCTCGCGGTGGTCGAGCGACCAGCTCAGCATGGACAGGTATTCTTCCATGCAGGCCGGTGCCAGGTAGCGCATGTTGGGAAGTCCGCCCAGCATGGAAATATCAAAGAACGAGAGGTGCGTCTCGGACGTTGTGCCAAAGACCGAAGCGCCAAACACCAGGATGGTTGCGGGGGCGTCGTTGAGGCACAGGTCGTGCCACAGTTCATCGTAGGCGCGCTGCAAAAACGTGCCGTATGCGCCAAAGACCGGCTTGGCGCCGGCGCTGGCGAGCGCGGTGGCAAAGGTGACGGCGTGCTCTTCGGCAATGCCCACGTCGACAAACTGCTTGCCTGCCGCGGCGCGAAGCTCGGGCGTAAAGCCCATGATATAGGGCGTGGCAGCCGTGATAGCGACAACCTGCGGGTCGTTCGCGATAGCGGCGTTGAGTGCCTCGCTCGTAATATCGGCATAGGTGCGCGGTGCGGGCTCGCTCGGGTGGCCCGGGCAAAGTTTGCGACCGGTTGCCATATCGAAGGGTCCCACATGATGCCAGTGCTCGGGGTCGCTCTGGGCTGGCTCAAAGCCCTTGCCCTTGGCGGTGGAGACGTGCAGCACGATGGGATGATCGATATCGCGCAGCTCCTGCAGCGTATCGACCAGCGCTTGGACATCGTTACCGGCGTCCAGGTAGCGATAGTCGAGCCCCAGCGCGCGGAAAACGTTGCGCTCGCAGGTGCCGTTGCTGGCGCGCAGCTCGGCCAGATTGCGATACAGACCACCGTGGTTTTCGGCAATGGACTGGTCGTTATCGTTGACGATAATGATCAAGTTGCTGTCGAGATCGGCGGCATTGTTAAAGCCCTCAAACGCCAGACCGCCCGAAAGCGAGCCGTCGCCAATAACGGTAATGACGTTATACGTGTCGCCCGCCAGGTCGCGCGCGTGGGCAAGACCGCAGCCCAAGCTCACCGAGGTCGAGGTGTGACCCATGGCAAACAGGTCATGCTCGGACTCGTCGGGATTGGCAAAGCCAGAGGCCTCGCCATAACGCTCCGGATCGATATAGGTGTACGCGCGCCCGGTCAGCGCCTTGTGGGCGTAGGTCTGGTGCGAAACGTCAAAGACAAGCTTGTCGATGGGGGAGTTAAACACGCGATGGAGTGCGACCGTGAGTTCAACGACGCCTAGGTTGGGGGCAACGTGTCCGCCGACAGCGGCGGAGCTTTCGAGGATGGCGTGGCGAATCTCGTCGCAGAGCTGCGGGAGCTCGGCGCGATTAAGAGCCTTGACGTCCTCGGGCGTTGTCGTTTGCGTAAGCAGCATCGTTGTGGGTTACTCCATGCGAATCGAGCGCCGGCGCTCCCTCGGCCGGCACAATTGCACAGAACAGTCTCGCACATTTTGGCGTTTGATATGTGACGGCGGCGCGGTAATTCGCCAACTGGCGGGGCAAAACGTTTTGTCCGATGCCATACTGGTAGATTCGATGATGATTTTATTCAATGCGTGCAGGCCGTGGCTTGCCGCCGTGAGCCGCTGGAAGGAGGCAGCATGTCTGATGCCGTTCGTGCCGAGAAAATCGCGCACGAGGTCGACTATGCCGCCCACCAGCTGGCCCAGGCGGGCCGCTTGGACCTGACGCACGAGTTTATCCAGCATGGCGACGTGACGGTCTATGCACATGTGACTTCGGTAGCGCGGGCGAGCCTGTCCTTTGCCGAGCGCTTGGGCCGTGCTGGCATTTCGGTCGACCGTGCATCGCTGTTGCGCGGAGCCTTGTTACACGATTACTTTCTCTACGATTGGCATGACCCCGATCCGAGCCATCGACTGCACGGATTTCGGCATCCATTTTTTGCCCTGGCACGTGCCGAAGAGGATTTTGAGCTGACGCCGCGCGAACGGAATATTATCGCGCGACATATGTTTCCGCTGGTGCCAGTGCCGCCGACGTGTCGCGAGGCATGGATTGTGTGCCTGGCTGATAAGTGGTGCGCGCTGCGCGAGACGGTCGCCGGCCGTCTGCCGCGCAAGGACGAGGCTGACGATGGCATGAGTAAAGCATCGAGCGAAAAGAGGAGAGGGTAGACGGTGGAAACCGCGATTGATATGGCGTTTGGCGGCGCGACGCTTGCCGCCTGTCCACTCTCGGCACTGGTGCTCTCGTTTGCCTTTTACGGGTTTTGCGGCTGGGCATGGGAGTCGACAGTATGCGCCATGCTTAACCAAGGACGCTTCGCCAACAGCGGATTCTTGCTGGGGCCGTGTTGTCCTATCTATGGTGTGGGCGGCATAGCCTGCTGGCTTTTGCTGCGTGGGATTCCGGATGCCTCGGGCCAGTTTGTCGCGGCGGCGCTTGTATGCAGCGTAATCGAGTACAGCGTTGGGCTTCTATTGGAAAAGACAACAGGCGCGCGCTTTTGGGATTACTCGCACCTGCCGTTTAACCTGCACGGACGCATCTGTCTGTACTGGGCCTGCGCGTTTGGCCTGGGTGCGCTGTGCATTTGCCGTTTAGTGGAGCCGGCATTGCTGGGGCTGCTCGGCCATCTGCCGGTGCTGATTGTGCGGCTGGCGGCCTTTATCGTCGCGGTCGCGATGATGGTCGATGCGGTGTGCTCTTTGGCCAGCTGGCGCCGTTTGTCCGATCAGCTGGAGCGTGTGCGCGCCGACCTTGCCGACCGCATCAACGAGTCGCTTGCCGACGCGTCTGACTCCATGCTCGAACGTATTCCCGATTCGGCGATCGACTCGGTGGCGCAGACGCATATCCGCAGCCGTGCCGTTAACGCGTGGCTGGCCGAGCTGGGCGACGCAACGCTCGATGCCCTGCGTGAGAAGGCTTCGATGCCGACGTTTATCTCGGACGGCGCTCATGGCCTGGCGCTTGCCGCCCGCCGCGTGGCCGATGCCGCGCCGAGCGTGCCCCATCCATCGCTCGCCCGTCTCCGTGCCGGCAGGCGCGCGAACCGTCCGGTGCCGAGTGTGTCGCTCAGTCGTCGCGACCTGCGCTTCTTCAATGCCTTCCCGCGCTTGCGCATCAACCGCTACGAGGGTGTCATTCGAGCAACTAATCTCCGCGACCGCGCTCACGAGCTGTTTCGGCGCTAAGAGCTGGAGTCGTAGAGGCGCCTTGCAAGCGCGTGTTTCCTAGGGAAGTCACCTTATCGCTCTGCCCAATCGTGATTCCCCTAGGGAAAACACGCTACTGTCGTCGCCGACTGTGATTCCCCTAGGGAAAACACGCTAAAGAGCTCCTAGCCGTGTTTCCCCTAGGGGAATCACGTTTGAACTGAGGCTACGAGGCGTCATTGATGCCAGGGGGCCTAGAGAGGGCAAGGAAACTGCCGCCTGCACCTCGAGGACAACCGTTCACCGAGCGACGTAGTTGTGGTGTGCGCCGGGATGACGTCTTTGACCTGCGGCGTCAAGCAGTACGTCAAGCTTTTGGTCAGTTAATGGCAAGAGATTGGCAAGGTGCCTTTTGGCTATGCTGCCTCTATTGGGAGGTGGCTTTCGTGAGGAATACCAGCGCACGGCAAAGGATTGAAGAACAGCTCGATGGGGCGGAGCGCTTGCAGCGTTGTCTAGTGCCCAAAACTAGGGCGGATCGCGAAGCACTTCGTCGCGCCGTAGCGGCAGGGGTGGCCGTGCGTCCGTTTAGCGGGATGTTCATGCGCGCCTCCACGTGGGATGCGCTCAAGACGAGTCCGCGCGTTCGTTGGCGCTATGTTCAAAATACGTTTCTCGACGAGCACCCTGACGAGGCCGTCTGTTCCTTTTCTGCTGCGCTTGACCATGGACTTTGGGTTTCGAAGAAATATCTGGACACAATCCATCTTGTAGCTAGCGGGCGCTCGCATGGTAGGTGCGGTACGGGAATCCATCGGCATGAGTGCCCTCTAAATGAGATCGAGCTAAACGGCACCGTGAAACGAACGACGCTAGAACGAACGGTGCTCGACTGCTCACTTGTTGCTTCTTTTGAAGACGGTCTGGCTATAGCTGATAGCGCCCTGCGGTTCTGTAAGCTTGATATCCAAAAGTATCGCGACTATGTTGAAGCGCTGGCGCGATGTCGTTCTGGGGCCTTGTGCGCTGAGATGGTAGCGCGCTATGCCGATGGCGCTTCGGAAGGCGGCGGCGAATCCATCGTGCGCGGATTGATTATCGCGCTGGGTTACCTTCCTCCGACCATGTTGCAAGCCGAGTTTGTTGACCCGATCGATGGCGGTGCGATTCGTGCCGATATGTACTACGAGTTGCCGAATGGGCTTCGCTTAATTATTGAGGTCGATGGTTTTGGCAAATACGTTGGTGCGGACGGCCTGGGAAAAGAAATGCAAAGGCGTTTGGTTGCAGAGCGTCAACGAGAGTCGCACATTACGGCTCTGGGCATTCCGGTCATGAGGGTGCAATTTAGTCGCGTGTACGAGGACGGTTATCTCGAACATCTACTGAGGCGTTTCGGCGTGCCAAAAGTCGCTCCTCATATGTAGTGTTGGGCAGTGGAGGAGATGCTGATAAGGGTTTTTGCGTGGTATGGCTTTTGATATGGTCGTCAGCTTCTTAAGGGGGCGTTACCCTGCTCCGCCCAGTTGTGATCTCCCTAGGGAAAACACGTTACTGCCGACACCGACTGTGATTCCCCTAGGGAAAACACGCTAAAGAGCGCCTGGCCGTGTTTTCCCTAGGGGAATCACGGACGAATCTGATGCGGAGTCTGCCTTGGGATTGCCTTACCTCTGCATATAGCTGATTTGAAATGCGGGCATAGATGGCCTCTTGATTTACGCGTTTCCCATTGGTTTCGCGCCCGTTGCCGCGCCGTTTCCAAGATTGCGGCACCGTTTCCATTCGACAACGCGGCGTTTAACAACGCCGTATCTGGTCTACACCAGTTGCCCCTCGGCCGCATTATGGGCGCCGACAACGTTCATGCGACCAAGGGGGAGCGAATGTACGATACGGGATCGACAACGTTTATGCTCATCTGCACCATGCTCGTGTTTTTAATGACACCGGGCCTGGCGTTTTTCTATGGCGGCCTGTCCAGGCGCAAAAATGTCATCAACACCATGCTTATGTGCTTTGGCGCCATTGGCCTGGTTGGTGTGCTGTGGATTGTTGCCGGCTGGTCGCTGGCCTACGGCGGCGACGGTTCCAGCCCGTTTATTGGAGGCCTTGACCAGCTGCTGTGCCTGCCGGTACTCAACCAGGTGCTGCAGGCGGCCGAGGGCAATACCGCGGACGGTGCCGTCTACCCTCAGATCATCAACATCGCCTTCCAGATGGCGTTTGCCATGATCACGGCCGCTATCGTCACGGGCAGCCTGGCCGGCCGCGTTAAGTTTGGTGCCATGACGGCCTTCCTGGGCATTTGGCTGCTCGTGGTCTATGCGCCGCTCGCCCACATGGTCTGGGGCGGCGAGGGCTCCTTTATCGGCGACATCATCGGCGCGCTCGACTTTGCCGGCGGTGACGTGGTGCACATTTCGTCCGGTCTGACGGGCCTGATTCTCTGCTTAATGCTCGGCCGTCGTCGCGGCTTTGGCATGGTGAGCTATCGTCCGCATAACGTGCCGTTTGTGGCGCTCGGCGCCGGCCTGCTTTGGTTTGGCTGGTTTGGCTTTAACGGCGGCAGCGAGTTTAAGGCCGACGCCGTGGCGGCGCTTGCCATCCTCAACACCGTGACGGCCAGCGCGGCGGGCATGGTCTCGTGGCTTGCCGTCGAGCGCGTGCACACCGGTCGCCCCACGCTGGTGGGTGCCAGCACCGGTCTGGTTGCGGGTCTCGTGGTGGTCACGCCGGGCGCGGGCTTTGTCGAACCGTGGGCAGCGCTGGTCATGGGCCTGATCGTGTCTCCCGTCTGCTACTTGGCCATCAGTCATCTCAAGACCAAGTTCGGCTACGACGACGCGCTCGACGCGTTTGGCTGCCACGGTATCGGCGGCATCTTGGGCGGCGTGCTCACGGGCCTGTTCTGCGTGCCGGAGCTCTCGTGGACCGGTAAGGGCGGCCTGTTCTACACGGGCGACATGTCGCTGCTCGTTTCGCAGATTCTGGGCATTGTGGTGACGGTCGTCATTGTGCTGGTGCTCGATCTGGTGATCGCCACGGTGGTCAAGGCGCTGTTCCACGGCAGCCTGCGTGTGGACGAGGCCGACGAGGCGCTGGGCTTGGATGCGAGTCAGCACGGCGAGAGCGCGTATCCTTCTTTCTCCGGGCTCGATTAGCAGCACGGCTTTCCAGGCACCCGACCTTGCCCCTCAAACCGTCGCTTGCGTACCGAAGTACGCGGCGCTCCTCTTTCGGGGCAATCTCGGGCACCTGGAAAACCCGTGCCATGTGAAGGACAATTCATTTCTTTTATTGAAGAGAGGAATTCACTATGAAGAAAATTACGGCTATTGTGCGCCAGGAAAAGCTTGAGGTTCTCAAAGATGCGCTGTTTGCTGCTGATGTTCGCGGTATGACCATCAACCAGGTGCAGGGCTGCGGCGCACAGCATGGCTGGAAGGAATACGTGCGCGGCAACGAGTTGCTCGTCAACACGATTCCCAAGGTACAGTTCACCCTTATCTGTGCCGACGAGCACGTTGACGGCATTGTCGACATCATCTGCAACGCTGCTCGCACCGGTGCCGTTGGAGACGGTAAGATTTGGGTCGAGCCGGTCGAGGAGGTCATCCGCATTCGCACCGGCGAACACGGCCCCGCCGCGGTATAGAATCGACCGCCTGCCATCCGCAACGTTAAAATGCTGCAATGAGGCACAAGACTTGCGTTGCGGATGGGCGGATTATGGGTCGCAATAAATATCCCGAGGAGACGGTCGCGAAGATTCTCGACGCGGCACTGGAGCTATTCTGTGCACAGGGTTATGAGGGGACGAGCATTCAAGATATCGTTGACCGTCTCGATGGCATGACCAAGGGCGCTGTCTATCATCACTTCAAGAGCAAAGAAGAGATTTTCAACGCCTCGTTTGATCGGGCGATGGCTCCGATTGTTGAGCACCGTCGCTCAATGCTTGGTATCGGTAATATGACCGGAGCCCAAAAGCTCAAGCGGCTGTACGCTCCCGAGTCCGTTGTTCCGCAAATTGAGCTATGGGCACGCATACATCCTGCGGCAGATCCGGTGAAAAGCTCGCGTCTGCTGGCGATGCAGTACCAGGGCTCGTTTGACGAGTCGACCGATGGCTATCTCTTGTCAGTGATCGAGGAGGGCATCGCCGACGGCTCCATTGCGTGCGAATGCCCGCGTGAAGCGGCGGAGGCCGTATCGTTGTTGGCGAATCTTTGGCTGCTGCCGCTGTTCCGTCCGCTTGAGACCAAGGATCGAATGCTCGCTCGCGCTCAATGTTTGGCGCAGATGGCTGCCGCGGTGGGACTCGATTTGGGGGAAGAAGTGCTTCAGACAACGGCGCAGATTTGGGACGTATGGGACCGCGCCGGGTGGTAATATAGATACCGACGGTATGTAATAGATTTGAGAGGGCGGCTCCGGCTGCCCTTTTCAAGTCATTAAATACATACTAACGGTATGTATAGGGGTAGGCTTATGGCTGGAATGCGGAGGAGTAGCGTCTCCTTGACGCAAAAAACAGTGCGATCTATCAGGCTATTTGGCCTTCTTGTTGCACAGCTGTGTGCGTATTCGATGCTGTCGGCACTGTGCTTTGCGTGTCCGCTTTACTTGTTCGATTGCAGCGGCTCGTCAACGTTATATGGCGCCGTCGCGGCGATAGCGTTCATACCGGGCGTGCTCGCGACTCCGGTTGGCGGGATTTTGGCGGATCGGGGAAGACATCGCGGGGTTCTTGTGGTACTCGGCATTGTTCTGATGGCTGCATCACTGTTGTTTATCCCCATGAAGCGTTCGCTGCCTCTTGCGGTTGTCGTGGCAGCAATGCTTTGCGTCCAATATGGCATCCAATCGCTGCTGAAACCGATGCTTCAAATTGAGACGGTGCGCATGACGGGCCAAGAAAAGGTTGAGCGTGCCACTGCGTTGGTCTCGCAGATAATCATGATGAGCAATATCTTGGGGCCTGTAGTCGGGACGGCAGTCTATGGGTGCTTTGGTATCGATACTCTATGCGAAACCGCGGCGTTGACGTTTACGATTTCAGCCCTGCTGTTCGGGGGCGCACTCAAGCAAAATGCCTCATCTGAAACGATGGGAGACGGCGCGACTCGTACGACATGCCGAAACGATTTTCGGGAATCGATTCGGTATCTGTTGCAAAATGCATCATTGGTTGCTGTGATTTTGCTTGCGGCAGTTTTGAACCTTGCGTTGGTTGGGCTAACGATTGGCGCTCCCGTTATTGTTGCAAAGCATCTCGGAATGCAGTCATCCTTTGTTGGGATTATTGAGGTGGCTATGGGCTTAGGTGGTCTTGTCGGCAGTGGTTTGGTCGGTATTTGGCCGCATCGTTTTTCTTTCAAGGGCATATGTCGATATGTTGCGATGATCTGTTTTGGAGTCGTACCGATTATTGTCATGCTACTGAGCGGTCCTGATGAATTGTCGTTTGCCGCGCTTGCGGCCGGCTCGGCATGGGTCATGGCGTGGGCAAGCATTACATCGGTCGAAATCGTTTCATTTGTTCAGCGGTCAGTGCCAAAGGAATTCTGCGGAAAAGTGCTGGCACTCGTTTATATGACGCTTTCCTGCGCAACACCTATCGGCCAATTGACGTACGGGGTTGCATATGATCGATGGACACCGGCGATTGTATTCGCAGGCATGCTGGCGGTGCTGACGTTGACGACGGCGCTGTTTTATCGGCTGAAAAATCGCTTGTGGCGATTGTCTTAACGCGCTGGGGCACCGTGAATTTGTGGAGGCGGTGGTACGCCGCGCCGGGACGGCATTGTTTGGGCATTCCTCTCCTTCGTCTACAATAACGTGCAGACGAAGGAGAGGCATGCCCATGATCAAGATGTTTGCGAGTGACTTAGACGGAACGCTGCTGAACGCCCTGCACGAGGCAGACGGGACCATCCGCCGTGCCATTCGTGAGCTGACCGAGGCTGGTCTGCATGTGGTTCCCGCGACCGGACGCTCGACGTTACCAATCGGCGAGCATGGTTTTACGGGGCTGGCGCTCGATGCCTGCTGCTCTAACGGCTCCATCGTGCGCGACAGCCATGGCGAGGTACTCAAAACCTGGACCATCGACCCGCAGATTACCGAGGAGCTGCTCAAGGAGTTTCCGGATATCTGTTTTGACTGCTCCACGCCCGATGGCATGTTTTCGAGCGGTTCGTTCGAGATGCATCAGGCGGGCTTTAAAAAGGACAGCCCCATCAAGCGCATCGTGATGCGCGGCATGCGTGCGCGTGGCGGGTACCACGAGGAACAATACTTCGACCAGTCGATCGGTGACATTCTGCGCCACGATGTGTGCAAGATCAACTGCCGCGTGACCTCGCCCGAGCTGGAGCGCGACCTTAAGGCATATTTGGCCGAGCGCTCGGACCGCGTGGTCAACGCGCCGTTCGATCCGGTGATGTTCGAGATCACGGACGTGGCGTGCAACAAGGGCGAGAGCGTGGCCTGGCTGGCGGGCTACTACGGTATTGCCGAGGACGAGGTCGCGGTCTACGGCGACGGCGGCAACGATATCGCCATGCTCAAGCGTTTCCGTCACAGCTACGCGACCAAAAACGCTAGCGATGCAGCCAAGGCCGCCGCGAGCGCGACCATCGGCAGCTGCATGGTCCACGCCGTCCCCAAACACATGCTCGCCACCATGCTCAAGCAAAACTCTCGCACCGTCATCGAATAATGTGACAAAGGGACAGCCCCTTTGTCACATTCTAGAGTTCTCAATTAGCCAGTGCTCGTAGGCGCGCTGCATGACCTCGGTCTTATCGGCTTTTTTGCGGCAGCCCTTCTGCTCCTCGATGGCAAGCTCATAGGCATCGCTCTGCTCAAAAGCGCTGGTATCCCAAGCACCGTGTTCAATGCGAGCCCATGTGGCATCGATGAGCTGCTCGAGTTCGGCAATGTCAACGGCGTTGGCGGTTGTCGCGAACGGCGGACGGAGCTCGCCCGTCGTCTTGTCAGGTTCTACATAGTAGTCGCCCATGGAGGTGACGGTGTAGCCATAAAACTCGGGTGACGCTTCGACCAGCAGTTTGTAAAACTTGAGCTGACGATGGTAGCCTGCAGGGATTTCTTTGCCAAAGCCAGTCTTGTAGTCGACGATCTGCACCGTCTTAGCTGCATCGTCAACGAGGAGCAGGTCAAGAAAACCAAAGAGTGGAGTTCCACCGGCAGTTAGACACTGCATGTTCGCTTCCGTGATGCAACGGTAGTCGCGTACATGCTCAACAAGCCAAGGGACGAATGCACGACAAATGCGTTCAAAACGCTCCGAATAACGGCGGACGTCCTCGGGGGCAAAATCGAGCCACGAAATCTGCTGGTGATACTCGGCCTCAATTGTCTCAATTGCCGCCGCGCCATCGGTTGTCATTCGATTAACGATTTCTTCGAACATCGCGTGAACGATAGTGCCGAATTCGGTTTGAATCGTGGGCGCCGTGGGCAGGCGCACAATCTGCTTCTCGGGGAAGTGCTGGCTATTTGCGCATCCAGGCTCGTACGTCACAAAGTTGTTGAGTGCCGTGGCAGAGAGGTGTTTTACGTCGGTGTGAGGATCCAAAAGCGCACGGAGCTCGGGCGTATCAAACACGTAGTTGTCGCGCCATTCGGTTTCGATGGCGGCACTGAGCTGGTCCGCTTCAGCAGAAACCTCGCAAGAGTCGATAAGCCCCGTGAGCTCCTGCAGCGCCGATCCGCCGGCGCGGTACAGCTCGAGGTGTCGCTTAGCGCGTGTGATGGCTACAAACAGCAGACGGCGCGCATCGTCGTCATCCTTTTCGTCGCGAATAAGCAGGTTGGACGGGTACAAGCTCATGCCGCCAGCACCTTTGTGCCAGGTGGAGTCGTCGGCGTCGAGCAGGTAGACGCAATCGAACTGCAGACCTTTCGAACTGTGAGCGCTAGTAAGGCGAACGGCTCCCGGTGTGCCAAGATCGATCGATGCGTCGATGCTCACGCCAAACTTTTGCGCGGCGTCGAGTTTGTCGACAATATCGGGCAGGCGAAGCGTGCGTCCCATGCGGCGCGCGTCGCCCATTTCACCCTCGGCAAAGGCGAGTAGGGCGCGGATGCCGGCATTGAATTCGGCGGCGCCCAGCGGATCCTGTTTTTTATGATCCTGATAATAGTCAAGGCTGCGTTTGGCAATCTTAAAGAGCAACGCTCTGACCGGGGAGGCGCCGGCCTCGGCCGCCCACTGCATAAGGTCGTCGTACAGCTCTTTGACGCGGGCGCTATTACTCTCGCACATGGCGGCCATCCAGTCGCCGCGATGTTCGCGCTTGGCGCTGAGCGCAAACGTCACGGACGATGGATGGTCGCCGCCCAGCTCGGCGGCACAGACAATCTGCGGAAGATAGCTGCTGGCGAGCTCCTTCTGCCCGCGAGCAAGCGCGGTAACGCAGCGCAACAGTGCCAGCATCGTCTGCATACGCTCGGAAGCAAAGAGATTCTGCCGCTCGCGATACGAAAAAGGTACCTTCTCCTTAACGAGGAAGGGAATCAGCGAGCGCAAGGCGGCGTGTTTGGCAGAGATGACTGCAATTCCTTCATTGGGATCTTCGCATTCATCGAGATAGTGATCATCAAGCCGCTGCCTAATACTCGCAGCGACAGCGGCGTATTCTTCAGCTTTGCCGGCGTAGACGTTCTCGCTAAAGCCGACCTGATCACCCTGAGGCTTGGAGGCTTCGATTGACTTATTCGAGCTGGCGTCGAGGCGATATTCAATTTGGCGTGCGATAGCTTGACCAAGCTCAACGATGGCGGGCGTGGAGCGATAGTTGGTCTTGAGCACGATGCTCCGGGGCGAAAACTCGGCCGCAAACTGGTTGGCACATTCGATCGTGGCGCCCTGAAAGCGCATGATGGCCTGATCGTCATCGCCAACGGCCATGATATTGGGCACATCAACGCCGTCGCAGAGCAGCTCGATGATGCGCATCTGGGCACCATTGGTGTCCTGGAACTCGTCAACTTGGATATAGGTATAGGTGTCCTGGAGCACTTGGCGCAACGCGTCATTGTGTTCGACGGCGTCGACAAAATCGCCGATCATATCGTCGTAATCGTAGAGATGGTGCTGGTCGAGCTCGCTCTGGTAGCGACGCGCGACGTTGCAAGCGGTCTTAAGTCGCTCGCTCTGCTCGGCAATCTTAAACGTGCGCCCCTGAGAGTTGCTGCCTCCAAAGAAGGCATCGCGCACCTTGGTGTATCCCGACGACTTTCCCTTCTCGTCAATAAGTTCGGTGCGGCGAACGGCGTCGCGCAACTCAAGAATGTACGGCACGTACGTACCGGCGGGACAGTCGATCGGGCGGGTGAGCGATGTGGGCGCCATGCCGCAGGCACGCTCGACCTCTTCCTCAAAGCGTTCGGCCAACGCGGCGCTTGCCCTTTCGCAGGCGAGCGTAAGCAGCTCGGAATGCTCGGTAAGCCAGGCGGCGGCGTCGATATTCTGCTGCGCGATGGCGCCCAGCGTGTCGTAGTCCAGGCCACTGCGTTTGATCTTGGAGACAAAGCCAATCATCTTGCCGATGTTTTGCGCGGGCATATCGGGCGACCCTCCGCCCAGTGACGACCCAAAGGGAAGCGATTTGAGCAGGCGGTCAAAAATCTCCTGCTGGTGCAGGCTGGTAACAAGCGTGTCGGTCGAAGGGCGCGTGAAGTACTCGGGATAGCGCGACCTGATGCTGCTTGCAAATCCGTGAAACGTGCTGACTTCGATGCCGTAGGCGTCGCGCCCAATGAGCTCAATCAGGCGTTTGCGCATGGCTTCCGCGCCCGCCTCGGTATAGGTAAGGCAGAGGATGTTGCGCGGGGCGACATCGCACTTGGCCAGGATGTTCGCCGCGCGCAGGCTCAGTAGCTGCGTCTTGCCGGTGCCGGGACCGGCAATGACGAGCAGCGGGCCATCTAGGCATTCGACGGCCTCGCGCTGTTCGGGGTTCAGGTTCTTAAACGATTCATCGAATTTAGGGGTTGTAGCCATGAAATATTACCTGTCTTCCTGGTAAAGTGCCCGAGTGTCGTCGAGATATTTGAGATACGTATCGATGGCGCTTTGGGGCTGAACGATCTTAATGAACGTGCTGAGTTGCAGCAGCCAGCCAAAGAACTGCGGCGACAGCGGAGCTTTGACGGTTGCCAGCAGACGCCCGTCTTGGTTCTCAAACACAACGGCGTCCAGTCCGAACTTGTCGATGAGCGGATTCATCGCACGGTCATCGAGTTCCAGCACCACGGTGGTCTTATTGGCTGCAAATACGCCGAATGATGGAGAGACGTGATCTTCGAGCACATAGCCGGCAATGCGCGGATCTTTGGTCGCGGACTCTTCGGACACCGCAACGTCGAGCATACGATCGACGCGATAAGGCGTGAACGGCTGATGGCCCGAGCCGGCGTTGGCCCATTTATCTCTAAACCCAATCATGTAATAGAGTTCGTCGGAGTAGATAAGGCGCACGGGTGTGAGCTCGTAGGTCTTTCCGCCATGGTTGAAGGCCTTTTGCTTGGCGGCGTTGTAGTGGAAGTAGCGGAAGCGGATCATGCGCTTTTCGCGCATAGCCTGCTGAATCAAGTCGATGTTGAGCAGGGCATCGGAGTTTTGCATCTTCACGCGCGAAGGCACGTCGACGCGCTTGTGCATCAGCTCGCGTTCGTCCAGGCTGGCGAGGCTCTGTAGTTTGCCGATGAGGTGGTCGGTCAGCTCATCGGTCAAAAACGGCGAACTCTGCACGGCGTCAACAAGCATGATGAGTTCTTGCAGGTCGAGCGGGCGTGAGACCAACGCCCATTCCTTGCCACCGCGCTGGTCGATGTCGAGCCCGAAGTCGCGAAGCGTTTGCAGGTCGCGATAGATGGCCTTTCGTTCGGCCTCGAGATCGTGATAGGCAAGCTCCTCGATGATCTGCTGCGTCGTGAGCCCGTGCGTGCTGTCGGTCTTTTCCATCAAGGTTTTAAGCAGGAACAGAAGCCTGAGCTTTTGATTTGGTCTGTTCGCCACGTTGTCTCCTTTCGCCGGCAGGGTAACAACCGGAGATGCAAAACAAGACCCGTTATTGGGACTCATTGTAGCCCGTCTGCCCGTAGTATTCGCAGCAATAAGGGTCCGAATAGGGCGAAAGGTGGTTAAACGGAAATCGGCGGTTTGGCTGGCTGGTGTGACATGCACTCTATTGGTTTGGGGCCGGTTCCGGTTTACAAGGATCAGAACAGGAGAAATGCGATGGCAGACATCAAAGTCTTTGCCGAGAATCTTGAGGATTCAACCAAAGAGCAGATCGAGGAGATTTCCAGCTGCCCGGCGTTTGAAGGCGCCAAGATCCGCATCATGCCCGATGCCCATAAGGGCAAGGGCTGCGTGATTGGCTTTACGGCAAACTTGGGCGACAAGGTGATTCCTAATTTGGTGGGCGTCGACATCGGATGCGGTATGTACTGCGTACCGCTTGCAGAGACTATTGCGCGCGATGACCTCATTCAGTTCAATCGCGATGTGAAGCGCGCGGTGCCCACGGGCTTTAGCCTTCATCGCGATCCTGCCTGCGTACTTGCGGCTTTTGACATGGAGTCGCGTGATTGGCTTCAGGACAAGCGCAAGGTTGAGCGCTCCGTGGGCACGCTGGGCGGCGGTAACCACTTCATTGAACTCGACGAGGACGAGAATGGGTGCCAATATCTGGTCGTGCATACCGGCTCGCGTAACATGGGCAAGCAGACGGCGGAGCACCATCAGGCGCTGGCGCAGAAGACGTGCACGGCAGATATCCCCGACGAGCTTAAGTATCTCGTGGGAGATCTTTCTGCCGAGTATCTCGTCGATATGCATAACTGCCAACGCTTCTCGAATCAGAACCGCAAGGCGATTGTCGCACAGATTGTTGAGCGTACGGGAATTCGACTCGACGGAGACGGCTTTACCACCATGCACAACTACATCTCGGAAGGCGGCATGATTCGCAAGGGCGCCATTAGCGCTCATGCAGGCGAGATGGTGCTGATTCCGTTCAACATGCGCGACGGTGCCGTTATTGCGCGCGGCAAGGGAAACGAGGACTGGAACTGCTCGGCGCCGCATGGGACGGGTCGTACGATGAGCCGCACAAAAGCGTTCCAAACGCTCGATACCAGGTCGTTCGTTAACGAGATGTGCGATGCCGGCATCTACTGTCCGAGCGCATGCGAGACGACGCTCGATGAGTCGCCCGAAGCGTATAAGCCTGCGGATGATGTACTGAGGCTCATGGACCCGACGGTTGATGTCATTCACCGACTCAAGCCGATTTGGAATTTTAAGGCTACTGGTAAGCGCGGTAGGCGTTAGGAGGGTTGCGATGAGGCGAAAGATGGACTCCAGGGACGACCGAATTGGACGCACTGTGAGCATGGGCGAGATGGTGAGCTTCCCGGGCGTGATGCCGCCGTCCGCGAATCGGTGTGGCGGGAATCGTGGAGAGCGTGATGACGAGGGCTTTGACCTCAGCGGGTTTCGCAATCGACTGGCTTCTGGACTCGACCGTGGTATGGAGACGTCGCTTTTCGAAACTCCTTGTGTGTTGAAGACCGGTATGCCGGTCGATGATGCCCTAGGTGGCGGCATTGGGTTGGGCAAGCTCAGCGTGATTGGCGGCGCGCATGAAGAAGTTTCGAACGTGCTGGCACACGCGGTGCTGCGCCTGAGTGAGCAGTGCGCCGTGCTTTACGTGCCGATTCGGGAGCGTGAAGAGGATGCGATTGCCCGGCTTATTCGTGCCGAGATGGGCGTCAAGCTGCCGGCGGATCTTAAGGAGCAACAGGTTGAGGCAATCCGCGCAACGATGCGCCTCAAGCAGCGCAACTTGGGCATCTTTGTCGAAGACAACATGACCATGGACCTTTTAACGAGCTGGTTGCTCGGCGACCAAATGTGGAACAGGGCAGTGCTAAAGGACGTCGTAGTCGTAATCGACGGACTCGAAATGCTCGACGACAACCGTCCGGTAAATGCAATCCTGCGCGACCTGCGAAACATGCTCAGCCCGACGGCGGCGATCTTAGCAGGTTGCTTTGCAGCAGAGGGCTGGGAGGACGAAGCAGCATTCGCCGAGACCCACTGCAATGCAGATGCCCTGGGCCGCATGAGTTCCGATGGTGAAAATCCCATCTACATGTGAGTTTTCGGCTAGGTCCATAGCCGAAAACAATAGTCCGGCCCGTGACGCATCTGCACCACGGGCCGTTTTCAAGAGATATTTATTTCACATGCTCGCTGGCATGCCATGAGGGGCTTACTTTAACGGCGCGCAACAATAAGGCTGCTCGCCCCGCTTGGTATGATGAGCGAGCAGCCATCTATTCTTCGACTAAAGCTGCGATGTCATCGAGTTGCTTGCGAATACCTAAAAACTCTGTGTCAAGATCGAGTGTCCGACAGTGGAAGCGATAGCCGGTTTCATCCCAGCTTTCGCACATTGACCTCGCGTTATCAGTGAGAGCGTAAAGAAGCATGCCCTCGACCGCCCCTGTTTTTCGCGACCATGATTCATGGGCAACGTAGGAATAGATTTGATTGCGATGGGCTGGGGATAGAATTTCGGATTCCATGTGCTGGTGAAGAATAGTCCCGTAACATTTGCAGTCAATGATGAGGGTTCGACCGGGGCCTTCAAGAGTGACGTCTGTCAGTAATGCCGGCAATATCTTTGGAGCGTTGTCCGATCCTGATGCCACTCGATGGGCAGATGCCCTAAGATCGGGATGCTCGGCGTGATAATACTCCAGTACAAAATGTTCAAAGAGAGCGGAGAGTTTCTGATTGTCCCGCCATTTGCCAAAAGCGGTATCACCTGAATAAAGTGTCGGCAGGCTATTCTCAATTACGGCATGACAGACTCCCATAAGAAGGCGATAACCGCGGTTTCCTCCGTGAAAGGAGAGCCTTCCCCAGTCGATAGAGGAAGGTCGAATATTGTCGATAGAATCGAGCTGCCGATAATAACTTCTAAGTAGGTTTTTCCGTTCGGTGCCGACTGCGCCAGAGCGAACGAGGGTGCCCACTGCGCATTTAAGCACCCTGTTCATCTGAGTATTGACTGTCCATTCGTCGCTGGTACACCTAATGCTTCGGCGCCCAGCGGAGCGCAGCTGTGATGTCCCAGCCATATCGATTTTCCCGCGAATACCAAGAAAGTCCTCGGAAACCTCGGCATAACCGTGCTCCAGACCACGTTTGAGTCGTGATGAGATGCCGATTGAGAGGATGGCCGCAAGTAGGTCTTCGACGTGCTCAAACTCCTCGGTCTCGATAGACGCATATTCATCGAGACCAAGGGCTTTGAAGGCATAGGCCATCATGTAGTAGATGTTTCGAACGATGACCTTTTCTTCAGCTCTGGGCATTGACGGCACCTTCGAGGACGCTTATTGCCGCATCCGCTTTGGCTCGATCATCGAACCAATATTCACGGATGAGTGGGTTGAGTTCGTATTTAACGATGTCGTCAACACACCCTTTGCCGGAGCGACAGAGGTAACTATGTCCAATCTCGTACCCTTCACCGAGCGCGGGGTCGGAGGCAATGTCGATGTTTACCGAGCGTACCGCATTGACGAGAGAGGGCATTCTTTTGTCGGCACATTTCGATGCATCTTTGAGGAAAGAGGTGTTATTGAGAGCTGGGGTCATGCGAAAGAAAGCGAACCTTCTGCGAAGTGCATAGTCGATAAGGGCAATGCTACGATCAGCGGTGTTCATGGTGCCGATAATGAAGACATTGTCTGGTACGAAAAAGGGCCTTCCATCGATAGCGAGACTGGTGGGATTGCCGCGATGTCCGGCTTCTATAAGGCTCAAGAGTTCTCCAAACACCTTTGAGATATTCGCTCGATTGATCTCGTCGATTAGGAAGAAGTAGTCACTGTCGGGATCGCTTGCCGCTTTTTGACAGAATGAGGTGAAGACGCCCGCTTTGATATCGAATCCGCCTGCATCATTTGGACGGTATCCAATGACGAAGTCCTCATAGGTTGTCCCTTGGTGGAATTGAACGGTTTCTATCTTGGAGTTGTCTCGCTTGCCCATGAAGCTCCAAGCGAGTCTTTTTGCGCAAAACGTCTTCCCTGTTCCTGGAGCACCGTCGAGGATAAGATTTCGCTTTGCCTTAAGGAGTCGTTTGAGCTGTGAGAGATCATTTGCGTCAAGATAGACGTCATTTAAAAAGTCGTCGTCAGTGTATGCGCTGCCGTCTTTGCTTGGCGAGGCGTTGGAGTCCGTAGGCAATTCTGAATCTTCGGCAGGATTAGATGTAGCGTCTCGCTTCGGGGCTTTATGGTCAAACGCTTCAGCCGAAATCTCGTAAAGGGGCCTACCCAGATGGCCCACCTTGTTAAGGAGCTCTAAATAACCGGTCCCATTTTGTTTGGATGACGTTACTAATATGCCGTAAGCACTTTCGAGATAATTTCTGCTTAGTTGATCAAAAGGCATGAACGTGTCGGGCCTGCACCAGAACAATGCCATGGAGAGGTTTGCAAAGCCGATATTCTTTTGGGCCAATACTCGATCGAACAAATTGATGAACTGGACGTGATCTTCGTCTTCTGGTGAGTATGCCATTGCCTCTTCGAAGAAATCCCATTTCTCCTCAATGCTTGAGTCTATTCCGTCCATGTAACGCCAGCGCCTGTTATTTGAGGTGGGTACACCGGCATAGTCAGTGGGAATTGCGCCGTGAATATCGAGGCGGGCAAAAATGCTTTCGATTACCTTGGTGCGGCTATCGTAGCTTATCGATCTGTTGAACAGAGACATGAACGTGAATGGATCCATTCTGTTTGTGTCTCCAGTATTTGCATTGTTCTTGCAGATTTCGAGAAGGGTTTCTTCGTCGTTTCGCATAGTCAGCAATTTTCGAGCGATTGCCGTGTAGGTATCGACCCATGTGAACTTCGTTTCGGTGTCCATTTTGCTCCCGTCTTTAGCGGCCGCTTTAACAACAAATACTAGAACGTGGGCTTTGTGAAATAGTTGAGCAACAAAGGTGTGCGGACAATCTAGGCGGATGAGCGGTGGGATGGTCAAATGTCATCGTTAAGATCGCTATTCGGAAAAGTCTGCGTTGCCGCCGCGTCGACGTTCATCTCGATTGAATCCGCCGCATCTGTTGATCGTCCCCTCGAGTACCGATATGCATCCAGCTTCCGTTATCGAGTGCGATGCCGATATATGTCTAGCCAAATCGGCTCTTTCTCTTTGTTGTCGGCGCACGCTTCTAGCAAGTCGTCTATCCGGTTCAGCCCGATTGCTTGCAAGGTCACGCATGCTTCCGGCAGGGGCTGCGTTACTTTCTTCGCCCTGAACACGGGCGACAGCATCAAGTTCGTATGTACCCATCCGGCAAAGCAGCTGCCGTAGGGGATTGATCCACAGCTGATCTGCCCATTGCCATCAAGATACAGACAATCCAATTTCGAGTTTGCTACCAGGCAATAGCAAGGTCCTGGCGTCCATGGTCGGCAGTCGATCTCAAGAATGTCACCCTTTTTGTACGGCGTGGGCAGGCCGACATACGCCCCCTTGAACCACGGGCCAAAGATTCCACCCACAATGCAATCGAGTGCTTCGCCGCATTCGCCCTCTTCCTCCCTACAGAGGTATTGGATTTCGCCGGAGGCGTTTGCGTAGTAAGTGTAGTCTGGCTGTAGAAAGCCGTCGTATGGATATGAACAGCTCGGGTCGTTGGCAAGGTTGAACAGCTCGATCATCCAGTATGAGGACGATAAGTCTGTCATTTCGCTCCACTTGTCTGCGTATGCCTTCATTGCTGCAAGGGCGGCCTGCCACGATGCTACGGGGAAGGGGCCATGCGTGATGGCGGATCCCACTTCGTTGTCGACAAAGCTAATTTCGCTAATAAGCAGCACTTTCCTGTTTCCGTCGACGGCCTTTAGCGCGTTCAGGCAGTCATCGATGTAGTCGATACAAATTTCTGGTCCGTACCAATCAAAGGTTTCGTTTGACGAGCCGCGCTCGGCAGCAACCAGCCTGCTGAGCATCTCCCGTTTGCGGTTGATTTCTATCGACGCGCCACCGATGATTTGCGCGTAATGATCGCCACTCAGTAGCTGCGGATTATGCAGCAAATGCTCTTGCAGCTCCGGAGAGTCGATCAGGTTGATTATTTCTTCGTGCACGATAGTCTCCGGGTTGCCGGTGTGGCTTCTCGTAGATTCGGACATGGCGGCTCTAATCAAATAGCTGCGGATACTTCTCCTTGAGCGGTGCCTGATCTAGACGTAGCTCTTCCAGGTTGCGCTTTGCCTTGGACTCCATCCTTATGGTGTCGATAAACGCGATGAGTGAGTCGACATACAGGTCGCCGCGCAGGTAGGCCTGGGCGGCGATTAAAATTCGCTGCTCGTCTTCGAGTGGTTTGCGATAGTACTCAAGATTCAGGTAAAGCGGGTCTGGCTCGCCGATGTAGAGGGGAAACGTCTCGTTGTAGGTAATCGAGCAACCAGTGGCACGCATGTTGCTGATATCCCCTGCATGGCGATAGTGCTCGAGGCGCTGCTGCACATGATCAAGCCATTCGTCAGAACGGTCTGCCTGCCGAAGCTCTGCCTCAAGCTTTGTCCGGTCCCACGTGGGCAGATCGAACAACGTGAACGGCTCACGGGCACTGCCTTGCGGCGTCCAGACGATATCGCCGGTGTGGAACGGCGTGGGGATATCGACCCAGATGAACTCGAATGCGATCTCCCAATCGTTCTCAACGGGGCCGGCTGAAGGGCAATATACGGCAAGGGCCTCGCCTTTGCTGTTTACCATGAGCCAATCTTCCCGGTGATGTTCTTCGTCGGCATCGAGCGGGCACCGGGTGATGCGTACGCGTGCCTCTGGACGGCTCGCCAGTTCATCATCACCGCGCAACGCCTCGGCACATTTCTCATAACAGCTGAATGGCGCGCCGAAGGCCCCACAAAGTTGCCCGTCGGGCACAATCTCCTCTTCATACTGATAAACGTAGCCCGTACCACTCGCAAACGCATCGACGCACCGCTTGTTGTAATCGATTGTCCAGCGCAAAAAAGCATGGAAATCGGGGATGGCCGGCCTTCCAAGACCGGCATGGGTTGCCTCCAGCGAACAATTGGGCATGGTTCGGGCGATCTCCTGCCAAGCTTCGCATTTCTGATCGAGCGTGGCGGTCTTCGAAAACCAAACCAGATAGGCGGCCTCGATGGTGCTGGGCTGGAAGTCGATACTGCGCAGGTGCTCCCGAATGTCCCGGGAGTCGACGAAATCCAAGATGTCCATAGCAACCTCCAATTCGGTCGTTGCCGTTAGCATCCATCAGAGGTTGTGCTTTGTGGTCCCATTAACGGGTCTGATATGAATCTCGCGTCAAACATATTTTTGGAAACGCCACTGGTGCATGGGTGACTGCGTGTTGAAAGGATTGCCATGCAGAATATGATGCTTGCCCTTGTGATGAATAGCACGGCCGCTTTTCTAAGCTGAACACGAACAAACATTCGCATATCTAACTGCGGTTTGATAGAATCGGTATCGTTGGCGGCAGTTCCATGTGCCGGGCAGCGCCCTCCATTTGATGGGAGGTGATGCCCATGGCCGATTTGATTAATTTCGTGAAGCTCCTGACCGCTTTGGTCTCGCTCCTCACGGCGCTCATCGGACTTTCCGAGGCACTCAAGCAACGTTCGATGCAACGAAAAAGGGGTCGCCGCCGCTAAGGCGTTGACCCCTTAATCCAAGCAACGGCGCTGCCCAGCTAGCTACAACTTGGGCTGCCGTCGACACTATTCTACCCACGAATGACATTTTGGACAATCGGTAGTGGCGTTTCAAAAACTAAGCGTAACTGGCGCAACCTCCCTCTAAGAAGGGATCGGCCGTCGTATCGAACAGCTCCGGGTAGCGGTCCTTGAGCCAGCTGTCTGCATCCTCGAAGCCGCGTGCCTTTTTCTCCGCCAGTGCTTGTAGCTCGTATGCGCTGGCCATCGCGGCGAGCGAATCAACCGCTAGGTCACCTCTGACATACGCCCTGACGCCGTAGAGGATTCGCTCCTCTGACTTGAGCGGCTTGTGGTAATAGTCGATGTCCAAAAGAAAGCCCTCAGGCTCCCCAATGTAGAAGGGGAAATGCAAGGCGGATGAGACTTGGCAGCCGTAGGCGTACATGTCACTGGTGTCGCCGTCATATCGATGCCAGCGCAATAGCTTGTCGGCCTTTTGAACGAGGCGCTCTTTGTAGACGGAGGAAGCAAGCTCTTTGTCGACTCGTTCGGATCCCCAAGTTTGCAGGTCAAACAGCACCATCGGCTCGTCGGGGCGTTGGAGGTTGCAGACGATGTCTCCGGCATGGAAGGGCGTTGGGATATCGAACCACATGTCCTCGAAATCGCTCGCGGTGCCCGCCTCGTCCCACTCACCCTCGAACCGGTAATCGCAAGACATTACTTCGCCGTTCGCATTGAGTAAGACCATGTCGTCGGCATAGTGGTCTTCGTCCGGGTCGATGGGGCGGCGAGTGATCTTGATCGCCTTTGGATTGTCGCCTTCGAATTCTCTCCAGATGGCATCGAAGCATTTTTGATAACTGCTGTACGGGCCGTAAAGAAGGTCGCATCGGTCGCGCCGGTCCCACGAGTAGTCCTCAAAGAAATACAGACTCTGGCCGTCCGTCCTTTTAAAGTGTGCGAGCTTTCTTTGCTCCTGCCTGATGACATTGCGCAGAAAGGCATGAAAGTCAGGGATGTTGAACGTGTCGTTTCTGCGGCTCATGGCGCAATTGGGCATGGTGTCGATGATCTTTTGCCAGCCTTCGAGCTTTTGCTGCAGCGTCGCTTTATGCGAGCAATTGACGATGAAAGCCGCTACGGGCGTGGTGAGCTCGTAGTCGATTCGTTGAAGATGCTCCTTAATACTGTGCGAGTCTAAAAACTCGAAGATGTCCGGACGAATATCCAGCTCACTTTGGCTGGCAGGCTTGCGGCGCGGCTGCAGGCAATCGTGTCCGACCGAGCCCTCGGCCCATTGCTTGCCGTAGTCGGGATCGTGGTGCAGCTTCTGCGAAAGCTCGAGCATAAAAGCGCAGCCGTCCGGTAGGTCACCGGTGTAGCGCTCGGCGGTGTAGAGGGCAGATGGGATGAAGGGGTCCAAGAGACTGTCGCTGTAGGTGCCGGATGAAAGCGATCCTTCCTTAACGCCGTGATATTTGCTGGGGCCTGCACACCAGATTTGTCCACGGAGCGTGTGCTCGTAGTCATTTTCGAGCACAATGGCAAAGCGAGGCCCGTGGTCGAAGGGGCGGCCGTCGATCTTGATGATGTCGCCCGGTACCCACGGCGTGTAGATAGGCTCGTTGTTCGCGCAGAACCGCCTGCTATCGTTTCGCCAGACGCTTGCGACATGCGATTTGCGAGTGCGGTGATTGCGCAGATCGCGGAGGAATATGAGCTCGCCGTCCTTGGTTGCCGCAAGCGACAGAGAGGGCTGCGCCGTTTGATGCTCGTGCAGGTCTTCCGAGGTGTAGAGATTGATCTTCCAGTACGATTCGGACCAGTCGTCATCAGGATACTCTTCGATGTAGTGCTTCATGAGCGTTTGTGCGGCGTCCCACGATGCGGTGGGGAAGGGGCCGTCAAGGGCGTCGGCGTCGCGCTCCTCCTCGTTGTAGAACATGACGTATAGCAGGAGGATTCCACGGTCGCGCTCGACGTTGTTGAGCATGTCGAGCGCGCTGTTGAGCTGGGCGAGATGCGAATCGATATCTTCGGTCAGCTCCGGCGAAACCTCTTTGTGGAGTTGCTCGAGCATGGCGCGCTTTTCGTCAAGCGTTTTCAGCGAGCCGGCGATGATCGGCGCTGGCCAGTATAAGTATTTGCGCATGTGGTCTCGCAGCTCTTGGCTTTTGATGCAGCTGAGGACGAGGTCTTTGCCGGCATCGGTGATGCCATCGCTTGCCTGATTGTTCATGTCGGCCTCCTTATTGATCGTTACCGGCATGATGCAACGGGTGCGGCTATTGTTGGTCCCATTAACGGGACCAAGCAACGACTCGATGTGACAAAGGGGCTGCCCTTTGTCACATCCAAAATATTGCCTTTACGTGTTGGTGCACACGGTGTGCAATAATACTCGCACTGTGCAATAGCGCACAGGCTGAGTAACAAGGAGGACGCTTGTCCCAGCTCGAGAAATGCGATCGCCGGTCCCTTCGCTCGCAGCGTGCCCTTCGCCAGGCGCTTGCCAGCGAACTTGCCGAAAGCGGCGATCTTTCGCGCATTAACGTCGCGTCGCTCACCGAGCGTGCCGGCCTTACGCGCCGCACGTTCTATTCGCACTACCGCGATATTCCCGACTTTATCAATCAAATCGAGGACGGCTTGCTAGCCGAGATCCGTGAGCGCATTGAGCTCATCACCGCAGCTCAGCTGCCCGATCTCTATCACAACATCGATGAGCTCGAGCCGGCGCCCGGTTCGGTTGAGCTGCTGCGTTATCTTGCGGCCAACCGCGACTTAATCGGTGCGCTGCTGGGTCCGGGCGGCGATCAGGCCTTCATTAAAAGGATCATCGACACCGCTCGTGAGGCTGTGGTGCCGCGTGCGCAGACGGGCATTTTGGGCCTGGCGCTGGGCACGTTCTTTGACTACTACGTCACCTACGTCGTGAGTGCCGAGGTCGGCATGATTCAGCGCTGGTTTGAGCGTGGGCTCACCGAATCGCCCGAGGCCATGGCGCGCATTATGACGGTGCTCGCTTTTGTGCGCCCTGGTGACCTGTATGGCCAACCCATCGATATCAACGTGCCGGAATACGGCATGAAGCTATTGAACTTGCAGCTCGAGGACGCGGCCGACACCGCCGCAACCGTCGAGTCCAACAACTAAGAGGAGAGACAATGAGCAAACTCGTCGAGGGCATCAAGGACCGCATGGTCGCCGCCGCACGCGAGGCCGCGCCCACCGTGGTGGATGCCGCGCAGAAGGCCGCGACCGCGGCTGCTGAGAAAGTTGTCGAGGCTGTCGCCGATGCCAAGAACGCGGCGGGGGAAGCGTCCGTCACTAGCGAGCCCGCCACCGCCGCTGAGCCCGTAGCCGCCGCCCACGCCCCCGAAGGCGCGATCTTCAACCCCGGCAACGCCCACGGCAACCTGCACCTGGGCATCGACGTGGGCTCCACCACCGTTAAGCTCGCCGTGCTCAACGACGACAACCAGATCGTCTACGCCAAGTACCAGCGCCACCACACCGACGTCCGCGCTTGCGCCCGCGACTTGTTCGAGGGTGCCGCGACTGTGCTGCCGATGGCCCAGATGACCTGTGCCATCACCGGCTCAGGCGGCCTGCTGCTGTCCCAGTGGCTCGATTTGGAGTTTGTCCAGGAGGTCATCGCCAGCAAGCGTGCCGTCGAGACCCTCATCCCGGCCACCGATGTCGCCATCGAGCTGGGCGGCGAGGACGCCAAGATCATCTACTTCGATAATGGCATTGAGCAGCGCATGAACGGCACCTGCGCCGGCGGCACGGGCGCGTTCATCGACCAGATGGCCACTCTGCTGCACACTGACGCCAGCGGCCTCAACGAGCTCGCGGCCAACGCCACCACCATCTATCCCATCGCCAGCCGCTGCGGCGTTTTTGCCAAGACCGACGTGCAGCCGCTACTCAACGAAGGCGCCCGCCCCGAGGACGTGGCCGCCTCCATCTTCCAGGCTGTCGTGACCCAGACCATCTCGGGTCTGGCGTGCGGCCGTCCCATCCGCGGCAACGTCGCCTTCCTGGGCGGCCCGCTGCAGTACCTCTCCGAGCTGCGCCACCGCTTCTACCTCACGCTCAACCTGGACGAGGAGCACCGTATCGTGCCCCAAAACGCCCACCTGTTTGTGGCGAGCGGCGCCGCCATGGCGCACGAGTCCAATAAGCTCAGCACGTTCCCGCAGCTCATCGAGGCCATCGATGCCCTGGGCGACACACAGGGTGCCGAGGTCGAGCGCCTGGATCCGCTCTTTGCCACCGACGAGGACTTTGCCGAGTTCAAAACCCGCCACGACCAGGAAGTCGTCCCCAAGGGCAAGCTCGAAGGCTACACCGGCCGCGTGTTCATTGGCATCGACGCCGGCTCCACCACCATGAAGGCCGCGCTCGTGGGCGAGGACGGCCAGCTGTTGCACACCTGGTACGGCAACAACAACGGCGACATCCTGGGCACGGCCAAGGTCATCATGGCCGATTTCTACAACCACATCCCCGCCGGCTGCACCATCGGCCACGTGACCACCACGGGCTACGGCGAGGCGCTGCTCATCGAGGCCCTCAAAGCCGATTCCGGCGAGATCGAGACCGTTGCGCACCTGCGCGGCGCCAAAGCATTCCTGCCCGGCGTCGAGTTCATTCTGGACATCGGCGGTCAGGACATGAAGTGCCTGCGCGTCAAGGACGGCGTTATCGAGCACATCATGCTCAACGAGGCCTGTTCGTCGGGCTGCGGTAGCTTTATCGAGAGCTTCGCCGTCTCTATGAACATGGACGTGCGCGCGTTCGCCGATGCCGCCATCCATGCCAAGGCCCCGGTCGACCTGGGCAGCCGCTGCACGGTCTTTATGAACTCGCGCGTCAAGCAGGCGCAAAAGGAAGGCGCCACGGTGGGCGACATCGCGGCCGGCCTGTCCTATTCCGTCATCAAGAATGCCCTGTTCAAGGTCATTAAGCTGCGCGATCCCAAGGAGATCGGCAGCCAGGTGATCGTTCAGGGCGGCACCTTTATGTCCGATGCCACGCTGCGCGCGTTTGAGCAGCTCACCGGCGTTCATGCCGTGCGTCCCGACATCGCCGGCTGCATGGGCGCCTACGGTGCGGCCCTGCTCGCCCGCGATCGCGCCGGCGCCGACGGCACCTCGACCATCCTTTCGGCCGAGGACATCGCGCACCTCACCGTGACGCAAAAGCATGTTCGCTGCGGCCGTTGCTCTAACAACTGCCAGCTTACCGTCAACGACTTTGGCGGCGGCAGGCGCTTCATTACCGGCAACCGCTGCGAGAAGGGCGCCGGCCACAAAAAGCAGAAGACCGAGGCCCCTAACCTCTTCAAAAAGAAAAACGAGCTGCTCTTTAACCGCGAGGTGCTGAGCCCCGACGAGGCCCCGCGCGGCACCGTGGGTATCCCGCGCGCACTCAACATGTACGAGAACTACCCCTTCTGGCACGCGTTCTTTACGCGCCTGGGCTTTAGCGTGCAGCTGTCCGACCAGTCGAGCAAGAAGACCTACCAGGCGGGCATCGAGTCCATGCCGTCCGAGAGCGTGTGCTATCCGGCCAAGATGAGCCATGGCCACGTGATGAACCTCATCGACCGCGATGTCGACTTTATCTGGATGCCGTGCGTGCGCTGGGAGCGCAAGGAGGATCCGACGGCTGGCAACTGCTACAACTGCCCCATCGTCATGAGCTATCCCACGGCGCTGGCGCTCAACATCGACGAGATCCGCGAGCAGAACATCGAGTTCCTGTACCCGTTTGTGCCCTATCACGACAAGACCGAGCTCAAGCGCCGTCTGTACCAGGTGCTCGCCGTCGACCGCGTGGCCGATGCGCAAGCCGGTCGCGGTCGCGTGCGTGGACCCAAGATCACGCGCTCCGAGGTCGATGCCGCCGTCAACGCTGCCTTTGAGGCCGACGCGCGCTTCCACGAGGATATCCAGACCATGGGCGAGGAGGCTCTTAAGTGGGTCGAGGACCACGGCGGTCACGGCATCGTGCTCGCCGGTCGTCCCTACCACAACGACCCCGAGATCAACCACGCCCTGCCCGAGCTTATCTCGAGCTTTGGCTTTGCGGTCTTTACCGAGGATTCGCTTGCGCACCTGGTGAAGCCCGAGCGCCCCATCCGCGTGGTCGACCAGTGGATGTACCACAGCCGCCTGTACGCCGTCGCCCGTTTTGTGACGATGCGCAACGACCTGGACCTGATCCAGCTCAACTCCTTCGGCTGCGGTCTGGATGCTCTGACCACCGACCAGGTGCAGGAAATCCTTGAGGCCAGCGGCAAGATCTACACCGTGCTCAAGATCGACGAGGTGTCCAACTTGGGCGCCGCGCGCATCCGTATTCGCTCGCTCATGGCGGCGCTCAAGGACCAGGAGGCCGAGCGCCTGGCAGAGGCCACGGCCGCGGGCGAGGCCTACGAGCAGGGCGATGCTGCGCCGGTGGCTCCCTCCACGGACGCCCCCGCGTTCGCGAGCCGCAAGTACACGTTCGAAGCGCAGCGTGAGAGCGCCTCGACCGCATGGCCCAAGGTGCCCTTTACCGAGCAAATGCGCGAGGAGGGCTACACCATCCTGTGCCCGCAGATGGCGCCGATCCACTTTGACCTGGTCAAAGAGGTGTTCCGCGGTGCCGGCTACAACTTGGAGCTGCTGCCCTCGACCGATCACGACGCCGTCGAGGCCGGCCTGCGCTATGTGAACAATGACATTTGCTACCCGTCGATTCTGGTAACGGGCCAGATTATGGAGGCCATCGAGAGCGGCCGGTACGACCTGTCCAAGACGGCCGTGGTTATCAGCCAGACCGGCGGCGGCTGCCGCGCCACCAACTACATCGCACTCATCCGCAAGGCCCTGCGCGAGAGCGGCCACCCCGAGATCCCGGTAATCTCGCTTTCGGCTGTGGCGCTCGGCGAGGACAACCCCGGCTTCAAGATTACTCCGGCGCTGCTTAAGCAGGCAGTCTACGCGGTGCTCTTTGGCGACGTGATGATGCAGATGCTCTACCGCTGCCGTCCGTACGAGGCCACGCCCGGCGCCGCCAACGCGCTCTATGAGCAGTACATGGCGCGCGCCCGCAAGCTGGCGCCCAAGTTCAACCGCCACAACTACACCAAGCTGTGCCGCGAGGCCATCCGTGCGTTCGATACCATGCCGCTTGTGGGCGAGGGCACCAAGCCGCGCGTGGGCGTGGTCGGCGAGATCCTGGTCAAGTTCCACCCCACGGCCAACAACCACGTGGTCGATGTCATCGAGCGCGAGGGCTGCGAGGCCGTAGTACCGGGTCTGCTCGACTTCTTCCTGTACTCCATGAGCAACGCCGAGCTGCAGAAGGACGAGCTGGGAAGCTCTGCTACCACGCGCGCTGGTATGCAGGCGCTTATCAAGCTTGTGGACTGGATGCGCACGCCGGTGGAGGAGATGCTCGAGAAGTCCGAGCGCTTTGAGGCGCCCGAGCGCATCGGCACCATGGCGGACAAGGCCCGCACGGTGCTTTCGGTGTGCAACAACATGGGCGAGGGCTGGCTGCTCACGGCCGAGATGCTCGACCTGATTGACCATGGCGCGCCCAATATCATCTGCACGCAGCCCTTTGCGTGCCTGCCCAATCACGTGGTGGGCAAGGCCGTGATCAAGGAGCTGCGCCGTCAGCACCCCGAGAGCAACATCGTCGCGGTGGACTACGACCCCGGTGCGTCTGAGGTCAACCAGCTCAACCGCATTAAGCTCATGATCAGCGTGGCCAAGGAGAACATGCGCGCCGGCAAGGGCTTTAAGCTCGAGAAGGTGGCGCCGCTCGCGATGGACGAGGTCACCGGACAGATGCGTGCCCATGACGGCTGCGTGAGCTGCGGACCGGCCAGCGAGGAGACCGTGGCGTCGGTCGCTGAGCGTCTGGGGCGCGGCATTAAGAAGTAGCTGGCCTGCTTTGGGCTGGATATGAGACAAACGGGTGGTAGCCGTACCGGCTACCACCCGTTTTTGCTGGACATATGTTGCGCAAACGCCCCGACTATCACCCTTTGCGAACTCAGATTTCAGAAGTATGCGGCAAAATCTGAATAGGCCGAGCACACCGGATATATCCAAGCCCTGTACCTGTGGTTTTATTGGCGGAAAACCGGGGTATGCTCAAGGGTTCCGGAATTTGCCGCATACTTCCGCAAACGACGTCTCGGTGGCAAAAAATCGCCCTCGGAACCCTGAGATAATGAACAGATGTAGCCGTTCGCGGCAAAATACCGTCCGTTTATAGAACCCACCCCCATCGCGCGTCATCCTTACGGTTGAATAAATACACATCTATGGAATTACGTTAGAGAGGACCGTTCCATGAGCTACAAGACCGTTTGTGTTGCCGGCGGCGGCGTGTTGGGAAGCCAGATTGCCTTTCAGGCTGCCTACTGCGGCTTTGATGTGACGATCTGGCTGCGCAGCGAGGGCAGCATCGGCCGCACACAGCCCAAGATCGATCATGTGCGCGAGGAGTACATCGCGGCAATCGAGGGCATGGCAGATGGCACAGGCGAGTGGTGCGCCGGTATCGCCGATAGTGGCCAGCCCTTCGACAAGGAGGCGGCATTCGCCGCCGTCGAGCGTGCCTACTCCACACTCAAGCTGGAGCTCGATCTTGCCAAGGCAGCGGCCGATGCCGACTTGGTCATCGAGTCTATGGCCGAGGACACCCAGGCAAAGATCGACTTCTACAAAAAGCTCGCCCCGGTTCTCCCGCAAAAGACCGTCGTCGTGACGAACTCCTCTACGCTGCTGCCGAGCACCTTTGCCAAGTACACTGGTCGCCCCGAGAAGTACCTGTCGCTGCACTTTGCCAACTCCATCTGGAAGAACAACATGACCGAGGTCATGGCGCAGGACCAAACCGACAAGCGCTACTTCGACGAGCTCGTCGACTTCGCCAACGACATTCGCATGCTTGCCCTGCCCGTCAACAAGGAAAAGAACGGCTACCTGCTCAATTCCATGCTGGTGCCATGGCTGCTTTCGGGCCTCGACTTGTATGTCTCGGGCGTGAGCGATCCCAAGAGCATCGACCTCGCATGGGCGCGTGGCACCGGCGCCCCCAAGGGTCCGTTCCGCGTATTCGACACGGTTGGTATCCAGACGGCTTACAACATCGTTATGCAGTACCAGAAGGTGCCGGGCCTGGTGAGCCCGTTGCTCAAAAAGATGATGATGCCCTACAACTTTAAGGCCATGGCATCCGTCCTCAAGCAGATGCTCGACGAAGGCAAGCTAGGCGAAAGCTCGGGCGAGGGCTTCTTCAAGTACTAAAAAATGATCCCTCGGGGACGGAGGAAAACGGATCATCGCATTCCTGCGTCCCCTGTGCATCTTGCGACTAACAGCTCCGGCTGCCTCGAGCCTAAGCTAGCCTTAAGAGGCGTTTGTTAAGCTTCGAGTCATAATTGGACAGAGCTTGGCAAGTGCCCTGGAATATGAAGGAAGCGGCAGCGATGGAATTCTTCGATGGTGACGACATGGGATCGAGTAGCGAAGACGGCTGCGACGAAACTGCCCCGTTTGTCAAAGTCGACCCCTTTGGCGCCGATACCCTGAGCTGCTATGTGCGCTTTGCAACATCCCGCGCCGGCATCACTCCACGTCAAACTCCACGCGACCGAGTTCGGGCACATTGAGGTCGATGAGCTTGCGGGCAATGCGGCGGTCGTGCGCCCCGAGTGCCTCGCTTGTCGTCACGTGAGCGACAACCTCGCGCTCGACAAGGCCCTCTTCCTCGCCTTCGGTAGCCGAAGTCTCGACGGCGACGGTGTAATCCTTAAAGCCCGGCAGCACCGCGGCAAGTTCGCGCGTGGTTTCGGTGACGCCGTAGCCGTCCTGCACGCCGGCCTGCGCCGAGCCAATGGACCCCGCGGTCATAACGATGCAGGGGATGGCAAAGATCACCGTACCCACGATGATGCGGCGGCGCACCTTGTGCGACAGCTCATCGACCTCGGCATTTTCCTCGGCGGTCACAATGCCGTCACCGTTGAGGTCGCGCTTGAGCGGTACACGTAAAAGAAGCAATACGGCTTCGGCCGCCAGTGCGATAAAGACGACGTTGATGCCAAACTCGTAGAGGGCCGAGAGGAACAGCGACCCGCTCGCGATGGCAATGCCGTAACCTGCCGCGCACAGGGGCGGCATGAGTGCGGTCGCCACGGCTACGCCGGCAATGAGCGTCGAAGGCTCCTGGTCGCGCGAGTTACCCAGCCCGCCCGCAAAGCCGCCCGCGAGCGCGACGGCAAGGTCCCATACGGTGGGTGTCGAGTTATCGATGATGGCGGCCGTGGTGGTGCCAAGGGGCGAGAGCTTAAAATACAGCGTGGACGTGATCAGGCAAAGGACCATCTGTAGAGCCAAGCCCGCGACGGCTTCGACGGTAATCTCGCGGTCGAGCGTGGCGATGCCGTATGCCATGGCAAGGACCGAGCCCATGAGCGGGCAGATGAGCATGGCGCCCACAATGGCGATGTCCGAATCGATATCGAGGCCGACACTCGCGATCAGCATGGCGATAATGAGGATGCACAGGTGCGAGCCGGTCAGGCGCGCTCCGTTTACAAAGCGCTTGCGAATTACGTGATAGGGGGCGCGACCCTCGCGAATGTTGAATGCGCGCCTCAGGAAGCGGCCGGCGTTCTCCATGACCTCGCTATAGGCAGGGCGGATGCCGTGGCGCCGGTGATGGCGCTCGCGCAGTCGCTTGAGCTGCTGGTTATCGAGTTTCATGTTCACCTCGCTTCGCCGCGGGCTATGCATCGCGCCCGCTGCCTCTACTCTACACCGCGGCAGGCGGGGTGGTCATCTTGACGTGAAACTTAGACGAGTAGGTAAAGGGGGCGCGTCAAATGAGGTTGAAGCCGAGGGTTTCGGCAGATACAAAAAAAGCGCGGGGCCGGATGGTCTCCGACCCCGCGCTCTGCACGGATACGTTGTTGTTGGGTTTAGCCCAGCAGGCTCAATCCCACGGAGACAAACGCCAGGATAACGCCGACGATGGACTCGCCGCCCAGCAGGCCGCTGGCGACAACCAGGCCCTGCTCCTGGGAGGCGGCGTCCTTGGCGGCCTTTTCCTCGTCCGAAAGACCGGCCTCGGCGTCGCGGTGTGCGGCCCACTTGTCGTAGGCGAGCTTGACGCAGGAGCCCAGGAAGGCCGTGAGCGACATGTAGAACGGCAGGTACACGCCTAGACCGATCATCATGGCCGGAATGCCGAGCCAGTACATGACGATGCCGGCGATAAAGCCGCCTGCGAACCACGGCACGCTCGGGATGCCCGAGACCATGGTGGCGACCACGCTTGCCTGTGCGGCCACAAAGCTCTTGTCGGGGCCGAAGGCGTCCGGACCATAGGCGGTTACGAGCGCGACCATGACGGCGGCAGCGACCAGGGCGCCCACGATGCCGCCGATGGCCTGGCCGACCCACTGTGCGCGCGGGTTGGTACCCAGTACGGCTCCGGCCTTAAAGTCGTTCATGACGTCGCCCGCAAGGCCGCACGCCACGGCCACGATGCCGGCGATAAAGAACAGCTTGACCTGCGCGAGCTGCGCGAAGGCTGCCACGATGAGCATGACGATGAGGCCAAAAATCTCCATGGGGTCGATGCCCGTCTGGCCGCAGCTCTGCGCGCTCATGATAGTGGTGACAAAGGTGAACAGCGTGACGATGACGGCCGGGACGGGACCGAGGTCGAGCGCGATGGCAACGATCACGGCGATGGCGGCGGTGCCCAGGCCGATGATGCCGGCGTCGAGCTTAAGCGAGCCCGAGATGAGCGATTGCTCGTCGGTGTCGGTGGAGCTGTCGGCGGCGAGGCCGCGGACGATACCGGCGACCTGCGGCAGGATGTCCTTAAGGACGACGGCGACGCCAAAGCCCATCATAAGGCCCATACCGAGGGACTTGACGATACCCTGCGCGGTCACAACATCGAACAGGCCGGCAGCGGTGCCGCCGACGATGATGCCAAAATTGCCCAGCAGCGCGCCGGCAAACCAGAAGGCGACGGGGGCGAAGCCCACCAAAAAGCCGATGGACAGCAACATGGGCGAGTTATAGATGGCAAAGGTCACGCCGGGGATGTTGAGCGTGCACAGCATGCTGGGCACCACGCCCAGAGCGTCGCGAAGCACGCTGTAGATGCCTGCGATGGCCATGGAGCCAAAGAGCTGCTTGCCGGTCTTGCCGCCGGCCTCGGTCGCGCGTAGGGTCTGAGCTGCGGCGTTGCCGGTGGGGAACTCCAGCGCGGCGTCCACGATAAAGTGACGGTGGATGAGTGCCGTGGCCAGTAGGCCCAGGATAGTGCCGGCGAGTGCCACGATAAACATGTCGAGCCAACTGATCTGGTCGGCATAGCCCAGCATCCAGGCGCCCGGGATGGTAAACGCCAGACCGCCGGCGACCATGGCGCCTGCGGACATGATGGTGTGGGTGACGTTGGCCTCGTTGAGGCTGGCGTTGCCCATGAGCTTCAGGAAGAACAGCGAAATGACGGCAGCGAAAATGATCGGCCAGGGGAGGGCGCCCATCTTGAGGGCAGTATAGGCCGAGCTTGCCGTGATAATCACGCAGCCAAGGACGCCGATGACGACGCCGCGCAGCGTGAGTTGACCGCGCATCGAGGTGCGGTTCGAGGGATTGCTCATATAGAACTCCTTTGCGTATATCCGCTTCCCCCGCAAGCGCCGCTACGGATACGGCGCGGGAAGTCGGGTTACCAAGGGCCGACGCGTGAGCTCACGTACGACCGCGCATCAGTATAGCCGCAAGGTAGTCAATTTGGGACGGGGCTTTTTAGCTGGTTTGGGTAGGCGATATACTGCTGGGCAGACGAAAGGAGCGCCGACGATGCTTAATGGGTGCGCATATATATTGACGGTCGATGTGGGCAACACATTCATTCGCTTTGGCCTGTTTGCCGAGGATTCGGCCGCGGCGCAGGAATGCCCGCTTGCGACGTGCGAGATCACGACGCCGTCGAGCATCACGGCCGACGAGGCGCGCATGAGGCTCGCGCAGGTCATGGGTGCACTGGCAGCCGATGCGGGCATGCCGGGCGCGCTCGTTCCCGCGGCGGCCGTGCTGAGCTGCGTAGTGCCGGCGCTCGAGCGCCCGTGGAAGGCGGCGCTTTCCCGCACCTGCACGGGGCGCGTGCTCACCGTGGGGCCGGGCCTCAAGACCGGTATGCCCGTGCACTACGACGATCCAGCAGAGATCGGTCCCGACCGCATCGCCGACGCCGTGGCGGTCCGTGCCGTCTACGGCTCTCCGTGCATCGTGATCGACCTGGGCACTACGACCAATATCGAGGTCATCGATGCGCGCGGAACCTTTGTCGGCGGCGTCATCGCGCCGGGTCTGGCGCTTGGCGCCCGCTCGCTTTCGGCCGCTGCGGCGCGCCTGCCGCAGGTCGAGCCCTCGGCACCCACGCATGTGATCGGTCGCAACACGCGCGAGGCCATGCGCTCGGGCGTGGTCTTGGGCGAGGTGGCCCGTATCGACGGCATGCTCGACATGGTGCTTGCCGAGATGCGCGCGACCAAGGCGGCGGGGGAGGGCAGCGTGCCCATCGTCATCACCGGCGACGATGCCGAGGCGCTCGCGGCGTTGGTCGGCCACAGCCTGACGGTCGATGACGCGTTGACGCTTCGCGGCCTGGCCGAGCTCTACCGCATCAATCAAAAGCCCCGTCGCGCGTAGGGCGAGGGGCTGGTGGGATAAGCACCCCCACCTTTCACCTGCTACAATGTGTCAAACTATTGCGATTTCGGAGGTGTCTGCCATGTCGGACGATCTTCATCAAACCGCGTCGGGCAAGCGCCGCGACGTTATTAGCTGGGACGAGTTCTTTATGAGCGTGGCCATCGCCGCGCAGCGCCGCAGCAAGGACCCCAATACGCAGGTGGGCGCGTGCATCGCCAGCACCAACCACCGCATCCTTTCGGTGGGCTACAACGGTACGCCCTCGGCACTCAACGACGACTTTTTCCCGTGGGGCACGAGTGATGACCCGTTGCAGGACAAGCACAACTACGTGGTGCATGCCGAGGCAAACGCCGTGCTCAACTATCGCGGCTCGCTCAAAGACCTTGAGGGTTCCACGGTCTACGTCACGCTGTTCCCGTGCCATGACTGCGCCAAGATCCTGGCGCAGGTGGGCGTGGGCGAGGTTGTCTACCTAGACAATAAGTACGCCGACACCGACGACGGCCGCATCAGTCGCCGCATTCTCGACTCCTGCGGCATCAGCTACCGCCAGGTCATCGTCGATGTCCACATCGGCACCGGGGAACAAACTCAGCAGTAGCGGCAACGTGTGCTAGCGCCGGGCGTCGGCAAAAGCAGCTAAAAAAGCCCCGTCCCAAATTGACTGCTCGTGAAAGTCGTGTCCGCGCGCATGGACGGCTCGTGAGCGGGTACATGGCTGTAGTAACATAGCTCTGTCCGCGGGCGCGCCCGCGTTATTGCGAGAAAGGAGCCCCTGTGGCTGTTAACGAAGAGCTGCTTAAGAAGGTTCTTGAGGAGATCCGCCCCAACCTGCAAGCTGACGGCGGCGATATGGAGTATGTGGGCGTCGACGACGAGGGCGTCGTCCAGCTTGAGCTTCAGGGTGCCTGCGCCGGCTGCCCTATGAGCGCACTGACCCTGTCCATGGGTATCGAGCGTATTCTCAAGGAGCACGTACCCGGCGTTACCCGTGTCGAGCAGGTCAATGCCTCCGGCGAGACCGAGGACCTGTACGACGAGTACGCGCCGTTCTAAGATGCGAAAGCTGCGGACGGCGTACTCCGCATAGACGTTACGCCCAAATATGCGGCTGCGAGCGAAAGGCCCGCGGCCGCATTTGTATGTAGGGAGTAGGAGGGTCGACATGCTCAACGACTTCTACCATATGCTTGATCCCGTCGCCATTTCGGCGGGGCCTATCACCATCTACTGGTACGGCTTGGCCTATGTGGTCGGAGCTCTGCTCACGGCGGTCGTCATGTATCGCACGCAGCGTCGCTGGGGTTTCGACATTACGGTCGACGATCTGACGAGCGTCGTGGTCGGTGTGGTCTTTGGCCTTATCATTGGCGCCCGCCTGTTCTACGTCATCTTTTACGGCGACGGCTACTATTGGGCGCATCCGCTCGAGATCTTCGCCACCAACGAAGGCGGCATGAGTTTCCACGGCGGCCTGGTGGGCGGCATCATCGGTGGCGTGCTCGTGTGCCGTATGTACAAGCTCGATGCCTGGACTTTGGCAGACCTTGCGGTCATCGGTGCTCCGCTGGCCCTGTGCCTGGGGCGCTGCGCCAACTTTGTCAACGGCGAGCTGTGGGGCAAGCCGACCGATTTGCCCTGGGGCGTGATCTTCGGCGGCACCGCGGGCGATATGCCGCGCCATCCCTCCCAGCTCTACGAGGCATTCCTAGAGGGCATTGTGCTCTTTTGCATCTTGCAGGTGCTCAGCCGCAAAAAACCGCTGCTGCCCCAGGGCACGTTTATGGGCGTGTTTGTGATGGGTTACGGCATCGTCCGCTTCCTCATTGAGTTTGTGCGCGTGCCCGATGCCCAGCTGGGCTATCTGCTGGGCGGCGTCATCACCATGGGTCAGCTGTTGAGTCTGCCACTCGTGATTGCGGGCCTGGCGCTTGTCATCTTTGCCCTCCGCCGCAACCGTCCCCAGCGCATCTACCTCGACGCCTAGCCACCACATACCACCACAAGGGGGACAGGCACCTTTGTGGTGGTTTTGTCGGGCAACGATGACAGAACCGTAACGTTTCCCCAGATAAAACCTGCCAAAATAAACCTGTCCCTTTTTGGCAGGTTTCTAGAAAGGCTATTCGGACTGTGAAGGATTCCGACCTCTCCGCAACGGCTGCGCGCGACGCCGCCCGCATCGTTTGGTTTAAGCGCTATCCCGCCAAGCAGACGCTCATCGCATTTTTGCTCGCCCTGCTGGCGACTACGGCGTTTTCCATCGACCCCGCCCCGGTGTCGAGCAATGCGGTCCTGGCGATCGACCCCAAGGCGACGGGCACGCTCTACGTGTGTTACGAGGTACTTCTCTCGTTTGCCGGCCATACCGACGCAGTGATGCTGCTCGCGCTTGCCTGCTTGCTCACGCTGCCGTTTCGCTATGTGTTCTTTGGCCGCGGTGACGCTTGGCGCCCGTCGGTCGTGCTGCCATCGCTGTTCTTTGCCGTTTGCATGGTGTTCGGCCGTAGCTACGACCTTACCGATTCGGCAGAGATTGTGCTGGGCGACAAGGCACGCGTTATCTGCGCCTGGATTGGCGGCGCGGGCTGGATGCTTCTGGCGATTGTGGCCTTCTATCTGGCTTTTGAGTTTTTGGATTGGTTGAGCTCCCGCCGCATTCCGTTTTCGGAGACCCACTTTGGTCGCGTGTGGCGTGTTGCCCACGCCGTGCTCTCGGTCCATCCCTTTGTCGGGCCGTTTCTTGTGCTCATGATTGTCTGGGCGCCCACGCTTATCGCCTCGCTGCCCGGCCTCTTTATGGGAGATACGGGCGCGCAGATCCGCCAATGGTTCAACTACCCCAACGGCACGAGTGACTACCTGCGTCTGCTCAATCCCAATGTGTTGCTCAACGGACATCACCCCGTGGTGCACACGGCTATCATCGGTTCGTGCGTCCAGCTGGGGCTTTCACTGTTCAACAGCGCCAACGCAGGTCTTGCCATCTACACCTGCGCTCAGTTCGTCATTACGGCCGCCTGTATGGCCTATTCCATCTCGTCGCTGCGCAAGCTAGGCGTGAGCCTGCCGGTCCGCGGCGTGATCTTGCTGTTCTTTGTGTTTATGCCCATGTTCTCCAACTACGCGGCCCTGCTTACCAAAGATGTGCTGTTTGCCGACGCGTTTTTGGTGCTGTTGGTGCAGACCGTGAAGCTTGTGGCATGCGGCCTGCCCCGTCGCGATGCCAATGCCGAGCGTGCGGGCGAACAGAGGCCCGTGCTCTTTGCGCGCCATGACTGGCTGCTGCTCGCTATGGGCGCCATGGGTTCCACGTTTCTGCGCAACGGCGGCCTGGTGTTTCCCCTGGCGGCCTGCGTGATTGCGGCGGCGTTTTGCGCCTGGGACGCGCATGTGGCCCGTCGCGTGGCCAAACAGTCTGGCGCCACGCCCTCGTACGTCACGCCGCGCTCCCGCTGGGTCGGCGTGCTCGCAGTGCTTGCGCTCTGCCTTGTCTCCAACATGTATTTCACCAAGATATTTATGCCGGCGCACGATATCACGCCGGGCTCCAAGCGCGAGATCCTCTCGATTCCGTTTCAGCAGACGGCACGCTTCGTCCAAAAACACGACGGCCTTAATTCGGGCGTTAACCCCAAGGTCAAAGACGATGGTACGATCGAGGAAGCTCCCTGCGACGGCTTGGTGACCGATGAGGAGCGCGCTGTGATCGATCGGGTGCTTAAGTACGAGAACCTGGGCCGTCGCTATAACCCCGACAAATCGGATGCCGTCAAAAACTGCTTTAATGAGTACGCCTCGCAGGAGGACATCAAGGCCTATTTTGAGGTGTGGGCCCAGATGTTCAAAAAGGACCCCGAGTGCTATATCTCGGCGCTCGTCAATAACTACTACGGGTACTTCTATCCAAGCGCTCGCGATGCGTGGGTCTACAGCACGGCGCGCAGTGCCGAGATCATGGCGAAGCCCGATAACCTCAAGTACTTTGACTTCCATCCGGTCGATAGCAAGGTCGTGCGCTGGTGCGACCACCTGATTAACCTGTACCGCGTGGCGGTGCAGCGCATCCCGTTTATCTCGCTCGCCATGAGCTCGGCCACCTACGTGTGGATCATGATCGTCGTGGTGGTCTACCTGTTGCGCCGCCATTCGTGGCGCGGGCTGGCCATTTGGGTGCCGCTTTTGGGCGTGCTCGCCGTGTGCCTGATCGGTCCCTGCAACGGATCGACCTACATGCGCTACCTGTACCCGGTCATTGCATGCATGCCTTTTGCCATCGGTGCCACGATCACCCGCAGCGACCTCCTCTGGGCCTAGCCCAAGATTGGTATATCGGGGACAGGTTGCTTTGCCCCAACGGCTTGTATCATCACGACGCCTTCATTTTGGGGTTTATCTTGCAGGCCGGTAGGTATATCATAACGACGTTTGTTTATATTGCCCGAGCATTCACGCTGGGCTTTAGGTCGAAACCGATAGGAGACACGTATGTCCGGACACTCTAAGTGGGCCACAACCAAGCATCGTAAGGGCGCGCAGGACGCCAAGCGTTCCGCCCTCTTCTCCAAGCTCAGCCGCAACATCACCGTTGCTGCCCGTCTCGGCGGTGACCCGCTGCCCGAGAACAACGCCAGCCTCGCCGCTGCCGTCGCTAAGGCCAAGGCTCAGTCCATGCCTAAGGACAAGATCAAGTCCGCTATCGATAAGGCCTTTGGTTCGGGTGCCGACGCCGCCGTCTACGAGAACATCGTGTACGAGGGCTACGGTCCCGCCGGTGTCGCCGTCTACGTCGACTGCCTGACCGACAACCGCAACCGCACCGCCGCTGATGTCCGTTCCGCCTTTTCCCACGCTGGTGGCAACCTGGGCACCTCCGGCTCCGTCGCCTTCCAGTTTGAGCGCAAGGGCCAGATCGTCGTCGCCAAGGAGATCCTGGACGAGAACGCCAAGAAGGAGACCATGATCGCCAACGGTGCTGCCGGTGACGAGGATGAGTTCATGATGGCCATCGCCGAGGCCGGTGGCGAGGACTACGAGGACGCCGGCGAGGAGTGGATCGTCTGGACTACTGCCAACGAGGTCATGGCTGTCTCCAAGGCGCTCGAGGAGCAGGGCGTCCAGGTCAAGGGCTCCGAGACCACCATGGTCCCGACCACCCCGACCGAGGTCTCCGGTGCCGACGCCAAGAAGGTTCAGCGCCTCATCGACCGTCTTGAGGAGCTCGACGACGTCCAGGACGTCTACAGCACCATGGACATGACCGACGAGGTCATCGCTGCCCTCGAGGAGGAGTAGCGCCCGCACGGATTGAGCCGTGCATATCTGGGCATAATGAAGCGAGCATGCAAGCCTCGTGGAATAGATGAGCCGGATCCGCGTGCAATGAGGCACCGGACCCGGCTCTTTTATAATGATGCGAATCGTTTTGCATTCCTTGGATCGAGATTTGAAGGGAGCGCCGCATGCGCGTGCTCAAACGAGCCCTGGCGATCGTGTATCTTGTCGCCGCCGTTGTGGCGCTGGGTACGTTGGTCTGCCAGTTTTGGGGGCCATATACCTATCGCTTTATGCTGCTGATGCGCGATTCGCTGCCTCGCATCGTTGTTACGGCGTGCGGCGGTGTCGTGGCGCTCGGCGTGCTCGTGTGTTTCTTTCGCCTGGTGTTTGCTCGTCGCGAGCCGTCCTGCGTGCATCCGGCGGGGGAGCGTAATATCGAGGTCACGCTCGCCGCCCTCTCCTCGTGTGCTCGCACCGCGGCAGAGCGCGACGACCGCGTGATGGTCGAGCATGTCGAGGCGCGCGTGCAGGGCTCCGACGAATCGCGCGTCCGTTTTAAGGTCGACGCCATCGCGCTCGACGACCGGGATGTGGCCTCCCTTGCAGCCGCGATGCAGCAACGTATCGAGGAGGCCTGCGACACCATGCTCGGCACGCCGGGCACGACCGCACGCGTTCGTTTTTTGCCGTCCAAGACTACCGTCCAGACCGTGGAGGTTTCCGGTGAGTGATACCAATCAAGACAAGACCGTCCGCACTCCGCGCCTGACTATCGATCAGAGCGCCGCGCCGGCTAGCGAGGTCGTCGATCCCAAGGTGGAGGGTACCGAGTCGCATGACGCGGTCGCCAATGATTTTGATGAGGCCATGGGTCTCATCAAGGGTACGGGGGCAGCCATCTGGAGCTATGCCGTCCGTCATCCCAACACCACGCTTGGAGCCGTCGCTGGTTTTGTGCTCGCCGTGCTGGTGCTCACGCTCGGCCTGTGGGATACGCTCGTCATCGCTTTCTTTGTACTGATCGGCGCCGTGATTGGCCAGATCCGTGACGGCGAGAACGGGATCGTCAACTTCTTCGGTCGTCTGTTTAGCGGCCGCTAGTATGTATTCGACCGCCGCGTGTGCGGTGGGCATAAGGAGGAACCATGGCTTTTAACACGAAGGTCGATGTGGCCGATACCGAGCTCGAGGCAGACGAGACCGTCACCGCCGAGGCCGAGGACATAACGCTCGAGGATGAGGCACTCGTCGAGGCCGAGCCCGCCGATGATGCGGACGAGGATGATGAGGAAACAGACGAGTCCGAGGACTCGCTGACCTATTCCAACGGTGTAATCGAGAAGATCGTCGCCATGGCCACCCGTGAGGTGCCGCACGTCCTGGGCATGAAGGGTAACATCATGCACTTCGTGCAGGAGCAGTTTGGTGCCGAGAACCTGACCAAGGGCGTGACGGTCGAGGTCACCGATGACAACCGCGTGGTCGTCAACATTTCCGTCATTATCGAGTACGGCGCCTATGCGCCCGCGATTTTCGACGACGTCAAGGCGCGCGTGACCGAGCGTCTGGCTGCGATGACCGGTCTTGAGGTGGCAGGCGTCAACCTGCGCATCGAGGACGTCATCACCCCCGAGGAGTACGAGCACCGCACCAACCAGCACGAGTAACCTACCAAATAGGATGTTTATTTTGGCAGGTTTTATCTGCGAAAACGTTAAACGGCCGGCCGCGCACGCAAAAGCGCGACCGGCCGTTTTTATATGTCCCCGATGTAGGCATGCCGCTCATCAAATGAGGGGTTGCAATCGTCGCGTTCCGCGTTACCCTAATGGGCGCATTGTTTCCAAATTGTTAACGAGGGGTTGCCGTAATGGCTGACGAGCGCGAAACAGAAAGCCAGGCATGGGCGATTGAGACTGCCGCGGCAGAGGCGGCATCGCGAGCTGCCGAGGAGGTGCATCGTCCTCCCGTGGTGCCGATGGAGCGCGTGGTTGATCGCGCCGATATCGAGCGCGGCGAGCGTGCCGGCCAAAAGCGTAGTCAGGAGCCGGACTTCCCGCGCTTTTTCGCCGAGCTCAATCTGGGCCTGATTCTTACGGCCTTTGCCATCGTTGCGTTTAAAACCCCTAATCACTTTGCTTTTGGCGGCACCTCGGGCGTGTCGGTCATTCTGTCCACGCTGTTCCCGACCCTGCCCGTCGGCGTCTTTATGTGGATTATCAACGCGGTTCTCGTCGTCTTGGGCTTTATCTTTTTGGAGCGCAAGGCAATCCTGTGGAGCGTCTTCGCCTCGTTTGCGCTGTCCGCTTATGTTTCGCTTTTTGAGCTCTTCATTCCGACCGATGTCTCTCTGACGGGCGATATGTGGCTCGACCTGTGCTTTGCCGTGATTCTGCCGGCGCTCGGCAGCGCCATCGTCTTTGATATTGGCGCCTCGACGGGCGGCACGGACATTCTCGCTATGATCCTCAAGCGCCGCACGACGCTCGAGATCGGCCGCGCACTGCTGTTGGTCGATATCGGCATCGTGGCCATCGCGGCCTTTTTGTATGGCCCGCGTGTCGGTCTGTATTGCGTACTTGGCCTGTTTGCCAAGACGCTTGTGGTCGACAAGGCCATCGAGAGCATTCATCTTCGTAAGGTCTGCACGGTCATTTGTTCCGAGCCCCTTAAGGTCGAGGAGTTTATCGTCAAGCATCTCAACCGTACGGCGACTATCAGTCGCGGCTACGGTGCCTTCTCGGGCAAGTGCGTGACGGTAATCATGAGCGTGCTGAGCCGTCGCGAAGCCGTGCAGCTGCGCCGCTATGCGCGCGAAGTCGATCCGGGTGCCTTTATCACGATCGTCGACAGCTCCGAGATCGTCGGCAAGGGTTTCCGCGGAACGAACTAACGCGGACGCACTCATCAAACAATCGAAAAGCGCCTCGCGCGTTGCAAATACGTCATCTAAGAGTATTTGTCCCCACATTGGGCGATAATGATGCCAATGACATCGTTTGCGATCCAGGTGATTCGCTCTAGATACGAAGGGATGATTTCGATGTTCTGTTCGCAGTGTGGCGCCCCCATGGGCGATAACGACAAGTTCTGCGGCGTGTGTGGTGCCCCCAATGCCGGTGCTGCAGCTTCCGCCCCTCAGGGTCAGCCTCAGCCTCAGCAGTTTGTTCCTCAACCTGTCGCGAACGCGTCCAAGGGCTGCACGGCTCAGGCGTTTGAGGATATGACCAAGACTCCGGGCGTGCTGCAGCGCGTGTGCCAGATTGCCTTTTTGCCGGCGCTTATCTGTGTCGTGTCGGTACTCGTGCTGTTCATCCCCGTTATCGGCGGTATTGCGGCTGCCATCGGCTTTTTGGCTGCCTACGTGGCGAGCGTGTGCGGTTCGGGCTTTGGCATCGAGTGGGGTCGCGACCTGTCGCTTAAGATCGATGACGGCATGGGTCGTCCGTTGATGCGTTCCACGTCGTTTGGTCTCGGAATCTTTTCGAGCGTTATTTCGGTCGTGCTCGAGGTTATCGCTGCCATTCCCATTATCGGTGTAGTGCTTTCGCTGGTGGAGGGCGTGGTAATTGGCGCCGCGGGCTCGTATTCTTATTACGGCTCTTATGCGCTCGAGGCTGCGCTGTTTGGCTCGCTTGGCCTGCTTGTCCTGGCGCTAATTGCCTCGGCGATTCTGGGTGTCTTCTTTAAGATGTTCGCCGACATTGCCGTGATGCACTTTGCGGTGACCGGGCGCGTCGAGAGCGCGTTTTCGCTCGATAAGGTCTGGGCGGCCTTTAAGCACAACAAGACCAAGCTGTTCTGTGCTTCGTTCCTTCCCGAGTTTTTGACGGGCCTGGTTTCCAACGCCATTACGTGGATCTTGACAGCTGTCTTTGGTGCCATCGCCGGAATTGGCGCGTACGGCTATTACTATCGCCCCACGGGTATCGAGGCGATTGTTACCGCCGGTGGTGTCACGCTCGTATTGTTCCTGGTGCTGATTGCATTCGTCACGGTGTTCCTTACGGTCTTTGGCAAGATGCTCAAGCACCGTGCCGTTGGCTATTGGGCTGCACGTTATGCAAGCGAATGGGCCGATGAGGACAAGGACGACGTTTTGACTTTTGTGCTCCCGGGTGAGAAGAAGCCTGCTCCTGCGGGATTCAATCCCACGGCAGCCACTGGTGCTGCGCCTGCCCCGGCGCCCGCGCCTGCACCTGCCCCGGCACCCGCGCCTGCCCCTGCCCCGGCACCTGCTCCTGTCCCCGCACCGGCGTCCGAGGCGACGCCTGCGGAGCCCGATTGGGATGCCGTTGCCACGCCGGCGGATGAGCCGGGCGATAATCCTGCTGCCGAAAACAATCAAACCGAATAGCCGGTCGAGGCGCCCTGGGCAACTGAGCCCGGGGTGCCTTTTTCTACTGCGAAAGCAAGAAAATGCCTGGGAAAACGGTTGCAGCAAAATTTCTCGGAAATTGGTCAATGTTGCGCAACAACGTCGCGGCTATTGTTGAGAACGTAGACGTGTAAGGTTTGAAGGCGTGCGACGCCTTAGGAAAAGGAGAGGCTCATGTTCTGTCCCACTTGTGGTTCTCCCATTTCGGATGATGCCAAATTCTGCCCTGTTTGCGGATCCGCCGTTGGTGCCGCTTCTGCCGCTGCGGCCCCGCAGCCCCAGCCCGCTCCGGCCCAGGCTATTCAGCCCGCGCCCCAGCCTCAGCAGCAGTACACCGGTCAATACGCCCAACAGTCCGCATCCGCTCCGATGGGCTATGACCCCATTAAGGCTGACCGCAGCCTGATCGGCTGGCTGCTGCTCTCTCTTGTGACCTGCGGTATCTATTCGTTCTACTTCCTGTATTGCTTGGCACGCGACGTCAACACGTTGTGTCAGGATGACGGCGATTACACGCCGGGTCTGGCGGAATTCATCCTTCTATCGTTTGTGACCTGCGGCTTCTACGCGTACTACTGGTATTACAAGATTGGCAACCGCCTGCAGGCCAACGCTCCTCGCTACGGCCTGGTGTTCCAGGAAAACGGCACCACCGTTCTTCTGTGGCAGATCTTCGGCGCGCTCCTGTGCGGCCTTGGTCCCATCTTCGCTATGAACATCGTCATCAATAATACCAATGCCATGGCAACGGCTTACAACACTCGCCTTGGCGCTCGTGCCTAACAATAAGGGCGGCGTGAACAGCTTCCAGGGACATAGGGGCACGGCAGAGCTCCTTCGCCGCGCCCTTTTTTGCACCGGCGCGCTCTTTGTCGCCTGGCTCGCGCTCTACCTGCTCGACATTGGCTGCATTTTTCGATTGATGACGGGCATTCCTTGTCCGGGATGCGGCATGACGAGGGCGTGGCTGGCGGCGCTGCGCCTCGATTATGCGGCTGCCTTTGCCTACCATCCGCTGTTTTGGGTGGTGCCGATTGCGTTTGTGCTCGCGTTCGTGCGCGAGGAGGTGGCATCGAGCAAGCTAAAGCGTGGTATCGACATTGCGGTCACCGTGTTGTGCGTGCTGGTCGTCGTCGTATGGATCGTGCGCCTCGTCAATCCGGCAGATGCCGGTCTGCTCTTTGGCGGCTATGCGCCCGCCGGAGTTCCCGACGATATCATCCACCTCGAACCCCCACGCTGGCTCACCATCCTTCGCTCTTACCTGGCGTGACGGAGGACGCGCTAGAAAAACGGTCGACACATAAGCGGGGGCGAACGTTGAGATAACGTCCGCCCCCGCTTTGCTTTAGCCAGGCTGTTATGGATGGGCGTGACGGCTACTCGTCGCGCTTTTCCTCGTGGCGAGCGGCAGCCCGCGCATCGTGGATGCCCTTGATTGCAGCATGGCGGGCGGTGCGAGCATCGTGCATGGCGTCGCGCGCCTCAGCGGCCGTGGCCTTGGCAGAGCGCAGCTTGGCGGCCAAGTCGGGGTTGGTCTCGGCAACCGCGGCGATCGTGGGGCCGTCGAGCTCCTCTTGCGTGGGCTCGGCCAAAAAGTCGATAGCATACTGGGCGGCCACCATGGAGCCCTTTGCCAGCACGGTCTCGTCAATCTTGTAGAAGCAAGAATGTTGGGCGTACGTGGCGCCAATCTGGGGGTTGCGCGTGCCAACAAAGGCGAGCACGCCCGGCACGCGGCGCAGGTACTCCGAGAAGTCCTCGCCCGAAAGTGTGCCGCGATAATGGCCTTCGCCCGCGGGGCCCAAGCACTTGACCACGGCCTGACGACAACGCTCGCTCGAGGCGACGTCGTTTTCGACCTTGTAGTTGGCGATGGTGTAGTCGGTAAGTTCGGCCTCTGCGCCCAGGGCTGCCGCGGTGTGCTCCACGATGCGGCGCATAAGCTCGGGCATTTCCTCGTGCGTCTTGTCGCCATAGGTGCGCACCGTGCCGGCGAGGTAGGCCGTGCCGGCGATAACGTTGCGCGCGGTGCCGCCGTGCAGCTCGCCGACGGTGATGACAGCCGGCTCGTAGGGGCTGATCTCGCGCGAGACGATGGTCTGCAGGGCGTTGACGATCTCGGCAGCCACCATAACGGCGTCGTGGCCGCGCTGGGGCATGGCGCCATGGCACGAGGTGCCGCGGACATCGATGCGGAACCAGTCGGTGTTTGCCATGCGCGGGCCGGGCTCACAGCTCACGGTGCCGGCGTCGACTTCGCTCCAGATATGCGCGGCGTAGGCACCATCGACGCCGTCGAGCACGCCCGTGCCGATCATGAGCTTGGCGCCCTGGCCGTTTTCCTCGCTGGGCTGGAAGACGATGCGGACCTCGCCGTGGATGTCGTCGGTCATATGGCGCAGGATCTGCAGCGTGCCGAGCATCATGGCGATGTGGCAGTCGTGGCCGCAGGCGTGCATGCAGCCCTCGTTGACGCTGGCGAACTCCTCGCCGGTCTGCTCGGTGACGGGCAGGGCGTCGATATCCGCACGCAGCAGGATGCGGCGGCGCGGCGTGCCGTCCTCGCGATAGGCGTCGGGCGCGGTGCCGCGAAGGGTCGCCACCAGACCCGTCTTAAGGGGGCGCTCGTAGGGGATATTCATGGCGTCGAGCTGGTTGGCGATGTCAGAAGTCGTGCGCTCCTCGGCAAGGCTCAGCTCCGGGTGCTTATGGAAGTGCCGGCGCTGCTTGATGATGTAGGGCTCAAACTCGGCGGCGATATCTCGGATGGCCGCGGTGACGTCGTCAGCCGCGCGAACCTCGGTTGCCGCCATTATCTGCTGTGCCTTGGTCTTCGTCATAGTCGATTTGCTCCTTGCTGGGTTGATCGCAAAATCGTACAGGCTCTCTCCAGTATGCCACCTGCCGCTAGGGCTGGTAAAGTTGCCGTTTGCCGCTTGGGGTTTTGTTACAAGGGCGGGGGAGTACACTCGGGGGTGTTGAATTTCCTGCCAGAAATGGGGATGCCCATGCAACATATCGATCGGATTATCCGCTCCAAGAACGTCTTTACCGCGCAAGACGGCATCGATACCGCCCGCGAGCTGGCGATTGCCATCGCAAGCGACCGTATCGTCGCAGTCGGTGCGCCCGATGACGTGATCGCCGCCGCTCCCGCCGCCACGTCGGTTATCGACTACGGCGAGCAGTTTGTCTGCCCCGGTTTCCATGACGCTCATCTGCACTTCTTCCATACCTCGGTTGGCTCCTCGCCGTACATGCTCATGGACATGGGCACGTCCGAGGCGGCGCTGGTGCAACACGCACTCGAGTTTTCCCAGGACCTGCCCGACGACGCTTGGGTTGTGACGCAGGGCTGGCGCGACTACCGTTGGGACCCGCCCGAGCATCCTACCAAGGCGTCGCTCGATGCGGCATTCCCCGATCGTCCCTGCGTTATGTATTCGGGCGATGGGCACACGCTTTGGCTCAACAGCCGTGCACTCGAGGCGCTCGGCGTCACGCGCGACAGCGAGCCGCCAGCGGGCGGTAGCTACGACAAAGACGCAAACGGCGAGCTCACGGGCATTGCTCACGAGGCGGCTGCCATGCAGCTGTTGCCGCGCTGCCTTGAGTGGCTGGGCGAAGATCGCATCGCAAGCGCCTACGCCGATCAAATGAGGCGCATGGCCGAGCAGGGTATTACCTCGATCTGCGATATGTCGCTCATGCCCATGCCGGGCTGCGATTTTATCCGCGACGATGTCTACGACAAGCTGCAGACGACCGGCAAGCTGGGCATTCGTGCCCATCTGTTCCCCACGCTGTTGGATGACCAGTCGCGTCTAGAAGAGCTCCAGGTACGTTACACGAACAACGCGCTGCTTTCGGCGCCGGGTTTTAAGCAGTTCTTCGATGGCGTGTCGAGTGAACACACGGCATATCTCACCGGGCCCTATACCAATCCGCGCTTCCCGGGCGACCAGGGCCGTCTGACAGTCCCGGCTGAGCGCATGCGAAAATTGGTTCTGGCGGCTGCGGAGCGCGGTCACACCGTGCGCATCCACGTTATTGGTGACGGTGCGATTCATGCCGCGCTGGATATCTTCGAGGAAGCAGCCGACCTGTACGGCCTGCCCCAGCACGGCCATAACACGCTCGAGCACCTGGAGAACCTTCTGCCCGAGGACATCGACCGCCTGCGCAAGCTCAACGTGGTTGCTTCGAGCCAGCCCTGCCACATTACACTCGACCCGGGTGGACCGGAGCGCGATCTGGGCTTGGAGCGCAGCCGCATCATGTGGCCGTTCGCAACCTATAAGCAGCGCGGCATTCGCCAAGCCTTCGGTACCGACAGCCCTATCACGCCCGTTACCAGTATGAACGTGCTCTACACGGCTATCACGCGCCAGGACCCCAAAAGCCACTGGCCCGAGGGCGGCTGGTTGCCGAGCGAGCGCATCGATGCAGCAACGGCTCTGCGCAACTACACCCTGGGCAGCGCCTATGCAGCGGGCGACGAGCAAAACCTCGGCAGCTTGGAGCCTGGCAAGTACGCCGACCTGGTAGTCCTGGACCAAAACCCGCTCACCATCGACCCCCAAGAGCTCCAGGCCACCAAGGTTCAGGCCACCTACCTGGCAGGTAACGTAATCTACGAGCGCTAGCCTCATACCTCACTCATAGGGGGCACGTTTCAGCAACGTGCCCCTTTCTTATTCGCACCATCTGCATCGCCATTTTGCTGCACTGACTTTCCTGAATGCCGGGGCCGAATTAGTCAACCTGGCTCCCGGGGCGGACCGGAGGGCATGAAGTTTGTCGCGAGTTCCGCACGCAAAGGAAAGCACTTAATGT
>UMHL01053645.1_pt1 | contig 88001 bp, 66 predicted proteins | sample 1965551 | NCBI WGS metagenome assembly UMHL01 (sample SAMEA4836100, study PRJEB28245) | human gut metagenome | biome: gut microbiome; material: fecal sample | place: Denmark | collected 2008 | reverse complement strand
TCCCAATTCATATTCCAACTATTCTGATATTTTAAAGATTAAAAATATAGTCAGAATCTCAGGTCATACCCCAAACAACTACATAAAAAATGTCTTAGAACAAGACATCTTTAAAGGTATTAAAGTTACCTATACAGCTTCTCATGGAAACATATCTTTTCAAAATGACAATCTATTACCAACGGAAGCATACAATATTGACATTAATAATAAAGGTATTATTATTAAATCATCATCATTAAATGGATACATATACGCAATCCAGTCACTTCGACAAATTGTAATCCACTCATCACCCAATACTAGAAGTTTTCAGTTCACGACAATAAAAGATGAACCTCGTTGTAAATATAGATCTTTCATGTTAGATTCAGGACGCCAATATCAAAAGATTGAAACCATCAAAAAATATATTGACTTAATGAGTTTACTAAAAATGAATTATTTTCACTGGCACCTAACTGAAGGACTAGGATGGAGAATAGAAATTAAACGCTACCCTAAACTAACCTCAATAGGCTCTAATGTCGCTCGTGGAAAAGAACAACAAGGATACTATTCTCAAGCAGAAGTAAAAGAACTCATTATTTATGCAAAAGAAAGAGGCATTACAATCATACCTGAAATAGACATTCCAGGACATTCAGAAGCGGCTTTAGCATCTTATCCTTCTTTAGGCTGTACCCAAGATAGCATTATCATACCAGAAAATGGATTTACAGATCAATTGTTTTGTGCTGGAAATGACTCCACACTTTTTTTTCTAAAAAACGTATTCCTAGAAATATGCAACTTATTTCCATCTCAATATATTCACATAGGAGGAGATGAAGCTCCAAAAGGGAAATGGAATAAATGCTCACTCTGTCAAAGTAAAATACAAGCACTAGGCTTAAAAGACAGTAATCAACTACAGTTATGGCTTATGACACAAATTGCAGAATATCTAAAAACTCAAGGGAAATATGCCATCTGCTGGGAAGACGTTATACATCATGATTTTACAAAAGAACTACCTAACAATCTTATCATTCACTGGTGGAATTGGAGAGGGCATAAGGATGAAGCCTTTAATAAAGCTTGTACACTGGGAATTCCTGTAATATGCGGGACAAATTATTATACCTATCTAAACTTCCCAGATAAACCTTGGAAAGGATATGCACAAGATAGAACTTCCAGCGTATATGACGTATATTATAGAAATGAATCTCTACCAAGATTAAGTCATAAAAACACTTTAGGGATGAGCTGTTGCTTGTGGACTGATTATGGTTTAACCGAGGATTTATTAGATCAAAGGTTATTTCCTAAAATATTCATATTAGCAAACCAAATGTGGAGTAATTCCACCATAACTTTAAATGATTTTCTTACAGTCCTTATTAAAAAGAAAAAATTTTATTCTCCATTAGGATATACATACACCATAAATCGTTACTCAAAAAGTGATTTCAATAAATCAACAACACCATAACTTTAAAGAAATAATGGCATGCAAAGCAACTTACCCCAAAGCTTTACATGCCATTATTCTATTATAATACTAAAAGTTTCACGTCAAATAATCCAGCTCATTCCGCATGCTCACCAGCTCCTCGCGGATACGCTTCAAACGCTCTACCACATTGGCCGTCTGCATGGTTCCTTCCTTGTTCTGCCGTAACCGCTGCCTGGCGCCAGACAGTGTCAACCCCTTTTCTTTCACCAGATGATACACCAGGCGAATGTTCTCAATGTCTTCTTTACGGTACTGACGTACATTTCCCCCTGTTTTCTTAGGAGAAATCATCGGAAACTCTTTTTCCCAATAGCGCAGCAATGATTCATTCACATCAAACATTTTTGCCACTTCGCTGATGGAATAATAAAGTTTCAGTTCTTTATCTGTTTTCAAAGCCATAACAAGCAATTCTTTTTAATCAAATACACGACCGTGGTTAGCAGCCAGTTCAATCATCTTTTCGTAATCGTCAGCATTCAAGTCCATGAAATAATAGTTCACCGGATTGACAATCTTTCCCTTTACACGCACTTCATAATGTAAATGCGGACCAGTACTCTTTCCGGTAGAGCCTACCTGACCAATCACTTCTCCACGTGCCACATTCTGACCCACTTTCACTTCAATCTTATTCAAATGAGCGTAACGGGTCACATAACCAAACCCATGGTCAATGATGATACAATTCCCATACAGTCCATCCCATCCGGCCTGTTTTACCCTACCGTTTCCTGTAGCATATACCGGCGTACCGATATTGGCAGAGAAGTCCATCCCTGCATGAAACTTCACGGTTTTATAAATCGGGTCAACACGCATGCCGTACCCCGAAGCAGTCTGTTTCAGATTCTTGTTTGAAACCGGCTGGATGGCGGGAATGCAGGCCAGCATCTTGTCATGCTGTTTACAGAGCCCCACCACTTCGTCGAAAGATTTGGATTGGGCATAAATCTTCTTCTCCAGATCATCCATTTTCTGTAGTGTATGGATAACCAGACGGCTGTTGGCCATGTCCATCAGTTCATTATAACGTGCATTATTTGCGGTAGCCAAACGCTGTTCATCCGGTAACGGGTCTGCCTGCATCATTACGCGGTAAATGTTATCGTCACGTTGTTGCAGGCGTTGCATCACTCCTTCCGCCTCATCCAGACGAGAGGAAAGAATGGCATATTGCGACAAAAGTCGGGAATTTTCCGTACGAAGGTCTTTTTCCGAAGGAGAACCGAAAATCCACAACAGCAGGATAAAGCTGCCTGCCCCCAGTCCCATACCGACAAAGAGTTGACGCAGGTAACTCAAAGCCCGCTGGCGCACGGTGGGATAAATACGGTCGTAAGTACGAGTTTTCGGATTGTAGATATAATAGACTTTACGCATGTGGTTCGATTTTGGAAATTTTTAAGCAACAAAACATCAAGTTTTTGCACCAAACATACAGACAAAAATAATAAAACCAATTATCTTTGCAAATCAATTTTGAGAATATTAACTACAAGACAATATAACGATTATGTTGACAGCAAATGAAATCCGCGACTCATTCGTCAAATTCTTTGAGTCAAAAGGACATCAGATTGTGCCTTCTGCACCGATGGTCATCAAAGACGACCCTACGCTGATGTTCACCAATGCCGGTATGAACCAGTTCAAGGATATCATACTTGGCAACCATCCTGCTAAATACAAACGTGTAACCGACTCACAGAAATGTTTGCGTGTGAGCGGAAAGCATAATGACCTGGAAGAAGTAGGTCACGATACGTACCACCACACCATGTTCGAAATGTTGGGTAACTGGTCATTCGGCGACTACTTCAAGAAAGAAGTGATTGGCTGGGCATACGAATACTTGGTAGAAGTATTGAAACTGGACCCGAAAGACTTGTATGTCACCGTATTTGAAGGAAGCCCTGAAGAAGGTCTTGCCCGTGACGATGAAGCTGCTGGTTACTGGGCACAGTACTTCCCTGCAGACCACATCATCAACGGTAACAAGCACGATAACTTCTGGGAAATGGGCGATACAGGTCCCTGCGGCCCATGTTCTGAAATCCACATCGACTCCCGTTCAGCCGAAGAAAAAGCAGCCGTTCCGGGACGCGAACTGGTGAACAAAGACCATCCGCAGGTTATCGAAATTTGGAACCTCGTGTTCATGCAATACAACCGCAAGGCAGACGGAACTCTGGAACCGCTTCCTGCGAAAGTAATTGATACCGGTATGGGATTTGAACGTCTGGTACGTACACTGCAAGGAAAAACATCCAACTATGATACTGACGTATTCCAGCCTATCATCAAAGTGATTGGTGATTTGTCTGGCAAGAAATACGGAGACGATGAAAAGACAGACGTGGCTATGCGTGTAGTTGCTGACCACATCCGTACCATCGCTTTCTCTATCACTGACGGTCAGTTGCCTTCAAATGCAAAGGCTGGTTATGTCATCCGCCGTATCCTGCGTCGTGCAGTTCGTTATGCTTATACATTCCTCGGACAGAAACAGGCATTCATGTACAAGCTGGTTCCGGTGCTGATTGAAAACATGGGTGGTGCTTACCCTGAACTGAAAGCTCAGCAGGCTTTGATTGAAAAAGTAATGAAGGAAGAAGAAGAATCATTCCTCCGTACACTGGAAACAGGTATCCGTCTGCTCGAAAAGACCATGAACGAAACCAAAGCTGCCGGCAAGACAGAAATCAGTGGAGTGGATGCCTTTACACTGTATGATACATTCGGATTCCCATTCGACTTGACCGAACTGATTTTGCGTGAAAACGGTCTGACTGCCGACGTGAAAGGTTTCGAAGCTGAAATGCAGAAACAGAAAGAACGTGCCCGCAATGCCGCTGCAGTAGAAACTGGCGACTGGGTTACACTGAAAGAAGGTGAAACAACTTTTGTTGGTTACGATTATACAGAATATGAAACCAGCATCCTGCGCTACCGCCAGATCAAACAAAAGAACCAGACTCTCTACCAGATTGTATTGAGCGAGACTCCGTTCTATGCAGAAAGTGGTGGTCAGGTAGGTGATACCGGTGTATTGGTAAGCGAATTCGAAACTATCGACATCATTGATACAAAGAAGGAAAACAACCTTCCGATTCACATTGCCAAGAAACTTCCGGAACACTTGGAAGCTCCGATGATGGCATGTGTAGATACAGACAAGCGTGCTGCTTGTGCTGCCAACCACTCTTGTACGCACCTGCTGGACGAAGCTTTGCGTCAGGTATTAGGTACTCACGTAGAACAGAAGGGTTCTCTGGTAACTCCTGATTCACTGCGTTTCGACTTCTCTCACTTCCAGAAAGTGACTCCGGAACAGATTCGTGAAGTAGAACACCTGGTAAATGCCAAGATTCGTGAAAATGTACCTTTGACTGAATACCGCAACCTGCCGATTGAAAAGGCTAAGGAACTGGGTGCTATTGCTCTGTTCGGCGAAAAATACGGTGACGAAGTGCGTGTCGTACAGTTCGGTTCATCTATCGAATTCTGTGGAGGTACACATGTATCGGCTACCGGAAAAATCGGTATGGTAAAAATTATTTCTGAAAGCTCTGTAGCTGCAGGTGTACGCCGTATTGAAGCAGTTACCGGTGCGAAAGTAGAAGAAATGTTCGATACCGTACAAGATACCATCAACGACTTGAAAGCATTGTTCAACAATGCACCCGACCTGAAGGCTGCTATCTCCAAGTACATCGAAGAAAACGCCGGATTGAAGAAACAGATGGAAGAATTCATGAAAGAAAAAGAAGCTGCCGTTAAGAACAAGCTGATTGAAGGTGCAAAAGAAATCAATGGCGTGAAAGTTATCAAAGCTGTACTTCCGATGCCGGCAGATGCAGTAAAGAACATTGCTTTCCAGTTGAAAGGACAGTTCACAGAAAATCTGTTTGTGGTTATCGGTAGTGTATTCGAAAACAAACCATTGCTGACTGTAACCATGAGTGAAGACCAGGTGAAAGCTGGACTGAATGCTGGTCAGCTGGTACGTGAAGCTGCTAAGCTGATTCAGGGCGGTGGCGGTGGTCAGCCTCATTTCGCTACTGCCGGTGGTAAGAACCCCGACGGATTGAATGCCGCAGTTGACAAAGTAGTTGAACTGGCTGGATTCTAATTTTCACCAGACTATATCAGTACTTATTTTTTACATTTCATCCCCCTTATTTGCCCATTTTTAGGAAAATAAGGGGGATTTTTTTCGTACTTTTGCCCACATTCTACAAGCAGACAACCTATGCCCCAAGATAAATATACGCTTATGACCACGGCACCGGTACCTCGCCTTATCCGAGGACTGGCCGTTCCGACCATCATCAGTATGCTGGTCACTTCTTTCTATGTCATGGCCGACACCTATTTTGTCGGAAAAATCAATACCCAGTCAACTGCAGCTGTAGGTATTTCTTTTTCCATCATGGCCATTATTCAGGCATTCGGTTTTTTCTGCGGACACGGTTCGGGCAATTTTATTTCCAGAAGATTAGGTGCACGCGACTACCGCAGTGCGGAAAAGATGGCGGCTACGGGCTTCTTTAGTGCATTCCTCATCGGTTGTGCCATCGCGCTTGTCGGTCTGCTTTTCCTGGACCCTATCTGCCGGGCATTGGGTTCTACCCCCACCATTCTTCCATACGCCAAGACCTATTTAGGAATTATCCTGTTGGGAGCCCCTTTTATGGCCTCCTCTCTGGTGCTCAATAACCAGATGCGATTCCAAGGGAACGCCGTTTATGCCATGATTGGCATCATTGTGGGGGCCGTACTCAACATCGGACTTGACCCGCTATTAATATTCGTATTCGACATGGGAATTGCAGGAGCCGCCTGGTCGACCTTCATCAGTCAGGTATGCAGCTTCACCATCCTGCTTTTCATGGACCGGAAAGGAGAAAACATCCGCATTCATTACCGACATTTTACTCCCACTCCAGCCTATCTGAAAGAAATCGTATACGGAGGAAGTCCTTCTCTCTGCCGTCAGGGATTGGCCAGTGTATCGACTATCCTATTGAATGTAGCAGCCGGAAACTTTGGAGATGCTGCCATTGCCGGAATGTCCATTGTAACCCGTATCTGTATGTTCATCAATTCCTTTGTCATCGGTTTCGGACAGGGATTTCAGCCGGTATGCGGATTCAACTACGGAGCAGGATTAAACCGCCGTGTCCGACAGGGATTCTGGTACTGTGTGAAAGTAGGCGTTATCTTCTTAGCCATCTGCTCCCTCATCGGCTACATTTATGCCCCGGAAGTAGTCTCGTGGTTCCGAAAAGAAGACCCGCAAGTTATCGCCGTAGGAGCCGAAGCCCTGCGCTGGCAACTCATCACGCTCCCATTAGGAGCCTGGGTGATACTGTGTAACATGCTGCTACAAACTATTCGCCAACCTCGCCGAGCCGTCATTCTTTCCTCCTCCCGCCAAGGTTTATTCTTCATCCCCTTAATACTAATTCTGCCGTACTTTCTGCAGTTACAAGGTGTGGAAATGTGTCAGGCCGCAGCCGATTTATGTTCTTTCCTGTTAGCGCTTCCTCTTACCATTCCGGTACTGAAATCACTGCGCATAGACAGAACTCCCATGAAAGAAGAAAATGCCTGATAAACACGAAACTCCTTATTCGTCTTTTCTTCGATAATCATTAGGAGTCATTCCTGCCATGCGTCGGAAATACTTGCTGAAAAATGACGCATTAGGAAAATTCAACTCATCGGCAATCTGATAAACCAGCTTATCCGTGTGACGCAACATCAGCTTGGCCTCCTGCATCACCGCCTCATTTACCCAGTCCATCACCGTGCGTCCGCTGGCCTGACGGACCAGTGTACTCAAATAACGCGGTGTCAGAAAAAGCCGATCGGCATAAAACGTAATGCTCCGCTCACGAGCCGCATATTTATTGACCAACTCTAAAAAACGATTGAAAACTTCCTCCTGCCGCGTGTGTTGCTGACTTTCAGTAGATTGACTGCTTTTCCTGACAAAATCCAGTTGATGAAAGCACAGAGAAATCAAGCTCTGCACGGAAGCTCTCGGAAAAGGCCGGTCGTGTACGACTTCCCACAGTAAGGCAAACAACTGCTCCATGCGCTGCACTTCCTTCACTGTTAAAGATAGATGCAAAAACAATCTACCCTGCAAATAGGTCTGCAACAAATCCTCTTTTTGCCAGTTCTCCATTAAGCTGTTTGAAAAGGCCAGTATAGCTAAATCCAAATCAGATGATATATAAAGGAACTCAAATACCGTTCCCGGAGATACAGCCAGCAAATCGCCCTCCTTAAATTCCACTTCACGAAGGTTGATACGCAGCCGAAGCGTCCCCGCACGAAAAAACACCACTCGCCCCTCGGTCAACCGATAGGGCTGCCCTTCCATCGGGATAAAATGAATTACGTCGGCTATTCCCTGAATGGAACGAAGCAATCCCAATTCAGAAGTAAGAAAGCGGGAGGTATTCGTCCCTTCTCCCACATGTTCACGCACTTTCTTCAATGCCAGTAGCAACAGATGATTCGATTTCATTTGACACCGTGTTTTCCTGCAAAGATAATATTTCAGGCCTTTTTTACAACATAAACAAGCATTTATCGAACAAAAAGAACATTCCGTCACACATATAGGACCGAAAGATTACATAAAACCCTCTATCTTTGTCATACAACCTTTTTAATAAAGACCCAATGCCTATGATACGAACATTTCTCCTTTTGTGTACATGGAGCCTGAGTGTGATAAGTCAGGCACAAATCACCTTGGAAAGTTGCAAGCAGCAGGCCAGTGAAAACTATCCGCTGGTACGACAATACGACTTGATTCAACTGTCCGAACAATATACGCTATCAAATGTGGCGAAAGGTAATCTGCCCCAAATCAGCGTGAGCGGAAAAATATCTTATCAAAGTGAAGCTACGACCTTCCCTTTCGAGATTCCGGGATTGGGCATGAAAGGGCTACCCAAAGACCAGTATCAGGCATTGATTGAAATCAAACAGAATATATGGGACGGAGGGAAAATCCGCAACCAGAAAGCTCAGGTCAAAGCCGAAGCCGAAGAACACGAGCGACAGCTTGATACCAGTCTGTATGCACTGGAAGAAAGAGTGAATCAGGTATTCTTCGGTATCCTGTTACTGGACGAGCAACTGGCACAAAATGTACTATTAGAAGAAGAACTCACACGCAACCAGAAAACAGTGGAGGCTTACCGGATAAACGGCACAGCCAATGACGCTGACGTAGACGCGGTAAAGGTAGAGATTCTTCAAACCAAGCAACAGCGTATCCAGTTGGAAAATAACCGTATGGCCTATCTGCGCATGCTGTCCTTACTTACAGGAAAAGAACTTCCGGCACAAACCCGGTTAGTACGTCCAGACCCTGTGGCAACGAATGCATCTGAATTCAACCGTCCTGAACTACGGTGGTATGAAGCACAAGAACAGACCGTCGCTGTACAACGAAAGGGACTACAGACGGGTTACCTTCCTGCTTTTAGTCTTTTTGCACAAGGAGCCTACGGCAATCCGGGACTGGATATATTGAAAGACAAGTTCAGAACCTACTACTTAGTCGGAGCCCGGTTTACCTGGAATTTCGGAAGCCTATACACCCTGAAGAACGACCGGAAAAACCTGGACAACCGCATCCAGCAAATTAGAAACGAACGCGACTTATTCTTATTCAACACACACTTACAACTGGCAGAAGAAGACGGCACCATCCAAAGTCTTCGCCAGCAAATGAAAGAAGACGAAGAGATTATCCGATTACGGGAAAACATCCGACGGTCTGCCCAAGCCAAAGTAGCCAACGGCACGATGAGCGTCAGTGACATGCTGAAAGAAATTACAGCCGAGAATCTCGCGCGCCAAGCCAAAGCCGTACATGAAGTGCAATTGCTCATGCATCTACACCAAAGAAAACACCTGACCAACTAACCCGTTTCACCCTAAAACACTCAAACGTATGAAAAAAAGATATGTATTTCAAGCTCTGCTACTGCTATGCCTGACTGCCTGTGGTTCCAAAGACGAATTTGATGCCACCGGCACCTTCGAAGCAACGGAAATAGTGGTATCTTCCGAGGCTACCGGTAAACTGTTTTACCTGAATGCGGAAGAAGGTATGCACTTTACGCAAGGAACCGAAGTCGGACTAATTGATACGGTACAGCTTTATTTGAAGAAACGACAGCTGGAGGCACAGATGAAATCGGTGGAGAGCCAGCGTCCCGACATCCACCGGCAAATAGCTGCCACAAAAGCACAGATTGCTACGGCACAGCGGGAACGCAACCGAGTGGAGAATCTGCTTAAAGCACAGGCTGCCAACCGCAAACAACTGGATGACTGGGATTCACAGTTAGCGGTACTCAACCGACAACTGGAAGCGCAACTTTCTTCACTGGGGAATACCACTGCCAGCCTGACGGAACAAAGTTCATCTGTCGCCATCCAGGTGGCACAAGTGGAAGACCAATTAAAAAAATGCCATATCACCGTTCCCATCAACGGAACCATCTTAGCAAAGTATGCCGAACCCAGTGAACTGGCTACAGTAGGAAAACCGCTGTTCAAGATAGCCGATATGGAGCACATCTTCCTGCGGGCATACCTCACCTCTTCACAATTGGAGTCGGTGAAATTAGGTAACGAAGTCACCGTTTTTGCCGATTTCGGCAATGCACAACTCAGGAATTATCCCGGCAAGATAGTCTGGATTTCCGAAGAAGCGGAATTTACGCCCAAAACCATCCTCACCAACAACGAACGGGCCAACCAGGTATATGCCGTCAAAATAGCCGTCGAAAACGACGGACACATCAAACTGGGCATGTACGGGAAAGTCAAATTCTGAAAACCGAAAGTGACATGAAAAACCTCATAGAAGTCAGTCATGTAAGCAAAAGTTACGGAAAGGTGCAAGCCCTGCGCGATGTATCCTTCAACGTAAAGCAAGGAGAACTGTTCGGCCTCATCGGTCCCGACGGAGCCGGGAAAAGTACCCTGTTCCGCATCCTGACCACCTTGCTGCTGCCGGACCAGGGAAGTGTCCGGGTACTGGATGCGGACGTACGGGCCGACTTCCGTACGATACGGCAGAGCGTAGGGTACATGCCGGGGCGCTTCTCTCTGTATCAGGACCTCACGGTAGAAGAAAACCTGCGTTTCTTTGCCACCGTATTTCATACGACCGTTGAAGAAAACTACGAACGGATACGCGCCATTTATGAACAGATAGCTCCCTTCAAGCAGCGTCGGGCAGGTGCATTGTCGGGAGGAATGAAGCAGAAACTGGCTTTGTGTTGTGCACTGGTTCACGCCCCGAAAGTCCTCTTTCTAGATGAACCGACTACCGGCGTAGACCCCGTTTCACGCCGGGAGTTCTGGGAGATGTTAGCACATCTCCGCCAAGAAGGCATTACCCTCGTCGTATCCACTCCTTTCATGGACGAAGCCTTGCGATGCGACCGGGTGGCGTTTCTTTACGAAGGAGAAATTAAAGGCATTGACCGTCCGGAAGTCATACTGAAGCAGTTCAGCGAGATTCTATGCCCTCCCGGCCTGCAACGAAAAGCCGTCGATAAACATACTCCGCCCATTATCCAGGTGGACAACCTCGTCAAACGATTCGGCTCGTTCACGGCCGTCGACCACATTTCATTTTCTGTACAACGGGGAGAAATCTTCGGCTTCCTAGGGGCCAACGGGGCCGGAAAGACTACCGCCATGCGTATCTTGTGCGGACTAAGTCTTCCCTCCGAAGGAAAGGCGGAAGTGATGGGGTTTGACGTACGGACACAAAGTGAGGAAATCAAAAAGCGAATCGGCTACATGAGCCAGAAGTTTTCACTTTATGAGGACCTGACCGTACGCGAAAATCTTCGTCTGTTCGGAGGTATCTATGGTGTCAATGCCAAAGAAATCAGCAAGCGTACGGAAGAAACCTTACAGCGTATCGGACTCTACGAGGAACAACATACCCTGGTGCGTTCGCTGCCTTTAGGATGGAAGCAACGACTGGCCTTTTCAGTAGCTATCTTCCACCGTCCGGAACTGGTTTTTCTGGACGAACCGACAGGAGGAGTCGACCCAGCTACCCGCCGTCAGTTCTGGGAGTTGATTTATCAGGCTGCCGACCAGGGGATTACCATTTTTGTCACAACGCACTACATGGACGAAGCTGAATATTGCGACCGTATTTCCATGATGGTGGACGGACATATTCGGGCACTGGATACTCCCGACGGACTGAAGCACCGTTTTAATGCCCGAAACATGGACGAAGTCTTCCAAAAATTAGCACGTGAAGCCCAACGAGGAGAACATGCCTTTACTCACACGCAAACAGAACAGCCATGAAACAGTTTATCGCTTTTGTCAGAAAAGAATTTCACCATATCCTGCGCGACCGACGTACCATGCTGATACTGATAGGCATGCCGATTGTACAGATTATCCTTTTCGGCTTTGCCATCTCGACCGAAGTGCGCAATGTACAGACTGCCATCCTTGCACCTTCCCTCCAGACGGATGTACGGAAAGTGATGGAACAACTGGATGCCAGCGAGTATTTCACGGTGAAATATGTCGTCCAGTCTCCCGACGAAATCGAACGGCTGTTCCGACGCAACCTCATCGAACTGGCTGTAGTCTTTCCCTCCGACCTGCATCGCCTGCGTTTCGATTCGGAAGAGATACAGATTTTAGCCGATGCCACCGACCCGAACCTGGCCGTCACACGGAGTACGTATGCCCAGACAATTCTGAGACAAGCCCTACAAACCATCCGGCAAGCTACAACCACCCCAGCCTATTCACAACCGGATAAGCAGCCTGTCATGGTGTACAATAAACTGCTCTATAACCCGCAGATGAAGAGCGCCTATAACTTTGTACCAGGAGTCATGGGATTGATTCTGATGCTGATTTGTGCCATGATGACCTCCATCTCCATCGTACGCGAAAAGGAAACAGGCACGATGGAAGTCCTGCTGGTCTCTCCCGTCAACCCGCTATTCATCATTCTGTCGAAGGCAGTTCCCTATTTCGTGCTTTCCCTGCTGAACCTGACGACCATCCTGCTGCTCTCCGTCTTTGTGCTCGACGTACCAATAGCCGGAAGCCTGCCTGCCCTGTTAGGTGTATCCCTATTGTTCATTTTCGTATCCCTGGCATTGGGACTGCTTATCTCCTGCATTACCCATACGCAAATAGCGGCCCTGTTAGTGTCGGCCATGGTACTGATGATACCCACCATTATCCTGTCGGGCATTATCTTCCCGATAGAAAGTATGCCGGGCATTCTGCAGGTCCTCTCCTGCCTTATTCCCGCACGCTGGTACGTAGAAACCGTCCGCCGACTGATGATTGAGGGTGTACCACTGGTATATGTATGGAAAGAAGTGGCAGTGATGTGCCTCATGGCAGTGGTACTGATTACGGCTACTGCCCGCAAGTTTAAGAACCGACTGGAATAAACCGCCAAGCCTATGATGTTACGTTACCTGATAGAAAAAGAATTCAAGCAGTTGAAACGCAATAGTTTCCTGCCCCGCCTCATCCTGCTTTTCCCCTGCATGATGATGCTGGTCATGCCCTGGGCTGCCACATTGGAAATAGAGAACCTGCGCATTGCCGTCATCGATAACGACCGCAGTCCTTCTTCCGAAAGGCTGGTGCACCGCATCGAAGCTTCCCGTTATTTTCAACTGACGGCACTTCCTCCGTCCTACGCACAAGGCCTGCAAGCCATCGAGAAAGACCAGGCCGACATGCTGCTGGAAATTCCACGCGGCTTTGAGAAAGCGCAAGCCAACGGACAAAGCCCGGCGGCACTCATCGCAGTCAATACCGTTAACGGCACAAAAGGCGGACTAGGCAGCGCTTACCTGCAACAGATACTCAACCCGTCTTCTTCGCAAGATTCTGTCCGCTACCGGTTCAATCCTTACCTGAACTATAAAGTATTCATGGTTCCTGCACTGATGACCATGATACTGGTCCTGCTCTGTGGCTTTCTGCCTGCCCTGAACGTGGTAAGTGAAAAGGAAGCGGGTACCATCGAACAAATCAACGTGAGTCCGGTCAGCCGCTTTACCTTTACCCTTGCCAAACTGTTGCCTTATTGGGCCATCGGGTTTGTGGTACTGAACCTGTGCATGCTGTTGGCCTGGCTGGTGTACGGATTAACTCCGGCAGGAAACGTGCTGACCATCTACCTGGCTACCCTGATTTTTGCACTGGTCATGTCGGGACTGGGGCTGGTCATATCCAATTACTCTTCCACCATGCAGCAGGCCATGTTCGTCATGTGGTTCTGCATGCTGATTTTCATCCTGATGAGCGGACTGTTTACCCCCATCAGCAGCATGCCAGAATGGGCACAAGGCATCACCTACCTCAATCCGTTGCGCTACTTTATGGAAATCATGCGCATGGTCTACCTGAAGGGAAGCGGCATCTGTGACATCGGTTTCCAGCTTTCCGTACTTTCGTCCTTTGCCCTTCTGCTCTATGCATGGGCCATACGCAGCTACCGCAAGCAGCAATAACCCCAAACGTGCTTGCCATCTTACCTCGACACGTACGTGCGGAGCCCTCATCACGTTCGTGTCAAGGTCTCGTCACCTTCGTGTCAACGTCTCGTCACGTACGTGTCGAGGTATTTACACCAAGAAATTTCTTCAAAAATGCCCTTTTCATAGGTAAGAATTGTAAGTCAATTATTTCCACTACACAGAATTATTCAGTAACTTTGCCCGAATCTCTTTACATAGGAACCATTTTAATATGAGCGAAGATACTTTTGACAAGGACGAAAAGGAAATGGCAAACTTGCCCGAGAAAGAAGAACACTCTGACTACAAACCGGTATCGACCACTGACGAAGCAGTAAAGCACCAGTTGAGTGGCATGTACCAGAACTGGTTTCTGGACTATGCTTCGTACGTTATCCTGGAGCGTGCCGTACCGCATATCAACGACGGATTGAAACCGGTGCAACGACGTATTCTCCACTCCATGAAACGGCTGGACGACGGACGCTACAACAAGGTGGCCAACATTGTGGGACACACCATGCAGTTCCACCCTCACGGAGACGCTTCTATCGGAGATGCCCTTGTACAATTGGGACAAAAGGACTTACTCATTGACTGCCAGGGAAACTGGGGTAACATCCTGACGGGCGACAGTGCAGCTGCTCCCCGTTACATCGAAGCCCGGCTTTCCAAGTTTGCACTAGATGTGGTGTTCAACCCGAAAACAACCGAATGGCAGGCTTCCTATGACGGCAGAAACCGGGAGCCGGTCACCCTGCCGGTCAAATTCCCGCTGCTACTGGCTCAGGGGGTAGAAGGTATTGCCGTGGGACTTTCCTCCAAAATTCTTCCACATAACTTCAATGAACTGTGCGATGCGGCCATCGCCTACCTGCACGGAGAAGACTTCCAGCTTTATCCGGATTTCCAGACAGGTGGTTCGATTGACGTGTCACGCTACAACGACGGCGAGCGAGGAGGCGTGGTGCGCGTGCGTGCCAAAATCTCCAAGATTGACAACAAGACCCTTTGCATCAGTGAAATCCCTTATGGAAAGACTACGTCTTCGTTGATTGACTCCATCCTGAAAGCCATCGAGAAGGGAAAAATCAAGGTAAGAAAGGTGGACGACAACACGGCCGGAAAGGTCGAAATCTTAGTACACCTTACTCCTGGCGTATCGTCCGACAAGACACTGGATGCCTTGTATGCCTTTACTGACTGCGAGGTGAACATCTCACCCAACTGTTGTGTCATCGACAACAAAAAACCGCATTTCCTTTCAGTGAGTAAGGTACTGAAGAAGTCGGTCGACAATACGCTGGCACTGTTACGCAAGGAACTGGAGATACAACGAGACGAAACACTGGAAACCCTGCATTTTGCTTCACTGGAAAAAATCTTCATCGAGGAACGTATCTATAAAGACAAGCAGTTCGAACAGGCTGACTCCATGGATGCGGCTTGCGAGCACATCGACGAACGCCTGACGCCTTACTATCCGCAGTTCGTACGCGAAGTGACCAAGGAAGACATTCTCCGCCTGATGGAAATCAAGATGGCACGTATCCTGAAGTTCAACAAGGACAAGGCGGATGAGTTCATTGCACGCCTGAAAGCGGAACTGGAAGAGATAGACAATCACCTGGCGCACATCACGGAATATACCATCGACTGGTATCAACGCCTGAAAGAGAAATATGGTAAAAACTTCCCGCGCCGCACGGAAATACGCAACTTCGATACCATCGTGGCTACCAAGGTGGCCGAAGCCAACGAAAAGCTGTATATCAACCGTGAAGAAGGGTTCATCGGTACCGGACTGAAGAAAGACGAATATGTATGCAACTGTTCCGACATCGACGATGTAATCATCTTCTACAAAGACGGTAAATACAAGATTGTCCGCGTGTCCGACAAATTGTTCGTCGGAAAAAACATCTTGTACGTCAACGTATTCAAGAAAAACGACAAGCGTACCATCTACAACGTCATCTACCGTGACGGAAAGGAAGGCTATTATTATATTAAACGTTTCAATGTCACCTCTATCATCCGTGACAGGGAATACGACGTAACGCAAGGTACTCCGGGCTCTAAAATCGTGTACTTCACCGCCAATCCGAATGGAGAGGCTGAAGTCATCCGTGTAATGCTGCGTCCTACGCCCCGTATCAAGAAGCCTACATTTGAAAGGGATTTCAGTACCATCAACATCAAGGGAAAACAATCCATGGGTAACTTGCTGACTAAGGCTGAGGTACACAAGATTTCCTTGAAACAGCGAGGAGGCTCTACGCTCGGAGGCAGAAAGGTGTGGTTCGACCACGATGTACTCCGACTCAATTACGATGGAAGAGGACAATACCTGGGAGAATTCCAGAGCGAGGACAGCATCTTAGTGGTATATAAGAACGGAGAATTCTATACTACCAACTTCGACCTGAGCAACCATTACGACCCGGATATTCTCTGTATCGAGAAATTCAATCCAGATAAGGTATGGACAGCTGTGCTCTATGATGCCGACCAGCAGAATTATCCGTACCTGAAACGCTTCACCTTCGAGGCAACCACCAAAAAGCAGAATTTCCTGGGCGACAACAAACATACGCAACTTATCCTGCTGACCTGTCAGGTGTACCCGCGCATCCAGGTAGACTTTGGCGGACACGACAGCTTCCGCGAAGCACTCATTCTGGAAGCCAGCGACTTTGTAGGTGTGAAGAGCTTCAAGGCAAAGGGCAAGCGACTGACGACTTATACCGTCGGCCAAATTACGGAACTGGAACCAACCCGCATGCCGGAACCGGAGCCGGAAGAGCCTGAAAAGGAAGAAGACGGCATGGAGGAAGATGAAAGCCAGGAAGACGACGGACAAATGAAACTCTTTTAAAACCGTATGAAACTACGAATTTACCTTATACTTTGCGCATGCTGGGCTGCTTTTTCGCTTCAGGCACAAGAAGACAGCCTGCGTGCCACACGTTACGTAATGCGCTCCGTACTCTATGGAGCGGGAATGAGTAACGTGCTCGATACGTACCTTTCCCCCTTGGAATACAAAGGACCGGAGATTCGTATCCTTCGCGAAAACATGCGTATGACCCGGTTAATGAACGGAAACGTATCGGCCCAGAATCTATTGCAGGCCAATGTATCGTACACACATAATCCGAGCCAGACTGCCAATATGTATGCCGGACTCGTAAACTGGACCTATGCACTGCACTATCAGTTTCGTCTGAACGAGCAATTAAAACTGCTGGCAGGTCCGATGATTGACCTGAACGGGGGATTCGTGTACAACACACGCAATTCCAACAATCCGGCACAGGCAAAGGCATACGGAAGTGTAGGTATATCCGGAATGGCCATCTACAAGTTCCGTATCGGAAACTATCCGCTGGTAGTACGCTATCAGGCCAATCTTCCGCTATTGGGAGCCATGTTCTCTCCGGAATTCGGACAGTCATACTACGAAATGTTTTCCTTGGGACACAAAGGAAAGAACGTGCTGTTTACTTCGCTTCACAACAACCCGTCGCTCCGACAGATGCTGACACTTGATTTCCCTATCCGTAAAGTCACCATGCGCGTGGGATACATCTGCGACCTCCAGCAAGCGAAAGTCAACCACCTGAAATACCATACTTATTCACACGATTTCATGATTGGCATCGTGAAAAACTTCTACCTGCTGAAAGGGAAGAACCGTATTTCCATGCCTTCAAACGTTACGCCTTATTGATATGAAACGGATTTATCATTGCTACTTATATAGCCTTCTGCTGACACTGTCCTGCTGCATGTTCTCCTCCTGCATACGGGAAGACATTCAGGGCAATTCTCCAGAAGCCAACTTTGAATCGCTCTGGAAAATCATCGATGAGCAATATTGTTTTTTGGACTATAAGCACGAGACGTATGGACTGGACTGGAATGAAGTACATACCCGCTATGCCAAGCGGATTTCTTCCTCCATGAGCTGGGAGTCACTTTTCGAAGTCTTGTCGGAAATGGTCAATGAATTAAGAGACGGACACGTCAACCTGAGCAGTTCACTGGGTACATCGCAATACCGGGAATGGTTCGACGCTTATCCACGAAACTTCAGCGACAGTATCCAGAGCAACTATCTGAAAAAGGATTATATAATCACCTCCGGACTGACCTACCAGATTCTGGAAAACAACATCGGTTACATCTATTGTGAAAGTTTCTCCGACGGTATCGGCGACGGAAACCTGGACCAGATGCTGAAGAAACTGGAGATTTGTGACGGACTGATTATCGACGTACGTAACAACGGAGGAGGCAACCTGACTACGGCACAGAAACTGGCCGCACGGTTTACAAATGAGAAAGTACTGGTCGGCTACATCTGCCATAAAACAGGTCCAGGCCATAATGATTTCTCGGACCCTGAACCTGTATATCAGGAACCGTCCAACAGTATCCGCTGGCAGAAAAAGGCAGTGGTATTAACCAATCGCCGTTCTTACAGTGCCACAAACGACTTTGTGAATACCATGCGTCAATTTCCCAATGTAACGACTATGGGAGATACCACCGGAGGAGGATCAGGTCTCCCCTTCAGCTCAGAAATCCCCAACGGATGGTCCATCCGTTTCTCTGCCAGCCCGATGTTCGACCCGGACATGAACCAGCTGGAATTCGGAATCGAACCGGATGTAAAAGTAGATATGACCAGCGAAGACATACAGCGAGGAAAAGATACTATCATCGAAACCGCCATCAAAAAGTTAAAGAATTAAGGTGCAGTATTTGGAGAATATGGAAATTCTTCCTATCTTTGCCCTCGCAAAACAGAAATACATATTTCTACATGCGCCTGTGGCGTAATTGGTAGCCGCGCCAGACTTAGGATCTGGTGTCGTGAGACGTGTAGGTTCGAGTCCTATCAGGCGCACACGAGAATGGATTTAATAAAACCGAAAAAGAGGTTTATTAAATCCATTTTTATTTATGTTCCAATTACGGCTCAGCGGAAATATGGCTCAGCGGAAATTTTGCATTGAACCAGATTATCTCCGAATCCAACACAAAAAAAGACATCTAAGATGTTACTCTTAAATGCCTTCTTTGTAGCGGGACCCGGGATTGAACCGGGGACCTCATGATTATGAATCATGCGCTCTAACCAGCTGAGCTATCCCGCCATTTTCATTAAAAAAACCGCCAGGCGTGGAAGCCACCCAACGGCTAAATCATTCTTTGTAGCGGGACCCGGGATTGAACCGGGGACCTCATGATTATGAATCATGCGCTCTAACCAGCTGAGCTATCCCGCCATCATTTCGTGATTGCGGGTGCAAAGATAGAGCAAGTTTTTGAATTACGCAAATTTATCCTCTCTTTTTTACTCTTTTTCTAAGAGAATTTCAAGTACCGTCTGGTTCATACACGAATAACCTCCTGAAAAACAATACCATTATATATATCAGGAATAAAATCGGATATTTTCTATCTATAATCTGTTCTTTCTCACAAGTTCTTAAAAGCGAAGAAAAAAGCTGAAAAAAACTCTTCAATCATTATGGAGTAAACAAAAAAATACTTTAATTTGCCGCCGTTGCTAAAAAATACAAATAAAAACACAAGAAACATCATGAAAAGAAAAACACAAATCGAATATCCGCTCAATCCGTCTTCAAGCGTCATTATATGGAATGCCATCAGCAGTACGGCTGGTTTGGAACGCTGGTTTGCCGACCGCGTAACCAAAGAAGGAAAAACCTACACTTTTCGCTGGGGAAAAACAGAAACACGTCAAGCTATTGTGGTAAACAGCCGACCTGAATTTTTTATCCGCTTCCACTGGCTGGACGATGAAGAAGCCAAAAGCTATTTTGAACTGAAAATCCATTACAATGAATTGACAACTGACCATACACTGGAAGTTACAGATTTTGCAGAACCGGGAGAAGAAGAGGATGTACGCAACCTTTGGGATTCACAAATCGAAACCTTAAAGAGAGTTTTCGGAGTATAAATCTATAAAATATACAAAACTTTATTTTGCTGTCCGTTTTTTGTGCTACTTTTGCATACTGATAATATAAGACAGGAATGCTACGCATAAAAAAACTTGATATATTCGTTTTAAAGAGTTTTCTGCTGCTCTTTTCCGGGACATTCTTTATCTGCCTTTTCATTTTCATGATGCAGTTTCTATGGAGATATGTCGATGAATTGGTCGGAAAAGGTTTGGAAATCAATGTTCTTGCCCAGTTTTTCTTTTTATCGGCACTGACATTGATTCCGTTGTCTCTTCCGCTGGCCATTCTGCTGGCCGCTCTGATGACTTTCGGTAACTTTGGAGAACGCTACGAACTTCTGTCCATGAAGGCAGCAGGAATTCCTTTGTTTCGCATTATTCGTCCGGTTGTATTGTTTTGCATGTTTTTAGGTGTCATGTCATTCTTCTTTCAGAATGTCATCGGCCCCAAAGCACAGAAAGAACTCTGGACACTGCTGGTATCCATGAAACAAAAATCACCGGAAGTGGATATTCCGGAAGGGGTGTTTTACAGTGATATTGAGGGATACAACATCTATGTAAAGAAAAAAGACCGTGATACAGGCATTCTGAAAGACATTCTAATTTACAACTTCTCTGACGGATTTGAAAACGCCCATATCATCTGGGCAGAAGAAGGTAAGCTGGAACTGACAGCAGACAAAAAACACTTGTATCTGCACTTGTACAACGGAGAGCAATTTGAGAATCTGAAATCACAGTCCGTCATTTCCCGCAACGTTCCCTACCGCCGGGAAACGTTCAAGGAAAAGCATACCCTGATTGCTTTTGATACGAACTTTGAAATGGTGGACGGTAACTTCCTGAACCAGCGTTCGGACATCAAGAACATGAACGAAATTTCCCTGGCTATCGACTCACTCAACATGTATGCCGACAGTGTGGGACGCGCCATGTATTCGGATGCCATGAAAACGACTTACCGGAAGCCTGTTCTTTCCAAAACAGACTCTACAAAAATGGAGAAAGAACATCTTGCCGTTATCAATACAGACAGTATTCTGAACGGTATGACTTCTGCCCAAAAGCTGAAAACGCTGAATACAACAGAAATGCGACTTTCTTCGCTCATGTCGGACTGGAACATGAAGAGTTATATGACCCGAGATGCTGACAGCAACATCCGCCGTCATCAGTCGGACTGGCATAAAAAGATAACTCTTTCACTGGCTTGTATCATTTTCTTCTTTATCGGAGCCCCCTTGGGAGCCATCATCCGTAAAGGAGGACTGGGTATGCCGGTCGTCATTTCCGTGTTGATTTTCGTACTTTACTACATTATCGACTCCGGAGCTACGCGTGTGGCCAAAAGTGGAGAGATGAACATCGTGTTAGGTACATGGATGAGTACCATCATACTGGCTCCGTTAGGCGGTTTCCTTACTTACAAATCAAACAAGGACTCTGTGGTATTCAACATCGACGTGTATGTAAACTTCTTCCGCAAGCTGTTCGGAATAAGAGTATCACGCCACGTTTTCAAGAAAGAGGTTATTATCCACACACCAGACTATACCCGCATCTGTCAGGATTTGGACAATCTGTGTCAGGAATGTGAAACCTACGGAGAAAGTCATAAGCTGCTGGGACCACCGAACTATTATCAGGTGTTTACCAACAACAAGCATGATGATGCCATCAAGGAAATCAGTCTGCAAATGGAAGGACTCGTGGAAGAGATGTCCAATACGAAGGACGGAGTATTGCTGAATTTATTGAACAATTATCCGTTCTTATCTGTAAAGGCTCACAAGAGCGTATCGGACAACCGCTGGCTGAATCTACTGATTGGAATCATCGTTCCGGCCGGACTGCTTATCTGGCTGAACATCTGGCGCTATCGCGTGCGCTTGGACAAGGATTTGAAAACCATTGTCAAGAATAGCCGCGACATACAAGAAAGAATCAAAACAACATTCTAAAACTATCAATATCATTATGGAGAAAATCAAACTGAATACAATTGAAGAGGCAATCGAAGATTTCCGCAAAGGAGAATTCGTCATCATCGTAGACGACGAAGACCGCGAGAATGAAGGCGACCTGGTAGTGGCTGCAGAACTGATTACCCCGGAAAAAGTAAATTTCATGCTGAAACATGCAAGAGGTGTACTTTGCGCCCCTATCACTATATCACGCTGCGAGGAACTGGATTTACCGCATCAGGTATCCAACAATACGTCTGTATTAGGAACTCCGTTTACCGTTACCATCGATAAACTGGAGGGATGTACTACAGGTGTATCGGCTGCCGACCGTGCCGCAACCATCCGTGCCTTAGCTGACCCGACTTCCAAACCGGAAACATTCGGTCGCCCGGGACATGTCAACCCCTTGTATGCACAAGAAAAAGGTGTATTGCGCCGCGCCGGACATACAGAAGCCTGCGTAGATATGGCACGCCTGGCCGGTTTATATCCTGCTGCTGCCCTGATGGAGGTTATGAATGAAGACGGCACCATGGCCCGTTTGCCGGAACTGAAAAAGATGGCCGACGAATATGGTTTCAAACTGATTTCCATTGCCGACCTCATCGCTTACCGCCTGAAACAGGAATCACTGGTAGAAAAAGGAGTGGAAGTAGACATGCCTACCGAACACGGTCATTTCCGTCTGATTCCATTCCGTCAGAAAAGCAACGGTCTGGAACATGTCGCTTTAATTAAAGGTACATTCTCGGAAGACGAACCGGTACTGGTACGTGTACATTCTTCATGTGCTACCGGCGACATCTTCGGATCCATGCGCTGTGATTGCGGCGACCAGTTGCACAAGGCCATGGAACAGATTGAAAAAGAAGGAAAGGGAGCCATTATCTACCTGAACCAGGAAGGACGTGGCATCGGACTCATGGAAAAAATGAAAGCCTACAAGTTGCAGGAAGAAGGCATGGATACGGTAGACGCCAACATCTGCCTGGGCCATCAGGCCGACGAACGCGACTACGGAGTAGGTGCTCAGATTCTGCGTGAAATCGGTATCCACAAAATGCGCCTGCTGACCAACAACCCGGTAAAACGTGTGGGACTGGAAGCTTACGGACTGGAGATTGTAGAAAACGTACCTATTGAAGTTACTCCCAACCCATACAACGAGCGTTACCTGCACACCAAAAAAGAAAGAATGGGACATACCCTACATTTCAATAAATAATTAAGAGGAATTATGGAAACAAATAATTTAGTAAAAAGCTATGCCAGCAAGGCAGCCCAGACTGCTTTGTTCCGCAGCGTATATCTGTGGATGACACTGGCACTCGTCATCACGGGCTTTGTAGCCATGTACATAGCCAAGTCGTACACCCTGATTGAAGCCATCATGCAGAACTCCATCATGTTCTGGGGATTACTGATTGCTGAAGTAGGACTGGTAATGTATCTTTCTGCCCGCATACACAAAATCAGTTTCACCACGGCTACCCTTCTGTTCATCGCCTATTCGGTATTGAACGGTGTCACGATGTCCGTTTTGTTCCTGATTTACACGTTAAGTTCCATCGCTACCACTTTCTTCGTGACAGCCGGTACATTCGGAGTAACCGCCCTCTACGGGTACATCACTAAGAAAGACCTTACCCGTATCGGCAGTCTCTGCCTGATGGGAGTCATCGGACTGATTATCGCTTCGCTGGTCAACATGTTCCTGCACAACTCGATGATGGACATGATTATTTCCTATATCGGCGTGCTGCTCTTTGTGGGACTGACAGCCTACGATTCACAGAAAATCAAGCAACTCCTGTCACACGATGACATTGAAGTCAACGAAACCACACAGAAGATTGCCCTGATGGGAGCCTTGACACTGTATCTCGACTTCATCAACCTGTTCATTTATCTTCTCCGAATACTTGGAGACAGAAAATAAACCTTTTTAGAAGCTAATTTCTTTTATATGTGGAAGAAATTAGCTTCTTTTGCAAAAAATTTCCAACTTTAATAACACAATAACATGAACCAACTTTCAGATCGTTTGAATAGCCTGTCGCCTTCAGCTACATTGGCTATGTCACAGAAAAGTAGTGAACTTAAAGCTCAGGGGGTTGACGTAATCAATCTGAGCGTGGGAGAACCGGATTTCAATACACCGGATCACATTAAGGAAGCCGCAAAAAAAGCTATTGACGAAAACTACTCTCGTTATTCTCCAGTTGCCGGATACCCGGCTTTGCGCAACGCCATCGTGGCAAAATTGAAAAATGAAAACGGTCTGGAATATACAGCCGCTCAAATCAGCTGTGCAAACGGTGCCAAGCAGTCTGTCTGCAACACCATCATGGCTTTGATCAACAAAGGTGACGAAGTAATCGTTCCGGCTCCTTACTGGGTGAGCTATCCGGAAATGGTGAAACTGGCAGAAGGTACTCCTGTCATTGTACGTGCCGGTATCGAACAGGATTTCAAGATTACTCCTGCTCAGCTGGAAGCTGCCATCACTCCGAACACTCGTGCCCTGATTCTTTGCTCTCCGTCTAACCCGACTGGTTCAGTATATACCAAAGAAGAATTGCAGGGACTGGCTGAAGTATTGGCTAAACACGAACGCGTAATCGTTATCGCTGATGAAATTTACGAACACATCAACTACATCGGCAAGCACCAGAGCATTGCTCAGTTTGCAGAAATCAAAGACCGCGTAGTGATTGTAAACGGTGTGTCTAAAGCATACGCCATGACCGGATGGAGAATCGGTTTCATTGCCGGACCGGAATGGATTGTAAAAGGTGTAAACAAACTGCAGGGACAATATACTTCAGGTCCATGCTCTGTATCACAGAAAGCTGCTGAAGCTGCTTACACTGGTACTCAAGCTCCGGTAGAAGAAATGCGTAAGGCATTCGAACGCCGCCGCGACCTGATTGTAAAACTGGCAAAGGAAATTCCGGGATTCGAAGTAAACTTCCCACAGGGAGCTTTCTATCTCTTCCCGAAATGTGATTCTTTCTTCGGCAAGAAAGACGGCGACCGCGTAATCAATAATGCAGACGATCTGGCTATGTACTTGTTGGAAGTAGGTCACGTGGCTTGCGTAGGCGGAACTTCTTTCGGTGCACCTGAATGCATCCGTATGAGCTATGCAACTTCTGACGAAAACATCGTAGAAGCTATGCGTCGTATCAAGGAAACATTGGCTCGCTTGAAATAAATAAGCTACAAATTACATACAGACAAAGCAGTCTCGGATAACTCTGAGGCTGCTTTTTTATGCCCTTCAATCACTTTAGCATCTTCCACAAAACGCAAGGACGTTTTCAATTAAACGCAAGTGCGTTTGAAGTAAAACGCCTTTACATTTTAATCAAAACGTACTTGCATTTCAGTTCAAACGCAAGTGCGTTTTTCCAGAATGCCACACATTGTCCCTCATTATGAGCATTTTCCTTAAATTTTCCCTCAAATTTTCTTGGATTTCCCTCTTTCTTCCCGTTAAAAAACGCTACCTTTGCCGCAGATCTCAATAAATGAAAATACATTCCGATTTGCAGTCCGTTTGGGGAAATATAATAATGTGTTCAGGCAACATACTGTTGTCCGCCGCATCGTGCATATACCTATATCTTCTTTCAAAAATGCATATTAAAAATTTGGATATGTGTGAGATTTGTGTAAACACACACACACACAGCGTCCAGCGTATCTTCGCGCGTTAATATACGTATTATCATCCATACATGCAAGGGTGGGAACTCCTTTTTACAGGGGTTTCCACCCTTTTTCCGTATTCATATCCCCCTTTTTATCCACTACAAGTCCTTAAACAACATCAAACAATAATTATCATAACATGAAAAAAAGGAACTATATTCTGTTACTCTGCATCCTGCTCTGTGCAGCTCCGCTCATGGCCCAGGATGCTTCTGAAAATACCAAATTTCCCGGCTGGTATGTGGGTCTGCAAGGTGGCGTACCCTTCGGTGTGAGCCAGTTCAGCAGTTTCGGTTTCGACAAGACCCGTGCGGGATTCAGCGGCGGAGTTTATGGAGGCTACCGTTTCAATCCTGTACTTTCTTTGGAGGCTCTGGCTGTTTTCGGGAAAATGAGCATGAGCCAGAGAGATTGCTGTATCTCCGGCAATTACTGGCTTGGTTCGGACGGTGTCCGTTATCATGCTCCGGTACTCGGAATGGAAGGCTGGGACTATGCCGGCCTGAAAAGCAGTGTAACGACGCAACGCTACGGTTTGCAGCTCAATGCCGATGTGCTTGGTTTTTTCCCGTCCACCCGTCAAAGCCGGTGGAGCGTGGAGGTGTCGCCCCTGCTGGCAGCCGTTGGCACGAAAGCCTCCCTGTCCACCCTTGACGGCGGAAAAGAAGTATGCAAGGAAAATACGGAATGGCATCTGGGTGCAGGCGGAAACATTCAGGCAGGATACCGTTTTGCCTGCGGTATAGGTGTCGGCATTTACAGTGGTGTCACTTACCTTACGGGCGACGGCATGGACGGACTTCCCAAGAGCGGGCACAAAGCCAACTATATATGGGAAAGCGGCATACGTGTCAGTTTCGTGTTCGGCAAGAAAAGCGGAAAGAAAGCAGACCACGGCATTGCTTACCCGGCATCTACCGGTCAGCCGCAGGATGAGAGGGACAATGCCGTAGAAACAGCCCCGGCGGAAATACCGGAACAGACCGTCACGGACAGTACGGCACAGAAAACTGTTGTCACGGCAGCAGACAATTCAACCGAAACCGATTTTGAATTCCCGACTGTCTATTTCGATTTCAACAGCACTTCGCTTCGTCCGTCCGAGACATCCAAGCTTGAAACGATACTCGGCATACTGAAAGAACATCCCGACATGCACATAGTCGTGACGGGCTGGTGCGACACCCGTGGCAGCCGGAGCGTAAACGAACGCTATTCCATCCGTCGTGCCGAAGCAGTCAAGCTGTGGCTTGAAAGTCGTGGCATCGCAGCCGGACGCATTACAGCCGTAGGGCGTGGCAGCGACGTGAACGAGAAGGATGCGGAGAAAGCCCGCCGTGCCGAAGTGACAGACAAGGAAAGAAAGGAGGTAAGCAAATGAAAACGACCCGATTCTACTTGTATATAACGATATGCGCCCTGTTCAGCGCAACATTTACGGCCTGCGACAAGGATATACACGAAAATGACAGGCACGGACTTGCCGTCGGCATGGAATGGCTTGAAGGCATCGAGCCGACCGACATCACAAGTCCGGTAAACCTGTGGATATACGATGCGGAGGGGCATGAAGTGGAAGCGCACGAGTTTTCCTCTCCGCAAGAACTGGCATCCGGCCTGTTCAGCCTGCCGGAGGGCGACTATACGCTTGTAGGCGTCTGCGGCCTGACAGAGCCGTTTCGGTATGATTATGAGAACGGTACACGGACAGCCGACATGCTGCGCGTTTCGCTTGCCGACCCGTCGGCTTCGCCCGCACACGCCGTCGGTGGCGTGGCCGGGGTGAGAGTGACCGACACCGGGGTCAACCTCCGCTCCGTCATCCGTGTCGCTCCGTTGCTGGCAGAGCTTGCCGTCCGTATCGACGGCGTGCCCGAAGGAGCGTCGCTTGCCGTCACGGTACGCAATGCCGCCACCTGCCTTTATCCGGCACGGCGCGGCGATGACAACAGCTACGTCGTACCTTCCGCCGAAAAGACAGATGCGCTCCTGCCGCAAGCCATTGCCGACGGGGGGACGCTCTCTACCGATGCCCGCCTGATGCCGACGGCACAAGGTGAAGCCTGCACGATGCTCTACCTGGTCATGACTTTTGCCGACGGCTCCCGTCATGAATACATGGCGGAAGCTCCCCTGATGCTTGCCGGGAAACGCTACGAGCTGGCATTGGAATACGACAGAATGCAGCCCTACATGTATATCACCGCCACCGACATTAACCCTTGGGGCGAAGGCTGGATTACGAGTGATGACATCTTTAATCCCGGAATATAATTAACAAATAAAATAGAGATAGAGTTATGATGAAGAGCATGTTATCCGTTGCTGCCGCAATCCTTGTACTGGCGGCATGCACGAACGACCATGAACCCGGCTATGCTCCGGCAAAAGAGATCCGGGTGGATGCTTCCATCGGGCAGATGACCCGTGTGACAACCGACGGCGACGAATCGGTGTTTGAGACGGGCGACCGTATCAGCGTCTATGCCTGGTTGGGTGCAGCCGACGATGCACAGCAGCTTGTGGTGGACAATTCCGTCAACACCTTAGGCGACGACGGCACATGGACGGCCAGCCCGCAAATGCTGTGGGCAAACAGCAGTTCGGCGCATTACTTTCTGGGCATTTATCCGGTGCAGGAGGTAAGCGACCTGAAAGCCATGAACTATGTACTGACCCCTGAAGACCAGGAGGCAAGCGACCTGCTTTATGCCCTTAACACCGGCTCAGAGAACAAGGGCATCACGCCCACGAACACACCCGTGACGCTGACATTCAATCACCTGATGTCGAAACTGATCGTGAACCTGAACTTCCGCAGCCAGTGGGCTGAAACACCGGTCGTGGAATCGGTCACAGCCATTGCAAAGGCGGAGGCAAGCGTCAATCTCCTCTCCGGAGAGATTACGCCACAGGGCGACAATAAGGCGATAGACATCCCGGCTTTGGAAACACCGGCAGCCAACTACGCTTGCAGCTATGCCGGTATCATGATTCCTAACAGCAATTTAATTGAAATACAGATCAAGGTAAAAGACATTGACGAGCCATACGTCTATAACGTAGGGGTTTCCATCCCGTTGGAAACAGGCAAGTACACCACCGTCAACCTGACATTGGGACGTGACGAAATCACCTTAGACAATGACATCACCATCACCGACTGGGCTCCGCTCGAAGGCGACTATGGCGGTAACATATTTTTTCCGGATGTGTAAACCGCTGTGCCGACTATATATTTATAACTGATTAAAAAAGCAAACGTATGAATATAAAGAATCTATTATTGGCGACAACAGCTGCCCTGCTGGCTGCGTGCAGCACCGACAGCGATGTACTGCCACCGCAAGACCTTGGACAGATAAGGGTAACGGCATCCGTGGGAGCCATGACCCGTGTGGCCCATAGCGGCAACTCGACCACCTTCGAGACGAATGACCGCATCAGTGTCTATGCCTGGTTAGGAGCCGACAACGACATGCAGCGGCTTGTGGTGGACAACTCCATCAATACATTAGGCGGCGACGGCACATGGACCGCCGAGCCGCAGATGCTTTGGGCCGACAATACGTCCGACCACTATTTCCTCGGCATCTATCCCGAGCGCAACGGAGCTACCGATTACGATGCCGACCCCTATACGCTGGACTTCAATAACCAGACCGCGAGCGACCTGCTGGTGGCGAGGACCACGGCCAAGCCCACCGGTTCTGCCGTGAAGCTGGAGTTTGAGCATGTAATGGCCAAGCTCGTGGTAAACCTTTCGTTCCGCAACGAGTGGACAACCGCACCCGAAGTGGCTTCGGTAACGGCAACCGCATGCACCGAAGCCACCGTGAATTATTTAGAGAATCCTGTCGAGGTAACCCCGGCCACCGGTCAAAACCTTGTGGTGATTCCCTTCACGGGCACATCCGCCAGCTTTGCCGGCATCATGATTCCCGGGCAGAGCGGGTTCCGCACCATCAACGTCACGCTGGAGAACGGCAAGGTATATACCTATACCCACTCTGCGGACATCGACCTGCAACCGGGCAGATACACTACGGTGAACCTTGTGCTGGGACGCGACAGGATCGAACTGGACGATGCGGGCATCAACGTGTCGGACTGGGAAAACGGTACTTCCATTGATGGCGCAGAAGCGAACGAAGCCTACTCATACGATTCCAATACCAAAACCATCACCATTTACAGCGGTGAAGGACTGAAGGTAGCGGCAGATGTGGTGAACAGCGGTGATAACGACATCAACATCATCCTCGACAATGACATCGACCTCTCGGACATCGACTGGACGCCGATAGGAACTGAAAGCCGACCATACACCGGCACCTTCGACGGCGGCACCTATACCATCACGGGGCTGACCGTAAACCAAACAAGAGAGAATGTAGGGTTGATTGGGTGTATTGGTTCTAATGGAACAGTGAAGAATGTGAAACTGGAGAATGTGAATATAACCGGTGACGGCTATTTCGTCGGTGGTGTTGCAGGAACAAACTATGGCACAATAGAAAATTGTTCGGTTGATGGCACTTTAACAAACAATAGACATTACCTCGGTGGTGTGGTTGGAAATAATTATGGTAGTATCATAGGCTGTTCATCGTCGGGAACAATAACGGGTACCAGCCCGAATGTAGGTGGGATAGGCGGACAATCTGTAGGTGGAACTATCATGGCCTGCTACTCCGTAGCCAATATAAAAGGAAGGAGCAGTTCTGGCGGAGTGCTTGGACAAACGAATAGAGAAACGGTCGTTATAGCCTGTTATCACGCCAAGGGCAATGTTACAGGTGAACAGTCTCGGATGATAGGCGGTGTGATAGGATGGAATTATGGTAAAGTCACCGCTTGCTACTGGGAAAACAATCAGGGACAAGGCATCGGTGAAAATCAGGCAGGCACCACCTTCGAAACCACCAAGGTGGACGGCACTGGCGTTACCTGGCAGAAAGCTGTTGCCGCCATGAACACCGCCTTGCAGAGCGCAGGCTCAGGTTGGCACTACGTACTCAACGGAGCGCTGCCGACATTGGAGTAATAATAAACCGCCGGACGGGATTCCGGTTCCATCCGAAAAAGGAATCTTTGAAAGATAAATAATTAACAACTTAACAGAAAATAGTTCAAATGAAAAAAGCAAACATTTTGGCAACAGCAGTGCTGGCCACCCTTTTGGCAGCCTGCTCCAACGACAGCGACGTATTCAATACGCCCGACTATACCGACACGCCTATCGGACTGAATGTGAACGTAGGCCCGATGGCCACCCGTGCCGGTTATGACAACACGAACCTGACCGGAAGCAGTTTCGGACTTTACCTGACAACGGAAGGCACGAACAGCGACGAACGCTACAACTGCACGAACCTGGAAGTGATATATAACAATGGCTGGACGTTTAAGTTCGGAGAACAACTCCTGTGGAAAAGCAATGATGCAAAAGTAACCTATAACGCTTATATGCCCAGAACACATGTGTACAATGAGGATTCTTATACCTTTACGGTGCAGACCGACCAGAGCAATGAGAACAACGTCAAGGCTTCCGACCTGCTTTGGACCGGAGGACGACAGGACGCCACAGCCGGAAAGGCACTCGACATCAACTTCAAACATGCGCTGTCCAAGCTGAACGTGACACTGACAAAAGGCTCTGAACTTGAAGACGGAGTGACCTTCACATCGGTAAAGCTCTCCAACTGCGCCACGAAAATTGTCGTTAACCTGCTCGAAGGAACATTCGGCAACACTACCAACAGCGGACAGACCATCACCCTGTATGCTACAACCGAAAACAAGCAATACGAGTGCATCCTCGTACCGCAGACCTTCGCTCAGAGCCTGAAGGTGGAAATCACCGACAACAACGGAAAGGTATATACATTCACATCCAACAAAGACCTTACGTTTGCCAGTGGTGAACAATATACGCTGAATCTTACCGTAGGCCGCGACAAAGTGACGACGGGCACCATTTCTGCCGACCCATGGGGTGAGGAACAGCAAGGCGGCGACTTAGTAACAGAATAAAAGTAAACAACGTTCATAAACATAACAAGCATGAAAATAGCAAAATATATTCCGGCTGCCGCCCTCGCACTGGTGTTGGCAGGCTGCCAAAGTGAAGACGATTTCATCTCTTCCGACTATGCCAACGACCCGATGGCCGTACACATCCGTGCAGGCATCGAGGCTCTGCAGACCCGTGTGAACACGACAGGAACAGGCGACGCATGGGACGAGAACGACCAGATTTCGGTAACAAACACCTCGCCAGAAGCGATAACAGGCAAGGACAAGGCGGTTTACAAATACAACGGCAGCACATGGGTGCCTGAAGGAACAGACTACATAGTCTGGTCTGACGATGTAAACACCTTTGAAGCCTATTATCCCGTCGTGGAAGGGAAAACGGACTCCTACACGCAGTTTGAACTCCCGGCCGACCAGAGCAGCAGCAATCCAACTGAAACCAATTACATAGGCCGTGCGGACTATATGACGGCGGCAGCGTCACAAAGTAAGAGCGACGCGCTGAACCTGACATTCAAGCACCACCTGGCCAAGGTTACCGTGGAGATAAGCGGCTACGGCGACCAGTACGCCACACAGAAACCTGTATTCCAGACTCCTACATTCACGGTACCTACCACAAAGACTACAGTAGATGGAAAGACACTGACCGTTGCCAATAGTGGAACGACAGTAACCGGACTATTCAGCGAGGACACTTCGGCAGAAGCCAAACACAGCTTCACCGCCGTCCTGCTGCCGGGCAAGTATGCTGCTGACGATACGTTTGTCCAGCTGAACATTCAGGGCGGCACTCCGCTTATCGTCAAAGCCAACGAGCAACTGACTACCGGTTTGGAATCGGGCAAAGCCTATACCTTCAACGTGACCGTAGGTAAGAATGGTGCCACCATCAACAGCGTTACGGTTGGCGACTGGGGTACCGACGGCTGGACGGAAAGCGGCACGGCAGACGCAGCCCTTTCATTCAGCATCCAGACTTCGACGGACGGACTGGCAACTGACAGCGATGGATATATCCTTGCCGATTGACAAACAATAAAATTCAGACCATAAAATAAACGGAATAACAAAATGAAGACAAGAAACAAACTATACGATAAGAGCCGGCTGCGCCTCCTTTGTCTGCTGACAGCGTTGCTCGGCTTATTCGGTGCCGGACAGACATGGGCGGGCAATCCCACCACCCTCACCGTGGGCGGCACCAATGCACTTAACGGCGGCTACTGGACGACCAACGCCGACGGCACCCTGACCGAGGCCAGCGCAGACAACTACAATGTCTACTACGACGGCAACGGCACCCTGACCCTGAAGGACGCCACCATCAACGGCACGAATACCACCGGTCATGTCGGAGCGGGCATCTACGCAGAGGGTGACCTGACCATCGTGCTGGAGGGCAGCAGCACCGTCACGGGCGTTCAGGATCCAAACGACGAATCCCAGAGCATCCGTGTGTCTGGGAACCTGACCATCCAAGGCGGCAGCCTGACCGCGCAGGGCGCTGAGACAAGCTCAGGCAGCAGTTATGGTATCTTTGTCACGGGATCATTCACCCAGCAAAGCGGCATCGTCACCGCCATCGGCGGCAATGTTAGCGGAAATTATAATTCGGAAGGTCTCTATGTATACGGTGCCGCGGTTACGGTGCAGAGCGGGACGCTGACCGCCACCGGCGGTGACACCAGTGGCAGCAGTTATGGCATCTCTGCGAGAGGGCCTGTCACCGTGGGCAGCGCCGCCGTGACCGCCACCGGCGGATCTGGGAATGCAAGTTATGGCCTTTATATTGATTCCTCTTCCCCTTCGGTGACCATATCCGGCGGCGGCTCCCTCACCGCCCGGAGCGAATCGGCGGACAGGGCGGGCGGCATTTACGTCCTGAACTTCTTTGGCAGCGCAGGGGCTGTGACCGTCGGGGACAACTCCACCCTGCTGGCCAACAGTGTGATATTGTATGATCATTCTTTCGAAGCAAAACCGCTGGCCCCCACCGGCAACGGCAGCTGGCTGATCTACGGCCAGAGCAACCAGCCCAGCGCCGTGGGCGGCACCTATACCCTGAAAGAGAATATCACCATCCCCAGCGGCGCGGTGGTCACCATCCCGGCGGGCAGCACCCTGACGATTCCGAATGATAAGACTTTGACTGTCGATAATGCCAACCAGTTGGTTGTAAACGGAGAACTGGTATTGGAAGGTACGTTCGATAATGCAAAGGAATTGGAAGGTTCGGGAAATCTTGTTTTGGGCGAAATAACGCTGACTGACGATGAGGGTATTAGCGAGTATGCAGGTTACCACCTCAAGTTGAAAAGCAAAAAGGTTACTTATACCCGTGCCCTGTCAGATAACTCCCAATATGGAACCATCTGTCTGCCGTTCGTTCCTACTTCTGTAGCTGGCGGTCAGGTTACTTACTATCAGGTTTTGGAGTTGGAAAGCAACGTGATTACCCTCGTAGAAACCGATTTTGAAGCCGGCAAGCCGCTGTTCTATCAAACATCCGGTACAGGCGACATCACCTTCAGCGCCGAAAGTGCCGCAGGCGTGGAACTGGTAACCACCCCCGCGACAGACAGCTTCATGGTAGGTACGATGAGTGTGGATACACCCACCGCGGGCTACTTCCTGAAGAACGGCAACATCTATCCGATAACCGATGGAGACAAAGTAAAGGTGAAGCCTTTCCGTGCGTATGTGAAGGGGCAGAATGATGCTTCGCAAGCAAGCGTCATGTCTGTCAATGTGGCAAGACCGTAACAAAGTATTAAGAACTCCCATTCCGGGCGGGAGCATTTGTGCCCGGTAACATCATACAGACACCGCAGCCCGCTACCGCAAGGTCAGTGGGCTGCATTTCGTCATTTTCGGCATCGTCTATATTTGGCTCAACGAACAGGAAGAAATAAAAGACAAAATAGCCCGACGGGTTCCAGTAATAGCCCGCAAGAGTTCGCAGGAAGAGCCCCCAAAAAGAAAACGGACAGGTTTCTTAGGACTGTTCGGAAAAAAGGAAGAAGCGAAACCGACTGTTACGACTTCCATGCTCAATACGCTGAACAGTGACGTGATAGCCCGCCAGAAAATCATGCTGACCGTCACGCATGAACTCCGCACACCGCTGACCGCCATCAACGGTTACGGGGAACTTCTGGCACAGACTGAAGATGAGAACAAAAGAATAGAATATCCAAAGACTAAATAAAAAACCCCTTTTCATCAGTATATAAATTCAAAGTATCACAAGTAAAAAAATAAGGGAACTCTCCAAGAAGAATTCCCTTATTGTGTGTCATACAGACGATTCGATTATCCCAAGTGAATTGCTTCAGAAGGACAAACGTCAGCACAAGTTCCACATTCTGTGCAAGCGTCCGGATTGATTGAATATTTATCACCTTCTGAGATTGCTCCAACCGGGCATTCATCGATACAAGTACCGCAAGCGATACAATCGTCACTAATTACGTAAGCCATTGTAGTAAAAAAGTTAAGTTATTATTAGTCCTAAATTGATAGTGCAAAGTTAATCTTTTTCCAATCAGTTGTCACATCCACTTTGCATTTTCTACCCAATTTATATCATGTCTAAATAGCATCAATGCAGGATAGACTGATACATCACCTGCTGCATCCGCGTGCGTATGTTATAACGGACCAGGTTATTCGGTTCATAGACAGATGGATAAGTCCGGTTGCTCAAGAACACAAAAATCAACTCGTTATCCGGGTCTATCCACACGCAAGTTCCCGTGAAACCTGTATGTCCAAACACCGAAACTGGCGCTTCTGGACTACAAGGACTGTTGTCCGTATGTTCCGTATCAGGTTTATCAAAACCTAAGCCCCGCCGACTGTCACGCGACTTCAATGTAGTGAAAAGCTCACAAGTTGCCCGGCTAAGGTATCTCCGGTCACCGCAGATTCCTTTGTCCAGCCACATCTGTGCTATTCTTGCCACATCCTGCGTAGTAGAAAACAAACCGGCATTTCCGGATACGCCACCCATAAAAGCGGCCGCCTCATCCTGCACAAATCCCTGCAACCTGCCTCCACGAAGGAAATCAGTCTCTACAGAAGGAACAATCTGCTCCTTAGGGAATTTACGCAAGGGCAAGAAGGTTGTATGACGCAATCCCATCGGGGCATAGAATACGCTATCCAAATACACATCCATTGGCATACCCGCTATCTTTTCCACCATTTCTTTCAGCAACATAAAGTTCAGGCAACTGTAACGATAGGACTTCCCCTTCAAAGGAAGTTTTACAATCTGCTCCACTATATTCTTACTGAAATCACTTCTCAAGAACAAACTGTCTGCTACCTGAAGCGGATATTCAGCAGAAGGAACATGCGATACCCACTCCGGATTATAACGGAAATCATTGCAAGCATACACATTTTCGGCCAGTTTCAACGTGTGATTTTTATCGGCCTTTTTACGGAACAATCCTCCTTTGCAGGACTTCATATCTACAGCCTCCTCATAGAAAGGCCAGTAGGCAGGTAACCCAGATTCATGGAACAGCAAATCCTGTACCGTAATACGCGACTTATCCGTTTTTTTCAGTATAGGCAAATAATCAGCTACCCGGTCGGTCAGTCCGAATTTTCCCTCATCATAAAGCTTCATCACTGCCAGCAGCGTAGCCGTGACTTTCGTCAAAGAGGCCAGGTCATACAAGCTATTTTCCTTGACCGCTTCCTTACCCTCATAGGTATAACTGCCGAAACACTTGTTGTAGACCGGAAGCCCTTCCCGCAAAATCATTACATGGCATCCTGGATAGGCCTTCAGCCGGATACCTTCTTCTGCAATACTGTCTATCTGTGATAATATAGAAGCATTCATCCCCACATCCTCCGGACTATATTGACGAGGAGCTTCCGGGTCGACTGTCAGTCCATCCCCCGCCTTAAACAATCCCGACAACGGAATAGACAAACGTCCGTCAGCATACGCATTGTCTAAGAACAAATCGGCCACATGACGCTGCACAAACTTCTCATCAGAATGTGCCAGTATTACAGTAGAAGCATGGCGGACCACTTCCGGAATCTTTTCCAGCATCTTCATATCGCCAAAGCAGATCAAAGCCAAAGGCTTGTCTTTGGCCAGTTTTTCCAGCAAAGCTGCATACGGTTCCACTTTATCGGAATGTAAGGCCACCAATACTCGCTGTGTCGGGCGCAAACGTGCCTCCACGGCATCCAACGAATCTACATTCGCATGCAGCCAGCCAACCGGAAAAGTCTGCTTTAACTGATGGTAAAACGGATAAGCTTCCGACAAGGAAGGAGAGACACTCAACAACACCGTACCCGATACGGATAAATCAAGCGGAACCAATGACGAAGAATCCTTCAGCACCGTCACTGCCGCTTTTGACAATTCCTGCTGAAGCGACTGAAGCTCCGGCGTTACCAGTTTTTCTGCAAGTCCTTCTTCTTCCACTTTTTTCCAGGAAGAAAGTCCCAGCGCATATTTAAATGACAGTACTTTCTGACATTTCCGGTCAATATCCGTTTCCGACAGACGACCTTTTTTCAGCGCCGACATCACACCGTCAATTTCTTTTTTCAAATTACGAGGAGATAAAACCACATCGTTTCCTGCTATCAAGGCACGGGCACACACATCCTCATGCCCGGCAATGCCTTTCATCTCCAGGGCATCCGTCACCACCAGTCCATGAAAACGCAATTCATCAATCAGTGCATGCATAATTACTTCCTGCGAAATGGAAGCAGGTCCTTCACCTAAACTCGGAGCATGCAAATGACCTACCATCACACCGCCAATTCCCGCCTCAATGGCTTTCTTAAACGGATACAACTCGATACTATCCAGACGAGCGCGGTCAAAGTTCAATTCAGGCAATGCATTGTGTGAATCAATTTCCGTATCTCCATGTCCGGGAAAATGCTTACACACCGCCATTACACCATTGTCCTCCAATCCTTTTACATAAGCTGCCACTTTTTCGGCCACCCTCTTCGGGTCACTGCCAAAAGAGCGGAAATTGATTACCGGATTATTGGGATTGTTATCTACATCGGCTACCGGTGCAAAATTAATCTGCACACCTATCAGACGACACTGACGAGCTACTTCCTTACCATATTCATAAAGCAGTGAATCATTCTGTATACATCCTAACACACGATTGTAGGGAAAAGAAGGGGTATCTTTCAAGCGCATTCCCAATCCCCACTCACCATCAAAAGTCACCATCAAAGGCACCGACGCATGAGCCTGGGCATAGTTGGTCATCTGCACCTGCTTCCGAAGTTCTCCACCGGTAAACAACAGCCCTCCTACTCCATAGTCATCGACCATCTTTCGCAAAACATTCTTGCTGTATTGGTTTGTCACCGGCTGGAGAGTATAAATGAACAACTGACCCACTTTCTGTTTCAGCGTCATCTTCTCCATCTGCCCGTCTACCCATTTCCGGCAGGCTTCCGTGTCGTGTACCCGGCTCAAGAGCGCAGGCTCTTGTGCAAAGAGACTAGTCGAGACCAGACAAGCACACAATATACACCACAAAATCCGTTTTTTCATTCTACCCTATCTGTTTAATTTTTCTGCATCTTGACAACCATACGCCCGACAAATGCCGCACTTTTTCCCATCTGCTGCACAGGCACCTCTATTCCGTCAAGATTCTTATAAAACTCCGGACCTTCAAAGAAGGAATGAGAATGTCCGCCTAATACAATGTCAATGTTACGGGTATTCTCTATCAGTTCTATATCCGAATAAGGTTCACCTTTCCATCCCAAATGCGACAGGCAAATCACCAAGTCACAATGCTCCTGGTTCTTCAGCAAGTCGGCTACACGCTGGCCTTCAGACACAGGGTCTTCAAATTTAACATTCCCGTAATTGGCATGCGCCACCAGACCGTCAAGTTCCGGTCCCAATCCAAACACACCTATACGTAATCCATCGCGTTCAATGACGGTATACTCCTTCACCAAACCTTCCAGCACGGTACCTGCCACATCATAATTGGCACATACAATCGGGAAGTTGGCCATCTTGAACAAGCGGGCCATATTGTCCAGGCCAAAATCGAACTCATGATTTCCAATCGTACCTGCATCATACCCCATCTCGTTCATCATCTTGATTTCCACCTCTCTCTTAAACAAATTATAATAAGGACTTCCCTGAGAGAAATCACCGGAATCGAACAGCAACATATCTTTGTGCTCACGACGCTGTTCTTTCACAAAAGCCGCCCGGCGCAACACACCCGCCTTTCCGGCCAGTACCGTATCAGGGAAATAAGAGGCAAAGGGTTCGATACGACTATGCATGTCGTTCGTATGAAATATATACAATTCTTTCACCGACTGTGCGGCCATCACACTCACCAGCAGGCACGCCAGACATAAACAATATATCTTTTTCATCTCTTTTCTATTTTTCAATTGGACGCACTCACTTTTATTCTTCCTTCTACCTGCGAAGTCACAAATTGTCCTTTCTGCTCACACTGCTTTACATAGTCAAGCAACAAGTTGCGCAACAACGCATCTTTCGGGAATATTTTGGAAGAAGCCCGACGGAACGCTTCCATCTTATCATTTCCCTCGGCCAGATAATCAATGGTAGCTACCGTATAGGTTTTCTTTGCATCAATCTGCCGGCCATTTACCTTCGCTTCCAAGAGGTTTCCCTCTGCATCTATTTTCAAAGTGGCACCGCTAAGGCCCTCTCCATGTACAGAAGCTATTTGTCCGAACAACTCCTTCAATGTGGCCCCATCCATTGTCAGCACACACAAGGCATTCTCAAACGGAGCAATCTCATACACCGTTCCAAAGGTAATTTCACCTTCAGGCATTGCATTCCGGATACCCCCCATATTCATGACAGCTACATCAGCCGGCTTACCAATCGCCCGCACTGCTGCCTGACGAAGTACATCAGCCATCAGATTAGACAGCGGAGACTCCGGACGGTATGCAGTCAGGTTCTTTGTCGAATGTCCGATAATCGGCGACATAATACTATCTACTTTCTGCTGATAAGGTTTCAAGATATTCAACGCTTCGGCATCCGGTTTACGGTCGTACACATCAGTAATGGCCACCCTTCCGCCTTCCACACCTGCCAGCGAATAACCTGAGCTACAGCTGGCTAGCAGCCACCCGGCCAACACACCGGCAACTGCACTTTTTACAAGTCTAACATTGAGATAATTCATAAAACAAGGTTTATTTGCAGTCAAAAATACGGAAAAAAGGAACATGCTCAAAAGAATGATAAAAGCTATCCAAAAGACTTCTCATTTTTTAATAAAATAGGTAGGAAACATTTGGCTAGCTCGCAGAAAAACACTAACTTTGCCCCGCTTTCGCGCAATCGCTGTCAAAGAAGAGTTACTTGATATGTTGCGTTGTAACGATCAAACAATTTAAAATCAAAAAAAATGGATTTAATTAAAATTGCTGAAGAAGCATTTGCTACTGGCAAACAGCATCCTTCATTCAAAGCTGGTGACACAATCACAGTAGCATACCGTATCGTTGAAGGTAGCAAGGAACGTGTACAGTTGTATCGCGGTGTTGTTATCAAAATTTCAGGTCACGGTGAAAAGAAACGTTTCACTGTACGTAAAATGTCAGGAACAGTGGGTGTTGAACGTATCTTCCCATTGGAATCTCCGGCTATCGACAGCATCACTGTCAACAAAGTTGGTAAAGTTCGTCGCGCTAAATTGTACTACTTGCGTGCACTTACCGGTAAGAAAGCCAGAATTCAGGAAAAACGTGCAAACGTGTAATTCAGTATTCCCTGAAAAAGACAAAATAAAAGGAGACACCATTGGGTGTCTCCTTTTATTTTGTAGATACGTTAAATATCATCTGCAAACCGGACTAACAAAATCACGCTAAAAATCCTGTAGTACTCTCTATAGAAAAATTTCTCATACACTACAACTGGTAGATTATTTCCATTGAAATACTCACTTCAAATCATTGTACTCAAGGTTAATCACCCATTTAGAAATACGGTCTTCTGATTTGAAATCATCCCCTCTATCCCATAATACAACAAAAAAGGCCGCCTCCTAAGAGACAGCCTTTTTTTCATATTTATAAAACTATTACTGACGCTGAGTAGCCGAATAGTTAATCTTCAGTGCGTATGCCTGACGAAGAGCTTGTTTTACTTCTGTTACAATACCCATCTTGGTTTTTGCATCCACCTTCAGGGAAACAGTCATAAACGGCTTGTCTTCTTCTTTCATGTTTTCACGCTCCTGATAAATGTAATCCTGTACTTCTGAAGATTCAGCGAACTTATCATTCAACTGAATACGGTCTGTAGTACCCATTGTCTTCTGGAATTCCTTCAACGGTTTTCCGATATAGATAAAAGATACCAAGGATTTCTTTTCCAGTTTTTCCAATTCCGTAGCCTGAGGCACTCTGAACTGAACCTTCAATGTAACTTCACGCATGGTTGTTACAATCATGAAGAAGAACAACATGGTAAAGATAAGGTCAGGCAGAGAAGAAGTATTCAACTCAGGCATTTCACGCTTACCGGTCTTATTAAATTTTCCCATGTTTATTTTCCTCCATACTTTTTAGGTTCTGCTTCAGATATCTTCTGCGGATAATAGTCAGTTATAGCTTTCTTTTCATCTTCAGAACAGTCTGCCAAAGACTTACCAAATTGCGACATAGCCAATTCGTTACGCAATTCATTGTAAGCTGCCACCAATTCGTTCTGAACCTGAATGTACATGTCATAACTTGTACCCACGTCGTTCTGTACAGAAATTACATGCTTATCCGTAATCATGACATTACCGAAGAACGGAAGCTGCTTAGCATGCTTTTCCGGCAAATTCTCATCATTATTCGGATTGGAAATAAATTCCTTTGCTCTTTCTTTCAGTTGCTTTATATCGAACCATTCTCCTCCTACCATCAACTGGTCATCCTTGTTGATACGTACCTGAAGAACGTTTCTTTCCCTTACAATCACATCTTCCTGACTTTCTGTGTTTTCAGGAGGTGGCGGCAATCGTCTTGCCAAACCACGGTCAGTATCCATTGAAGTTGTAATAAGGAAGAATATAAACAAGATGAAAGAAATATCTGCCGTTGAACTGGCATTAATGCCCGGCACTTTTCTTTTCCCTTTTGCCATTTTATCAATCTCCGTTTTAACTCAATGAATAATTATTTCTGTTTAAAAACACCAATCAAGTTCAACAATGTACCGATTGCTGCAACAATAAGCAATGCATAAGTAGAATACAAGAACATGTCTGTCACTTTCAGCATGACCTTGTTGTCATATACTGTACCACCACCCATTGTAACGGCTGCATCAGATCCCATATTATAAGTAACGATGAGCAACACTGCCAACAAGATAAGTCCCATGAAAGACTTGATTGCTGCTTTCGGATTATCTTTCAAAGCTGCTCCAAACTGTGCTGCAGCTGCAATCACTGTTACTGCCACACAGAGGAAGAACATACCATACATCAGGTACATCAATGCCGGCGTATTGGTCGGTTCGGTCAAGCCGGCTGCATTTGTTACATCATATCCTACGCAGTAGAACATCGCCAGCACCACCAATATAACGGCTATGCAGACATAGAACACATAGTAAGATACTTTATATGATAATTTAGCCATTGTACGAATTATTTTTTGTATTTCAGATTATACTTCATGATCATGTCAAGCAATGTGATAGAAGAATCTTCCATCTGACTTGTAATAGCTTCAATCTTAGACAAGATGTAGTTATAGAACACCTGAAGAATCAAAGCAACGATCAAACCGAAGATTGTAGTAATCAAGGCCACTTTCATACCACCTGCAACAACTGTCGGAGAGATATCACCAGCAATCTGAATCTGGTCGAACGCCATAACCATACCGATTACAGTTCCCAAGAATCCCAAAGACGGAGCCATCGCGATGAACAATGTAATCCAAGAGCATCCTTTTTCAAGGTAACCTGCCTGAACACCACCGTAAGAAACTACAGAACGTTCAACTACATCCAGACCTTCATCGATTCTCATCAGACCCTGATAGCAGATAGAAGCAATCGGACCACGAGTGTTGCGGCAAACAGTCTTTGCACCTTCTACATCACCTTTTTCCAAAGCTTCTTCAACTTTAGCCATCAATTTCTTCACGTCAACTTCAGCCAAGCTCAAGTAAATAATACGTTCAATACAGAAAGCCAAACCAAGGACCAATGCGATAGCAACCAATGACATGAAGCCTGCATCACCTTCAATAAACTTAGTTTTTAACTCTTTGTGCATACCACCTTCTTCAACAACTACAGGTGCTGCTGCTTCATCAGCTGCCGCTACTTCTTCTGTCTGAGCCGGAGCTGCTGTAGCTGTTGAATCCTGAGCCATAGCTGTCTGAGTCATTCCAAACGAGAGGACTCCCATCACTGCAAGAATTGCAAATAACTTTTTCATTGTGTGTCTAATTTTTAAGATTAATTAATTAATAGTTTGTTAATTGTTTTTCTCTTTTTCGCGGAGAGAACGGGATTCGAACCCGTGATACGCTTTTGGCGTATACACGCTTTCCAGGCGTGCCTCTTCAACCACTCGAGCACCTCTCCTTTTTAATCAGCCGGAGCCTCATTTCAGCCATTTTTGTACCCCGCGCTGATTTCAGTCACAAATGTATTCTTTTTTTTCGTCTTACATAACATCAAGCCTGCAAAAGTTTACTTTTGAACTCGAAATTAATAAACTTTAAAAACTTTTCTCCGCATTTGTGAAGACTTTTAAAGCATTTTCTGTGGTTCGGGAGGCGATTTCCGACAAAGGTACTCCATAGATTACCGAAAGATATTCTGCCACCTTTACCAGATTTGCACTTTCATTCCGTTTGCCACGATAAGGCACAGGAGCCAAATAAGGTGAGTCGGTTTCGAGCACGACGCGCTTCAAAGGCACATTCTTCAAGACTTCGGGAAGGGTACTTTTTTTGAAAGTAACCACTCCGTTTATACCTAACATAAAAGATTCGTACTCCAACAGCCGTTCTGCATCTTCACTAGTACCCGTGAAACTGTGGAAGATTCCCCGCAAGGCTGTATGCTTGTAACCCGACAAAACCTCCAGCAGTTCCGGATAAGCTTCCCGGCAATGTATAATAAGAGGCAGGTCGTATTCCAGTGCCCACTTCACCTGTTCTTCAAAGACAATCATCTGCTCCTCACGGAAGGTCTTGTCCCAATACAAGTCAATACCCACCTCACCGATTCCATAAAAGCGATGAGAAGAAGTCAGATACCCTTTCACTTTTTCCAGACGTTCCTTCCAACCGGCATCTACCGATGTGGGATGAAAACCAATCATCGGGTAGCAGCAATCGTGCGCCTCACACAGCTTGAGCATAGCCTCGACCGTCGTATCATCAATGTTAGGCATAAACAAGCGGGTCACTCCTGCTTCGACCGCACGAATCACCGCAAGCTCACGATCCGCGTCAAACTCTTCCACATAAAGATGGGTATGGGTATCAATCAGGGCATTCATCTCTTTACAGTTTACGTTCCATCAAGTGACAGACAAACTTTTTCAGTTCCTCTTTAAGAGACGGCTCCACACTCACCTTCTCCAGCAGCAACAGCCCTTCTTCATAATATGCATCAATGCGAGCCTGACAAAGTTCCGGCACTCCTACCTTATTATATAAAGCCGTCACAGACCGGATTTTTTCTTCCGGCGCATAATCCGTAGCATGAAGCCAGCCCAACAAAGTTTCTTTATCCTCATCCTTTGCCAAAGCCAAGGCGGTAATCAGCATAAAAGTCTTCTTATTGCAAAGGATATCACCTCCAATCTTCTTCCCGAACACAGCCGGATCACCATACACATCCAGAAAATCATCCTGCAACTGGAAAGCCAGCCCCATCTTGATACCAAAGTCATAGAGCAGCTGCGCATCCTCCTCCGAAGCACCTCCCAGTACAGCCCCAATCTTCAAGGCTGCCGCAAGCAGCACGGATGTCTTCAGGCGAATCATCCCGATATACTCGTCAACCGTCACATCCAGACGATGTTCAAATTCCATATCCCATTGCTGTCCTTCGCACACTTCCAGGGCAGTACGACCAAACACCTCCATCACGCGCCCCACACAATCAAGCGGACATTCCTTCATCATAAACTGATAGGCAAGAATCAGCATGGCGTCTCCCGAAAGAATCGCCGTATTTTCATCCCATTTCTTATGTACCGTCGGTTTATTCCGGCGCATGTCGGCCTTGTCCATCAAGTCATCATGCAACAAGGTAAAGTTATGGTACGTTTCAATGCCTGCCGCCTGAGAAAAGATACGGGTCACGTCTTCCTTGTATAAATTATAAGCCAGCAGCATCAAAACCGGACGCAGACGTTTGCCACCCAGCCCCAGCACATATTCAATCGGGTCGTAAAGTCCCATCGGATTCCGCATATAAGAAAGGCTTCCAATATATTCGTGAATCTGCTGCAACAATTGTTCACTTGTCTGTTGTTTCATGGAAATGCAATTTTAAAATAAGAGAAAAAAGAAAGGCTGCAAAACGCAGCCTTCACTTTATTATAACGGTCAATAGATTACTGCAACTTAAAGGTTACAGGTACGGTATATTTCACACGTACAGGTTTACCACGCTGCTTACCTGGTTTCCATTTCGGCATCATCTTAATCACACGGAGCGCTTCCTTATCCAAGTACGGGTCTACACTACGCATCACCACCGGGTCAACGATAGAACCATCCTGGTTAACCACAAACTGGATGATTACACGTCCCTGTACACCGTTTTCCTGTGCAATAGTCGGATATTTGATATTCTTACCAATGAACTTCAAACATTCAGCCATACCACCCGGGAATTCCGGCATCTCTTCTACTACCTGGAAAATCTGCTGTTCTTCCGGTTCTTCTTCTTCCACTTCAACCGGCACATACTTGATTTCCACAGCCTGCGTGTTGTCATCCTCACTTGACTGGATGGTAGATTCCTCTACGTTTGCATCATTATCTGCAATCTGCAACACTTCTTCCATTTTCGGAGCTTCAGGAGGAGGCGGTGCCTGCTGCTGTTCCTGCTGTTCAGTGATAGGAATCATTTCTTCCTCAAAAATAGGTTCGACGATACCTGTTTCGGTAACAATCTGCTTGTCACGTTCTGTCCATTCGAACGCTACGAACATCGCTGCCAAGACCAGTATGAAGCCGAACAACAACCACGTGGTTCTTTTTCCCTCGAGGTCCGCTTTAGGCGATTTTTTGACTTCCATAAATGTGTTTATTAAAGGTTAATACTCTATACGTGGCAAAGGTAGCATAAATCCCCGAAACTCCACCACCTTGACATAAAAATAATGTAAAACAATGCATATTTTTTATTCCGCACTTGAAATAATCAGCACATCGCCTTACGTGTTCTATGTTTCCCTGTGCGGAAACGTAGGGTTCACGCAGGGAAAACCTACGTTTCCGACATGAGAAACATAGGTTTTCCGGAAAGGAAACGTAAAAAACACAAACAGGTATCCGAATCATTGCTACAACGTTTTTTCATCTCTGGAATCCCAAACGAATTTCTACCTTATATTATAAAGAAGAGACTCCAAAAACTTTATCCAAAACATCCGACATACAAAGGATTTACACTATCTTTGTCAATGCGAAATCTATTTTATCGAAGCCGAAACATGAAAAAAATTATTATTGCCATCGACGGATTCTCTTCCTGCGGGAAAAGTACCATGGCTAAAGACTTAGCCAAAGAAATCGGATACATCTATATAGACAGCGGCGCCATGTACCGGGCCGTTACACTGTATTGTCTGGAAAACGGATTGTTCAATGCCGACGGAAGCATTCAGGAAGAAGCGCTCCGCCAGCAGATGGGACAAATCCAGATTTCCTTCCAGCTCAACCCGGAAACCCAGCGCCCCATGACCTTCCTCAACGGGAAGAACGTGGAAGAACGTATCCGCACCATGGAAGTCTCCTCGCATGTCAGTCCGGTGGCAGCACTCGACTTTGTGCGCAAGGCCTTAGTTCAGCAACAGCAGGAAATGGGCAAGGAAAAAGGAATCGTGATGGACGGAAGAGACATCGGAACAGCCGTATTCCCGAATGCGGAACTGAAGATTTTCGTGACAGCCTCTGCCGAAATCCGTGCACAGCGCCGTTACGAGGAACTGAAGGCCAAAGGTCAGGATGCTTCGTTCGAAGAAATTCTTCACAACGTGGAAGAACGCGACCGCATCGACCAGAGCCGGGCAGTAAGTCCCCTGCGCAAGGCTGACGACGCGATTTTACTGGACAACAGTCACCTGACCATTGCCGAACAGAAACAATGGCTGAAAGAACAATTTGAAAAAGCTGCACATGCATCACATTGAAATAGATAAGGACTCAGGATTCTGCTTTGGAGTAACGACCGCCATTTCAAAGGCAGAAGAAGAACTGGCAAAGGGCGCACCTCTGTATTGCCTGGGGGATATTGTACACAACGGGCAGGAGTGTGAGCGACTGAAGGAAATGGGATTGATTACCATCAATCACGAAGAGTTTGCCCGCTTGAAGAATGTAAAAGTCCTGCTGAGAGCACATGGAGAGCCTCCTGAGACTTACGAACTGGCCCGGAAAAACCACATCGAAATCATTGATGCCACTTGTCCGGTAGTGCTGCGCCTGCAAAAAAGAATCAAGCAGGAGTACGACACCACCCCCCACGACAAAGACAGACAGATTGTCATTTACGGGAAAAACGGCCATGCCGAAGTGTTGGGACTGGTGGGCCAGACCGAAGGCAAAGCCATCGTCATCGAGAAGTTGGAAGAAGTCAGCAAACTAGACATGAACAAAGACATCCGCCTATATTCGCAGACAACCAAGTCGCTCGACGAATTCCGCCAGATAGTGTCCTACATCGAGGCCCACATTTCACCGGAAGCCTCCTTCCAGTACTTCGATACCATCTGCCGTCAGGTAGCCAACCGCATGCCGCATATCCGGGAATTTGCCGCCAGTCACGACCTGGTTTTCTTCGTTTGCGGACATAAAAGTTCCAACGGGAAAATCCTCTTTCAGGAATGTAAAAAGGTCAATCCCAACTCTTACCAGATAGACAAACCGGAGGAAATTGACAAGGCCTTATTGTCACATGCACATTCCATTGGAATCTGTGGAGCCACCTCTACCCCTAAATGGCTGATGGAAGCGTGTAAAAAAGTTATAATGAACGAATAATAAAGAAGAAAATCAGTTACAATATAAATTCATATTTGTACTTTTGCTTCATAAAAATCAAACTAACAACTAACAATTATGGGAACTATTAAATGTATTGGTATTCTTACATCCGGAGGAGATGCTCCCGGCATGAACGCCGCAATCCGTGCAGTCACCCGCTCTGCCATCTACAACGGATTACAAGTTAAAGGTATCTACCGTGGATATAAAGGATTGATTACAGGGGAAATCAAGGAATTCAAGACTGAAAATGTCAGCAATATCATACAATTAGGAGGTACCATCCTGAAAACAGCTCGCTGCCAGGAGTTCCGTACACCGGAAGGCCGTCAGATAGCTTATGAAACTATGAAACGCGAAGGTATCGATGCACTGGTAATCATTGGTGGAGACGGTTCGTTGACCGGTGCCCGCCTGCTGGCTCAGGAATTTGATGTACCTTGTATCGGATTGCCCGGTACCATCGACAACGACTTGTATGGTACGGACACAACCATCGGATATGACACTGCCCTGAATACAATTCTGGATGCAGTAGATAAAATACGTGATACAGCCACTTCACACGAACGTTTGTTCTTTGTGGAAGTAATGGGACGCGACGCAGGCTTCCTGGCATTGAACGGTGCCATTGCTGCGGGTGCCGAAGCTGCCATCATTCCGGAATTCAATACGGAAGTGGACCAGTTGGAAGAATTCATCAACAACGGTTTCCGCAAATCGAAGAGCAGCTCTATCGTACTGGTAGCTGAAAGTGAAATCACCGGAGGAGCTATGCACTATGCAGAACGTGTGAAGAACGAATATCCGCAATACGACGTACGTGTGACTATTTTAGGACACTTGCAGCGTGGTGGACGCCCGACCGCACACGACCGTATCATCGCCAGTCGTATGGGTGTGGCCAGCATCCAGGCCTTGATGGAAGGTCAGCGTAACGTCATGATTGGTATTGAAAACGACCAGATTGTGTACGTTCCGTTTGCCAAGGCTATCAAGAACGACAAACCTATCGACCGCGAACTGGTTAATGTATTGAACGAACTGTCAATCTAACAGAACAATTTCATACAAAGAATCCCCCTTCAAAAGATGTTTAAATGCTTTTTGAAGGGGGATTTCTATATACTATATTCTTATTTTCTTCTACGATTTCTGCGGTGCGTACGTTTATGACGTTTATAACGTATCCAACGACGGCGAATCTGCCAGGCACTCAGCCCTACCACCACCAAAAGAATCAGAATCACAATCCCGCTATTCAGGTTGTCACCTTTTACACGCGACCAGATTTCCAATACATCTACGGTCTTGTCTCCAAAGTCACGTATCATGGCGCAACGGGCTATCACAGACTTGTCGGGATACTGTGTGTTGCGCAGCTTCACCTTCCGGGCTTCCGGACCGAAGAAATAGCTGGCATCGACTTCCTTATCCAGAGTAGAATCAATACAAGCTTCCAGAATTTCCGGAGCTGCAATGGCACTCACATACCCGTTCTCTTCCATGTTACGCAAAGCGATGTCCGGCCTACAAAGGAAGTTGATAAAATAGCTGGCTGCCTTAGGATTCTTGGCATACTTAGGAATTACCCATCCGTCGTACCACACATTGCTGCCTTCTTCCGGAATGGTGTAGGCAAGGTCCACTCCTACCGTTGCCGCTTCTTCCATAGCCCACTGTGCGTCTCCACTCCAGGTCATGTTCACCCAGGCCTTCCCCTTGGTCATCATTTCCTTACCAAAGTCAGCCTCCCATCCGGCCACATTCGGCTTCAACAATTTCAGGTACTTTTCCACCGAGTCCATGGAAGCCGGTGAATAGTCGTTCATCAGGTCAGCCACACTGCGGGTACTGTCTTTCAAATCCTCGCGATGCGCATACAGCAAAGCCATACCGTACGAATCGCGATAGGCATCCTTCATCAGAATCTTGCCGGAAAAGCGTTTCTCCCACAGGCATCCCCATGACTTCAGGTCTTTTTCGGAAACAAACTGCTTGTTGTACAGCAGTCCGGCCGTACCCCACATATAGCACACGGCATAACGGCTGGCCGGCAGATCGCCTTTCACCGTCAGTTTATCTATCTGCTGACGGATATAGGGTGCCACTCCGTTCATGTAATTGGGTGAATGAGCAAAAGCCGTATCAATAGGCTGCAGCAAGCCTTTGTGCAGCATTCGTTCGATAATATACTCGGAAGGACACACCACATCAAAGTCTTCATGCCCTTTCTCAATTTTTGTCAGCATGATTTCGTTGATGTCAAACGTCTGATACACGATGCGGATATCTTCTCCTGTCTGTTCCTTATAATATTCCTGAAAATCTTCCAGTACGCCTTCACCTATGTAGTCTGCCCAGTTGTACACCTTGAGCACGTTTTCGCGCGATTCATTGGCGTTGTAGCATCCTGTCAACAGACAACATACACACAAAGCCACCCACCAGTTCCACCTTTTCATCTTCTGTTTCATTTATTCTTTGCTTTGTCAGCTCTACGGTTAATAATAATCAGCAACACCAGTATCACCACAAAAATCACGGCCGACAGCGGACGAAGCTCCGGCGTCAGACCACCCTTGCGGGCATCGGCATAAATATAGGTAGAAAGCGTTTCCAGTCCCTGATTTCCGATGGTAAACACCGTTACCGCAAAATCGTCGATGGAAATGGTCAGTGCCAGTAGGAATCCGCTCACCATTCCCGGACGGATTTCCGGAATAATTACTTTCCACAAAGCCTGCATCGGAGTAGCCCCCAAATCGAGCGCGGCCTCATACAAGTTCGGATTCATCTGTTTCAGGCGCGGCAACACACTCAGCACCACGTACGGAGTACAGAAGGTGATATGTGCCAGCACTACGGTGGTAAATCCCTGGGTAATGCCTAATGACACAAACAGCAGGAACAAGGAAATACCGGTAATAATATCTCCGTTCAATATAGGAATGGTATTGATGAATCCCATGGCTTTCCGGCTGCGGGCCTTCAGGTTATAGATTCCGATGGCAGCCACACTTCCCAACAAGGTTGATACCGTCGCAGCAATAAAAGCTATGGCTATTGTATTTATCAGCGCATTCATCAGGGAATGATGTGCTCCGGTGTTACACAAGGAGCGGTACAGGTTGAGCGAAAAGCCGGTCCAGTTACCCAATACCTTTGCATCGGTAAAGGAATAAATCACAATAATCAATATCGGAGCATACAGCAACAACAGCAATACCCAAAGATAGGTCTGCATCAGCACTTTCTTTACCATACCTGTCCTCCTTTCTCTGAATCATTCTTTTCATCAGAACTAAAGAGTGAAGTGGCCGCAATCAAGAACAGCATAATCAAGGAAAGGGCTGCTCCATAGTTCCACATACTGTTGTTGATATTCTCCTGAATAGTCGTACCAAACAACTTGATATTATTCATGGTCAGCAATTCTGCAATGGCAAAGGTAGAGATGGTCGGCATGAACACCATCATGATGCCGCTCACCACTCCGGGCATGGATAGAGGGAACACCACCTTCCAGAACACCTGGAAAGAATTGGCTCCCAAATCCTGGGCTGCTTCCACATAACTCGGGTCCATCTTCTGAAGGGTATTGTAAATCGGATAAATCATGAAAGGAATGAAGTTGTAAATCATTCCGAATATCAACGCTCCTTCTCCTAAAGGCAGACTGGCAAAGTCAAACAAGGCCACGGTAGCCAGCGTACGTATCAGAATGTTGACCCACATCGGCAGGATAAACAACAGAATCAACGTACGCGAATAGCTTGAATTACTGCGACTCAGAATCCAGGCCGCCGGATACCCCAGTACAATACAACCTATCGTAGTCAGTATGGCTATACCGATGGAATAAATAAAGGTATTGACTGCTTCCGGATGGGCAAGGAACTTCCGGAAGTTTTCAAGCGTCATACGGCCTGCATCATCGGTAAATGCATATACCACAATCAGCAGAAGCGGAACAATCACAAAAATGATAGAGAAAATGAGATAAGGAAGTGTCCAGCTTCGGCGTGAAAGAAAAAACAAACGCAGTTTATTCATCGTCCCTCCTGTTTTATACGTACCCGAATATCTTCAGGAGCAATGGAAATACCCACACGGTCTCCATCATCCCATACATCGTTCGTATCGACAAACACATTCTCATCCCAGTCTGACCATACCGTCAGGTGGTAATGGTTTCCTTTGTACAAAATAAACTTGACTTCTCCGGTCAGCATGCCGTCTTCTGCATTGTCCAGCAAGTTGATTTTCCCGAAATCCACGTCTACCAGCACATCGCCCAACGACACTTTCTGAAGGTCTACCGGTGCACATTCAAACTCACATCCCAAGAATTCCACATGAGTTTCATCGATAAGCTTACCTTCAAAGGTATTGCAGATACGCTCTTTCTTCATGATGTGAATATCAAACGGCTTGACCAGCATACCCACTTCGGTTCCGGCCTCGAAAGCGTGATAATCCTGCACCACAAACTCATAGCCGTGGCACAATACCACCATTTCATAGTGTACTCCTTTAAAAATACACGATTGTACGGTACCACGAAGCTGTGCCATATCCGACACCGGGAATATATACAAATCCTCTGGACGAATCACCACATCCACCGGTGTGTTTTCGCCGAATCCTTCGTCCACACATTCAAAGTCACGGTCACAGAAATGTACCAACTTATCTTTCACCATGACTCCGTTCAGGATATTACTTTCTCCGATAAAGTCGGCCACGAACGAGTTAATCGGCTCATTGTAGATGTCGGTAGGGGTACCAATCTGCTGGATACGTCCCTCACTCATCACCACGATGGTATCACTCAATGTCAGGGCTTCTTCCTGATCGTGCGTCACGTACACAAAGGTAATGCCCAGCGTCTTGTGCATTTCCTTCAACTCCATCTGCATGTCCTTACGCATCTTCAGGTCAAGCGCAGCCAGCGGCTCGTCCAGCAACAACACCTCCGGCTCGTTCACAATGGCTCGGGCAATGGCCACACGCTGCTGCTGTCCACCCGAAAGCGAGTTGACATCGCGGTACTCATAATCGGTCATGCCCACCATTTTCAAGGCAGCCTTCACTTTTTTAAGTACCGTATCCTTTGGCATCTTTTTCAGTTTCAAGCCAAAAGCAATATTGTCATACACATTCAGATGAGGGAATAAGGCATATTTCTGGAAAACTGTATTGACAGGACGCTTGTGAGGAGGAGTCTGGGTAATCTCCTCCCCTGCAATACGAATCACCCCTTCCGAAGCGGTCTGAAATCCCGCTATCAGGCGCAGCAAGGTCGTCTTACCGCATCCCGAAGGGCCCAAGATGGTTACAAACTCTCCCTTTTTGATGGATAAATTGATATTATCCAAGGCTGTTTTTTCACCAAAAAACTTTGATACACCCTTTACCTCTATAATAGGTTTAATTTCACTTTGCATCATTTCTTGAAAATTAGTTCGCAAAGTTACATATTAATTCATTTTACAAGGCATATCCCCCTTATTTTTCTTCCTTATTTTTAATTAGTCCAATAGAAACAGACCATTTTGAATATTTATTCATCACTCCTGCTTCAACCCGGAGAAATACATTTCCAGTAGTTTTCTGGCTGCCGAGAAAGACGTGGCCCGTCCTTCCAGCACATCTTTTTCCTGCAACGGAAGCAAGGAAGCGATTTCCGGATTCTGATAGAAGCTGTCGCGCAAATGCTCATTGATGGTTTCATACATCCAGTATTTGGCCTGCTCGTTCCGACGGTGTTCAAAATAACCGTTCTTGCGGACGAAGTCGATGTAGGCATACACCATATCCCAGATTTCCTTGACACCGATATTATAAAATCCGGAATACGTCAGCACCTGAGGAGTCCATCCGGATTCGGGAGCCGGGAAAAGATGGAGCGCATTACGGAAATGTGTAGCAGCCAACTGTGCCTTCTCTACATTGTTTCCATCGGCCTTGTTGATAATAATACCATCGGCCATCTCCATGATACCGCGCTTGATACCCTGCAACTCATCGCCCGTACCGGCCAACTGAATCAGCAGGAAGAAGTCTACCATGGAATGTACGGCAGTTTCACTCTGGCCTACTCCCACAGTTTCGACAAAGATTTTATCAAATCCGGCAGCTTCACACAAGATGATGGTTTCACGGGTCTTACGGGCCACACCGCCCAATGAACCAGCCGAAGGACTGGGACGGATAAAAGATTTAGGATGCACCGACAACTTTTCCATTCGGGTCTTATCCCCCAAAATACTTCCTTTGGAACGTTCACTGCTGGGGTCTATAGCTAACACGGCCAATTTTCCTCCTTTTTCTTCGAGTACATGCAGACCGAATACATCAATCGACGTACTCTTTCCGGCACCGGGCACTCCGCTGATACCGATACGGATAGAATTACCCGAATAAGGAAGGCATTTTTCAATGACCTCCTGTGCCAGCACCTGATGTTCCGGCTTGACACTTTCTACCAGCGTGACCGCCTGGCTCAGCATGGTCACATCGCCTTTCACAATACCTTCCACATACTCGGCAGCAGAATACTGACGACGTTTGGGTTTCTTTCTCAGATTCAGATAAGGATTAACAATGGAGGGTTGTTCCACTCCCTGGTTCACAGTTAACCCCTTATAAGCTTCGTTGTTTTCGGGGTGTTCCATAAAAGTTTTTATTTTTCGGACGATTTCAGCCGGGCTTTCACACGGATGGTAATCATCGGTTGGTTAGGATCATCGGTAATCATCAGGACACGAGGCGTACCTTTCACACGGTGAAGATTCTGTGCCAGCACAGTAATCTTCATCTTGGTCGATTCACCCGGTTTCAGCACTCTCTTTTTCAGTTTCACGGCCAAAGCCATGCTGAACACCTGCATATCCTGAATATTCAGGTCAGAGCGACCTGTATTTGAAATGACAATCGTCTGTGACTTCTTTTGATTGGGTTTCAAATCCACAAATTCCAGTTCCTTAGCCGACAATGTAATCTGAGGAGGATTGTTTTTCTGCTGTTCGGTCAACTTGGAGAAGTCAGGCAACAGAGCCACTGATACAGGTATTTCATTCTCACTGCCGACTTTATCACCCGGGAAGCGGGACAAATAGACAGAAGCACGTGTAATACCTAATTTCGGCAATTTCTCAGAATCCAGTGTCACCAGAATCTTTCCGGTCTTTCCACGTCCCAGTTTTTCAGGTTCAGCCTTTGCCTCCAGATAAGGAGGAAGATGCATCAGCACAGGTGAATAAGCCTTGTTGGAAGTATTGGCCACCAACAATTCAATGACCGGGCGGTCTCCCTTATTGACGGATTTAAAATCAAGTTCATCCTGTGTCAGTCGGATGGCACCGATGGCATAAGGATGCGTAAAGGAATAGTTCTTGGCATCGGCTGTCACCTCTCCGTTAAAATCCAGATAAATGGGCAGAGAAGCGGCGTTGCAATACACACCCACATCCTTATAGAAATGTCCGATAGCTTCTGCATCAAACACCACCGTAATATTTCCTTTCCCTCCGGCAGGTACAGGGTCTTCTGTCCACTGTGCCTTGGCACACCCACAAGAAGTCGTCACATTGGAAATAACCAACGGCTTGTCTCCCGTATTGGTAAACTGATAAGTCACGGTTGCCGGAGTGCGCCACAACACGTAGCCCAAGTCCTTAGTAGTCATATCAAAGGATATTTTAGGCTGAGCCCATAAGGACATGCAAGCGACAACACACAAAAAAAGAAGGGTATATATTCGTTTCATTGATTTTATTCTTTCTAAATTACGGAAACAAAGATAGGGAGAAAACGGAAACAAGCAAAATCAAGTCTGAAAATTTATTTTCTCCATAACCTTAGAAATTTGTAAAAACGTCCGAACCGGAATCCCGGCCCGGACGTGATTTTATTCGATATATAATGTATATCCTTCCGTATGACTGCCAAACTCAGGGGCGTATACTGACTGTATTTCCGATGTACCTGCCTGATATACTCCCGAACGGTCTACATGCACTTCATATTCAATGACGTAGGTTCCTTTCCGCAAGTGATCCATAAAGAAGGTCGTCGCTGCATCACCACTTACCCGATACCGTCCCAAACCATCGGACCATTCGTAGCCTGAGATTTGCCGCACTGGTTCCATACAAGCTGCACGCTCGTCTTTCAGGCATACAAAATCCATATCCCGGTCGGCACGGAGAGTCAGGCGCACCGTCAGCTTATCGCCTACCTGCAACTTTTCTTTGGCAGACAAGGTCTTACCTTTATATATATACTCACGTGAAACTTGCAGACCCTTTCCTTCAAATGCCTTCACACGGTCCATATCTTCCAGATATTGTGCATACACGGCACCCCATCCGGCAGCTTTTCCCGTATGACTTACGGTCAACATCTTTACCTCTGCCTCCGCTCCACTTAACGTATGACTGATACAGCCCAGTCCGTCTTTCGGAGTTTCCAGTGTGACATTGCCTGCCACTGCCTGCATCTGTCCGGCTTCCGTCAATGCCATACCCTCTGCCAACAAGGCATACACCGCATCTGCCGTAGCCAAAGGTGTATTCCAGCACTGCACCTGCTTTTGTTTCAGCAACCAGCGTTTCATTTCCTCCAGCATCTTTTCATCCTTCTCCACACACTGAATAGCCTCCATGGCAGCCACCTGCGTCGGAATGCGGTAACCGTTCCATGCGTATCCGGCTTTCGGCGTATCAAAATAACGTCCCACTTCCGGTGTTACTACCGTATATTCCTTAATCGAGCGTACCAGTATTTCTGCCTGCATACGTTTTCCCTGTGCCTGCAGAATCCGGGCAATCAATGCCTTCTCATAAATGGAATAAGTAGCAGAACGGTTTTCCAGTTTGGAGGTCATATATTCTTTTGCGACCTTGTTCACTTTTTCTCCTGCCACCGCATCCAGTGATGCAATATACAGATACCTCACCGCCAGCTCACTTGGCCATTGCGGGCTTTTGTTACGAGCCTCGTTTTTCTTCAGGTTCTCATATTCCTGACAGAAAGCATTTTCCAGATAATTCAGACCTTTCAAGTACATGCCAGCCACTTGCGCATCCGCCATGATATGCATGGATTTCAGTCGGGCCAGCAGTTCCACCACCTGCGTAGTAACCAACCGGCTTCCCTGCATGCCGTTGAACCAGCTCCAGCTTCCATCCCCTTTTTGCAAGGCCTTCAATTTTTCCACGGTCTGCCCCATACGGTAATTCATCGTATTCAGGTCGAACAACAATCCAATCCGTTGTCTCTGCTCCTGTTCATCTGCCGCCTGAGCCAGCCAAGGCGTTTCGGCCAGCAACAAGCTTTTCAGTTCCTGATTCTTCTCCAGTTCACTCCACAACGTTTCTTTCTTTACTCCCTGCTTTTTCCAAGCTTCAAACACAGGCTGAATCTGCGGATTCAGTTCCACAATTTTCCGTGCCACCGCATTGGCATAGTAAGCCGAAGCCCAGGAGAACGCATCGTCCTGCTGCGGATTTCCTACTACCGGAAGTGCCTGTACGGCATACCATATCGGAGTAGAAGTCAGTTCGATGGTCAGCTGCCGGTTCTGGGCCGTCTTGCTCTGTCCGTTAAACAAATCCTTCAGGTTCACTTCCTGAGACTCCCCGCCTTTCACCTGCAAGGACAAGGTTTCCGTCATCCATTGCTTGTCAGTCAGCACAGGAAGATAATGCTGTTCTCCGTCACTGAACTCGCCAGCTTCCGCCTTCATCCGGCAAATCAAGACCTCGCCATCCATATTTACCGGGAAAGTAAAGCGCACACTGCCCGTTTCTCCTGCCTTCACCTGGAAATCCTGCACTGCCTGATACACCACACTTTCATCCATCGGATTCACCAATTCCAGGCGTACCGCCCCTTTCACCTCTTCTGCTGACATATTCATTAAGGAAGCCGCCAGAGAAGCCTCATCCCCCTTACGAAGGAAACGAGGCAAATTAGGCTGTATCATAAACGGTTTTTCTGTCCGGGTTTCTGCCTGCAGGAGTCCGTAATCCATGTGGCGAGTATGTGCCAGCCCTCTGAACTTCCACTGCGTCAATGCATCTGGCACGGTAAATACCAATCGCACGGTTCCGGTTGAATCTGTACGCAAATCAGGATAGAAGAAAGCCGTTTCTGCAAAATTCTCGCGTAAAGTCATTGTCTGTTCCGTTTCCAAAGGAATCGTTTCAGACTGAAGTTCTACTTCTGCCACTCCATCGTCCTGCGTGAATCCCGCCTGCGCATTCAAAGCCTCATCCGCCCTCATGGCATCTGGTGCTGCAGCCGCAGCCTTCATCATGATTCCTGCCCCGCGTACCATCAGACCGTTTCGAGAGAAGGTTCTATACTGACGCAAAGAAGGGACCCACAGCCGGCTATACAACTGCCAGTTGTCAGGAGTATATACAGAAGACAATGAATAAGTATAGAAAGGCGAATAAGCCATCGCGATGCTATTCACTGACTGAATAAACGGCATGACTGAAGGAGTATATCGGCTGAAGCCCAGCTGGAAATTCCACGGGTTATCCCACAGACGGTCGAGTGAGGCATCATACAAGGTAGCCAGCAGACGGGCATCTGCCGGTTTGCCTGCCGCATCCAGAATCTGCATGGTCCAGGTTTCTTCTGTACCCGGACGCAAACGGTCACGGAAAACCTCCCACTTCAATGTCAGTTTTTTCTCCGGTACCGGACGTTTCAAAGCGACTTGCTTGGAATACCAGATACCGTCTTTCATAAATCCAAAGCTGACGGTGATTCCATCGCCGTATTCCGGCCTCCACGTATAATCAAACGGACGGATTTCCTCGTTCAGTACAAACGAGTCAGAAACCAGCATCCGGCTGCCACTGTACACATGATAGAACAAATGTACATTCTTTTCACTGCTACCCACATACAAGGTCACCGGCTGCGTTTCCTCCAACTGTATACCGTCCTGATAGAACCATTCCACTGTCTTTACCGGAGGAACCCGGTCTTTTAACGAAAAGAGTACAAACTCCTGCGCTGCACGACAAGGACGCCCGTGCTCATCACTGGCGGTTACCTCCAGCAAGTATTTTCCGGAAACCAACTTCTTCCATGCTTCCGGCAGGAAAGGCTGTCCGGATTTCACCGTATCCCCCCATACTGTTTGCTGCTTCTTTCCGGCCTCATCCAATGTATAAAGTGAGCAAACCACATCTAATGCCACAGGCTGTTGCTGCATGTTCAAGGCCTGTACCTGCATCTTATCCAGTTTCTCACGAGCCACTTTTCCGGCCAATCCCTTTATCTGTAATCCGATGGCATGTTCACCCACCGGAAGCACCAGTACACCTTCCTGCGTTTCTCCGGCCGCATCCGTCACTTCCACCTTCACCTGATAACGATAGAATCCGTCCCAGCCTAAGGAAACTTCCGTATCCGGTCGTTCCAGACAAACCTTCACCGCAAACGTTCCGTCGGCTAGAGTCATCAGTTCACCCTCCATCAACTGTTGTTCTCCTGCCATGCTCCGCCAGAACCAAGCCTTTGAACGGGTCAAGGTATAACGCACCTTACCGCCCTGCACCGGTGCACCGGAAAACTTTTTCGCCGTACCTTCCAGCTGCAAGGAATCCCCCATCGTGTAAGCTTCCTGCACTTCCTTCCAAGTGACTTCAAACGTCGGACGCTTGTATTCTTCCACTCGGATATAACAGGAAGCCTTGTCGGATTCTATCCGGAACATGCCAGCCAATGTTTCCGAAGGCAACTGGAATTCCGCTGAAAATGCGCCGAAGTCATCCGTAGTCAATTCTTTCCGGGCTATCTCCCGGTTATTGGCATCCCGCAAGGCCAGCCAGATGGCCGCATCTTTGCGTACCTCTACACTATCGCCTTCCTGCGTATAAGCCACACCGGACACATACACCGTCTGCCCCTTGCGGTACAGCGCACGGTCGGTAAACAAATCCATGCGGTCCACCTTCTTCTTGCTGTCATTCACCGTCGGCAACACCCTTCTGGACCAGTAAGCCACCTGCATAAACTCATCCTTGCCTGCACGTGCATGCATCCACAATGATTCTTTCATGTCCGGCACTACTACCTTGCCCTGCTTATCGGTTTTAAACGTTTTATATAAGGTATAATTGCCTGGCACAGGAATGGAATAGAACACCAATTCTGCCCCTGTGACCGGCTTTCCTGTCTTACAATCCACCACATGACACTCCGTCTGCCTTCCTTCCATCGGGAAAGAAACCACCTGCATTGCAGACAGATGCACTACATCGTATCCCGTTTTATCCTGATAGCCGTCGGGGATTGATTTCAATATATAAATCCCCGCCTCGGGCATCCGGCTGGTCAGCACAGAAACCGTATCCTTGTACGTAGGAGTATCCGGCAAGTCCAACCGCACTTTATCCACCAATGTACCATACTTCTTTATCAGGTCCGCATGCTCCAGATTCTGTGCAAACACAGAAGAAGAAGCCTTCAGATTCAGCCTATACCATTCCAGCGTCGCCCCTTTCAGGTTCTTGCTGGTAACACGAAGTTCCGCTTCCGTCTGCGGATAAGGATGAGTTACCTGCACCGAGAGCGACGGCATGCACACTATGCGCTGCTTATCCTTCAAATCGGCTGTGAATTCTGAAGAAGGATACCGTTTTATTCCTTCTTCTATCACCTTCATTTCGGACACGAAGTCTTGTTTCTGATGATAGAAATCGGCCCATGACACATACAACGCCGCACAGGCATCTACTCCGTCATAGGCTTTTACCCACGCCTGCAACTGCTCCAACACCTGTTCGTCCGACAGCTGTTGCGGATACCTCCATCCATTACGCTGCCAGTACATCAATCGCTCCAGACGTGTCAATAATTCCGCGTCACGATTTCCCGCCGCCTCGTATTGTGCAATCAACTTTTCATACTTGTCGAACACTGCCAACTGTACGGCCTTGCTTCCTCCCCCATTCCATAGAAGCTGAAAGATGGACTGGCGTAGCAGCAAATCGTACATATTGTCACCGAAATAGCGCTGGCTCCATTTGCCCTGTTCAGCCATCGGACGAAAATCGGTCGTAGCTACGCCCAGCAAGACCTCCTTATCCTTTACTGCCCGGTCAAACTCATACAATGCGCTGTCCACTTCCTGAGGAGCGGATTCCAACTTATAATATCCTGACAAAAATGACAACACGGCTTTCTGCAAAGGATCGCTCTCCTCTGCAGCCCATGCATTCAGTCGACAAAGTTCACGCTGCAAACTGTCCGGTGTCAGCCCCACCTGACATTCCACCCGCGAAAGATACGCTTTCAGCATCTGCGGAGCATTCTTCTCCTTCCTTGCCTTTTCATAAATCTGGTTCACCTGTGAAATCAAGGTCTGCGGCAAATCCTTCTTCCGGGTTTCCTCTACCTCCTTCCAAAGACGGTCGTAACTCTGAGCTATCCCCGCCAAAGGGAACATAAAAGCCAACAATCCCGTGGCACATATCAAGAATAGTCTGTTCATAATTTCCAATTTTAAGTTTTACAAGGTTGTCTTTATAAAGATAAAACCAAAACCCTGATTTACTGCACAGATTTTCATTAAAAGAAGTAAAACCACAGAAAATCGAAACAAAAAAAACGGAGGCTGTCCCTTTCCCTTTTACGGGAATCGGACAGCCTCCGTATCTATTTATCCACTAACGGATATTACTTTTTCGGTGTATTTTCCAGTGTAGCCAGCAAGAAATCATAGAACTTCTTCACTGACGGCACATGACAGCGTTCTTCCGGTGTATGCGGGCACTGCAAAGTAGGACCAAATGAAATCATATCCAGTCCCGGTACAACCGCACCGATAATACCACATTCCAGTCCGGCATGAATCACTTTCACTTCCGGTGTTTCACCAAACTGTGCCTTATAAGATTCCTTCATGGCATGCAGAATCGGTGAATTTACATCCGGTTCCCATCCAGAGTAGCTACCAGAACGTTCTACGTGCATACCTGCCATAGAGAAACAGCTCTCGATAGCCGTATTGCGATAATCCTTCATTGATTCGCGAGAGCTGCGTGTCAATACCTTAATGGCAGCCTTTCCATTGCCGATTTCTACGATAGCCAGGTTAGAAGAAGTTTCCACTGTATCCGGGATAGTCGGGATGAAACGTTCTACTCCATTCGGACATGCATAAATCGCGTCCACCAGGTTGTCACGGATTTCTTCCGGCACCATCATCTTCGGCAAGTCCACACGCTCTGCCGTAAAGCTGATGTTGTCTTCAATGGTCGCGAATTCATCACGCCATACCTGTTCGCATTCACCCACGAACGCCAGCACATCTTCTACCTCCGAAGCCGGTACGGTAATCACTACTTCACATTCACGCGGAATGGCGTTGCGCATGTTTCCACCTTCCCATGACACCAGACAAGCCTCATCGTAAGCAATCACCTGGTTCATGAAGCGAGCCATCAGCTTGTTGGCATTGGCATGTCCCCAGCCAATCTGAATACCAGAGTGACCACCACGCAATCCCTTCAGTGTCACCTTCAGTGCCACGTCTTCCGGATCTGTTTCTTCTTCCTTATATTCCAAAGTAGCTGTCAGGTCTTCTCCACCAGCACAGCCAATATAAAGTTCACCTTCTTCTTCTGAATCCAGGTTCAGCAGGATTTCTCCTTCCACTGTGCCCTGTTTCAAGCCGAACGCCCCATACATACCGGTTTCTTCATCGGCAGTAATCAGCGCAGTCAGCGGACCGTGCTTCAGGGTCTTGTCTTCCATAATGGCCATGATGGCTGCCACACCCATACCGTTGTCTGAGCCCAATGTGGTACCTTTAGCCTTCACCCATTCGCCGTCTACATAAACCGGAATAGGATCTTTTTCAAAATCATGCTGTGTATGTTTGTCTTTCTGAGGAACCATGTCCATGTGAGCCTGAAGGATGACAGACTTCCGGTCTTCCATACCCTGAGTGGCCGGTTTGCGATAGATTATGTTTCCAGCCTCATCCTGAAATGATTCCACACCTACCTGCTTGCCGAATTCCAGCAAGAAAGCCTGAATTTTTTCCAAATGTCCAGACGGACGAGGAATTTGCGTCAACGAATAGAAATGCTTCCACACATTCTGCGGAGCCAAAGAAAGAATTTCGTTCATATTATATTTTTTGATTTTATTCCGGAAAAGCAATTTCACTTCCCGGTCCGTTTCTTATTTACAAGTGGTAAGGCTACAAGCCCGTAAACACCTAGCAAAATTAATAAAAAGGTTTGAATACCGTGCACCAGCAGGGCAAATATTCCGGCATCTTCCTTTCCCACCCCATACATCATCATCATGGTAATGACTGCAAAGTGCCACGGACCTGCTCCGTTAGGAGTAGGAACGGCCACTGCAATACTGCCCACCACAAACATCACCAGTCCGGGCATCCAGCCCAGTGAGGCAGAAAAGTCAAAGCAATAAAAGCTTACATAAAATTGCAGGAAATAGCATGTCCAAATGCCCACGGTGTAAAAAGCGAACAACCACGGATGTTTTACATGCCGAAGCGACAAACATCCGGCCCACACATCGTTCAATATGCCGCGCACCTTCGCAAATACCGTCAAATTGCGGACCAGGAAAAACGCCAGCACACCCAAGGCAAACAGACAGATGAGGGTGATATAAAAGTTGGTGGAAGTAAACAAGCCTGTAAAGAAACCCATGTTCGTACCGGTCTTTTCAAAGAATGCCGCAAACACACGCGACTGGAGCAACAGCGTCACTACGGTAATCAGCAGCACACAGATGGTATCGATGAGACGCTCCGTCACCACCGTACCCAGCGATTTGGAGAAAGAAACCCCGTCGTACTTCGACAGGATACCGCAGCGGGAAACCTCCCCCACACGCGGTACGACCAGATTAGCCGCGTACGACACAAAAACCGCATACACACTGTTCGACACCTTGGGGTATTCACCTAACGGGGCTAACGTCAGATTCCAGCGCCAGCCGCGGAACAGATGTCCCAACACACCAAACACCAGCGAAAAGGCCATCCAGCCATAATTCATGCCGCCATCCAGCACGCTCCACACACGCCGGAAATCAAAATCGTGGTATGTCCAAAGCAGAATAGCCGCTCCGAGTACCAACGGAAGCGCTATCTGGAAGACCTTATTTAGTACTTTTTTTAAACCTGTTCGTTCCAAAATCAGTCTGTATATAAAGATTTATGTTTAACTTTGCAAGTCACAAAGATAATACGAACATTTAAAACCTGAGGTATGAAATTAGTTAAACCTAAAAAGTTTTTAGGACAACACTTCCTGAAAGACCTGCAAGTGGCACAAGACATAGCCGACACGGTAGACGCCTGCCCGGCCCTTCCCGTTCTCGAAGTAGGTCCCGGAATGGGAGTTCTCACCCAATACCTGCTGAAAAAAGACCGCCCGCTCAAGGTGGTGGAGCTGGACTTTGAATCGGTGGCTTACCTGCGTGAGAATTTTCCACAATTAGGAGACCATATCATCGAGCAGGATTTCCTGAAAATGGACCTCCGGCAACTTTTCGACGGACAGCCTTTTGTGCTGACCGGAAACTATCCCTACAACATTTCCAGCCAGATATTCTTCAAGATGCTCGACTACAAGGACTTGATACCCTGCTGCACGGGCATGATTCAGAAGGAAGTGGCCGAACGCATCGCGGCTCGTCCGGGCAACAAGACCTACGGCATTCTGAGCGTACTGATTCAAGCCTGGTACAGCGTAGAATACCTGTTCACCGTACACGAACATGTATTCAATCCTCCTCCCAAGGTGAAGAGCGCCGTCATCCGCATGACCCGCAACGAGACCAAGGAGTTGGGATGCAACGAGCAGTTGTTCAAGCAGATTGTCAAGACAACATTCAACCAGCGCCGCAAGACGCTCCGCAACTCCATATCTCCGATTCTGGAGAAAGGAAATCCGCTCAGTGCCGACCCTATCTTCAACAAACGGCCTGAACAGCTTTCCGTACAAGACTTCATCGACCTGACCAACCGGGTGGAAGAAGCCTTGAATTCCTCAGCCGCAAAGGCCGAGTGACCCTGCACACGAGACTTACAGACTACGATAACAACCCTCATCAGGAGTTTACAAGATGAATAGCGAAGATATTAAATTAGTCACCGAACTGATTGAGAAGAAAGATTCCGACCAGTTAAAAGAAGTCATCAAGGACCTGCATCCGGCCGACATCGCCGAGCTGTGCAACGAGCTGGACGCAGAAGATGCCCGCTTCATCTACCTGCTGCTGGACAACGAAACGGCAGCCGACGTACTGATTGAAATGGACGAGGATGCACGAAAGAAATTCCTCGAAATCCTTCCCCCTGAAACCATCGCCAAGCGCTTTGTCGACTACATGGATTCGGACGATGCCGTAGACATCATCCGTGAAATGGACGAGGACAAACAGGAAGAGGTGCTTTCACACATTGAAGACATCGAACAGGCAGGCGACATCGTCGACTTGCTGAAATACGACGAAGACACCGCCGGTGGTTTGATGGGTACGGAAATGGTGATTGTGAACGAGAACTGGAGTATGCCCGAATGCCTGCGCGAAATGCGACTGCAGGCAGAAGAAATGGACGAGATATATTATGTATATGTGGTAGACGACGATGAACGTCTGCGCGGTGTATTCCCGCTGAAAAAGATGATTACCAGTCCGTCGGTTTCCAAGGTGAAACACGTGATGAAGAAGGACCCGATTTCCGTCCATGTGGATACGCCCATTGAAGAGGTGGTACAGACCATTGAAAAATATGACCTGGTGGCCGTTCCCGTGGTCGACAGCATCGGCCGTCTGGTAGGGCGCATCACCGTAGACGACGTAATGGACGAGGTTCGTGAACAGGCCGAACGCGACTACCAGTTGGCATCCGGTTTGTCACAGGACGTAGAAACAGACGACAACGTGTTCCGCCAGACCACCGCACGCCTTCCGTGGCTGCTCATCGGTATGCTGGGTGGAATCGGTAACTCCATGATTCTGGGCAACTTTGACTCTACCTTCGCCGCTCATCCGGAAATGGCGCTTTACATTCCCCTTATCGGTGGAACGGGAGGAAACGTAGGAACCCAGTCCTCCGCATTGGTCGTGCAAGGTCTGGCCAACAGCTCACTGAATGCCGAAAACACTTTCAAGCAGGTGCTGAAAGAATCCGTTGTAGCCCTTATCAACGCCACCATTATTTCCATGCTGGTGTATATCTACAACTTCATCCGTTTCGGAGCTACGGCTACGGTCAGTTATTCGGTATCCATCAGTCTGTTTGCGGTAGTCATGTTTGCCTCCATTTTCGGCACCCTGGTGCCCATGACACTGGAAAAACTGAAAATTGATCCGGCCATTGCCACCGGACCGTTTATCTCCATTACCAACGACATTATCGGTATGCTCATGTACATGGGAATTACCGTATTATTATCCTAAATTTTTGTTAAAGAAAAACGCAAGTGCGTTTGAAGTAAAATGTACTTGCGTTTTACCTCAAACGCCCTTGCGTTTTGATCAAAACGTCTTTGCGTTTTCTTTCAAACGCAAGGGCGTTTTTTTCACCCCCTCTACAGACCCTTCTGAGCCACATTCCTCATCTTTTTATTTCTAAAAATCATTCTCTCCTTACAGTTTTTTTCTGAAAAAGTATGAAAATCAGATTTTTTTTCTTTAATTTGTAAGAACCTTTACTAATGGTAAAGAAAAAACTAGGATATTATACTCTTTAAAATCTATATACGATGGAAGTAAATGAAACCAACCGCCCATTAACCGAAACTCCGATGGAACAACCCATTGAAGCACCGGTTCCTACTGTTGAAGACACCGAAAAGGAAACATCCGCTCCCAAACAGACACTGGAAGAAGTGGTGCAACGCCTCAAGGAAATCAACGAGAAAAACGACCTGACCGACAAGCAGGAAATCGATTCACTTAAACAAACGTTCTACAAACTACAAAAAGCCAAATCAGAAGCGGCACGGAAAGCTTTCATCGACGAAGGGGGAAAGGCAGAAGACTTCACTCCGGAAACAGAACCGGCAGAAGAAGAATTCAAAGCTGTCATGAACGCCATCAAGGAGAAGAGAAATGCCTTAGCGGCTGCACAGGAACAGGAAAAAGAAGAAAACCTGACTAAGAAACTGGGTATCCTGGAAAGAATGAAGTTTCTGACCGAATCGCAGGAAGATACCAACAAGATATACGACGAATTTAAGAAATTGCAGCAGGAATGGAATGAAACAGGCCAGATTCCGGTAGCAAAAGTAAATGAGTTGTGGAAGACTTACCAGCTTTACACCGAAAAATTCTATGACATGGTGAAGCTGAACAACGAATTCCGCGAATATGACTTCAAGAAAAACCTGGAACAGAAGACCCGCTTGTGCGAAGCTGCAGAAAAACTGGCTGAAGAGCCCGACGTAATTTCTGCTTTCCACCAGCTGCAGAAGCTTCATCAGGAATTCCGCGCCATCGGTCCGGTAGCCAAAGACCTGCGCGAAGAAATCTGGAGCCGTTTCAAGGCTGCCTCTACCGTGGTCAACAAACGTCATCAGCAACATTTTGAAGAACTGAAAGAAAAAGAACAGAATAACCTGGACCAGAAGACGGTGATTTGCGAAATCGTGGAAGGTATGGAATATGACACCTTCACTACTTTTGCCGACTGGGAAGACAAGACCAATGAAATCCTTGCCCTCCAGGCCAAATGGAAAACCATCGGCTATGCTCCGCAAAAGATGAACGTCAAGATTTTCGAACGTTTCCGCGCTGCCTGCGATGAATTCTTCCGCCGGAAAGCTGCCTTCTTCAAATCTGTGAAAGAAACAATGGCAGCTAACCTGGAAAAGAAAAAAGCGTTCTGCGAAAAGGCTGAAGCCCTGAAAGAAAGCACCGACTGGAAAGAAACGGCTGAAATCCTGACCAAGCTCCAGAAAGAATGGAAGACCATCGGTCCGGTGGCCAAAAAGCATTCCGATGCCGTATGGAAACGTTTCATCGGTGCCTGCGATTATTTCTTTGAACGGAAAAACAAGGCAACTTCTTCACAACGTTCGGAAGAAGTGGAAAACCTGGCAAAGAAAGAAGATGTCATTAAGCGTATGGCTGCGCTGGAAGCTGCCGGAACTGCAGACGATGCAACTGCCGAACAAGTACGTGCCCTGATGAAAGAATGGAATGCCATCGGCTTCGTTCCTTTCAAGGAAAAAGACCGTCTGTATAAAGAATTCCATGCATTGGTAGACAAGCTGTTCGACCGCCTGCACCTGTCGGCTACTGAAAAACGCCTGAGCAGTGTACGCACTAACGGAAACAAGGAAGGAAATCTCTACCGCGACCGTGAACGCCTGGTTCGCACTTACGAAGGGCTGAAAAACGACATCCAGACCTACGAAAACAACCTTGGCTTCCTGAATTCTTCTTCCAAAAAGGGAAATACACTGGTGGCCGACATCACCCGCAAGATTGAGCGCCTGAAGAAAGACATGGAACTGGTGCTGAAGAAAATCAAGGACATTGATGAAAGCTTGAAAGACAAAGAATAAAAGCCTGCTTTACTCAGGTTTGCAAGAGCCCCCATTTTCCCGGATAGAGGATGGGGGCTTTTTCTGTCGTTCCAAAAGCTAACATTATGTAAAAATATTCAGAATATTTTCAGTTTCCAAAGAAAAAGCCTAAATTAAACCCAAAATCAGAAAACAAAATTCTGCGACTAATACGCGTGAATAAAATCACAGAAACGACTACGACACCTACTATTCTTTTTGACACAAAAAACGACGGACTAAATACCATTTAAGCACACAGACTAAATTACTTTTCAGACTGCTACAACGTACATAGGAACTAAACCCAAGCTAACCAGACAACTTAATTTCTAATCAAAAACAATATGAAAAAAGTCAATTCACTGAAGTTTTGGCATGAACTGCTATTCATGCTGATGATGGTATCGTTTACTGCATGTGTAGACGACAATGAAGACACAGAGGCACCTTATCTGGAAGTCAATCCTGCTACCTTGACGTTTGAGAACGGTGGAGTTCAAACGCTCGAAATATCCACCAACCGCCAATGGAAAGCAAAGGTAGAAGACGTAGACTGGGTGTCTCTATCGAAAACACAAGGAGAAGGTTCTGACCAGATTCAAGTCAGTGTGCCCGAAGGTACTATTGGGGAAGCAAAAATCAACATCATCATGAGCAATCGCTCAGGTATCTTGAAAAGTGCGACCGTCAATGTGAAAGCAGGTGCCGTAATAGAATCCAAACTTATTTACAATGAGACTTTAGGAAATGCCGACGCTTCGCAGAAGCCTTACATTTCTGATTATCAAGGATGGAACAAATCTGGTGACGGAGCAACATCTGTAGAATATGCCGGCAACAAGACTTCTATCCGCTCTTCTGGTCTGACAAATACGGACGCTTACGAAGGCGCATCCGGACCAAATGTGGTATTCTTTGGTACCGCTCCGGCTACTTTTGACATTAACAAGATTGCTTTGGCAGAAGGACAGACCAACCTCAAACTGACATTTGGAGCCAGCCGTTCCAAGCAGAACGAGGACAAGAGCTATGACAATTCCTTCACTCCTGAAACTTTCAAGGTTTCTGTAAGTTCCAACGGAACAAACTGGCAAGAAATCACTTATGAAAAGAATAATGGAGATGCCGACCATCCTTACTGGATACTGGCTACTGCCAACTTTACGCTAAAAAAGGCTGTACCTGAACTTTACATCCGCTTCACGGCATCCGAAAGTTCTGTATTCCGTCTGGATGACATCAGCCTTTCTACCGGTTATGGAGGTCAGGAAGTAAATCTGGAAGGAGGAAATGAACCCACAATTACAAGCGTTGATCCTAAAACAATAACCTTTACAGACAAGGGAGGAAACCAAGATGTAAAGGTCACACTCGCAAATGCAGAGGGTAAATCATTAACAGTATCTGGATTGTCAGGAATTTTATCAGCAAATGTAAATGGAACGACTGTTACAGTCACAGCAAATCCTAATACAACAGAGGCAGCTGTCAAACAAACCCTCACCATAAAAATTGAAGGAACTGAGCGGTCAGTTGAAGTCCCTGTAACTGTAAGCGAACCAACCTCAGGAAATCAAGAGACTTTAACCATAGATTTCACTTCAGACAATTCTTATCCGGCAAATTTTCCATTATCTGCTCAAAAGAAACAACAAAGAGAAAATTTCACCATAGACAATGTAGAAATTGCTATTATGGGAGAAAGTTCCGGATATTATAAAGTAAAAAGTGGTAACTCGTCTTATTTATTAATTGGGAAAGCTGGTGCTTACATTGAATTTCCTAATATTAAAGATAAAAGACTTACACAAGTTAGAGCTATAAGTAGAACTGGGGCATCTACTAACGTAGAGGTCGGTATCACAGATACCAATAACTCTTTTATCACAGGAGGAGAAACTCAAAAATGGAATAATACAACAGATTTCACATATATATATAACCTATCTGGCACCTCTATAAATACTAATTATAGACTATATGTAAATAATAGTTATAATACACAACTTACCAAATTAGAACTTCTCTACGAATAATAACCTTAACCCGCTACAACCATGAGACTACGTTACATCACACTATTCATAGTGTCCATGCTTCTCTTTTCTTGTCACAAAGACGAAGAGAATAATAATCTTGTGGGAACAGCCCAATGGGAAGACACCGCTCCGGTTTCTTCCCAAAAGGGGAATACCGCCATACAGCTGCAAGGTAATCCGGGAACCCAATGGTATGCCCACATCACGGAAGGAGAAGAATGGTGCTCGTTCGCCCTGTCAAGTGCAACTTCTGACAAAGAAGGATCTTTAGTCGATGGCACCACTATACTATATGTATACTTTTCAGAAAATACCAATGAAGAAAGCAGAAGTGCTAGCATTTCCATCAGAATAGGAAGTGGAGAAATCACTACACTAACACTCACTCAGAATGGACAGAAAAGCTCTTCTGAAACAGATCCCGAAACAAAACCTGAAACAAATCCCGGAACAGATGGCAAACCACAGTCTGCAAATGCCTGGGCCGAGATTCCGGCTTATAAGGAAAACCCGAGCTACCAGTATGTGACACACCTTACCGAGTTAAATGGAACAGCTGTGCGTAACTATTCCATCTGCTACGACAAATCGCATAAAACGGCTTTGTGGGTGGCCTATCCTTTGCATAAATGCTATCTGGGAAGTATAGATCGTACCAATGAATGGGTATATGACCCGGAAATAGGCAACGAATATCAGATTTATGTGAAAAAGGCCTACAAGGAATATCCCACATACGACCGGGGACACCAGATTCCATCGGCCGACAGAACTTTTACCCGGGACATGAATGCACAGACATTCTATTTTACCAACCAGACACCACAAATCGGCCAAAAGCTTAATCAGGGCATCTGGCAAAAGTTGGAAGAGGTCATCAGAAAGAACTATACCTGCTCGGATACTCTTTATGTAGTGACAGGAGCTTATTTTGCCAACTCTAATACCAAAGCCACCGATAACAACGGGGTGAAAGTAGACGTACCGACACACTATTTTAAAGTCTTGCTAAGAACCAAATCCGGCATGACGGGCAAATGGGTAAACCAATGTAAAGCCTCAGACCTCCAAGCCATCGGTTTCTGGCTGGAAAACAAAGCTTACAGTGAAACGAAGGTTACAAAAGCCATTTGCAAGAAGGTATCAGAAATTGAAAACCTGACCGGATTTACATTCTTCCCCGGTATTCCTGCCGAAGTGAAGAATGACTTCAATGCAATAGACTGGAACCTAAATTAAAATGAACGAAGTATGAAACACTTATTTACCATCTTACTTACTTTATTTTCGTTCTATGCGTCAGGATATGCACAAAAGCCTTTCAAGGTAGTATTCTATAACCTGGAAAACTTCTTTGACCTGGAAAATGATCCCGACGTATTGGATGATGAATTTACCCCTGAAGGTCCTAAAAAATGGACCAAGGATAAATATGACAAGAAACTCAGCAACATTGAAAAGGTATTTTTCGACATTGCCGCCATCAACAAGGACTATCCTGCCGTAATCGGCGTGTGCGAAATAGAGAACCGCAACGTGCTGGAGGATATTGTGGCTACTAAAAAGCTTTCGCCTGCCAACTACCGGATTGTACATTATGACTCTCCGGAATTGCGTGGAGTGGACGCTGCATTCATGTACAGACCGGATGTACTGAAACTGGAAGGCTCCAAGGCCATACGTACGGTCATCCCTTCTCTTCCCGATTTTAAAACCAGAGACATTGTCACCATGTGGGGCAAGATTGACCAGGAGGATTTCTTCTTTATGGTAGCTCACTGGCCTTCACGGTTAGGAGGAAAAGAGGCTTCTGCATTCAGACGTATTGCCGTAGGAAACCAGATGCGGCACATTGCCGATTCTGTAAGAGCCCTCCGGCCTTCGACCAAAGTCGTCATGATGGGAGACTTTAACGATGACCCGACGGACGAAAGCATATCCGGAGAAAAGGGAATAGGAGCTAAAATCAAGGTGAAAGAGGTTACTCCCGCAGACTATTATGCACCTTTTGCCGCTTTACTAAAAGCCGGTTATGGCACGTTAGCCTACGGAGACGCCTGGAACATCTTTGACAACATCGTAGTCAGTGGCAACCTGATAAATGAGGACAAAGACCAGCTCAAACTGAAAAAAGCCAATAATTCAAAATTCTACGGTCACATTTTCAAACGCCATTATATGGTACAGAAAGAGGGACAGTTCAAAGGCTATCCTCTACGAACGTATGTGGGCAATAACTTCCAGGGAGGATTCAGCGACCACTTCCCCGTGTATATCTATATAGGTAAGTAACATTAAATCTATATCTTATGAAACTGGAAACATTATTGATATTGCTGATTTCGATGCTGAGCCTCAGCGCTTTCTCTCAAACCGGAGGGGGCATAAAAGGTGTCGTCGTATCACGCACTACCCGGGCCACGATAGACAAAGTAAACATCGTGCTGACACCGGGTGACCGCACTGCTGTCACCAACGAACAAGGTGAGTTCTTATTTGAAACGATAGCTCCGGGTGAATATGAACTGCATTTCGAAACAGCCGAATTTGAAGAACTGACTCTTCCTGTCAGAGTGGGAAAAAACATGCGCGAACTGAAGGTTATCATGATTCCGGCCAACCGTTCCCAGGCGATGGACGATGCCATCTTCGCAGAGTTTGACACTGAAACAATGGAAGACGCACAGTCTCTCCCTACCTCTCTCTCCGCCTCAAAAGATGTATTCAACAACATCGCCTCCTATCAGTTCAGTGAAATGCGGTTTAACGTCAGAGGATATGACTCACAATTCTCGGATGTGTACATGAACGGTATTCAGTTGAACGATGCCATGACCGGTTATACTCCCTGGTCTTTGTGGAGCGGTCTCAACGATGCTACCCGAAATCAGGAAGTTACTACCGGACTGCAAATGGGAGAAATGGGAATTGGCGGTATTGGTGGAGTAACGAACATCAATACACGTCCTTCACAAATGAGAAAAGGGTTCAGAGCCAGCCTGGTGAACTCTAATTCCATGTACCGTTTCAGAGGTATGCTTACGTATGCATCGGGCGTGCAGGACAACGGATGGTCGTATGCGTTCTCCATATCTACGCGACAAGGAAACAATGCGTACGTCAACGGAGTTTACTACAATGCCTTCGGCTATTTTGCAGCCGTGGAAAAACAGTTCAATGCGCAGCACAGACTGAGCCTGACCTTACTGGGAGCTCCTACGGAAAGAGGTGCACAACAGGCATCCACTCAGGAGGCATACGATCTGGTGGGAAACAATTACTACAATCCAAACTGGGGATGGCAAGCTGGCAAACGACGCAATGCCAGGGTACGCGATTACCATGAACCGCTTGCATTGTTGAATTACACCTTCGACATTACTGACCGGACCCAACTTAACCTTGCCACTTCACTGCGATTCGGAAAGAACGGTTACTCTGCACTGACATGGTACGGAGGTCCCGACCCAAGACCGGATTATTACCGCTATCTGCCAAGTTACTACCAGGGTACGACTACAGGTGCATGGCTTGAAGAAGCATGGTTGTCGAACACCGACAACATACGGCACATCAACTGGGACAATCTGTACATGATTAACCGCAATCAGCCGGTCAATCCTAATTATGGAGATGGTCACCGTTCCATCAATATGGTAGAAGAACGACATACCGACCAGATGGACTGGAACTTCTACACGCAGTTCTCACATTTGTTCAAGAATAACAGCAAGCTGAACGGAGGTATGAATATCAGACGCAACCGTACAGAATACTACAGCAAAGTGAAAGACCTGTTAGGAGGTGACTACTGGGTAGATATTGACAAATTCGCAGAAAGAGACCTCGGAATTGACATCATTTCGTATCAGAACAATATGGACTATTACGAAAAATACGGTAAGGCACCTATCGTACGCGAAGGCGACAAATACAGCTATGACTATTACGGAAATGTGTTCAACACGAGAGGATGGCTGCAGTATGATTTCAACCTTCTACACAACCTTCAGGTAAAATTAGGTGGAGAAATTGGATACGCTTTTTTGTGGCGCGACGGTATCTGGAAAAAAGGATTGTTCATGGACAATTCACAAGGAAACTCTCAAACCTTGAATTACCTTACTTATAAGGCCAAGGCAAACTTCAGGTATGTGCTTTCATCGGCCCATAATTTCGAAGCCAATATCATTTACATGCAGGATGCACCTTCGTTCCAGTCGGCATTCGTATCTCCACGTACCCGCAACGACGTAACACCTGGTGTGGAAGCAGAAAAGATATTCGGAGTAGACGCATCCTACAACCTGCGTATCGGTGACTTCAAGGCACGTATCTCAGGTTACTACACCACCTTCAAGGACCAGACCAAAGTCATTTCCTACTACGATGACGTAGAAGCTACGTTCTCCAACTTTGCCATGAGTGGAATCAACAAACAGCACTTCGGACTGGAAGTGGCTGCCTCCATCCCTCTTTATGAAGGACTGGCATTGAAAGGAGCACTCAGCTGGGGACAGTACACTTACTCTAACAATCCTAACTACGTGCAGATTCAGGACAACAGTGCAGCTATCATCAACCAGGGAAAGGTGTATTGGAAAAACAAACGGGTGGAAAGCACACCTCAAACAGCGGCTAACATCGGATTGTCATACCGCAGCAGAAACAACTGGTTCTTGTCGCTCGACATGAATTACTACAACAACATGTACTTGTCCATGAGTCCGCTTTACCGTACGGATGCCGTACTGACAAAGCCCATGCTCGAAAATCCGGAAATGCTCAACGCAATCAGAGGTCAGGAGAAGTTTGATGCAGCATACGTCATGAATGCCAGCATCGGAAAGAACTGGTACATAAACCGTGCCTACACACTCGGATTCAGCCTGAGCGTAGACAATCTGCTCAACAACCAGGGTATTAAAACCGGAGGTTACGAACAAATCCGTCTGCTCAAGAACAAAGAGGAAAGTACGCTTACGTATGAACCGTTTGATGCCAAATATTTCTACATGTTCGGTACGAATTATTACCTGAACGTATATTTCCGTTTCTAATACTACTAAACAAAAGATAATTATGAAATATAAATTATTGATTTACGGAATAATGGCAGCCATGGCATTCTGCACCACCAGCTGCTACAGTGATTTTGACGAACCGGCTCCAGCCAAGGTCTGGACTGATGCTGACTTTACGGCCGATGGGGGTGAAATCATCACCATAAAAGCACTTAAAGACATGTGTGCCGGTGTAGGGCTGGCCCAATACAAGGAGATTACCGACAACTATATCATAAAAGGAAAGGTAATATCCAGCGATCAGGCCGGGAATGTATATAAATCGGTATATATAGACGATGGTACAGCGGGCATCGAATTGAAGCTCATGGTAAGCAACTACGTGTACTATCAGGTGGGACAAACTCTCTACGTAAAATTAAAAGGACTCGCAATAGGTAATTACAGATATATGCTCAGCGTAGGAGGTATTCCCAGCGAAAAAGACATTGCCAAGAACTATGCAAACCGGAACCTTGACACCCAGGTAGAAAGAGATGCACACATCTTTATGGGAGAGCTCGGACAGCTCACGGAAGAAAACCTGCCTGTCATCACCCGGGAAAATTACAAAACGGCATTGACTGATGAGTATCTGGGGCGCCTCGTCCGCTTTGAAGGACTGACCTATAAGGAAGGTAACTTTGACGGCGACCGTTACCCGCAATACCTGGAAACGGTTTACCTCAACAATGCCACTGAGGCAACCTACACGAACAAATATTTCAAAGATGAAGGCCTGACTCCTACCTATGCCTTTAACTATCAGAACCAAAGGTATTACGGGTCTTCTCTGTTCACCTATGATGCCACGGACGAAACGGACAAAAAAGGTAATCTGATTGTACGCGTAAGCGGATATGCAAATTTTGCATTGGATGCCCTTCCTCAAAATGGAGCTACAGGAGCCATCACAGCCATCTACACGAAGTATTCTTCCAAATCAGGAGGATATATTAAGTATCAGTTACTTGTCAACAAGCGTTCAGACATAGAATTCTAACATAAAAGCAACCGTCTACCCTATTCAGGAATGGCGGTTGCTTTTTTTATATTTACAAGTAAAAAACTACTGCGCAGTAGTTCCTCCGTTACCTCGTAGTAACAGACTGACTACTACGTAGTAATTCATTCATTACCCCGCAGTAAAATTTCCTCCAAATCTTCCGGCACATAGACCTTGCCGCTAAATTGCGAAGCTGCTTCTGCCGTATAGCGCTCTTTACGGGTAGCCAGTGTCTTGTCTTCCGTGTGATACAGCAGCAGATTCTTCACTCCAAGCTGAGCAGCCAACCGTCCGGCATCCAAAGCCGTGCTATGATGCTTCTCATAGGGTTTGAACCGCTCCCGGTCTTCATACAGGCAGAACGCCTCACACAGCAGCCAGTCGGCTCCTTCCACATACATCTGGTTGCATGCATTATAGGGTTCATCACCCAGACAAACCAGCGATTGTCCGTCGGGAAGACAGGTACGGAAACCAAACTGTTTCTCCTTCGTAGAGGCAATGTCAAAGCATTCCACTTCCAGGCCGATGGCCTGAAATTTCTCTCCGCTCTTCACCTCACACAACAGTATCTCTTCTCCTAAACGGGCCACAATCTTCTTGGGTAAAGTCATCCGGCAAATCCAGTCGAGCACCTGTACCACCTTGTCATGCCCATATATACGTAGTTCGCCCTGATATTCTCCCTTCTGAATAGCCTGAGCCACCATGCGAATCATCCATATCACACCCAATATATGGTCGGTGTGTGCATGCGTCACAAATATCTCATGAATGCCCGACAACGGGATATGTGTCTTCTGCAACTGCGACAGAATGCCGTTGCCTCCTCCGGCATCCACTAAAAAGTATTTATCCTCCCGGCACAAGGCAAAACAGGTATTGTAGCAGGCTACGGTGGCCGCATTTCCCGTACCCAGCATAATAAGCTTCATCGAATTTTCCATACAATGTATCCTTTAAAACACAGGGCAAAGATACAAATTTTCTTCTTTTGTTTTTTTAACACATAAAGATTCTTACCACTATCCCCTTCTTTACTCAAAATAAGGCACTGAGATTTCAACATAAACATAAAATACAATAAGCCCCTTGCAGGAGACTTTTCCTATTCCTCACGTAAGACATTGAAAATTCGATTTTTCGGGTTGTTGTACTTTTACCAATAAGCCTGCACGGAAAATTACCTTTTATACATATTGTATGAACTACAAAAACATCACATCACGATATCGTATCAAATAAGATATTTACCCTATTGAACAATAAGGTTTTACAACCCACAAAAGCCCTATTGCATATATCAATAAAAAAAACGTCCTTTGCGGTGTAGACAGAAAAATGCTTATGGAATACACTGAACAATTAGCCAATAATCACATCTCAGTAGACTGCGTGGTCATCGGATTCGATGGAGAGAAACTAAAGGTGTTGCTCGTAAAAAGAATGGGAGAAGAAAGTGGAGAAGTTTTCCACGATATGAAACTCCCCGGAAGCCTTATCTATATGGATGAAGACTTGGATGATGCAGCCAAACGAGTGCTTCGTGATTTGACTGGACTCAAGAACGTAGACCTGATGCAGTTCAAGGCGTTCGGTTCAAAGGACCGCACCAAGAATCCCAAAGATGTTCACTGGCTGGAAAGAGCCGAAAAGGCCAAAGTGGAACGAATCGTGACCATCGCCTACTTTGCCATGGTAAAAATAGATAAGACCCTCAACAAGAACCTGGATGAATACAAGGCAGAATGGGTGGCACTGGAAGAAGTGAAGGACCTGGCATTCGATCACAATCTGATTATTGCAGAAGCCATGAAGTTTATCCGGCAGCACATCGAATTCAACCCGTCGTGCATCTTCGAACTGCTTCCACGGAAATTTACCGCCCTGCAACTGCGAATGCTGTATGAGGTGATTTACGGCAAGGCATTGGATGTACGCAACTTCCATAAGAAGATTTCCATGATGGAATACATCGTGCCTACGGAAGAATACGAACAGGGAGTATCTCACCGGGCCGCAAGGTATTACCGGTTTGACCGAAAAATCTACAACAAAACAAGAAGATAATTTTAAAAGACTATATAACGATGTACGTATTAGGTTATGACATAGGAAGCTCGTCAGTAAAGGCGAGTCTGGTCAATGTAGAAAGTGGAAAATGTGCCGCATCTGCCTTTTTCCCGAAAACAGAAGCGCCTATCCTCGCTGTCAAACAGGGATGGGCTGAACAGGATCCGCAGAGCTGGTGGGATAACTTGAAACTGGCTACACAAGCCGTTCTCACGGCTTCTGGTGCAAAAGCAGAAGAAATCAAGGCTATCGGTATTTCTTATCAGATGCACGGTCTGGTCTGCGTGGACAAGAACCAGCAGGTGCTCCGTCCTTCTATTATATGGTGTGACTCCAGAGCTGTACCTTACGGTCAGAAGGCATTTCAGACATTGGGAGAAGCGCAGTGCTTGTCACATTTGCTGAACTCACCGGGCAACTTCACGGCTTCCAAACTGGCTTGGGTAAAGGAAAATGAGCCGGAGGTTTATGAACGCATCTATAAGGTGATGCTTCCGGGTGACTATATCGCCATGCGACTGACAGGAGAAATCTGCACGACAGTTTCCGGATTGTCGGAAGGTATGTTCTGGGATTTCAAGGAAAACAAGGTAGCTGATTTCTTGCTGGATTATTACGGTATCGATGCATCCTTGCTGGCTGACATCCGTCCGACTTTCTCTGAACAGGGTAAAGTAACGGAAAAAGTAGCTGCCGAGTTAGGACTGAAAGCCGGTACTCCGGTGACTTACCGCGCCGGTGACCAACCGAACAACGCTCTTTCGCTGAATGTATTCAATCCGGGTGAAATTGCTTCTACAGCCGGGACTTCCGGAGTAGTATACGGAGTGAACGGTAGTGTCAACTACGACCCGCAGTCACGTGTCAACACATTTGCCCATGTGAACCACACAGCTTCACAGACTCGTTTGGGCGTATTGCTCTGCATCAACGGTACGGGTATCCTCAATTCGTGGATGAAACGCACATTGGCTTCCGACCTCAGCTATGCGGAAATGAACGAGGTTGCCGCCCAGGCACCTATCGGTGCTGCCGGCATCAGTATCCTTCCGTTTGGTAACGGAGCTGAACGCATGTTGCAGAACCAGGAAACCGGATGTTCCGTTCAGGGTGTCAACTTCAACCTGCATAACCGCAGCCACCTGCTTCGTGCCGCTCAAGAAGGTATTGTATTTTCCTTCCGCTACGGTATCGACATCATGAAGGGTATGGGAATGGATGTACGGAAGATTCACGCCGGACATGCCAACATGTTCCTGAGTCCGCTGTTCCGCGACACGCTGGCCGGAGTCACAGGTGCTACCATCGAACTCTATGATACCGACGGTTCGGTAGGAGCTGCCAAGGGAGCCGGAATGGGTGCAGGTATCTACCGCGACAATGTGGAAGCTTTTGCTACTCTCGACAAACTGGCTGTGATTGAACCGAAAGCTACCGACGAAGCGGCATACGCCGACGCATACGCACGTTGGAAAGAATGTCTCGAAAAATCAACAAACAATTAAATATAACAATTCATTAACTTATAAAACAAAGATATTATGGCAACAAAAGAGTACTTTCCGGGTATTGGAAAAATCAAATTTGAAGGTGTAGAAAGCAAAAACCCGATGGCTTTCCGTTATTATGATGCAGAAAAAGTCATCCTGGGCAAACCGATGAAAGAATGGTTGAAGTTCGCTATGGCATGGTGGCACACATTGTGCGCTGAAGGTGGCGACCAGTTCGGTGGCGGAACAAAGAGCTTCCCATGGAAAGGAAATCCTGACAAAGTACAGGCTGCAAAAGATAAAGTAGATGCAGGTTTTGAATTCATGCAGAAAATCGGTATCGAATACTACTGCTTCCACGATGTAGACTTGTGCGACGAAGCAGCTACTATCGAAGAATACGAAGCTAACTTGAAAGAAGTAGTAGCTTACCTGAAACAGAAACAGGCTGAAACTGGTATCAAACTGTTGTGGGGTACTGCCAACGTATTCGGTCATGCACGTTATATGAACGGTGCAGCTACTAACCCTGACTTTGATGTAGTAGCTCGTGCTGCCGTACAGATTAAGAACGCCATCGATGCTACAATCGAACTGGGCGGTACAAACTACGTATTCTGGGGTGGCCGTGAAGGTTACATGTCACTGCTGAACACTGACCAGAAACGTGAAAAAGAACACTTGGCTCAGATGTTGAAACTGGCTCGTGACTATGCACGCAGCAAAGGTTTCCAGGGTACTTTCCTGATTGAACCGAAACCGATGGAACCAAGCAAGCACCAGTACGACGTAGATACTGAAACTGTTATCGGCTTCCTGAAAGCACACGGTCTGGACAAAGACTTCAAAGTAAATATCGAAGTAAACCACGCTACTCTGGCTGGTCACACATTTGAACACGAACTGGCAGTAGCTGTAGACAACAACATGCTGGGTTCTATCGATGCCAACCGTGGTGACTACCAGAACGGATGGGATACTGACCAGTTCCCTATCGACAACTATGAACTGATTCAGGCTATGATGCAGATTATCCGTGGTGGTGGTCTGGGCAATGGTGGTACAAACTTCGATGCGAAGACTCGTCGTAACTCTACTGACCTGGAAGACATCTTCATCGCTCACATCGCTGGTATGGATGCTATGGCACGTGCTTTGGAAAATGCAGCACGTCTGCTGGAAGAATCTCCTTACAAGAAAATGCTGGCTGACCGCTACGCTTCATTCGACAACGGAAAAGGTAAAGAATTTGAAGAAGGCAAGCTGACACTGGAAGATGTAGTAGCATACGCGAAGACTGTAGGTGAACCGAAACAGACCAGTGGAAAACAAGAACTGTATGAGGCTATTGTAAATATGTATTGCTAATACGCTGATTTATCAGTATCCGACCGGTATGCCCGTCGGCGAAAGTCTCTTTCCCGACCGGGTATGCCGGTTTTTATTTTCCATAAAAAACCTATTATCATGAATTACACAGAAAAAGGAAGCAGAAGTTATCTGTTTTCCATCGTACTGGTAGCCGTTTTAGGAGGATTGTTGTTCGGCTACGATACCGCTGTTATTTCAGGTGCGGAAAAAGGTCTTCAGGCCTTCTTCATGGGAGCAGACGACTTTGTTTACACTGACTCCTGGCATGGAATAACCTCTTCAAGCGCCCTTTTAGGCTGTATTATCGGTAGTGCTTTATCAGGATTTTTTGCTTCCCGTTTCGGGAGAAAGCTTTCTTTGCTGATAGCCGGCATCATGTTCTTTTTATCTGCTTTAGGCTCATACTATCCGGAATTTTTGATATTTCCGTACGGGGAACCCTCCTATTCGCTTCTGTTGGCGTTCAATTTTTACCGCGTCATAGGCGGTGTAGGTGTGGGACTGGCTTCTGCCATCTGTCCGATGTACATTGCAGAGATTGCCCCGAGCAGTATCCGCGGTACCTTAGTTTCCTGGAACCAATTTGCCATCATCTTCGGTCAGCTGGTAGTCTATTTTGTCAACTTCCTCATCTTAGGCGATCACCTGAATCCGGTAGTAGAAATAGTGGATGGCGTCAACCGCATCATGAATCCGGAAGCTGCTGCCTGGAGTATTGAAACCGGATGGCGACTGATGTTTGTCAGTGAAGCCGTTCCAGCCGGATTGTTTACCCTTTTAGTTTTGTTCGTTCCGGAAACACCTCGTTACCTGGCCATGACCGGTCGTGACGAAAAAGCCCTGTTTGTATTAAGCCGTATCAACGGTCTGTCACAGGGAAAAGAAATTCTACAGGAAATCAAGGCTACTGCCCATGAAAAGACAGAAAAACTGTTCACTTACGGCTGGATGGTTATTTTTATCGGCATCATGCTGAGTGTATTCCAGCAGGCAGTAGGTATTAACGCCGTACTTTATTTTGCACCACGTATTTTCGAAAGCATGGACATGGGCAATCCGATGGTACAAACGGTATTCATGGGAGTTGTCAACATCCTGTTCACTTTGTTAGCAGTCTTTACAGTAGAAAAGTGGGGACGCAAGCCTCTGCTCATTTACGGTTCTATTGGTATGGCCATCGGTGCACTCGGAGTAGCCCTCAGCAATGCAGTAACCGGTATCAGCCCTATGGTACCCGTCATCAGCGTCATGGTCTACAGTGCATCGTTCATGTTCAGCTGGGGTCCCATCTGCTGGGTACTCATCGCCGAGATATTCCCCAACACTATCCGTGGCGCAGCCGTAGCCATCGCTGTTGCTTTCCAGTGGATATTCAATTTCATCGTCTCATCTACCTTCCTGCCCATGTACAACATGAGTGCCGGAGATATGGGCGACAAGTTTGGCCACATGTTTGTGTACGGGCTCTATGGAGCTATCTGCATCATTGCAGCTATCTTTGTATGGAAATTAGTACCGGAAACAAAAGGTAAAACCCTGGAAGACATGACACGTTTGTGGAAAGAACGGAAGAAAAAATAAAGGGGATAACTAAAAAAGAGGCTTTCAGAAATTCTGAAAGCCTTTTTTATACTGATTCCCATTAGGAAGGTCTACATAAAACAAGCACCTCATCAGGTGCTATTCGTGCAAATATGAAAAAAGCGATTACCTTTTTCAAGATAATCGCTTTTTTCTGAGTGATCCGCCTGGGGCTCGAACCCAGGACCCCAACATTAAAAGTGTTGTGCTCTACCTGCTGAGCTAGCGAATCAATCCTTTGTTGCATCGGTTATTTCCCGATTGCGAGTGCAAAGGTAGATGTTTTTATAGTAACCACCAAATATTATTGGAATATTTTTTCAATAAATTTAAACATAGCCTAATTATCAACTACTTAGACATATCTTCTTTTAACGCTTTCTGATAACAGCAACGGCACAAAGGTTCATATTCTTCCTTTTCACCCAGCAACACTCTCTTATCATTAAGCACGGTACGATGCGAAACATAGGCCAAGTTGCCGCACTTCACACAAATGGCATGCACCTTAGTTACTTCGTCTGCAATGGCACACAATGCAGGAATCGGCCCGAACGGAACTCCTTTAAAATCCATATCAAGCCCTGCGATAATAACCCGCACGCCGCGATTGGCCAGTTCGTTACACACTTCGGGTAACCCATCATCAAAAAACTGAGCCTCATCAATACCTACCACATCTATCTCCGAAGTAAACAAAAGGATACTGGCGGAAGAGTCAATCGGAGTAGATTTGATACTGTTATTATCGTGTGAAACTACTTCTTCCTCTGAATAACGGGTATCAATAGACGGCTTGAATATCTCTACACGCTGATGCGCAAAAGTAGCCCTACGCAAACGCCGTATCAATTCTTCCGTTTTACCGGAAAACATAGAACCACATATCACTTCAATCCTTCCTCTGCGGCAGGTCTCCTCCCGATGATCTTCTGAATATACTACCATATTTTCTTTCATTACATAAAAACAATTGCAAAATTACAACGACGAATCGAAATCCACGAAAAATCGACGTATTTTTATTAATAGGGACGAAAACAGCATGTAAAGAGAAAACTTCTGTTAAATGTTTGACAAATCGAACACGTAAATACGAAAACTTTTTACCTTTGCTTTTATAACATGAAGTACAAAGTATGGGAAAACTATATGTCGTACCTACTCCGGTAGGTAATATGGAAGACATGACTTTTCGAGCTATCCGCATATTGAAAGAAGCGGATTTGATATTAGCTGAAGATACACGTACATCGGGTATCCTCTTAAAACATTATGAAATCAAGAATGCAATGCAGTCACACCACAAGTTCAATGAACATCAGACGGTGGAAAGCATTGTTAACCGCATAAAAGGAGGTCAGACGGTAGCCTTAATCTCAGATGCCGGTACTCCCGGAATTTCCGACCCCGGTTTCCTTGTGGTAAGAGAATGTGTAAGAAACGGCATCGAAGTACAATGCCTGCCTGGAGCTACGGCCTTTGTACCGGCACTGGTCTCATCAGGACTTCCGGATGAGCGTTTCTGTTTTGAAGGTTTCCTCCCTCAGAAAAAAGGTCGCATGACACGGCTGAATGCCCTGAAAGAAGAAACCCGTACCATGATTTTCTACGAATCTCCTTACCGTCTGCTAAAAACGCTGACCCAGTTTGCGGAAATTTTTGGAGCAGACCGCCCGGTTTCCGTATGTCGGGAAATTTCCAAAATACATGAAGAAAGCGTCAGAGGAACCCTTCAGGAAGTTATTGCACACTTCACAGAAACTGAGCCCAGAGGAGAAATTGTTATTATATTAGGAGGCAAAGAAAACTAAATTATAATTCTAAATTCAAAAACTATGAGAAAGGTTGTTTTATCTGCTTTATGTGCTGCCGCTCTGCTGACAGCATGTAATAATTCAGGCCAGAACAAAAGCACTTTACAAGCTCAGAACGATTCACTGATGCTTGAACTCTCTAACCGCGACACAGAACTGGACGAAATCATGGGAGCCTTCAATGAAATTCAAGAAGGATTCCGCGAAATCAACGAAGCTGAAAACCGTGTAGACTTGAAAGAAGGCACATTAGAAAGCCAGTCGGCTGCCGATAAGATAAAAGAAGATATCCGCTTTATCAGTGAAAAGCTGAAATCAAACCGCGAACAGATTGCCAAATTGGAAGAGCAACTGAAAAATAGCAAATACCAGTCTGCACAGCTGAAAAAAGCTGTAAAGAACCTCACTGCTGAACTGGCTGCCAAACAGCAGCAGATTGAAACCCTGCAAGCTGAATTGGCTGCAAAGAACATCCGCATTGCAGAGTTGGATGAAGCTGTTATGGACTTGAATAAGAACGTAGACGAGCTGAGCGCAGAAAATGAAGCAAAAACCAAGACTGTAGAAGCTCAGGACAAAGCCCTCAACACAGCCTGGTATGTATTCGGCACTAAATCTGAGTTGAAAGACCAGAAGATTTTGAAGAAGGGTGACGTACTGAAAGACAATGATTTCAACAAAGATTACTTTACACAGATTGATATTCGTAAAGAAAAAGAAATCAAACTGTACTCCAAACGAGCAGAATTGCTGACTACCCATCCACAGAGTTCATACGAACTTGTTAAAGATGACAAAGGTCAGCTGACTCTGAAAATCAATAATCCGAACGAATTCTGGAGCGTATCACGTTATCTGGTTATCCAAGTAAGATAATAATCTTCGGTCTTATATATGAGAATCCCCTTATCCCTTGACTCAAAACTGGGATAAGGGGATTTTTTAGATACAACTCCTCCTCTTTTTACCTTATTTGTTTAAAGACTCACATAATTTACGATTAATCTCTCTTACTCGCTTTTCATCCAGTTTAATTACTTTGCGGTCGTATGTCATCAAACCGTTTACTTCCACTTCTACGTCCGTTGTCTGCGTATATACTGCTGCAGAAAAACCACGAGGTATTAAATCATAAAGTTTTTCTGCATATTTCACATATTCATCTGTCACTTCCTTAGAAGAATTGAACTGAATATATCCCCAGTTGCGGTCCGGTTCCCAGATATGTCCCTGTACTACCCAGCCAATACCTCCATATTCACCCAATACTGTCGCTCTCTGTGCATCATACAGATACAATTCCGGAGCAGGATAGTTATGCAAATCCAGCATATCCCCACAAGTGTAATGGTTACCTCCACTGGCAGGATTGACCAGACGGGTCGGGTCATATTGTTTGGTCCACTCCACTATTTCCGGAGTTTTAAACTGTCCCCAAGCTTCATTAAATGGAATCCATGTGCCAATGCAAGGATAAGAGTACAATGCATCCATGATTTCCTTCCATTCCTTCCGGTAACAAGCTTCCGACTCTGCGCTTCGCTTCATTTCAGTGCCCTCAAAATATTTCCGGTTCTGCCATTCTGGGTTACGGTCGCCGCTGGGCATATCCTGCCATACAATAATACCTAACTTGTCACAATACGTATACCAGCGTGCAGGCTCTACTTTAATATGTTTGCGAATCATATTAAATCCAAAATCTTTTGTCTTCTGTATATCGTATAGCAAAGCCTCATCCGTAGGAGCCGTATATAACCCATCCGGCCACCAACCCTGATCCAGAGGACCAAACTGGAACAACGATTTATTATTCAACTCCAGACGTACAATACCATTCGCATCACGTTTGGAAGAATATTTTCGCATTGCTGCATAACTGGACACTTCATCCACCAGTTTTCCGTTCTGCTTTAAAGAAACCTTCAACGTATAAAGGAAAGGAGATTCTGGAGACCATAATTTAGTATTCTCCGGCATTGCAACCTGTACACATTCTCCATTAATACTTTTTCCTTGCGCTACCAACTGCTGACCATCAAAGACTTTTACCTCTACCAAATCTTTTGAAGTAGCATCTTTTACCAAGGCTTTCAAAGAAAGCAAGGAATTATCAATGTCCGGAGTAATGCGCAAATCCTGAATATACGATTCACTGACAGGTTCCAGCCAGACAGTCTGCCATATTCCGGTCACCGGAGTATACCATATACCTTCAGGACGCGATACCTGCTTTCCTCTTGGCTGGTACCCCTTATCTGTCGGGTCCCATACCTTTACCATCAAAGTATTGTTTTTTCCCTGCAAAGCTTCTGTAATATCAAAAGAGAAAGGAGTAAATCCTCCGGTATGGCTACCTACCTTTACATCATTTACCCATACATCAGTTTTCCAGTCGACTGCTCCGAAATGCAGAAGAACTCTTTTCCCTTTCCAAGAAGAAGGAACGTCAAACGCACGACGATAAACCAGTTCTTTTTCCGCACCTACTGTCTTACTAACTCCCGACAAAGAAGATTCTACAGCAAAAGGTACCAGAATCTTCCCATCAAAAACAGAAGGGGTATGTTTTCCTTTTTATATAATTGCATAATCCCAAAGGCCGTTCAGATTCTTCCATTCTGTTCTTTCCATAATAGGACGTGGATATTCTGGTAATACATTATCAGGATTTACCTGTTCAGACCATTGTGTGCTAATCCGTCCTTCAACCGGCTTCCATTGTGCATGCAGCTGTGCTGCTAAAGCTCCCCATAAGGCAAGCACCATCCATAGTTTTTTCATTGATATTAAGTTTTAAGATACCATATCACTACTGTCCCGTAAAAGTGGATAATTAGTTCTTTGAAATTA
>UMHL01070959.1_pt1 | contig 91626 bp, 81 predicted proteins | sample 1965551 | NCBI WGS metagenome assembly UMHL01 (sample SAMEA4836100, study PRJEB28245) | human gut metagenome | biome: gut microbiome; material: fecal sample | place: Denmark | collected 2008 | reverse complement strand
CCAAAGAGCATCGAAAACTTCGGTTTTCGGTGCTTTTTTGTTGCATAAATGTTGAAAGAAGTGTGGGGCAAAATGTGGGGCAACCGCCTAACCTACACCGTGACCCACACGTAGAAATGTGCGGAAAGGTTTAGAAAGCACAGGACAGGAAGTTTCGCCTTCCTGCCATGTATTTTTTGCTCTTTTGTGCTCACTTGACCTGCTCCATGAAGTTGCCCATAGTTTCCGCTACTTCGTCCTGCTTCTGGCGGGTGGCGTGGGTGTAGGTGCGGAGTGTGAATCCGGCATCGTAGTGGCCCTCCCAGCGGCCATCTGACCGCTTGCGGATATTGCCCTCGCCGTTGGCGCGTTTCTTGGCCATTGAATCAACTCCTTTGCTTTTTTGTTAGCCAACATACATACCACAACGTTGACGAAATAGCTACTGTTTTTTACGGACTTTTCATTGATCGACGACGCGGAATATTTCGGGCAAGAAAAAGGCCGCATCACACAAGTGGCACCGCAGTATTCCTTGTTGCCGTGGCTGAGAGGGTATGGTATTCTGTCTTTAGAAGGGGTGATTCCATGCCGGAAAATAGCAGCAATAAGTTCAAAGAACATTTTGGGCTTATACCTATTGATCCAACGAAAAACTTTTATGAACATCCCTGCGCAGGAACGCTCGCAGATATGCCCAAAGCGGTTCAGACAGAGGAGATGGTACTTCTTGCGCTTGAAACCGAGAAGCCGTATGCTTTCCCCGTTTTAAGCTGTGCCGCCGCGGCGCTGAAAACCGAGGAGATATGCGATAAGGCTGTAATATCCAATGTACTGAACTTTCTTTACACACCCAAAAAATATAGAACCGCTGAACGATGCCTCCGTGCGGTAAGCCGTGATACCTGCGAATTCACGGGTGAACACGCTATTCTCTCCGCTGTTCCGGAGGACGTGCTGAAAGGCTCGCTCGGGAACGAGATATGCAAGGCCGCTGTGGCCGCAAACTGGGAATCTATTCGATATGTTCCAAAGGAATATATCACAGCGTATATGCTTATGGGTGCTGCAGAAGCGATCCCTGCTGGGGATTCGCTCTATGATGTCTCTTACTACTTCCCGCGCAAAAAGCTCACCAAAACGCTCTGTGTGGCGATTATGAAGCGAGCCGGCAAAGGATTTGCTTCCTTACCTCCACGTTTCAAGAAGGATAAGGACGTGATTGACGCTGCCATATCCAGCTATCCGGATGCTGTGATGGAACTGGCAGATGAACAGCTCACAGAGGGACGGCTTCACCGGGCACTGGGACAGGACGACACTCTGCTCCACCGGCTGCCGGATGAGATTTTGGACCGTTTCGGGATTGAACACCCTGCGAATGTGACTCAGGCAAAGGACGCGGCTTCTTCCCTGCCGGAAATCCGTGCCGTCGAGTCGGAACTGCCGGAGGTACCCGGAACTGCCATGGCGACGACCGCCTCGGCGCTTCCCGCTCTCTATGACCTCACCGCCGGTGACAGCATTCCGAACACCGGAAAGTTCTTCTACATCACCGACCTGCACCTCGAATCACAACTTGGCTTGACCGGTATGACTGTTGATGAAATCAAGGGTTATGTGGCGCAAAAGGTAGATGAGATGCTGGGCGGCCTCAGCAAAGAGGATATGGCGGATGGCGTCCTGCTTATTGGCGGCGATGTAGCGGACAGCGAGGAGGTCTCAAGGATTTTCTATGACGCGGTTTCTTCTCGTTTCTCTGGCCCTATTGTTTTTGTTCTCGGCAACCACGAACTGTGGGATGGCTGCACCTATGCGCATGGAGAATCCCGTCGAAAGAGGTCGATAGATGAGGTCGTAGCAGCTTACAAGCAATTTAACAAGCGCACGTCTGGTTTTGACCTGAAGATGTATTGTCTCGAAAACGAGGTACTGGTTTGCTACAAGAACTCTATGTATCAAAACTCTGTGGAATTCGGCATCGGATATAGGAACGCAGGAATGCCTCACGGCGGCCTCTGCGTCCTCACAGAAGAAATGCTTTTACACACCAGTACCGACGACCTGCGGGAGTTCTTCGATGAATGCTCCATGATCGTTCTCGGCGGACTTGGGTTCTGCGGACTAAACCAACGCTACAACGCCGACACCGGCCTGTTCCGAGATAGAGTATCCCGCGAGGAAGACATCGAACGTTCCAAGCGATTCAGGGCTGTATACGATAGAGTCATGTCCTGCGCCAGTGACAAGCGGGTGGTCGTTCTCACTCATACACAGATGGAGGACTGGACGACAGATGCCCCCAATAAGGGCTGGGTCTATGTGAATGGACATACGCATCAGAATGGGCTGGTAAAGACAGATGACAGCGTAGCCGTACTCTATGACAATCAGGTGGGGTACACGCCAAAAAGGTGGCATCTTAACCAGTTTTCACTGGAGCAGTATTACGACCCATTTGGAGCATGGGCGGATGGCATCTATCAGATAACACCACAGCAGTATATGGATTTCAATGCCGGTCGTGGCATCCAAATGGAATACTTCCGGCAGCAGGGAGACATTTACGCACTGAAGCAAAAGGGCATCTATATGTTCATGCTGCAATATGGCCTTGGTCTATATTTGCTGCGTGGCGGCCAGAAACTCAACGTATTTCATGGACTGGAATACTACGCTGCCAACTTGGAAAAGTATGTTGAAAAGATTCAGATGGCATTCAGGCCGTACCGCAATGCGCTTGATAAGATCGCGGCAGAGGTGAAGCGGTTTGGCGGTTCCGGATATGTGCATGGAAGTATTGTAGATATAGACTTCTATAATCATATCAATCTTGACCCGTTCAATGGAATCATTATGCCATATTTTGCTCTCGACACAACAGGCCGAATAGGCTTTCGTTCTATACGCGAACTATTGGAATCATCTCCTATTCCCGCACGGGGGAGTAATGGAAATCCGTTGTTGTCCGCTTACACAAAGCTGCTGGACGCTGGCGGCGTGTCCATCCTTGCGCCGACTGTCAAAGAGGATGCCTTGGCAGTGGTGCCAACGGAGGTTCTGGACGAGAAGGACATCTATTCACCTTCCCGTGTTATGAAGTCTATCCAGTATTTGTTGGACAAGGGTGTTGTACGGGTTTGGAATGATGCTGTACTCGCCATGGTTGATAAGAATGCACTACCGGAGACTCAACAGGAGCTACAGAAAAACAGAACGTGACAAAGATCCAGACGACGCCTGGATCTTTGTCATGTTGGCTTCTCTTATCTCTTTTACCCATTATAAAGGGCCTACGGCGGAAGTTTTACTTGTCATATTATATACTCTAAAATATTCTCAGTTTCGAAAGTCGCTCGCACTATCGCAAGAACATACAAAAGCTGACAGCTTGTATCCGCTTGATCCCATTTTTTCTTTGTTTACTGTGTCATCATTTTTGTGCAGCGATGGAACTGTGTATGATGTCAAACAGCAACCGGACGCTTGCCGCGAACAGTCGGTGTCCGGTTGCTATTTTTTGTCACAGAATATGTCGCGGATGCCGCAGAACACAGCCTCGTGCTTCTTTTTCGATTAACATATACTTTTTACAGACGGCGTGGCTGGACTCCCTTCAGGCCGTCTGCGTATGCTTCAAAGCCTGCGCTGTACGCCGGATCAATTCTTCACCGGGGGCCTTTCTGTCAGTCTTCGAAACTTCCACGATCAGCTGGTAAACGGGAACAGATTCCTCCTGTGCAATCTGATGGAACAGCTTCAGGAAAGAGGAGTGGCAACCGGAAAGGCCGAGAATCAGATCCTCCGGCAGTACGGCGGGGCGGTAGCCATAGGGCTGCATGGCGGGAATCAGTTCATTGTCCAAATAGGACAGCAGACCATAGAAATCCACATCACCAAGAAGTCCCTCCCGCAGGAAGGTGGCGGCAGCCACTTCCGTGGAGCAGTTTCCGGCGCTGCGTGCCATGCCCAGCAGGCCGCAGTCGACCTCCTCGGCGCCGGCCGCCACGGCTGCCAGTGCATTGGCCTGTGAAAGTCCCAAGTTGCTGTGGCCATGGAAGCCCACGGGAATGCTGACCTTTTTCCGCATAGCCGTGACATACGCAGAGACTTCGTCAGGGAACATCGTGCCGGCGGAGTCCATGATGGTGATGCGGTCCACACCCTCGGCGGCCAGCATAGCGGCCTCGTCCGCCAACTCTTCCGCCGTGCAGATGTAGGCTTTCATCAGAGAGTAGCGGCAGGTCAGGCCGGCATCCTTTACCATGTGTACGGCATCTACCGCCTTCCGGCCGTCGCCGGCGGCAATACCGACGCGCAGGAAAGACAGCTTGTGCGCGGCAGCCAGCGCCACACGCTGCGGCGTAGCCTTTGCCGCCAGCAGGAACATGCCCAGCCGTCCCTGCTCCGTATAGGGCTCCACCAGACGCATATACCCCTCGTCATCCAGCGGGGCCGTGGCGCCGGACTCATAGGAGCCGATGCCCTTGGCGTTGCCCAGCTCGATATCCTGAATACCGCAGCGGAGCAGATTCTTCACCATGCTTTCCGTCAGCTCCGGCGAAAAGCCGTTGCCGACAACATTTGCGCCGTCGCGCAGCGTACAATCAAACAGTTTCATACTATGCCTCTTATTTTACCAGATTGGGAAGGAATGTAACGATCTGCGGCAGGAAGATCAGGATGATGGCAACCAGTATCTCCACCGCGATAAAGGGCAGTATCTCCTTGGACACCTTGACAAAGGGCCGCTGGGAAAGACTGCAGGAGACGAACAGACAGGGGCCGAAGGGCGGCGTAGCGATGCCGATGCACATGACGAAAACAGTAAAGAAGCCGAAGAAGATGGGATCGATACCATAGGCCAGCGCAACGGGATGCAGGATGGGCGCTACGATGATCACCACAGACAGGGCCTCCATAAACATACCTGCGATCAGCAGCATCACCAGCACAAGGAACAGGAAAACGGTGGCGGAGGAGGCGATAGACTGGATGGACGTGGCCAGCAGGTTGGGAATATTGTAGTAGGTGACGATCCAGCCGAACAGCTGTGCCGTGACCACCATGATGGAAACGACCACCGTCTGCAGGGCACTCTTTTTGAAGATCTCCCACAGGCCCTTCCACGAAACGGAACGATAGACGAATTTGGCGATGATAATGCCATACACGGCAGCGATCGCAGCCGACTCCGTGGCGGTGCAAATGCCGAAATAGATCGTAACCAGAATGATAATGGGCATCAACAGTGCCAGAATGGAATCCTTGGTGGCATCCCAGAGCCGTTTCCATGAAAACGGCTCATCCTCCACAGGCATATCTCGCTTCTTGGCAATGATGTACACCATCAGGCACAGAAGGATACAGGCGAGGATGCCGGGGACAACGCCGCTCATCAGCAGCTTTGTGATCGGCTCGCCTGTGGCGACGCCGTAGAAGATCATCATCAGGCTGGGCGGGATCACGGGCCCCAGCGTACCGCCGATGGCCTGTACCGCAGCGGAGAAATCCTTGGGATAGCCGCGGCGCTCCATCTCCGGATACATCAGGCCGCCGATAGCCGCCGTTGTAGCGGTAGCGGAGCCGGAAAGGGCGGCGAAGATGGTGGACGCCACGACGGAGATAATGCCCAAACTGCCGCGGACACGCCCCAGCAGCACCGAGGTCATATCCACAAGACGCTTGGAGATGCCGCCCTGGCTCATCACCTCACCGGCGATGATAAAGGCGGGGACTGCCAGAAAACTGAAGTTGTTGGCGCCGGTAAAAACGCGCTGTGTCAGCAGCACCAGCGGCATTCCGTCCATCGTCAGCAGAGCGGCAATGCAGGACAGCGACAGCGACCACGCCACCGGAACGCCGATGATCATGAACAGCAGCAGGCTGACAAACAATACGACAGGCGTACTCATGCGTTCTCCTCCTTCCGTTTCGTGCAGAACTCTTTGATCGCCAGGACTTCCTGCCGAATCGTTTCAATCAGTGCCAGAAAATATCCCAAAGGCAGCAGTGCGTAGACATAGTACATGGGGATCCGCAGGCTGGGGCTGACAGACAGGCTGCCCGCCTGCACCAGAGAGATACCACTGAGCGTGAAGACCGCCAGTGCCGCCAGTGTCAACAGGGCGATGATGCGTTCCAGAATGAACTTGGCGGTGCCGTGCAGGAGGTTGTCCAGAATATCAACACGCAGGGCAGCCTTATTGGCCACCATGATATTCAGCGTAAAAAAGATTGTAGCGATGAACATGAAGCGCGTCATTTCCTCACACCACGGAATGCTGTACTTGAAGATATAACGGCAAAGGGAATTGATGAAAATCAGAATGATCACCGCGAACATGGAAAAACCGGAGATCGCATATGTCACCTTTTGAATGGTCTTCCAGACCTTTGACACGTCTATTCGCCTCTCTTTCGCATAGAATGCGGCGGGGGACGCAGGATCCGTCCCCCGCCGAAAAGAAGATATTTTTACTTGGCCAGCGCGTCGACCTGCGCAACGAAGTCACTGTACTCGGGGTGTGCATCATAGACGGGCTGGACCATGGCGCGCAGCTCGGTCTTATCAAGGTCAAAGGCCTCCTCTACCAGCTCGTTGACGATCTTCTCGCGGCTGCTCTCGTCCATATCACGGAGCTGGCTGTTCGTGGTGGCTGCCATGGTCGCAGCTGCATCGGTGAACACCTTCTGATCCGCCTCGGACATACCGTTCCACACCTTTGCGGACAGCAGCAGCGCGCCGCAGGTGTAGATGTGGTTGGTGTTGACATAGTACTTGCACAGCTCGGCAAAGCCGCTGGTGGCATATGCAGTGTGGAACATCTCGACAGCGTCGATGGTGCCCTGCTGCAGGCCGGTCATCGCCTCAGAGGCGGCCATCGCCGTGGGGGAAGCGCCCAGCGCATTCCAGAGCTCCAGATGCAGGGGATTCTCCATCACGCGGATCTTCAGGCCCTTCAGGTCTGCCGTGGAGGCTACCTTTTTATTGGTGTACAGCTGACGGAAGCCGTTCTCCACCAGAGCCAGCGTCTTGAAACCGGCGCTGTCGATGGAGTTGATGAGGGATGCACGGATGGGGCTGCTCTCATCGAAGAACACCGCATCCGCATGGGCGGAGTCCTGAATGAGATAGGGCAGATCGAGGCAGGCCAGATCCGGCACGATGTTGGCCAGCGGCGTGGTAGCCGTGAAGGCCATATCCACGGTGCCGATATTGACACCCTCGTTCAGGTCGCTCTCGTTGCCAAGGGAGGAGTTGGCATAGATCTCGATCTTGTAGCGACCCTCCGTCTTTTCGTAGACCTCATCAGCCATGGCCAGCATCGCCAGGTGCATGGGATACGTTTCACTGTACACATGGCCCATTTTCAGGACAGTGGTACTCGTGGTACCGGTGTTGTCGCCGTCGGCGGCAGGTGTATCGTTCTTGTTTCCGCAGGCGGTCACGCCCAGCAGCATGACCGTTGCCAGCACAGCGGCCAGCAGCTTTTTCATCGTCTTCATGTTGTCTCTCCTTTTTGTTATTTGTGTCGTATGATTTTTTCTGCCATCAGATATGCAGAAGCTTCCCCTCATGGATCACGGCAGCCGGTGCATAGGCGAAGTGCATGGGGATGCTGTCGCCCTGACCGTCGATCGCGACTGTATCCACCGCGTGCTTTTTCAGAACAACGCAGTGCTTTGCCATATCAGGCGTATACTCCAGATACTTCGCGGGGTTCACCGTCAGCGCACGAAACACCGTGTTTTCATCGGCGCCGCAGTTGAGCAGTGCGGACAGGATGTGGAACTGGTCGATCACGATGCTGTTTTCCGTGCGATATGTCATGGTGGCCATATCTGAGCCCAGCGTATCGAAGCCCACGCCCTGCTCCCACGCGGCCTTGAACACCTTCCAGGAGAAATGCTTACCGGCATAGCCCACATCAAACAGAACACCGCGCTCTTGCGCCTCAAAGACTTCCCGATAGACCCTTCCGCGCTCGTCCAGGATCGTATGGGCAAATCCGGAGTAGGGATGGGTGATGATGTCGCCGGTCTGCATAGCATTCATGGAAGCACGGGGATCCATGCACTGGCCGGAAATATGCACCATCATGTGGCTGTCCGAACCGTCGGCGATAGCACGACAGATATCCAGCAGCTGGGTATCCGTGGTCACGCTCTTGTACGGGAGCCAGCCCAGCTGCACCTTTACACCCAGGGCACGTCCCTTGTTGCCGCGGATCATCTGCACATACCGGTCGACATTGATGGCCTCCGGCATGGTGGGTGTTTTGGGCGGGAAGATGGTCAGGCCCTCCGGCAGGACGGACAGGAACGACTTGATGTGCATATGACCGGCGTTCCGCCAGAAGCGGTCGGCGGCTTTCCAGCCGTCTACGCCGTAGGTTCCGGCGTCCAGCGCCCCGACAAATCCCGTGGCGTAGTATTTCTCCTCCGCAATGCCAAAGGAGGAAACGGCGGGCGGCGCCCACAGATGTGTATGCATATCCAGCAGTCCCGGGAGAATAAGATCCTCCTCCCCCAGCTGCAGGCAAATATCTGTCGGCTCGTCGGGCAGTTCGTATGTCAGGAAGGTATTGGGGACAAAGCGGTCTTCTGCCCAGCGCCGTCCGCCGTTGATCTGGATCTGGCCCATGTAGTCACACTCCTTTATGTCGTATTATATCACAGATGAACCGGATGGATCGGTTTTTCTCCATTGAGAACACGCAGCGTTTCAGTAACGACTTCCATACCGGCCTTTTCCAGCGCCTCATAGGTGTTGCCGCCGATATGAGGCGTGGCGCTGAAGTTCGGCAGGCTCAGCAGCTTGTTCTCACCCGTGGGCGGCTCGTTGACAAAGGTGTCGCAGGCGGCGGCCTTCAGCTTGCCGGACACCAGCGCATCGTACAGGGCGTCCTCGTCGATCACAGCGCCGCGGGCGGCGTTGACGAAAACAGCACCGGGCTTGAAGTGATCGAACATCTCGCGGGAGATCATATGCTCGGTGCTGGGCACCAGCGGGACATTGATATTCACCATGTCAGACCGCTCCAGCAGCTCCTCCATGCTGTCCACCTTTTCAAAGCCGCGGCGGGCTGCCTCCTCCGCATTGATGAACGGATCGTAGCCCAGCACCTTTACGCCGAACCCCTTGTTCATAATGTGCGCAATGCGCTGGGCAATATTGCCCATGCCGATCTGGCCGAAGGTCTTGCCGAGAATCTCCGTGCCAAGAAAATCCCGGGGGGCGATGCTGGTAAAGCGTCCGGCGCGGCAGCCTTCGTTTGCCTCGTACAGGCGGCGCTGGAGCAGAAGGAACAGCGCCACCGTCAGCTCAGCCACGGAATCGGCGTTGGCGGTGGGGGTGTAGATCACCTGAATGCCGCGCTGTTTAGCGGCCTCCACGTCGATGGAATTACAGCCGATGCCGTGCTTGGCGATGACCTTCAGCTTTTTCGCCCGGTCCATCATCTCCGCTGTCACGGATGCGCCGCGGACGATGATGGCGTCGATCTCCTCGATGTTGTCAAAGGTATCCACGACAGTGGCCTGCTGTCGCAGCAGTTCAGCCGCCTTTGGATAGATATATTCACTTAAGTATACGACCATTTCTACCTCCATGTTGTGTTTGCTGCTTTTTTATAATATTTATGTTGTGTCCACTAATGTTAAATTAGCAGATAACAGGCCATAAGTCAATGGTGCATTCCATAGAAAGCGGCACTTCAAATTTGTGCATTTTGTTGTATTTGCTTCTAAAATGCCAATTCATAAAGTTTCAAAAGAAGTGTTTACAACTTCCATTCTGTGTGGTAGAATACAAGAAAACCAGCTACATGGGGGAAGTCATGGACAATTTCTTTATTGATCGGATCAAAGGCACCCCGCTGACGAAGGGACAGGAGCGGATCGCCCGGTACATGATGGAGAATCAGTATACCATCTGCCAGCGTTCTTTGATGGATATCTCGAAAGAGGCCGGCGTCAGCGATGCATCCGTACTTCGCTTTACGCGCGCCATCGGGTTTGAGGGATATAATGATTTTAAGGCAGCGCTGTATGCGTATCTGGCGGAGCAGGCAGGCGCCAACACGGGCCACAGCTCTCTGGATCTTGGCTCGCGGCTGCGCAGCGGAACGGCACACGGTGAAAACGCCTTTCAGGATTTCCTCCGCGTCTCTCTGGAAAACGTAGAGCGTTCTCTGTCCGCAACTTCCGGTGACACCTATGCGCACATTGCCGCCTCACTGACTGCCAGCCGGAATATCTACATCTTCGGAAACCGCGCCGCACGCTCCGCAGCAGAGCATTTTGCGCGGGGACTCCGCTATGTAAAGGACAATGTGCTCTTCCTCCAGCACACCAATGATGTTTATCCAGCGCTCTATGGCGCCGGCAGTCAGGACGTGCTGGTCTATCTGTGCATCTCCCGCTTCTACAAGACCGACGTCCATATCTGCGAGGCCGCAAAGGCCGCCGGTATGCGGCTGTGTCTGGTCACCAATACGGCACCGTCTCCGGTCACGAAATACGCGGATCACATTCTGCTTGTCCGCACAGACGGTACCAGCTATTTCAACTCCATGGTAGGGATCTCCGCCGTTTGCGAATATCTGCTGACTTTGATCGCGGAACGGACTCCGGACACAGCGCAGCGCCTGGAGGCCATTGACCGCTACTCCGAGGATGAGCGTTACACCGCATCCGGCACCAGACAGAAAAAGAACACCCAACAGGATATCCTGTAGATGCAAAAGAGGATCGCCCTTCGTCGAGGGCGATCCTCTTTTGTTCCGTTGTGACCCGTCCATAACAGCGAATACGTTCAAACTTTTGCGGTGTCTCTCTTGTCGACCAAGATTCCATAATCTTCACCAGCGTCGTCAAAGTCCACCTCTCTGCCAATTCTTTCAACTGTCGGCATTGAGGGCCGCTTCTTTTGTCAATGCATGCGTAGTGTCTTCTGCAATCTGAATTCCACAATTCTTCCTATCAACCGTTTTTGTGATGGGCTTGTGATGCTCATATTGATTGCCGTAAATATCACGGTATTGTATGCCATAATCATATTTACCAGAAAGCTTTTCATGAACGTAAAAAAGCAACCCGGTATATACTTCCCCTCCAACAGGAATTGAAATCGGTATTGAAGCTGCAACCGCCCTTTTGATCGTTGACTTAATAGTAATTTTTGTATTAATTGCGCAGCCTTTTCCCACGTTTGTTATTTTCATCGGAATATAATGTCTGTCGTTTCTCAAATTGGTTCCAAATTCTCCGTGGTCTTCCATCGTCACACCTATCGTACGCGCCGCCTCTTGTTCCTCCGAAAGCTTTCTAATGCACTCTATTTTATCGTCCGAAAAAATGAAGAAGCACTCGTCATACATGAACTCTCTATAAGTCAATGCCTCTTTTGCCTTGTCTTCTTCCCTAACATCATCTTCACCATACCAACCTAAGTCGAATGGGCTTACGCACTTTCTCCCAAGAATGTTGATTGCGAAATACGGCAAAACATCACGACGTTTATCTTCTCTATACTGCTTATGAGAATATCTTATGGAGCAGTATACGCCGATTGCGGCACCGGAAGCCGCAATAATTGCGCCATAATAGGTGAGCACATCAGCGGCTCCCCATATCGTTATATACCCGCTATTATTTCTATAGAACTCGTTTATTATAATAGGCCCGCCAATAATAATCCCAAGCACTATCACCGCCAATAACACCCATCTAATCAACGACTTTCTCATAATAATTCCCCCCAACGTGTATCGCATTTATGCCTGCAATTCCCCTGAAAACCAACTATCTCTGCGGCAAGTCATTAGTTCCTGCGATTACACTACAGAAATTTTGCCGCCACAAATAGCTCGATTTAACAATAACACGGCTTCCCATAACGGGCAAGCTATTATAGTTTTCATCGGTCCTTTAGCGGGGTAGTATCTTCATATTACTCCCCATCCTATTCTTTGCTTACTGCGTCACCGCTTTTGAGCCGCGAACCTACTTGTAATCGCCGCCGTATCGAGTATACTTATCAGCAACACGATTTACAGGAGATGACAGCATGATCTACTGCGTATCGGACATTCACGGCGAATTGGATAAGTTTGAGCGACTGCTGACGCTGATCCAATTTTCCGAAAATGACCACCTGTATGTTATCGGTGACGCTATCGACCGGTGCGCCATGGGTGTGGACATCCTGCGGCTGGTCATGGATACGTCTAATATGACCATGCTGCTGGGCAACCACGAACAGATGTGCCTCGCCACCCTCGGGCCGCACAATGAGTTTGGTGCTCGTGAACTTTGGCGGCGGAACGGCGGCTCATCCACCTATCGGGAGCTGTTCTACCATCGCACGCCCCATGAGCGTAATATGATCCTGCGCTTCTTGGCTGGACTGCCGGATCATCTGGACATTACCGTTGATGGACAGCAGTTTCACCTTGTTCATGGTTGTCCCGGTGCTGACCGTGATACGCGCATCTGGGGACGCATCAAGCCAGAAGATAGAAGTCCTTACCCGGACACCATCTGCATCGTCGGCCACACGCCGGTCAACTTCCTGACCGGTGTCAGTGACCAGCCCGTCCGGATATGGCATGGTGACGGCATCATTGACATCGATTGCGGCTGCGGTCATCAAAAAACAGCGCAACGCCGTTTGGCCTGTCTCCGGCTGGATGATATGGCGGAGTTTTATGTTGGGAATACGAGCACGGAGATATATCGGCGCAAAATGTGAGTATCGTAAATACTTGTGAAATGCTCGTATCTGTGGTATACTGCATAATAAGAAATGTTTAACGAAGGAGGTGCGAAGCAAATGTCTGACAGGGTCTATACACAGGACGAAGTTTTTACCGCCGTGCGGCGGCTGCTGAAAAAATACCATGCTGAGCGTGCAATTTTGTTCGGCTCTTATGCGCGGCAGGAAGCGGATGCCTCTTCCGATATTGACCTCATTGTGATTGGCGGGATCAAATTCGACTCTACCGATGTTTTCTGTATCGCGGAGGAGCTGCATCGCACCTTAGGAAAGCCCGTGGACGTGTACGAACTGCGGGAGCTTAACGCCAACTCTGCTTTCTATAATACGGTCATGGCGGAGGGGGTGCAGATCGCATGAAGTACAGCGACCAGCAGAGAATTGCGAAAATGCGGGAGACTGTGGAAAAGCTCCTGCGTTATGTGTCGGAAGAAGGTATCACTCCGGACAGGATCTTCGCGGAGGAAACCATTCAATGGACTGTCACAACGCCCCTTTATAACATTGGTGAACATGCCGCCAACCTGACAGAGGACTTTAAGGCGCAGCATCCCGATATTCCGTGGGTGAAAATTGCGGGCTTGCGGCACAGGTTGGTGCATCATTACGAGGATACCAACTGGACCGTCATATGTGCGATCATCTGCGATGTTCTGCCGCCGTTTCTTGATGCGCTGAAAACGCTTTGACCCACATTTTGACCCATACCGAAAACCTGCAGAGCCACCTGGCGGGAGCATTGCGCTCCGCCCGGTGGCTCTATGCCTTCATTTTGATACCCTTTCATTGTTTCCAGCAGCGCAAAATGTGACCATTCCCCTGCCAGTGAAAGTTGACCCACACCGATGATGCCGGTGGCTCTGACCCACACCGTGACCCACACGGGGAAACGAGCGGACGGAACACATAGAGCAAAGAGTTTCCGACCTCTTCCTTTTTGGGGCAAAAACGCCCGCAAAGCCTTATATACCAACGGCCGGAGGGCTTTTTATCACTTGGCAAGGATGAGGTCGGCGGTTCGAATCCGCCCAGCAGCTCCAAAGAGCATCGAAAACTTCGGTTTTCGGTGCTTTTTTGTTGTAAAAACGCACTTTCAGGTGTGGGGCAAAATGCGGGTCAACCGCCTGACCCACACCCTGACCCACACGCGGAAAACATACCAAGAACCTGCAGAGCCACTGGGCGGGAGCGTTGCTCTCCGCCCAGTGGCTCTATTTCTTCGTTTTGATATCTTTTTATTGTTTCCAGCAGCGCAAAATATGTGCCGATTTGCGTTGCCTCCTGGTATTTGCCGGGTCAATAGAACTTCATTGTAAATCATCCCGAAATGTGTTATCTTCTTCACGGAAATATACACGCGAAATTTTGCATTTTTTACGCGAAAGGGATTTTTTATGCGCAAGATTCAATGCTGGTGCCGTACTAATGCTATGCTGGCCATTTCACTGCTGGCTGCGGCTGCAACGGCGTTCTTTGTTCCTCCCGACAGGGACTACTTAGGCTATTACGACCTCAAAACGCTTTCCTGTCTGTTTAGTGTTTTGGCGGTGGTAGGTGCTCTGCGAGACCTGCAGATCTTTTCTGCTCTTTCGCAGCGGATGGTGCGCACCTTTTCCACGGTTCGGGGCGTATGTACAGCACTGGTGGTCATCACCATGTTCGGGTCTATGCTTCTGACCAATGATACCGCCTTGCTGACATTTCTGCCGCTTGGCTGGTTTGTTCTTTCCTCTACCGGTCAGGAAAAGCACGCCGCACTCCTGTTCATTCTGCAAAACTGCGCCGCCAATCTCTGCGGAATGATCACGCCCTTCGGAAATCCGCAGAATCTTTATCTTTTCAGCTATTACGATCTTTCCGCAAAGATGTTCTTTTCGGCAATGCTGCCGCCCTTCATTCTGTCTGCCGTTCTCATTCTCTTGTGTTGCTTGGCATTTCCCAAAGACCGGCTTTCCGTGCCGGAAGTGCAGGTCACAGTAGACTCCCGCCAGGCTGCCGTCTATGGCGGGCTGTTCTGTTTAGCCGTTGCCATGGTGCTGCGGCTGGTACCCTATGTTCTTGGCCTGACTGTCATTGTTCTGGCACTCTGGTTTCTGGATCGGCACGCATTGAAGACCGTAGACTGGGGACTGCTGGCTACCTTCGCCGCTTTCTTCACCTTTTCCGGCAATCTTGCCCGGATGGAATCGGTCCGGGCGCTGTTCGCCCGCCTTTTGTCCCACGGAACAATGCTGATCTCCGCGCTCACCTGCCAGATCATCAGCAATGTCCCTGCCGCCATTCTGCTCAGTCGCTTCACGCAGGATGCCCGCGCTCTTCTGGTTGGCGTCAATGTGGGCGGTGCAGGGACGCTGGTGGCTTCTCTTGCGAGCCTCATTACATTTCGGGAATATACGCGCCGTGTTCCCAATGGCGGAAAGAGTTTTCTTCTCCTGTTTTCCGGGATCAGCTTTGCATTTCTGGCGATTCTTTTGACTGTCATGTCCGTTCTGATGTAATAAGCCGTTTCCAACGGAATGCGCTTTGGGAAAAGCTATGGGTGACGCCTGCCCCATTCCCGTTGTCAAGACGCTGCGCGCCCTGAAGGAGCTGAACGGCGCGGGTACGGTACAGACGCTGGTGGACAACAGGGCGGCTGTGGAGAATCTGACCCGGCTGGCTGAGAGCAAGGGCTGTGCCGTAGAAACGGAGCAGCTGGGCGAAAAGGAGTACCGCGTGACCATCACCGCGGGCGAGGACGCGGAGCTGCCGGACAGTGCCGATGGCATCTGCACTGTTCCCGCCGCGGCGGACAACACCGTGGTGGCCGTATCTGCCGACCACATGGGCGAGGGCAACGAGGTGCTGGGCAAGATTTTGCTGAAGGGCTTCCTGTTCACCCTGACCCAGCAGGAGACGCTGCCCAGGACCATCCTGTTCTACAACGGCGGCGCGTTCGTCACCTGCGAGGGCTCCGCCTCACTGGAGGATCTGCGGAAGCTGGAATCGCTGGGCGTGGAGATCCTGACCTGCGGCACCTGCCTGAATCACTACGGCCTGACGGAGCAGCTGCGGGTAGGCGGCGTGACCAATATGTACGTCATCGTGGAAAAGCAGATGCAGGCCACGAAGGTCATCCGGCCTTGACGCGGCAGAAAAAACCTGCGCTGGTCATCACCTTCCATGCCACATCGCAGGCGATGGCGGCGGAGGAGCTGTTCCGGCGTGCCGGTCTGCCGGGGCGGATGATCCCCGTTCCCTCTCAGATCGCGGCGGGCTGCGGTCTTGCGTGGAAGGCGCTGCCGCAGGAACGGGACGCGCTCTGCACCGCATTGGACACAGCAGCCGTCGGTCATAGCGGCTGCTTCCTATTGGAGATGTACTGATGGAAAAGCTCATCTATCTGGACAACGCGGCCACCACGCTCCGCAAGCCGCCCGGAGTGGCGGAAGCGGCGGCGCAGGCCATTCTGACGGCGGGCAACGCCGCCCGGGGCGCTCACGGCGCGTCCATGCAGGCATCCCGCACGGTGTACGAGACGCGGCAAAAGCTGGCGCGGCTGCTGGGCTGCCCGCGCCCGGATCATGTGGTATTTACTTCCAACTCCACCACGGCGCTGAACATCTGCGATTGGGACTCCGCCGAGGTGTCGGACGTGCTTTATGCCGACTACGGTATTGCCACCCGCCCCGGCGCACACTGTGCGCCCCGTCTGCACGAAGCCCTCGGCACGGTGCGGCAGGGCGCGGTGCGGTTCAGCTTCTCCGTGTTCAACTCGGAGGACGAGGCGGACATGGCCATTCAGGCGGTAAAGGAACTGGCACAGAGCAAATAGGGAAAAGGCATCCCCGGCCGGGGATGCCTTTTCCCTACTCCTGCCGCCCCCGCTCCGTCACAACAGCGGGGATGCGGATGTCGTGTGTTTCCTGCGGAATATCCGGACACAAAAGTCTTTCCCGGCACAGCAGCAGCGCGTCGCCGGTATACCGGGCCAGAAATCGGTCGTAGTAACCGCCGCCGCGCCCAAGCCGGCGGCCATCCGCAGCCGCGCCTGCGCAGGGGATGATGGCCAGATCGACGCATTCCGGCGGTACTGCCGGTGCATTGTCCGGCGGCTCCGAAATGCCGTAAGCGCCGGGGTGAAGCACGGCCAAGTCAGGCACCTCACGACATTCCATGACGCCGGGAGAGGTACACAGCGGCACGCACAGCCGTTTACCGTCCGCCAATATCTGCTCCAGTAACGACCGCGTGTCGATCTCATCGGCCCGTCCCACAAAGGCAAATACCGTGCGGGCGAGGCGGTATTCCTGCGTATTCAGTACATGGCGGAGAATAGCGCCGTCGGACAAGCGTTTTTCCTCCGGCATCATAGCCCGCTCCGCCGCTGCCAGCTCCCGCCGCAGCGCCTCCTTTTGCTGCTGTATCGTCTCCATGAATGCCTCCTGCAAAGCAGGCAGAGAAGCGCGGTGCATTCCTCTGGCTGCTGTGCTTTACGCTAATTTGGACGCCAAATTCTCCACAGCCTCGCCCAGCGCCTCCTCGAAGGAGGGGTGAGGACGCATGACAGTCAACAGCTGCTCCACCGTCAGGCGGTTCACCATGGCGGTACTCAGCTGGGAGATCATGTCGCTGGCGTGCTGGCACATGAGCTGTGCACCGATAAGCTCGTGCGTGTCCGTGCGCGCCACCAGCTTCATGAAGCAGCGTCCCGGGTCTTCTATGATGGTGCGGGCGTTGCTGAACAGGGTACACTTGCCGGACACGGCGGGAATGCCCTGCTCCTTGGCCTCGGCCTCGGCGAGCCCCACTGCGGCGATTTCCGGGGCACTGTAAATGCAGCTGGGGATCACGTTCAGATCGATGCTGCCCTTACCGCCGCACATCCGCTCCACGCAGTCCGTGCCCTGCGCCGCAGCCACATGGGCCAGCTGCACAGCGGCGGATGCGTCGCCGATGGCGTACACGCCGGGGATGCTGGTCTGATAGCTTTCGTCCACCAGCAGCCGTTTCCCGTTCAGCGCCGGGGTCAGCCCCGCGGCAAACAGGCCGTCGAAATACGCCCGGCGGCCAATGGCGCACAGCACCTTCTCGCCGGTGACGGTCAGCGCCTTGCCCTTCTGCTCCAAATGGACGCAAAGTCCGCCCGCCGCCTGCTCCACAGACTGCACCATGGCGGAGGTCAGCACCTCCACGCCCTGCTTTTTCAGGATCTGCGCCAGATTCTGTCCCAGCTCACGATCCAGCTGGGGCAGCAGATTGGCCATGCCCTCCACCAGCGTTACCTGACAGCCAAGATGACTGTAAAACGTGGCGAATTCCACACCGATAACGCCGCCGCCGATGATGACGATGGACTGATACGGCGTGTCTGTGCCCTCCAGCAGCTCGTCGGAGGTCATAACGCCCGGCAGCTCCAGTCCGGGAATGGGCGGGCGGACGTTCACCGAGCCGGTGGCGGCCAGGATGCGTTCCGCGGTATACCGTGTCACGGCGCCGTCCGCGCCGGTGACATCCACCTGACCGGGAGCGGCGATCTGCGCCGTACCCTCGATGACGTCCACCTTTGCGCCCTTCAGCAGCGCGTGGATGCCGGAGCGCAGCTTCTCGCTGACGCTGCGCTTGAAAGCGAACATCTCGCCGATGTCGTAGGAAAGGCTGCCGTGAACGCCCACACCCGCGCCGTTCACGGCGTCGTAGTAGACCTGAGAGGCGTGAAGCAGCGTCTTGGTAGGGATGCAGCCCCGATTCAGGCAGGTGCCGCCCACCTCCCGGCGCTCCACGATGGCGGTATGCAGTCCCAGCTTGGCGGCGCGCAGCGCGGCGGTGTACCCGCCGGGGCCCGCGCCAATGACGATCAGCTGATAGTTAGACATAGGAGTTCCTCCTGTGTTTTCAGATGTTTTGTGCGCGGATAAGGCGGCACAGGTCGTCTCTGATCTCCTCAGGCACCGCCGCGCCCTCTAAGGCGCGGCACAGAGCCCCGGCGGAGAACGCACAGCCGTCGAGAGCGCCCTCCAGCACGGCGGACAGTCCCGCATCCATGGCGTCGGTATACACCGCCGCATCGCGGCAGGTGCCGCGCTCCACCCGCAGGTGCAGGCTCACCTCGCCCCAGGGGAACTTATCCCCGCAGGCAAAGTCCAGCGGCGCACTGCGGCCGTAGACCCAATCCCGGCTGCTGAACTGCGCATACAGCGCGTCCAGCGCATTATGGTCGAAGTCCTGTTCTTGCAGGGGCGCAGCCGTCAGGCCGTAGACCTGCTCAAATGCCCGGTTCATGGCCTCCGCCGTCTTTTCAATGGTCAGACCGGGGCACAGCTCCCGCAGGTTCACCACGCGGGAACGCACAGAATCCACACCCTTGCTGGCGATCTTGGCGGTGGAGGGGCTGAGATACCGCCCCATCTTCGTCATGTCGGCATCCACCAGCAGTGTGCCGTTGTGGAATGCCCTGCCGTTGTGGGCGTAAAAGGAGTTGCCGGAGAACTTCCGCCCCTCGGCCAGCAGATCGTTGCGCCCGGACAGCTCCGCTCTGAGTCCCAGCAGACGGCAGGCCGTGAGAATGACCTGCTGCTGCCGGTGAAGATCGTAGTTTTCCTCTGTGACGCTGAAGGTGAAGTTCAGGTTGCCCAAATCGTGAAACACCGCGCCGCCGCCGGAGAGCCGCCGCGCCAGCACACCGCCCTCCTGCTCCAGAAGACCGGTGCGGCACTCCTTCCAGGCGTTCTGGTTGCGGCCAATGACCACCGTGTTCTGATTCTGCCACAGGTAGAGAACGCAGGCGTCCTCCGGCACAGTCTCCGTGAGATACCGCTCCAGCGCCAGATTGCGATAAGGGTCTGTGCCGCTGCCGGAGCAGGTGAAAAGTCTCCGTATCATGCGTTTCTCCAGCGCAGCACGGGCCTGCGCGCCGCCTGTACCTCGTCGGGCCGTCCGATGGGCATATTGTGGGGCGCGGTGTGCATGGACTCCGCATCCTCAAAGGCTTTGTGATACAGCTTGCGCAGCACCTCCGCCGCGTGATCCAGTGTCTCGGGGCCCTCCGTTTCCGTGGGTTCCAGCATCAGCGCCTCGTGGACGATCAGCGGGAAGTACATGGTGGGCGGATGGATGCCCTCGTCGATAAGGGATTTGGCTACATCCAGTGCGGATACGCCCGTTTCCTTCTTCAGGCCGCTGAGATCCAGCACGAACTCGTGCATACACAGCCGGTCATAGGCCGGGGTATACGTCCCCTTCAGCTTTGCCAGCAGATAGTTGGCGTTCAGCACGGCGTTCTCCGCCGCCTCGGGGATGCCCTCCCTGCCCAATGCCAGCAGGTAGGCCAGCGCCCGCACCACCACCAGGAAGTTGCCCTGGAAGCTGCGTACCTGGATATGTCCCGGCTCCTCCGCCAGCGCGCTGTGGGGCAGGTATTCCTTCAGAAATGTCTTGCAGCCCACCGCGCCCGCGCCGGGACCGCCGCCGCCGTGAGGGGTGGCAAACGTCTTGTGCAGGTTCATGTGGATGCAGTCAAAGCCCATGTCGCCGGGACGAACCACGCCCATGACGGCGTTGAGGTTGGCGCCGTCATAATAGCACAGGCCGCCGGCCTCGTGGACAAGGCGCGTGATCTCCAGAATGTTCCTGTCGAAGATGCCCACGGTGTTGGGATTGGTGAGCATCAGCCCTGCGGTGTCCTCGCCCAGCGCGGCGCGGAGGGCGTCCAGATCCACGCAGCCGTCCTCGCCGGAGGCGATGTTCACCACATCGTAGCCGCACATGGCGGCGGTGGCGGGGTTGGTGCCGTGGGCGCTGTCGGGTACGATGATCTTCGTGCGCTTTTTGTCGCCCCGCGCATCGTGGTACTGCTTGATGAGCAGCACGCCGGTGAACTCACCGTGTGCGCCGGCGGCGGGCTGGAAGGTCATGGCGTTCATGCCCGTGATCTCACAGAGGTACTGCGCCGCGGTGTCCAGCACCTGCCGCATGCCCCGTCGATCCTCCGCCGGAGACAGGGGGTGTACGCCCGTGAAGCCGGGCAGCGCCGCCATCTCCTCGTCGATGCGGGGATTGTACTTCATGGTACAGGAGCCCAGAGGATAGAAGCCGCAGTTCACGCCGTGTACCTGCTTGCAAAGCTCCGTATAGTGGCGGGAGATGTCTGTTTCGCTCATCTCCGGCAGGGTGGGCTTCGTCTCCCGCCGCAGGGATGCGGGCAGGGAAACGCTCTCCACATCGCAGGCGGGCAGAATGGTGCAGCGGCGTCCGTGGACGCTCTTTTCAAAGATCAGCTTCATTTTGCCAGCACCTCCTTTACGATGGAAACGGCCTTGTCCAGCTGGGCGCGGGAGACCTTCTCCGTGGCGCACCACAGCACGCCGTCCTCACCGATGGGCAGACCGCCCAGAATATCGCCCTCCGCCAGCGCGGCCAGTACGTTTTCCCGCTCCGGCAGACGGGTGACGAACTCGTGGAAGAACGGCCCGTCATACACCAGCTCCACGCCGTCGACGGCGCACAGTGCCCCGGCCAGATAGTGGGCCTTGGCCATGGACTGCTCCGCCGCCTGTGCCATGCCGTCCGGCCCCATGGCGGCCATATACAGTCCCGCCGTCAGGGCGCACAGCGCCTCGTTGGAGCAGATGTTGCTGCTGGCCTTCTCCCGGCGGATGTGCTGCTCCCGGGCCTGCAGGCTCAGCACATAGGCGCGGCGTCCCTGAGCGTCTGCCGTCTCGCCCACGATACGGCCGGGCAGCTTGCGCATCAGCTTATCCGTAGTGGCCATGTAGCCCAGATACGGGCCGCCGCAGCCCATAGGCAGGCCCAGGGGCTGTCCCTCGCCTACGGCGATGTCCGCCCCACAGTCCCGAGGCGTTTTCATAACAGCCAGCGCGATGGGGTTGCAGCCCATGATATACAGCGCGCCGGCTTCGTGGGTCAGCGCACCCAGCGCTTCCGCGTCCTCCAGCTGGCCGAAGAAGTTGGGCTGCTGCACATAAAAGCTGGCCACATCCGCCGTCAGCATCTCACGCAGGGCGTCCATATCGGTCTTGCCGTCTCTGGTGGGTACGATCCGCAGCTCATCGCCCGTACCGTAGCAGTAGGTATAGACGGTGTTGATGGTGTCGGGGTGCGCCGCACCGGAGATCAGCGTCACCCTGCGCTTGCGGTCGCGGCACATGGCGGCGGCTTCTGCCGCGGCGGTGGCGCCGTCGTATACGGAGGCATTGGACACGTCCATCCCCGTCAGCTCGCAGATCATGGTCTGGTACTCGAAAATAGACTGCAGAAGGCCCTGACTCATCTCCGCCTGATAGGGGGTATACGCCGTCAGGAACTCCTCCTTGGCGGGAATATATTTCACGATGGAGGGGATGTAGTGGTCATAGGCTCCCGCGCCCCGGAGGACCGTGCCGTATACGCGGTTCTCCGCCGCCATAGCGGTCATGGCGCGGCTGACCTCCAGCTCACTCATCCCGGCAGGGATATGCAGCGGCTCGGTGAGGAGCATCTGCTCCGGCACGTCCCGGAACAGGTCGCGGGTGCTGCTCACACCCACGGCACGGAGCATTTCCTCCCGCTGCGTCCCGGTAGAGGGAACGTAGCTGCCCATCGCTCAGCCCTCCTCGGTGCAGAAGGCTTCGTAGGCGGCGGCGTCCAGCAGCTCCTCACTGCCCTCCACGTTCTCCACCTTGATGAGCCATGCGCCGTAGGGATCGCTGTTCAGCTTCTCCGGCGCGTCCAGCAGCTCCTCGTTGACGGCGCACACCGTGCCGGTGACGGGGGACACCAGATCGGACACGGCCTTCACGGACTCCACGTCGCCAAAGGCATCGCCGGCGGTGACACCGTCGCCCTCAGCGGGCAGGTTCACGAACACCACGTCGCCCAGCGCGTTCTGCGCGAAATCGGAGATACCCACGACGGTGACGCCGTCCTCCACCTTCACCCACTCATGGGATTTGGAATACTGCAGTTCAACAGGATACAACATGATACTTTACCTCCATCAAAATATAAGTCGGGTCGTATTTTTTTCCTGCCCCGCCCCTGACGGGGCGGGGTATATTTCCGTTATGGCTCGCGAGGCAGACGCCTTACACCAGCTTGGCGGCCAGCTGCTCCAGCGCCTCGTCGATCTCGGCATCATCGAAGCAGTAACGCATCTCCAGATGCTCGCTCCGCAGCTTCTTTACGTCCTCCTTCACATCCTTGCCCCGAAGGATGCAGTCCGCCATCAGCCCGGCCAGCCTGTCAAAGTCCGCCGCCTCAAAGCCGAAGCGGGTCATCTCGTTGACGCCCATACGCAGCGCGCCGGAGGCGGTGAAGCCCTCCTCGTCGGGGGTGGCCTGATAGTTCACCACGATGTTGTTCCGCTCCAGCCGCTCGGCGATGTCCGGGCCCTCGCCGTAGCCCACGGACACGATGACCTGATGTGTCTCGGTGTAGCCGATGGACGGGTCGCCGGCCACGTCCAGGCCGTGGGCCTTCAGGCTGCGGGCGAAGGACTTGGCATTGTCGATGACCGCCTTCTGATACACGTCACGGAACTGGTTCATCTCGTAGGCGGCCATCAGCATGCCCAGTTGGGTACCCAGATGGTGATTGGACACGCTGCCGGGGAACGTGCGGCTCTCGATGGTCTTCCACAGGCCGTACTTCAGGTCATCCTCCTGATAGTTCACGCCGATGACGCCGCGCTGGGGACCGAAGAACGTCTTATGGGTGGAGCCGGTGACGATCTCTGCTCCCTCGGCAAAGGGATTCTGGAAATGGTCGCCAATGAGTCCCAGCACATGCGCCATGTCGTACATGATGGTGGTGTGGATGTTCTGCTCATCCACGAACTTTCGGATCTCGGACACCGGCTCCTTGTGCAGCACCATGCTCTTGCCGAATACGATCAGCTCCGGACGGTAGCGGTCGAGGAGCTTCTTCGTCTCCTCCACATCCATCTTGTAGGGGTTGTCGGCGCAGACGGGGAAGTTCACCACGGCAGGCTTCTCCGTCACCGGGTCGATGGCGATATAGTCGTGGAGCGCACCCATGGGCTGGGCGGACAGATGGCCGCCCTTAATGATGTGGTTGTTCATCACGTAGCCCAGACGTTTGGCCTCGGATTTGCGGTCAACGCGGTTCTTCCAGTCCATCAGTGCGGAGAATACCGCCATGTTGGACATCTGACCGCTGAGGGTACGCGTTTCCGCCTCGGTGCAGCCGAAGTAGGCACGCATTTCCTCCACCAGCAGCCGCTCCACCTCGTCGATGAATTTCGTACCCTGGTAATAGAATACCTCCTTGTCGTAGAAGGCCAGCACCTTCTTGTGCTCGGCGTACCGGCAGGCAGGGTCGCTGCCGCTGAGCAGCCGCACGGCGCGGCTGGGGGTGTTCTCGGAGGGGATGAGGTTCACGCACTGCTCCTGCCGCCACTGGTGGTTCTCCAGTGCTTTTTTCAGCAGCTCCAGCGCCTTGGGTGCGCGATCGCCGCCGCCCACGCCGTGTGCGTCCTCCTCCGCGCCGTACAGCAGCGGGCGGGCAAAGGGAGGTGCGCCCACGCTCATGTGGCGGGCAGGGATGACGGCCTTCAGCCGCTTGCCCCGGACATCCACCTCCACGGTGTCGTCCTCCAGAATGTCGTTATCGATATAGCACAGGCCGATGGCGCGCTTGCCGCTGGCCTCCAGAATGACGGTGGACAGGCCCTCACCCTCGGTCTTGAAGTAGGGCACCATGGTGCCGCTGGTGACCCATCCCACCAGCTTGCCGCCCTGATAGATCTCCATGCCCGCCCGCATGACGCCGCGATCCAGCAGCGCGATGGGAGCGATCTTCCTGGGCAGGCCGGACATATCGGAGAAGTCACGATCCATGTACTTTACAAAGCATCTGTGCTGCTTCTCCAACGCGGCACGTCCGATGTAATCGCCCTTCTGCTCGGAGAAGCTGACGGCGAACTTGGCCAACGGCACGGCAAAGACGGGGATCTCGCTGCCGTCGGGGGCAGTGCCCATCTCATGACCGTACAGAGGCAGAGAAGCCTCCATGCGCAGCGTGTCCCGGGCGCCCAGCCCGGCGGGACGTGCGCCCAGCTCCACCAGACGGTTCCACAGCCACTCCGCGTCCTCGCTGTGGACATAGACCTCGTAGCCCAGAGGTTCGCCGGTGTAGCCGGTCTTGGCGACGTGGGCGTAATGGCCCTCCAGCGATACTGAGCCCAGCGCGTTCTTCATAGGCTCTGTCAGCTGTGCGCCGCCGTTGAGCGCCGTCAGCATTTCCTTGCTCTTAGGCCCCTGCACGGCGATGGCCGCCCAGCCCTTCGATATGTCGGTGATGGTGCAGTCAAAGCCCTCCAAAGCCTTTCGCAGATGCACCAAGTCTTTTTCTGTATTGGCGGCGTTCACCACCAGCAGATAGTTGTCCTCCTCGAACATGTACAGGTACGCATCGTCCACAGCCCCGCCGTTCTCATTGGGGATGATGCAGTACTGCGCCAGATTCACGTCCAGCGCCGCCACGTTGCTGGTCAGCACGTGCTGCAGGAATTTCCTGCGATCCGGCCCTTCGATCAGCAGACGGCCCATGTGGGACACATCAAACAGGCTGCATACCTGCCGGGTGTAGAGGTGCTCGGCAATAATGCCGCTGGGGTACTGGATGGGCATTTCCCATCCGCCGAAGTCCACCATTTCCGCGCCGGCGGCCACATGGACGTCGTATAGCTGGGTACGCTTCAGTTCGCTCATACGCTTTTCCTCCTTAAAGATCGTTTCTTTTTGGCAGCAAAAAAGGACACAAAGCCGCTCTTTACGGCTTTGTGCCCCCGTTGAGTTACCTGAGAGATTCCCTCCGCTATGGGAGGTTGCACCTTCGGTGGTCGGGCGTTTCCGTCCGGCCTTTTCGGAGTATCGTCCGGAATCGGTCCTTTTGCCTGAGAGCTTCTGCGTTCCCCTTCGGCGCCGCCTAAGCGATCTCTCCCGATCCCATCGTCCGATCGATATGAAATTTCGGCAGAGGAAACTGTTTCCCCTGCCGTAATTGTATCATTCGAAAAACAATTTTGTCAAGACTGAATTCCCGCGGCGTGTCAGTCAGGCCGCTGTCTGCCGCAGAGGCTGAAGCGGCATTTTTATCGCCGCGTGGGAGCTTCGTGCTATTTATACGTCCTGATTACGGATTCCGCCACCTCCCGCTTGGATATGCGCTGATCCATGGACTGCTTTTCGATATAGCGGTGCGCCTCCGGCTCTGTCATGCCAAGGCACTCGATCAGCAGCCATTTGGCGCGGTTGACCAGCCGGATCTCCTCGATCCTTTCCTCTACCGTGGCCTGCTTTGCCTCCATCTGGCGCATCCGCTCGCGGGTGGCGCAGAGGACCCGCAGGTTCTGCGCCACCATCTGCATACCGGTAGGCTTGGCCAGTGTGAGCACGCCATAGCTGACAACTTTGGCGTAGATGTCGTCGAACTGATCGTTCCGCACCAGCAGGAGGACTCCCGCACCGCTTCCGGTGCAAATGTCCACCGCCAGATGCAGCCCGAAGTCATCCGGCAGCGGCGCGTTGATCAGCACAATATCAAATGACGTCTCCGCGATCTTGCGGCGCGCTTCTCCCACGCTGTGTACCGTCGTCACCGGCCAGTAATCCGTCACGGGGAGCAGCGGCATGATCTTTGCGGTAAAGCTGTCCGAGGCTGTGACGAGCAGCACACTGTACGTCCGTTCCTGAAAGACCATGTTCTCCCCTCCTTTCATCTGCTTCCGGCAGATCGCTTATGGACGGCAATAGGCGGAGATCACGGCCTCCGGGAGATGCTGGCGGATAAATGCGCTCGCCTCTGCCAGCGCGGCAGCCTCCGGCAGAGAGGCGGGCAGCTTTTCCAGCCCGTCCAGCACCTCGGCCGGCGCGGTGTAAACGTTGAAATCAGAGGCGGGGCAGAGCTGCAGGTCGTGCTCAAGCCCATACATCCCGGCATAAATCAGGAGCGTGTAGGCAATATACGGGTTTGTCATCGGATCGGCAGAGCGCAGCTCGGCGCGGCGGTATTCGCCCACCGCCGCCGGGATGCGGATCAGCTGGGAGCGGTTTTCCGCCGACCATGTCACGTAGAGTGGGGCTTTGTCGCTGCCAAGGCGGCAATAGGACTCCTCGCAGGGGTTCAGAAACAGCGTCATCTCCCGGATGTTCTCCAGGATCCCCGCAATGACGCTGGGCAGCGGCTGGGTGTTCCCGTCGCATTTGACCGAGACGTTGATGTGCATCCCGTTCCCGTCACAGTCCGCCAGCGGCTTGGGGGAAAAGCTGGCGCAGAGCCCGTTCTGCGCCGCCACAGTGCGAACCATCGCGTGGAAGGTGACGGCGTTGTCGGCAGCCGCGAGGGGGTCCGAATACCGGAAGTCGATCTCGTTTTGTCCCGGGCCGCTCTCGTGGTGGGAGCTCTCCGGACAAATGCCCATCCGCTCCAGCATCAGGCAGATCTCCCGGCGGATCGTTTCCCCCCTGTCATCCGGCGCGATGTCCATGTAGCCCGCCCGGTCATAGGGGATCCTGGTGGGCTCGCCGTATTCGTCCAGACGGAACAGATAGAACTCCATCTCCGCGCCAAATGCGAAGCGGAAGCCCTTGGCCTCAGCGGTCGCCACCGCCCGCTTCAGGATGCTCCGCGTATCCCGTTCAAAGGGCCTGCCGTCCGGATAGGAGATGTCGCAGAACATCCGCACCACCTTGCCCTGCTCCGGCCGCCACGGAAGCTGGATCAGCGTGGAGGGGTCCGGGTGGAGCAGCAGATCGGAGCGGATCTCGCCGCCGAAGCCCTCCACCGCCGAGGCGTCGAAGGCGATCCCGTAGGTGAAGGCCCGCTTGAGCTCGGCGGGCATGATCGCCACGTTGTGCTGCTTTCCATAGACGTTGCAGAAGGCCAGACGGATAAACTTGACGTCCTCCTCCTGCACGAACTGCATTACTTCTTCCGGCGTGTACTTCATGTTCTCACCTGCTTTCCTCAATTCAAAACATACATCTGACGATAGGGATTTTTCGTGTCCGGCGTGATCACCGTAAAGGGCGCAGCCATGACGGCGTCCCGATCCCCTCCGAAAAATGCGCAGTAGTTCTCCACATATTTCCCGATCTCGGCGAGGTCGTCCTCTCCGGCAGGGCGCGCATCGACCTGCTCGGGCAGGCGCAAGCCCCTGCCGTCTGAGCGCAGATAGAGCTTCCCGCCGTACATGCCGGTGCAGGGGAAATTGCTCACGATGGGGCGGCGCGTTTGGGACAGTCCCAGAACAAGGATGATCCCGCCCGCCTGATATTCTCCTAAAAAGCTTCCCGCCTTACCGCCGATGACCAGCGCCGGCACTTTATCGCCGTAAGCCTTCATGTGGATGCCCGCGCGGTAGCCGGCATCCCCCTGCACGTAGATCTCACCGCCCCGCATGGCGTATCCGGCGGCGTCGCCGATGCTGCCGTGGACGATGATCCGCCCGTCATTCATCGTATCGCCGACGGCGTCCTGGGCGTTGCCGCGCACCTCGATGCAGGCGCCGTCCAGATAGGCGCCCAGCGCATTTCCCGGCGTCCCCGTGATCTCCAGCCGTCCTCGCTCCGCCCCTGCGCCGATGAATCTCTGCCCAAGGCATCCGGTGATACGCAGCGTGCCGGGGCTGTGCCGGATCTGCTCATTCAGCCGGCGATGATCCAGCTGTGACGCATCGATATGAAACATGATATCACGCCTCCCGTCGATTTTCTATCCTAAATTATTCTCCGGCATGAGAAATTCCGAGAATTTTCAGCTCTCTGTCGGTCAAGCCGACGCCCCGGAGCATCAGGCGGTTTCCCCGCAGCGCCTCCACGGAGTTGATGCCCATGCCGCCCATCATCTCCTTGATCTCGTGCCGCCATGCGGTCATCAGGTTGACGAGCCGCCGGCTTCCCTCGTCAATGTCGAGACGCTTGACCAGCTCCGGTCTCTGGGTAGTGATCCCCCAGTTACAAAGCCCCGTCTGGCAGCTCCTGCACAGATGGCATCCCAGCGCCAGCAGGGCGGCGGTGCCGATGTAGCAGGCGTCCGCCCCCAGCGCGATGGCCTTGACCACATCGGCGGAGGAGCGAATGCTGCCGCCGGCGATCAGGGACACATGGTTGCGGATCCCCTCCTCCCGCAGCCGCTGGTCCACCGCGGCCAGCGCCAGCTCAATGGGTATTCCCACATTATCCCGGATGCGGGTGGGAGCCGCGCCGGTACCGCCACGGAAGCCGTCGATGGCGATGATATCCGCGCCGCTGCGGGCGATCCCGCTGGCGATGGCCGCAATGTTGTGGACGGCTGCCACCTTGACGATGACAGGCTTTTGGTAAGCCGTCGTCTCCTTCAGGGAATAGACCAGCTGCCGCAGATCCTCAATGGAGTAAATATCATGGTGGGGCGCGGGTGAGATGGCGTCCGTCCCCTCCGGCACCATTCTGGTGCGGGAAATGTCGCCGACGATCTTGGCTCCCGGCAGATGTCCGCCGATACCGGGCTTTGCGCCCTGACCCATTTTGATCTCGATGGCGGCGCCGGCATTCAGATACCGCTTATGTACGCCGAACCGTCCGGAGGCGACCTGCACGATGGTGTTCTCGCCGTAGGCGTAAAAGTCCTCGTGGAGCCCGCCCTCGCCGGTATTGTAGCAGATGCCAAGCTCCTGCGCCGCTCTGGCAAGGCAGGCATGGGCGTTGTAGCTGATGGAGCCGTAGCTCATGGCGGAGAACAAAACCGGCATGGACAGTGAGAGCTGCGGCGGCAGGTCGCAGTTCAGCCGTCCGTCCGCCTCTCTCTGCATACGCTCCGGCTTCCTGCCCAGAAACACCCGCGTCTCCATAGGTTCCCGCAGGGGGTCAATGGGTGGGTTCGTCACCTGCGAGGCGTTGATCAGTATTTTGTCCCAGTAGACCGGAAAATGCCTGGGATTTCCCATGGAGGACAGCAGCACGCCGCCACTCCCCGCCTGCCGGTAAAGCTCCTTGACGGTATCCTCGTCCCAGTTGTCGTTTTCCCGGAGGGCGCAGCTGCTCTTTTGTATCTTCAGTGCATGAGTGGGACAGAAGCAGACGCACCGCTGGCAATTGACGCATTTGCTCTCGTCGCTGACCATGATCTGCCTCTCCGCATCGAACCGGTGGACCCCGTTGGCGCACTGCCTCTCGCAGATACGGCAGTTGGTACACCGCTCCTCGCGGCGGATGACCTCAAATTGCGGGTAGATATAGTCGATCCCCATCAGTATCGTCCCTCCTTCACCCGAACGATCACCGGCTCGCCGCCGGCAGGGGCAAACAGGTTTTCCGCGTCCGGCTCCATAGCCCGGATCGCCGCCTCCTCGCTGGCGATCAGCACCTTGTCGTCCTTTTCCGCCACCACCAGACTGCGCAGCTTCAGCCGGTCGTTCAGTGCCATCAAGCCGCCTGTAAAGCCCAGAATGATGGAAAAGGGTCCCGTGATCAGAAGGCTGGAGAATACGGTGCGGAGATACCGGAGCTTCGTCTGCTCCGCCTCGCCCTTCGTCTCGATGGTGGACCAGAAGGGGGCCGCGATCACGGCGGACAGCTCCTCCAGCGAAAGCTTCTGCCTGCGGAGAAGATAATCCGCGATATAGGTGATGACCTCGGTATCCGTCTGCAAGGTGCAGCGGTAGCCGAACATTTCCATGAAGCGGCGATTGGCGTCGTAGGAGGATATTTCCCCGTTGTGTACGATGGAACGATCCAGCAGGGCGAACGGGTGCGCGCCGCCCCACCAGCCCGGCGTATTGGTGGGGTACCGGCCATGCGCCGTCCAGCTGTAAGCCGCATAGTCCTCCAAACGGTAGAAGTGTCCCACATCCTCCGGGAATCCCACCGCCTTGAACACCCCCATATTCTTCCCGCTGGAAAAAACATACACGCCCTTCATCTGCGTGTTGATCGCCATGACGGTGCGCGCCACGCACTCCTCCTCGTCTATCTGCATGGAGGCCAGCACGCTGCGAAGCGGCGTCACAAAGAACCGCCAGATCAGCGGCTCATCCGTAATGGCAGGCGTTTTCCGTGTGGGGATACGCTCCTCGCGGACGATCTCCATCGTCTCCCGCAGGAAGGCCTCACAGTTCTTTCTGGCGGCGCGATCCTCCAGAAACAGGTGCAGCGCAAAAAAGTCCCGATACTCCGGATAGATCCCGTAGGCGGCAAAGCCGCCGCCCAATCCGTTGGAGCGGTCGTGCATGGGCTTCATGCTTTCGATGATGGTCTCGCCGGTCATAAGACGCCCCTCTCTGGAGAGCACCGCGGCGATGGCGCAGCCGGACGGAATCCGGATCTGCCCCTCGATTTTACTCATATCACCAACCTCCAAATAAGAAAAAAGAACGAGGCGTGTTCGCAGAAAAAGCGCACTTTTTCCACAGAACATCCTCGTTCTTCTTTTAAGGTACGAGAAAAGCCGCCGTTTTGCAAGATTACAATTTACCAAAATTTGCGTCCCTGTAAAAAACGATTTTCAACAAATCGACAGTTGACTTTCCGGACGGCGGGATGTATATTTTGCGTTGTTGAGAGACATTGGCGTCTCGGAGGCAGTACCTGCCGTGGCGCCAGTGGCTCTTTTTTTTATTTTTCTGAAAGGATGACTCACTATGACGACTGTACCGGAAATATTTGGAAGCAAGGTCTTTGACAGCCGCGTGATGAAGGCTCGCCTGTCCGGGGAAGTATATCATTCCCTGAAGCACACCATTCAAAAGGGAACGAAGCTGGACCCCTCCGTTGCCAACGCGGTGGCCGCCGCCATGAAGGACTGGGCAGTTGAGAACGGCGCGACCCACTTCACCCACTGGTTTCAGCCCCTGACCGGGATCACGGCGGAGAAGCACGACAGCTTTATCACTCCCGCGCCGGACGGCAGAGTGATCATGGAATTCTCCGGCAAGGAGCTGATCCGCGGCGAGCCGGACGCCTCCTCCTTCCCCTCCGGCGGTCTGCGCGCCACCTTCGAGGCGCGGGGCTACACGGCATGGGACCCCACCAGCTACGCTTTCATCAAGGGCAAAACGCTCTGCATCCCCACGGCGTTCTGCTCCTACGGCGGAGAGGCGCTGGATAAGAAAACGCCCCTCCTTCGCAGCATGGAGGCGCTGAACCGGCAGGCTCTCCGGGTGCTGAAGCTGTTCGGCAGCGAGGAGGTCAAGCACGTGACGCCTTCTGTCGGCCCGGAGCAGGAATACTTCCTGATCGACAAGGCGCTGTACGAGCAGCGCAGGGATCTGGTCTACACCGGCAGGACGCTGTTCGGCGCCAAGCCCCCCAAGGGGCAGGAGCTGGACGACCACTACTTCGGCTCCATCAAGCCCCGCGTCGCCGCCTTTATGGAGGAGCTGAACACCGAGCTGTGGAAGCTGGGCATCCTCGCCAAGACGGAGCACAATGAGGTAGCTCCCGCCCAGCACGAGCTTGCCCCCATCTATACCACCACCAACCGCGCCACCGACCAGAACCAGCTGACCATGGAGATCATGCAGCGGGTGGCAGCCAAGCATGGCATGGTGTGCCTGCTCCACGAGAAGCCCTTTGCCGGGGTCAATGGCAGCGGTAAGCACAACAACTGGTCGCTCTCCACCGATACCGGCATCAACCTGCTCTCCCCCGGCGAGACTCCCCACGAAAACGCCCAGTTCCTGCTGTTCCTTGCGGCGGTCATTCAGGCGGTGGACGACTATCAGGGGCTGCTGAGAGCCTCCGTTGCGACGGCCGGAAACGACCACCGGCTGGGCGCCAATGAGGCGCCTCCCGCCGTGATCTCCATATTCCTCGGCGATGAGCTGACCGCCGTGCTGGACGCCATCGAGACGGACTCCGCCTACGTCGGCGCGGAAAAGAAGAAAATGAAGCTGGGCGTCGATGTGCTCCCCCGCTTTATCCGGGACACCACGGACCGCAACCGTACCTCTCCCTTCGCCTTCACCGGCAACAAATTCGAGTTCCGGATGCTGGGCTCCTCTAACTCCATCGCCTGTGCCAACATCATGCTCAATGCCGCGGTAGCCCAGTCGCTGAAGCTCTACGCGGATGAGCTGGAGCAGGCGGAGGACTTCAACGCCGCCCTGCATGAGCTGATCAAGCGCACCATCAAGGCACACAAGCGGATCATCTTCAACGGGAACGGCTACGATGACACGTGGATCCGGGAGGCCACGGAGAAGCGGGGCCTGCTCAACCTGCGTACCACGCCGGACGCGATCCCGGAGATCTTGAAGCCGAAGAATATCGAGATGCTGACGACCCAGAGAGTCTATACCGAGGCGGAGTTGCGCTCCCGGTATGAGATCATGCTGGAAAACTACTGCAAAACGGTGTGCATCGAGGCGCAGACCATGAGCGATATGGCGCGCAAGCAGATCCTGCCCGCCGTGGCGCACTACGCCGCGGACGTGGCGCGGGACGCTGCCGGCAAACAGGCATTGGATCCCGACATCCGCTGCGGCTATGAGACGAAACTCGTCAAGAAGCTGACGGCAGTGGCTGAAAGCATCGACACGCGTGTCGATGCGCTGGACGGCGCGATCGCCAGGTTCAAGACCCTCAGCGATGTGACCGAGGGCGCAAATTTCATTCGGGATGAGATGCTCTCCCGTATGACGGAGCTGCGGGTCGCCGCAGACGAAGCGGAAACGCTGACGGCGGAGAGCGCGTGGCCGTTCCCCACCTACGGTGATCTGCTGTTCAGCGTCAAGTGACCGCAGCAAAAAAGAGGCGGCACCGCGAGCGCAGCACTCGCCCTGTTGCACACAGATACTATTTAGGAGGTCAACGCGATGTGTTCTATCATGGGCTACTGTGCCGAGGACGCAGATCACGCGCTGTTCAAAGAGTGCTTTGACAAAACCCTCTCCCGCGGCCCCGACGACAGCCGTATCGTGGACACGGGAAAAGGGCTGCTGGGCTTTCACCGGCTCGCCATCATGGGCTTGCAGCCAGAGGGGATGCAGCCCTTCCAGCTGGGTCACAGCTATGTGGTCTGCAACGGCGAGATCTACGGATTCGAACGGATCAGGGCGGCACTGCAGGAGAAGGGCTATACCTTTGAGAGCGGCTCCGACTGTGAGATCCTGCTCCCGCTGTATAAGGAGTACGGCGTGGAGATGTTCCGAATGCTGGACGCGGAATTTGCGCTGATCCTGTACGATGGAGACACGGAAAGCTATATTGCCGCCCGCGATCCCATCGGCATCCGCCCGCTCTACTACGGCTATGACGCCGCCGGCGCCATCGTCTTTGCCAGCGAGCCCAAAAACCTGGTGGGGCTCTGCGGAAAGATCATGCCGTTCCCGCCGGGACACTATTACAAGGACGGAAAATTCGTCTGCTACCGGGACATCACCGCCGTCAGGGAGGTCTGTCGGGACGACATAGAGACCGTATGTACGTCCATCCGCGAAAAGCTCATCGCCGGCATCCGGAAGCGGCTGGTGTCCGATGCCAAGGTCGGCTTCCTCCTCAGCGGCGGTCTGGACTCCTCACTGGTGTGCGCGGTGGCGCAGCGATGCTCTGACCAGCCGATCCGCACGTTTGCCATCGGCATGAGCGAGGACGCCATTGATCTGAAGTACGCCAGAGAGGTGGCGGACTACATCGGCAGTCAACACACGGAGGTCTATATGACGCCGGAGGAGGTCATCGCCTCGCTGGAGACGGTGATTGCGCTGCTGGGCACCTACGACATCACCACCATCCGCGCCAGCATGGGGATGTATCTGGTCTGCAGGGCGATCCACCGGCAGACCGACATCCGGGTGCTGCTGACCGGCGAGATCAGCGATGAGCTGTTCGGCTATAAATACACCGACTTCGCCCCGTCGGCGGCGGAGTTCCAGGCGGAGGCGGTCAAGCGTATCCGGGATCTGCACATGTACGATGTGCTGCGGGCTGACCGCTGCATCTCCGTGAACTCTCTGGAGGCGCGGGTACCCTTCGGCGATCTGGATTTTGTGGAATACGTGATGAGCATTGACCCGGAGTTGAAGCTGAATAAGTATGGAAAGGGAAAATACCTGCTTCGCCACGCCTTCGAGGGGGATTACCTCCCCCACGACATCCTCTATCGGGAAAAAGCCGCGTTTTCCGATGCGGTGGGTCATTCCATGGTGGATTACCTGAAGGACTACGCGGAGCATCGCTACACCGACAGCGAATTTGAGGAAAAGCGTCAGGCATATGCACACGCCCGGCCCTTTACCAAGGAGTCCCTTTTGTACCGCGAGATTTTTGAAACGTATTACCCCGGTCAGAGCGAGATGGTCGCGGATTTCTGGATGCCCAACAGGGCGTGGAAGGGCTGCGATGTGAACGACCCCTCCGCGCGTGTGCTCGCCAACTACGGCGACAGCGGGAAATAACAGCAGGCGGGTGCGCCACAGCCGCCCATGGAAAACAGCCGGGCACCCGAAGATCCGTGACCGCGCCGCGCAGGTGCCGCTGGGGCATATCCTGCCGGGCGAGGTGATTCGCCAACCCTCGCTATCCAAACTGCGCCGCATCACCGTCAAATGAAACGGTGATGCGGCGCAGTCCCGCCTTTATTGCAGTTTCTTCCATCGCTTCTGTCCTGCCTTTTAGTCATTCTTGAAGAACGCCACCACAACGGCGCCGGGGCCTGCATGCGTCCCGATCACGCTGCCCACCGTTGTGTAGCGGACTTCTTTCAGGTTACCCTCCCAGATGTGGCGGCTATCCTCGATGTACTTTAATAGAAGCGCATCGGAAAGTCCGCTGTAACCAAGCAGCACCGGCTTGCTGAAATCAATGCCGCCCGCCTTGTCGATCTCCTGAACAAGCAGGTTGTTGCCCATTTTAGAGCCGCGCGCTTTTCCGAGTACGCGGATCTCCCCGTCAACAACGGAAAGCACGGGCTTGATGTTCAGTACCCCTCCGGCAAACGCGGCTGTCTTTGAAATGCGGCCGCCCCGCTTGAGGTATTCGAGGGTGTCCACCAGTGCCACAACGACGATTTTTTCCTTTTCCGTCTCCATAGCCTTCGCGATTTCCTGCGCGGAGGCTCCCGCGTCCAGAAGCCGGAACGCAAGCTCCACAAGGATACCGGTGCCCATGGCCGCGCTTGCACCGTCCACAACATAGATATTCTCATAATCCTCCGCCGCGATCACGGCGCTTTGATAGGTGCCGGAGAATCTGGACGCGAGGGTGATGACAACGGCGGCCTCTCCCGCCTGCTTTGCCTTTTCAAACTCTTTGATAAAGTCGTTCGGCGCCGCCTGACTGGTGGTGGGCAGCACATCACTCTCGACCAGCTTCTCATAAAACGTTTTGTTGTCGATGGTCACGCCGTCGATGTATTCCTCCTGACCGAAGTGAACGGTGAGGGGGACCGTATAGACCCGCTCCTTGATCTCGGGGACCAGATCTGCGGTAGAATCAACAATGATCCTTGTTTTCAATTGCATCACATCTCCTTATTCTTCGCTGTTTTGGACGATAGCCTCAAGGCTTCTGCTGATGGTGGATAGGCTGCGGTAGAACTCGATCCTTTCCTCTTCCGTGAGCGCATGGCTGATCGTTTCCAGAACGCCGTCGATCTTCTCCGCAATTCTTCTGCCGGTGTCCCGCCCCTTCTCCGTCAGGAGCAGGGGACTTTTGTACCGCTTGGCGCCGACATCGCGCAGGAGGAAGCCGTTGGTCTCCAGATAGTCCACCGCGCGGGAAATGGTGGCCTTGTCCTCCTCGCAATGCTCGCACAGCTCCGCCGAGGTCACGCTGCCCAACGAATAAATGTAGTACAGGCAGGACGCATGGATGCTTCTGAGATGATAGGCGGCCATCTCCTGATTTTTGATTTTCCGTATGTCGCGGCTGATCCTGTTGATCAAAACAGTAAAAGTCTCAAATCTCTCCTGCATGACTGTCCTCCACTCCTGCAAATGTTGAAGTTTCAACAAGCGGAGCTTATCACATAAATGTTGAAATGTCAACAACAAACTCTGCATCGCCTTCATTCTTTGATCGGCATCCCATGCCGCAGGATTTCTGCGCCCAATTCCGCGACGCAGGCGTGGATATGCCTGTCATCTACGAGGCGGCCGGCAACCAGTCTCCAGAGGAAAGTCTCGACCATGTGAGGCGCTATCTGCTCGACTGACCTCCCGTATCAAATAAAAATCACCGCCCCATCGGGCGGTGGTTTTTATTTGCCCGGCAAAAGCCGGCGGATGCGGACGATATCTCCCGCAGGGAGGAGCTCCACCGCGGTAAGTATGCGTCCGGCGGCGCCTTATCCTTTATGCGTACCGCTTTCGCAGGGTCAGATTCATGTAGTGCAGGTACAGCATCCCGAAGGGGTTTTTATAGTCCTCGTGCCACGGCTTGTTCCTGCCGCAGAAGTGCAGGACCGCCGTGTTCCGCATGACCCAGCTCAGGTCGTGCTTACCGGTGCTGCGGATGAGATACTTGGAGTAGTTCCGCACATCGTAGTTCCAGAGAACGTCCTCCACCGGCCGGGTCTCCTTGCCGTAGAGGATGTTGAATACGTCCTGATCCGGCAGGATCAGCTCCTTTTCGTGCTCGCTGACGCAGGCAAAGACATCCTCCGCCGTCACCAGCTTGCGGGCGGCAGTCAGGTCGATGAGCATGACGCCGGAGTTGAAATACTCGTGCTCCGTGTCCAGCCGCATCTGATTGATGCCGTTGGCCATCTCGGTGAGCCCCGTGTGGGACGCCGCCGCAAAGGCTTTGCCGTACAGATCCATCTCCCACAGGGGCCGCAGCGGGTTGATAATGAGCATATCCGGATCGAGGTACAGCACCCGCTCCACCTTCTGGGGCAGGATCAGCGGAGAGAGCAGCCGGTAGTACATCTCCTTAGGGTAGCGCTTGCTGGTGGGGGCGCTTTCAAAGAGCGCCGCGTCCACGGCGATGGGCCTCAGTGCCGCGCCGAAGGCAGCGCAGAACGACGCCAGCTCCTCCAGCTTCTCCGCAGGGATGGCGCTGTGGAGCAGGTACACGGTGACGTCCGTCTCCGCGGGGTTGCTGGCGAAAAGGGAATCCAGCATGACCTTGCAGGGCAGCAGATAGTTTTCATCAAGCGTCAGCAGTATATTCATCACGGTCTCCTCCGTTTCTGTTTTCAGCTCACCTCCTTCAATATAATGCAGATTTCAGGGCGTCCGCAAGGGGGCAAGGCTATTGTTCACACTTTGTTCAGAGAGGGGTCGCGGGATCGGTGGAAAGTTTTCTCTCCTTCTTCTCCCATAACGCAAACCCAGACGGCGCCGGCATGAGCCGGCGCCGCCTGGACCCTATTTCCGGTTTTGTCACGCCTTCCGCAGGAACAGCACGCCCAGCGTGCCCGGGCCGCAGTGGGAGGAAACCGTGCAGCCCGCCTGAGTGACGAATACCTCCTCGAAGGGAGCCAGCTCCCGCACCAGCGCCGTCAGCTGCGACAGCGTCTCCTCCGGCACCTCGCCGGAGTGGGTGATGAAGGCGTGGTCGGCTACCACCGCCTTCCCCGCCAGCCGCTCCGCGATGTACTGGCGATACACCTTGTCCATGGAGCCGCGGTACTTTTTGCGCACCACCAGCTTGCCCTCCCGCATCTCCAGACAGGGCTTCAGCTTCAGCATGTTGGCGCCCAGTGCCGCCACGCCGCTGCACCGGCCGCCCTTCCACATGTACTCCAACGTGTCCAGCACGAAACTGGTGTCGCTGTGAGGGGCCAGGCGGCGCAGCTCTGCCGCGATATCCGCCGCCGCCATGCCGGCATCCCGCAGCTTGGCTCCCCGGAGGGCCAGCAGACCGCCGCCGGTGGACAGCTGGCGGCTGTCCACCACGTGGATCTCTCCCCGCTCCGTCAGCTCCTGCGCCGCCAGCACCGCGTTCTGGCAGGTGCAGGACAGCGCCGCGCTGATGTCGATATATACGATGTCATAGCCCTCCGCCAGAATGGGGGCGAAAAATGACTTGAACTCCTCCGGACTCACCGCCGCCGTCTTGGGCAGGGTGCCGCGGCTGCGATAGTCTGCGTACAGGTCTGCCGAGGTGTAGCGCCCGTCGTCGGGGAACACCCGTTCCCCGCTCTGAATGGTCAGGGGCACCGTGCGGATCCGGAAACGCTCCAGCAGCTGGGGCGTCAGGTCGCAGGTGCTGTCGTAGGTGATGCAGACAGGTCTGTGCATGGGGATCGTCCTCCTATTCTCTCCGATTGTAGGGGCAGTATACCGGAGAAACCTCAACACAAGCTCAAAAAAGCCTCGATTTTCAAGAGCGGATGTGATAAAATTCAGAAAAAACGCTGGAGGGATCGTCATGTTCCGTATTCTGGTAGTTGAGGACGACGACAGCGCCCGCTTTCTGATGTGCGAGGTGCTGCGGCGGGCGGGATACGAGCCATGCCCCGCCCGGGACGGTGTGGAGGCGCTGGAGGTGATGGAGCACTACCAGTGCGATCTGGCGGTGGTGGACATCACCATGCCGCGGATGGACGGCATCACCTTCACCCAGACGCTGCGGGAGGGAAACTGTGACCTGCCGGTGCTGATGGTGACGGCCCGGGTGACGCAGGAGGACAAGCGCCGCGGCTTTCGGGCAGGCACCGATGACTACATGATAAAGCCCGTGGACGAGGAGGAGATGCTCTGGCGCATCGAGGCGCTGCTGCGGCGGTATTGCAGCCGCGCGGACCGCCGGCTGACGGTGGGAGCCACCGTTCTGGACCGCGGCTCCCTGCAGGTCGTTTCGCCTCAGGGCGCCCAGCAGCTCACCGCCAAGGAGTTCCTGCTTTTATACAAGCTGTTGTCCTACCCCCGCACACTGTTCACCAAGCGGCAGCTCATCGATGACATCTGGGATCTGGACAGCGAGGTGGACGAGCACACCGTGGAGGTCTACATCTCCCGCCTGCGGGAGAAATTCCGGGACAACGGGGACTTTGAGCTGCGGACCATCCGCGGCTTCGGCTACATGGGCATGCTGCGGGAGGATGAAGATGCGCAGAGCTAAGGTAAAAAAGGAGAACCCGCCGGTACGGCTGCTGGGCACTATGTTCCTGCTGGTGCTGGGACTGGTGGTGGTATACGTGGTGCTGGCGCTGGGCATTGTCGCGCTGGCACAGCGGCTGGTACGTCTGGAGCTCACGGGCTATACGCTGCTGTGGCCCATCCTGATCCTGACCATCAGCGCCGTACTGGGCGTGGTGCTGGCCGTGTTCATCTTCCGCGGGTATCTGGCGCCGCTGTCGCGGCTGATGCAGGCCACGCAGGCCGTGGCCGCCGGAGATTACTCAGTGCGTGTGGAGATGCGGGGCGCACGGGGCGAGGTGGCGGAGTACATCCGCAGCTTCAACAAGATGGCGGAGGAGCTGTCCAGCGTGGCGCTGCTGCGGATGGACTTTGTGAACACCTTCTCCCACGAATTCAAGACGCCGCTGATCTCCATCCGCGGCTTCGCCAAGCTCCTGCAGAACGACGACCTGACGCCCCAGCAGCGGCGGGCCTATACGGACACCGTGGTGCAGCAGTCCCAGCGTCTGGCGGCCATGAGCACCCATATTCTGGAGCTTGCCCAGTACGAAAACACGGAGATCATCTCCGGCAAGACGCGGTACAGTCTGGACGAGCAGCTGCGCCGCTGCGTCCGGCAGCAGGAGCGGGACTGGCTGAAAAAAGGGCTGACGGTGGAGGGCGATCTGGACCCCGTGGAATATTACGGCAGCGAGGAGCTGGTGGAGCACATCTGGTCCAACCTCCTGTCCAACGCCATCCGCTTCACCCCCGACGGCGGCCAGATCACCGTGGTGCTGCGGCAGGGCGAGGGCGCGGTCCACGTGTCCATCTCCGACACCGGCGTGGGTATGGATGAGGAGACCCAGCGCCACATTTTCGAGAAATTCTACTGCGCCGCCCCCTCCTCCGGTGACCACGGCAACGGCCTGGGTCTGTCCATCGTGCAGCGGGTGGTAAAGCTGTGCGGCGGACAGATCACGGTATTCTCCCGTCCGGGAAAGGGTTCCACCTTTACAGTGACGCTGCCCGTGGAGCAGCTATGACGGCGTTTGACACAAGATCACAAAGGACGGCCGGAGCGCTCCCGCCATCATCGGCGGAGAGGGTATCGGGCCGACGCAAACGGGCGAAGGACCGGCGCTGCAGCTGCGCCGGTCCTTCGCCCAAAAGTACCAAAAGAGGAGAGAAATTAGCTTATTTGCTGCCGCAGGGGACCTTCTTCACCAGCCAGTCGTTGATCATGTCAGCGATCTGGTCGTTGTTGTCGTCCATCATCAGCATGTGGGAGTTTCCCTTGATGCCCATGGCCGGCAGGTTCATCCACGTGTGATCCGCGTGGAGCTCGTTGAGCTTGGCGTACCAGGCGGGCGCTGTCTTGCGGATGGAGTCCGCCCAGGAGTGAACGACCTTGTAGTCCTCGCTCATGAAGTCGCCGTACACGTACAGCTGGGGGATCTTGGCAAACGCCGTCAGGTCCTCGTCCAGCGCGGGCAGCGTCGCCGCCTCAACGAACACCACCGCCTTCACAAAGTTGGGGTACTTCTGCATGATCTTTTTGGTATACAGCGCACCCTGGCTATGGACCATGATGATGACGCCGTCCACATGCTGCTGCATGCGCTCGATGTGCTTGCAGTAGGCGTCGATGGTCCACTCGTCGGAGGTGAGCCAGCGGGGAACGCCCTGCATCATCAGCTGGTCATAGTGGTCAATGGGGAAACGGTTGCCCTCGTAGGGGATGGGATACGTCTCGCCCATCTTCAGGTTCAGCCAGCGGGACTCGTAGGAGTGGAAGATGGGAGGCGTGGGGTTGATCTCGGGGAACTTGGCCCAGCTGGCGCGGCCGCGCTCCACGGCGTCGGATACGTAGACGTTGAAGCCATGGCGCAGGAACAGGGTGTCGAAGCCCTCGCGGCCATCGGGAGTGGTCTCCCAGGTAACGCCGGTGAGACCGCCGCCGTGCCACATCAGAATGGGGTAGGGGCACACAGGCTCGGCCAGCTCGGTGTACTGCACGTACATCTGTTTAGCCCAGTGGGTACCGTTGGGGTCAGAGTGGAAGGTGAACTTGCCCTGATAGGGGAAATCCTCCACAGGCGCATTCTCCAGCTTCACCTTTTCGCCGCCCACATGAAAGCTGCCGCGATGCTTGACCTTGATAATATCGTCCATTACACTACCTCCCGTTACAGAACCAAGATACTGATGATGCCGGAGGCCACGATAGCCAGGGTAACGGCCACCAGGACCACGATGCCCTTGGACAGCGCCCACTGCTGGCCATCATCCGCGAAGATGTCCGTACTCAGCATGATGGCGGACTGGCCGGAGCCGGAGGGCAGCAGGCAGGCCGTCAGGGTACCCGTACCGATGAGGGCGGGGAACACGGAGACGTTAACGCCCTCCTGATACAGCGCCACGGCCAGAGGGGCCAGGGCCGTCAGGAACAGGATCGCCGTGGCGGAGTTGGAGAAGAACTGAGTGATGATGCAGCTGAGCAGGCACACGATGATGACCACGGTGACGATGCTCATGCCGCCGAAGACGCCCTGGAAGATGCTGAGCAGCCAGGTAGCCACACCGCAGACATCCGCGGCCATGGCGCCGCCGATGGCAATAACAGAGCCGACCGCGAAAATGATCTGCCAGTTGGTACCGTTCTTGAACACATCGCCGATCTCAGCGATGGGCTCGCCGTCCACGTGGATCAGGCAGAGCAGGCAGATCACGAAGCCCATGAACAGGTTCTGGCCGATGTTGTTGAGGAACAGGTACACGCCGGACTCCTTAGGCAGGAGCATCAGGATGAACGGATAGAAGAAGGTGAGGATCACGGAGATCAGCACGATCACCTGCTTCTTGGACATCTTCTTGAACTCGGGAGTCTGCAGGACAGAAACGTCCAGTTCCTTCATACGCCTGAGGTCGAACTTGAACGCGAAACGGGCCAGGAGCATCAGGATCACGAAGGACAGGACGGCCATGATCGCGGCGGTTATCAGCCAAGTGTTGCCGTCGCAGGCGGCGCCGATGGTGTTGAGCTGGGCATCAAAGATGCTCATGTACAGAGCAGCGTAGGGCTTGAAGGGGAAGAACACCTCCGTGGTGCCGGAAAGGGCCACCGTAGCCAGCAGGAGGAAGCGGAACCAGTCATTCTTTTTGTCCATGCCTGTAACCTCCGCAAGGGCGTCCAGGATGGCGATGGCCAGCAGGATGATGCCGAAGGAGCCGATGACGGCACCGATGACAATGATGGCGATGAAGAAGAACGCGGTGAACAGATAGGGACGGCCATTGACGACCTTGCGGGACAGCAGCCAGCGCACCAGAAACTCACCGGTCTGGGTCTTCTGGAAGATGTACACCATGATGAAGATGAAAATCATCAGCAGGGTGATACTGTTGCCCAGGGTGGTAGATACAATGGAGGCTGCCGTGTAGTAGCCCGGGATCACGCAGGCTGTCAGCGCGATCACGGAGGACAGCAGCAGGCCGCCGGTGACGATGCTCATGTAGATCCAGCCGATCATAATGCACAGGTACTGAACGCCCATTCTGGTCACAGGGCCCCACGTGGGGATAAAGTAACCGGCGACGAACATGATCAGCAGTGAGATCACTGTCTGGATCATCTTAGATTTGCTCGTTTTCATGTGATTCCTCCTAAATACTTTGTGTGTCCGCGTCCCGCCGGGCGGGACACGTTTCGCTTACCGCAGCTTTTTGGCAACGCTGTCGAACCGGTTCTCCTCCAGTTCTCTCACAAGAGGCAGGCCGATGAAGTCGTTGAACTGGGAAAAGCTCATCATTTCGTCCAGGCAGTTCCGGGTCGTGCCGTTGGCGCGCAGGTCCATCAGCATGTCGTAGACTGCCTTGGCCGCCACAAACAGCGTGGAAATGGGGAACACCACCATATCATAACCGATCTCCTGCAGCTGTGCAGCAGTCAGAAGTGGTGTACGGCCTGTTTCCACCATGTTGGCGATGGTGGGCTTGGCGATGGCCTCGTTGACCATGCGCATTTCCTCCACGCTCTCCAGCGACTCCACGAAAATGATGTCGGCCCCAGCCTGCTCATAGAGCCTGGCCCGGCGAATGGCTTCCTCCACGCCATGGTTGGTACGTGCGTCTGTGCGGGCGATGATGAGAAAGTCGGGGTCCTGCCGCGCGGCTGCGGCGGCGCGGATCTTGTTGACCATTTCTTCCGCGTCCACCACCTGACGGCCCAGCATGTGGCCGCATTTCTTGGGCGTGGTCTGGTCCTCCAGCTGGATGGCGGCAGCTCCAGCTCTCTCATACTCCCGTACGGTACGCACCAGATTCACCACATTTCCGAAACCGGTGTCGCCATCGCAGATAACGGGAACGGACACGGCCGCACACATATCCTTGGCCCGCTCCACCATCTCGCTCATGGTCATCAGGCCCACATCCGGTGCGCCCAGCTTGCTGGCGGACTGTCCGTAGCCCGTCATGTACACGCAGGGAAAGCCCGCGGCTTCCGCCAGTCTGGCGCTGAGCGCATCGTATGCGCCCGGCAGGACCAGGATTTCCTTGGCGTCCACCAGTTCTCGCAGTCGTTTTCTTGCCTCCATACACACTCCTTTCTCTAACTCTACACAGAGCGCCGGATCAGATCACGTGGTCCTCTGCCAGCGCCTCCAGCTGCTCTTTGTCCAGACCCAGCAGCTGGCCGTAGATTTCTTCATTATGCTGGCCCAGAGCCGGTGCGCAGGTCACGACCTCCGGCATCATATCCAGCAGCTTGACGGGGTTTCCGTTGACGCGCATATCGCCGATGACCGGATGCTTCACGGGGATGAACATCTGGCGGTCCTCCACGACGTGAGGGTCATGGCTGATCTGGTGCAGATCGTTGATGGGGGACGCGGGGACGCCGGCGGCATTGATGGCGTCGTAGGCCTCCGCCGCCGTCACGGTGGTGCTCCACTTCTCGATCTCCACCTTCAGGGCGACGTGGTTCTCGCAGCGCAGGGCGTTGTTCAGGAAGCGGGGGTCGGTCAGCAGGTCCTCGCGGTGCAGCACCCTGGTACACAGCAGGTTGAACAGCTTATCGTTGCCGCAGCCGATGACGAAGCTGCCGTCCTTGGCCTTGAAGGAATCATAGGGATAAGCGGAGGCGTAGCGATTGCCGATACGGCGGGGCAGCTTGCCGGAGGCGAAGTAGCGCTGAGTACCGGTCTCCAGACTGGAGATCACGCTGTCCACAAGGGCCACATCCACGCGCTGGCCCTTTCCGCTGAGTTCTCTGGCGTGCAGCGCCGTCAGGACGCCGATGGTCAGATTCATGCCGCCCAGCACATCGCCGATGGCGGTGCCCACACGCAGAGGCTCGCCGTCCGGCTCGCCGGTGATGCTCATCAGGCCGCCGTAGGCCTGGGCGATAATGTCATACCCGGGGCGGGCGGAGTTGCGGCCGTAGCTGCCGAAGCCGGAGACGGCGGCGTAGATGATGCGGTCATTGACCTCCTTCAGCACGTCGTAGCCCACACCCAGCTTGTCCATGACGCCGGGGCGGTAGTTCTCCACCACCACGTCAGCCTTCTTCACCATGGCCAGGAACAGCTCCTTGCCCTTGGGGTCCTTCAGGTTCAGCGTAACGCTCTTCTTGTTGCGGTTCACGTTGGCGTAGTAGAGGCTGGAATTGTTGACGAACGGGCCCATGCCGCGGGTGTCGTCGCCCTTGACAGGGATCTCGATCTTGATCACGTCGGCGCCGAAATCCGCCAGCATCATGGTGCAGTACGGACCGGCCAGCACACGGGTCAGGTCCAGTACCACAATATCCTGTAAAGCTTTCATGGTTCCTCCTGTCAACAGCACGGGCTCTTGGCCGCGATGTTCATCTGATGCCCGCTGTAAATGCCATCGATCTCGGCGTGCTGCTCCTTGGACAGCGCCAGCAGCCGCTCAAAGTCGATGCCGGTATCGTAGCCCATTCGCTGGAGCATGTAGACCAGATCCTCCGTGGCGGTGTTGCCGGAGGCGCCGGGGGCAAAGGGGCAGCCGCCCAGCCCGCCCAGAGTGGACTGCACGGTGTCCACGCCGGCCTCAATGGCCGCCAGCGTGTTCACCAGCCCCATGCCGCGGGTGTCGTGGATGTGGACCTGCATTTTGGTGTCGGGGAAGCGCTCCATGATGCTCTTCACGGTGCGGCGCACCTGGGCGGGATCGGCGATGCCGATGGTGTCCGCCAGATAGACGGTGTCCACATCGCAGCTGCGGATGCGCTCCACGAAGCGCAGCACCTTGTCCAGGTCGGGAATACCCTCGAAGGGGCAGCCGAAGGTAGTGGCCATGCCGATGCACAGCTGCAGCTCAGGGAAGCTCTCGCGGATGCGGCGCAGCTCCTCGAAGGACTGGTCGTGGGTGCGGTTGATGTTGGCCTTGTTGTGGGACTCGCTGACGGAGATCACGTATGTCAGATTCTTCAGGCCGGCAGCCTGGGCCAGCTCAGCGCCCTTGAAGTTGGGGATCAGCGCCACCAGCTCCTTGTCGGGGTACTTCTCCACGCAGTAGCGGGCCACCTCACCGGCGTCCACCATCTGAGGAATGGCCCGAGGGCTGACGAACGAGGTGATCTCCATGCTCCGGATACCGCAGGAGAACAGCCCGTCGATGTATTTGAGCTTCTCCTCCGTGGGCAATACCTTCTTGAGGTTCTGCCAGCCGTCACGCGGCCCGCACTCAAGAACTTTGATCTTTTGCATTTTCTGTATGCCTCCTGTACACTTTTGAAATGCGGTTAGCTTATTGTTGCTTAATTTTAATTTAACTGATTAAAAGATAGCGTTTTCGCTTAAAGATGTCAAGATGTTTTGCGCAGAATCAGGGATTTCAACAGAATTTATCCTCCGTTTTTGTGCAGATTTTCACCGTTATCAGCAGAAATCGCGGCGCATCTTCCGGGCAATTTATTTAAGCATTGACATTTGCGGTTAAAAAACGTATAATTAAGCAAGAAATTAAGGAGGTACACGGCACATGGGCGTTAAGCTGAAGGATATTGCGGAGCAGTGTGGCACATCGGTGGCCACCGTCTCCTATGTGCTCAGCGGCAAGGGAGTGGAGAGCCGTATCTCTTCCGAGATGCAGGAGCTGATCTTCGACACGGCGGAGCGGCTGGGATACGCGCGGAAGGCCGCGCCGCCCAAGCCGAAAAAGCCCCGCATCGCCATCTACTGGCCAAAAAAAGGGTTGGAGACCACGCTGGTGAGCATCATGAACGGGGTGAACTCGGCCATCCTGTTCGACACCGTGCCCATCAGCCTGACCATCTGCCCCTACGAGGCCAATAATCTCTATCTGGAGGACGACCTCTGGTCCAGCCGCGTATACGACGCGGCCATCATCGTCTCCGCCGGCGCGGGGGATCTGGCCACGCTGGCCAAGCGAAAGACCAAGATCCCCGTGGTGCTGCACAACCGCGTGCTGGAAGGTTACCCCTGCGTGTCCATCGACCAGGATGCCTCCGGCCGCATTGCGGCGGAGCAGGCTGTGTGCAAGGCGGGAGCCAACATCGGACTGGTCATCAATCCCGCCCAGTACCTGGGCCTGAACCAGCGCGCCAGCGCCATCAGCCAGACCTGCCAGGAGTACGGCGTGGACATCCACTCCCGTACCTTCTATTGTGAGAACAACATCGACGCGGGCTACGAGCTGGGCATCAAGATGATCCGGAACCACAACGTGCCCAAGGCCATCATCTGCACCTACGACATTGTGAGCTTCGGCCTGATGCGGGCGCTGATCGAGGCCGACTATCGCGTGGGCAGTCAGGTGCAGATCATCACCACCTGTACCTCCCTGCCCCAGTTTTTCGCCAAATCCACGCCGCCCATGACGGTGGTGGACCTGAAAATGGAGGAGGTCACCCACCGCGCCGTGCGGCTGGCTATCGATCTGGCCCTCCAACGGCTGGACGCGGCGGACATCCGTCCCACCATCGTGACCCCCCAGATCATCTATCGGGAATCCTGCCCCGTGCCCACCTTTGAGGAGGCGGAGCATCTGGAGCGCTGCAGGGCCGCCCACTCCACCGAGGTTTCGTAACACAAAGAACGCCGGAGAAAGCGCACGCTTTCTCCGGTGTTCTTTGTGTTATATGGCGGTTCAGGGCGGCAGGCAAAGCAAGACGCCGGACAGGAGGAAAACCTCCCATCCGGCGGTCTTTTTCAGACAGAGCCTTTTACTTGGCGAACTCCTCCGCCAGCTCCTTGGTGACGCGCAGATACTCCTCAATATCCTCCACCGTGTGGCAGTGCATCGGGGAAACACGGATGGCGCCGGTGAGGCCCACACCTTCCACGATGCGCTTGGAGTACACGCTGCTGTTCACGCGCTCGAACACGGTGACGCCGCGCTTCTGATACTCTTCCACACACTTGGTCATATCCACGCCGTCGATACCCATGGCCACGATCAGGTCACGGTGCGTCAGATCCTCGGTGTCCACATAGACGTGGACGCCCGGGATGTGGCGCAGGCCGGCGGCCTTGTCCGTACCCTCCAGCATGGTGTACAGCAGAGCCCGCTCCTGCAGATGGATGTGCTCCATGCCCACCAGAAACAGCTTGCGGCGATCGGTCTCCTTGGTGAAGTGGCCGCCCAGCCAGCAAACATAGTCCACCACGGTGCTCATGGCCGCGAAGTTGCCGGGGGTGGGAGAACCCAGCTCCCAGATCTCCTCGGGACGCTGCAGCACCTTGCGGTGGGGCAGCTTGGCCACACGGTCGGACACGTAGCCGTAGCCCATGCCGCGGGTGCCGAAGAACTTGTAGGGCGCAAAGTTCACGCCGTCGAAGCCCAGCTTGTCCACGTCCATGGGGGCGTGGGGCGCGTGCTGCACCGCATCGGTGACGATGTAGATGTCGGGGTTGATCTCACGGGCGGCGCGGACGATGCCCTCCATGTCCATGATGGTACCGGTGATGTTGGAGGCGTACATGACGCTCAGCAGGCAGGTGTCCTTGTCCACCACGCGGCGGATCTCCTCGGGGTCGATGCCGCCGGTCTTGGGATTGGCCTGAGCCACGCGGAACTCCTTGCCGGTCTTTTCGCAGTAGTACTTCACGGCGTCGAAGGCGGAGGGATGCTCCAGCACGGAGGTGACGGCGTTGGTACCCGGGCAGTTCTCCAGAATAGCGCCCACCATCTGGAACATGCACTGGGAGGCGGTCATCTCCGTCAGCAGCGCGCCGCCGGAGGCGCCGAACACCACGTGCATCACATCATCGATGCCCCGCAGCTGGATACGCTTGAGCTCCTTGGAGCGGGCGTGTACGCGTTCCGGGCAATCGGGGAAGGCCTGGTACTTGGCCTGCTCCTCCACAGACGCCTTCAGGCGCAGGGAGCCGCCGGAGTTCTCAAAGAACAGACGTTTGCCGAACTCGGGGTCGGCATCCACATAGCAGAAGCGCTCCTTGATCTCCGCAGACAGGGCGGGGTCAAACAGCAGACCATGCTCATAGTTTTCCATAGGAATCTCCTTTTTCCATTCCATCTGTAAATTATTTGTTTACTTGGCAGCCTGGGGCTTGTCGAAGCGGCGGCCCACGCCGGTGATGGCGCTGAGGGTGAACAGGACGATCAGCATGATGCTCTGGAAGTTGTAGGGGATGAAGTCCAGGAAGGAGAAGGACTCACCCACCACACCGCTGGCGATGGCCAGACTCACCGCGTTCAGGCACACGGGGTTGTAGGGGACCAGACCGGCGAAACCGGTGCTGATGCCATCCATCAGGTTGGAGCCGCGGGTACGCTCGATGTTGTGGGTCTCCAGCAGCTTGCGGACCAGCGGGCCCACAAACAGGATGGTGATGGAGGCCGCGCCGATAGCCACGCTGCCCACGAAGCAGATCAGGATGGTGACCAGCTCCGCCTGACGCGGGGTCTTGCTGGCGTTGTGCAGCTTGCCCAGCATGATGTCAAACACACCGCTGCGGGTAAGCATCTCCAGCAGGGCGAACATGAAGAAGCTGAAGCAGATGACGTTCAGCATGCCGGTGAGGCCGGCGCCGATGGGGCCGGCGGCGTCCACCATCTTGGCGGGCTCGATGAAGCCGAACACCAGGCACAGCACGAAGCCCACCAGGTCGCAGACGATCAGAGTGCCGATGAGGTTCCAGCCCTTGAGCATCAGGATGATCATGATGACGGGGATCACCAGCATGATCAGGGTCTTGGCGTAGGAGGCGTCCACCAGCTCCGGCAGGGTCACGGCCTCGGAGGTGCGGAAGCCGATGATGACGAACAGGACGGCGGAAACCACGCCGGCGATCAGGGAGTAGGGCAGACGGGTGCGGACCACGTCGCGGACCTCAGCGCCCTGAGTCAGGGCAGAGGCGATGGTGGTATCGGAAATGGGGGCCAGGTTGTCGCCGAAGATGGCGCCGCTGACGATAGCGCCCACCACAACGGCAGGATTGGCGCCCACGGTGGTGGCCACGGGCAGCAGCACCGGCAGAACAGCCACAATGGCGCCGTTGGAGGTGCCGCAGGCCGTGGAGATCAGTGCGCAGATGATAAAGCCTACCAGCGGCAGGAAACCGGCGCTGAGGCCCAGCTCCGTCACCAGCCAGGTCAGGCCCTGGATCAGACCGCTCTGGCGCAGCTCCTGAGACAGGACGCCGGCCAGCAGGAAGGCAAAGATAATGACGCACAGGGTATCGTTCTTCAGGCCCGCGACCACTGCCTTCTCAAATTCCTTCTTGTCCTTGGCCAGCAGGAAGGCTGTGCACAGACCGGCAAAGCCCGCCATGCAGAACAGGACCAGAGAGACCTTCTGCAGGGCTGCAATGGTGATCATCAGCGCCATGAACACCAACAGCGGCAGGCACGCGCCGAAGGTGCCGCCATAGAACTGCATCTTCTTTTGATTTTCCATTTCTCATCTTCTCCTTTTTTTGGTGATTCCCGCCGAAAGCGGTGGAGGACTGTGGTCTCCGGCAGGTTTGTTCACATCTTATTCATACAAGATAGAAAGTCAATAGGTTTTCAACAATTTACACCACCGCTGTTGCATTTTCTACAAAGTATACAGTATAATGTTGTTGTGGCAACAACAATTGCCGCAGACTTTGTGACAGAAGGAGTTTTGCCCTATGGACACCAGCTTGCAGCAGCGCATCCAGAGCGCCGATCTCACCCGCACGGAAAAGCGCATCGCCGACTATTTTCTCGACCACAGTGAGTCGCTGTACTTCATGACCGCCCGAGACATCGCCCAGGAGCTGGGCGTCAGCGACACGTCCATCATCCGGCTGTGCCGCACCCTGGGCTACCGCGGCTTCCGCGAATTACAGGAGAGCCAGCGGGCGGAGCTGGCTCAGGTCATGGAGAGCGGCCGCTACGTCATCCCCCGGCAGCAGGTGGAGGGCAAGCTGGAGCAGTACCAGAACTGCAGCCCGTTCCAGTGCCTGCAGCTGGCCATGGAGACGCTGCAGGAGACGTACCGGAAGAACCGGCCGGAGAAATTTGAGCGGGCCGCCCAGCTCCTTTTGCAGAGCGAGCACATCTTCATCTCCGGCTTCCGCGGCTTTTCCGGCTCCGCCCGTTATATGGGGGTGCTGCTGTCCCAGTACATCAACCGCGTCACCTACTATTGCGATGCGGACACCCGCTGCGTGGAGGGTCTCATTGACTACGGCTCTCAGGACTGCGTAGTGGTTTTCGGCGCGGAGCGCTACTCCCGCATGTCCTGCGTGCTGGCCCAGATCGCCCGGGACGCCCATTGCCGTCTGATCGTTATCACCGACAAGCTCACCGCACCTCTGGCCGTGGGGGCGGACATCGTGCTGCTGGCGGATTTCACCAGTCCCACCGCCGTCAACTCCTATCTGGGTGTGAACTTTCTGGTGGAGGCCATCGCCTTCGAGGTCAGCCGCCAGCTGGGCGTCTTTCCCCAGCAGCGGCTGTCCCGCATGGACCACTACCTGTCGGAGCTGCATCTGTATTGATGCGTGCCAAAAAATGAACAGCACCCCATTTGTTAGACAAGCATGGTAAAATACCTGTACTAAGAAATGGGGTGTTTTTCTATGTCAAGGGGAGCAGAGGGCAAGCGGTATACACCGGAATTCAGAAAAATGGCCGCAGAGGCGATGCCGCAGGAGCCGCCGGTCCTGCGTCCGAAGGGGTAACGGCGCTTACCTCTCCACCAGATGGACGTTCAGGTGGTCGTAGGTCATCTCCACCCCCGCCGCAGCAAAGGCATCGCGCAGGTTCTCGTTCAGCGCGAAGAAAGCATTCCAGTAGTCCTCCGCCCTGGTCCAGCAGCGGACGCTGTACTCAATGGCGCTGCTGCCGTACTCCGTCAGATACACCACCGGCGCAGGCTCCGGCAGCACATTGGGCGTGGCCGCCACCGCCGCCAGACAGGCGGCCTTCACCATCTCGGTGGGCGCGTCGTAGGAGGCCGTCACGGTCCGCACCACCCGCCGCCGGCCCATGGCCGTGTAGTTGATGATGCGGCTGGAGGACAGCTCCTTGTTGGGCTGCATGACGAACTGGCCGTCCGGCGTCTCGATCTTCGTATGGTTCAGGGTGATCTCCCGCACCGTGCCCACGGTGTCCGCCACCTCGATGTCGTCGCCGATGTTGAAGGGGTGGGATGTCAGGATCACCAGACCGCCGGCCACGTTGCCCAGAATGTCCTCCGCCGCCAGGGTCACGCCCAGCGTCAGCACCGACACCAGCGCCGTCAGGGACGAGGTGTTCAGTCCCAGGGCCTCCGCCGTGATGATGCCCGTCAGCAGATAAAGTACCACCTTGCCCGATGTCAGGACGATCTGGCGCAGGCGGGCAGTCAGCTTTTTGCTGCGGTCCAGCAGCCGTTTGGCCAGCTTTAACAGCAGCCGCGACACGATGAGGCACACCAGCAGCGTCAGCACCGCCGACAGAATGCGGCTCAGGCTGTACCCTCCCAGCGATGTCTCCAGTATTTTCGAAAGCTCTTGCATCGGAATGTCTCCTTTCTCATGCTGACACCAGTATAGCAAATTCCCTGCCGCTGCGCAATCGCATTCATAAAGAGGGAGCGGAACACGGTGCGTTCCGCCCCCTCTTTATCCGCTCTGCACCCCGCCGAAAACATCCCTGTCTCCCCCGCCGGAGCTTGTCGCAGCTGCACAAAATATCTGCGTTTGCCAATTTTTACTTGCCAGTCGGGGACGGCTCTGCTATGATAGACGCGAAAAATGCCAAAAAAGGGGGTACTGCCATGGGCATATCCTACAACAACCTGTTCAAGCTGCTCATCGACAGGGGCTGGTCCAAAACGGAGTTTGCCCGCAAGGTGGGCATCAGCTCCAACACGCTGGCCAAGCTGTCGAAAAACGAGCCGGTGTCGCTTGAGGTGCTGGTGCGCATCTGCCAGCGGCTGGAATGCACACTGGGCGACGTGGTGCAGATCCTGCCGCTGGCCGCTATGGAGAAGCTGCGCACCGCTGCGGAGGAGGGGATACACAGATCATGAGCCAGACCAACGCAAACGGCGCCACGTTCATGGAAAAGCTGTCCACGTTCATCGTGGATAAGCGGAATCTGATCTTTCTCATCACCATCATCGGCCTCATTTTCTCCGCCTTTTCCCGTAACTGGGTCCAGGTGGAGAATGACCTGACCTTCTACCTGCCGGACAGCTCTCAGACCAAGCAGGCGCTGGCCGTCATGGACGAGCAGTTCGTCACCTACGGCACGGCGGAGGTAATGGTGGCCAACGTCACACCGGCCCAGGCTCAGAAGCTGGCTGACAAGCTCCGGGACATCGAGGGTGTCCAGAGCCTGACCTACGACAAGACCACCGACCACTACAACGACATGTCCGCTCTGTTCTCCATCACCTTCGCCTACGACGAGGATGACGACGCCTGCCTGACGTCTCTGGATGCGGTGAAGGCAGCCCTCAGCGGCTATGACCTCTACGTCTCCACGGATCTGGGCAATACCCAGCAGGAGACCATTGAGCATGAGATCAGCGTCATTATGATCTACGTGGCCATCGTCATTGTCATCGTGCTGACCTTCACCTCCGAGACCTACGGCGAGGTGCCGGTGCTGATTTTGACCTTCGTGGTGGCGCTGGTGCTGAATCAGGGCACCAACTTCCTGATGGGCAAGATCTCCTTCGTGTCCAACTCCGTCACCAGTATTCTGCAGCTGGCGCTGTCTATCGACTACGCCATCATCTTCTGCAACCGCTTCAAGGAGGAACACCGGCTGCTGGACCTGCGGGAGGCCGTCATCGTCTCCCTGAGCAAATCCATCCCCGAGATCGGCGCCAGCAGCCTGACCACCATCGGCGGTCTGGTGGCCATGCTGTTCATGCAGTTCAAGCTGGGCCCCGATATGGCCCTGTGCCTCATCAAATCCATCCTGTTCGCGCTGCTGTCCGCCTTCGTGGTGATGCCGGGCCTTCTGATGCTGTTCGGCCCCCTCATCGACCGGACGCAGCACCGCAGCTTCGTGCCCAAGATACCCTTCGTGGGCAATTTCGACTACGCCACGCGGCACGTGGTGCCCGTGATCTTCGCCCTGCTGATCACCGTGGGCTTCTTCCTGTCCTCCCGCTGCCCCTTCGCCTACGGGTACAGCCTGCTGACCACGCCCATCCAGAACGATAACCAGATCGCCGAGCAGATGATCGAGGACACCTTTACCTCCAGCAACATGCTGGCCCTGATGGTCCCCGCCGGCGACTACGACAAGGAGACCGCCCTGCTGGCGGAGCTGGAGCAGTATGATGAGGTGGACCACACCATGGGCCTTGTGAACATCGAGGCCATGGACGGCTACACGCTGGCGGATAAGCTGACGCCCCGTCAGTTCGCGGAGCTGGCCGGTCTGGACTACGAGGCCGCACAGGTGGTCTACGCCGCCTATGCCGCCAACAACGGCGACTACGGCCAGCTGGTGGGCCATCTCTCCACCTACAAGGTGCCGCTGCTGGATATGTTCCTGTTCGTCTGCGACCAGATCGACGCCGGTGTGGTAACGCTCAGCGATGACCAGACCGCCGCCCTGAAGGAAGCCCAGACCCAGATGCTCAGCGCCAGGAACCAGCTGCGGGGCGAGGATCTCAGCCGTATGCTGGTATACCTGACCCTGCCGGAGAGCGGCGATGAGACGTACGCCTTCACCGATAAGATTCTGGACATTGCCCAGAAGTATTACCCCGACCAGAAGATATATCTGGCCGGCGACTCCACCAACGAGTACGACTTCGAGAAGTCCTTTGCCATCGACAACAAGGTGGTGAGCATCGTGTCCATTCTGGTGGTCATGGTGGTGCTGCTGTTCACCTTCAAGTCCGCCGGTATGCCGGTGCTGCTGATTCTGGTGATCCAGGGCTGCATCTGGATCAACTTCTCCGTCCCCGCCGTCACCGGCAAGTACCTGTTCTATCTGAGCTACCTGATCGTCAGCTCCATCCAGATGGGTGCCAACATCGACTATGCCATCGTCATCGCCAGCCGCTATCAGGAGCTGAAGGCGAAGATGGCCCAGCGCAGCGCCATTGTAGAAACGCTGAACTTTGCCTTTCCCACCATCATCACCTCCGGCGCCATCATGTCCATCTGCGGCTTCCTCATCGGCAGCATGACCTCGGAGCCCGTCATCGCCGGCATCGGCGAGAGCCTGGGCCGCGGCACGGTGATCTCCATCATCATGGTCATGTTCGCCCTGCCCCAGATCCTGCTGATCGGCAGCCGCGTCATCGACAAGACTTCCTTCTCCGTGCCATCCGTGGTGGCCAAGAAGAACAGCCGCGGCCGCATGACGGTGAACGGTATGGTGTACGGCCACATCAACGGCACGGTCCGCGGCATGATCCACGCCACGGTGGAGGGCGACGTAGACCTGACCATGCTCTCCGGAGCGGAGGGAGAGGAGGTACCCGACGATGAGGAAGAAGATTGACATACGGCATCTGGCCGCGGCTCTGCTGGCAGCCCTGATGCTGCTGGCCTGCCTGCCCGTGACGCAGGCCGACGCTGCCGGCAATACCATCCACATCTCCTCGGAAGCGGAGCTGCGGGATCTGGCCGCCAGCTGCGCGCTGGACACCTGGTCCCGCGATAAAAACGTGGTGCTGGACAGCGACCTGACGCTGGCGGACCCGTCCTTCCTGCCCATCCCCACCTTCGGCGGCAGCTTTGACGGGCAGGGTCACACCATCCATAATGTCAGCATAACGGACAGTCTGTCCCCCGCCGGCCTGTTCGGCGTGGTACAGGCGGGCGGCTCCGTCCGCAGCCTCCATGTGGTGGGTACCGTCGCCCCCTCCGGTGACGGCCGAAGCGTGGGCGGCATCGCCGGCGAGAACAACGGCGCCATCGAAAAGTGCAGCTTCACCGGCACGGTGTCCGGTCAGGTATACATAGGCGGCATCGCCGGTCACACCGGCGCCTCCGGCAGTATCCTGGCCTGTGAGACCCGCGGCGCGGTCATCGGCGACAGCATGACCGGCGGCATCACAGGCTATAACGAGGGCCTGCTGGCCGACTGCACCAACAGCGCCTGCGTCAACGTGGAGAGCACCGATCCCCGTCTGAATCTGGAGGATCTGGATCTGACGCTGACGCCGGACCTGTCCAAGCTGGGGCAGGCCAACACCGGCGCCTCCGCCGCTGATACCGGCGGCATCGCCGGATACAGCGCCGCTACCCTGTCCGACTGTGTGAACCACGGCGCCGTGGGCTACCAGCACATCGGCTATAACACCGGCGGCGTGGTGGGCCGCAGCTGCGGCCAGCTCCTGCGCTGCCGCAACGACGGCGCCATCGCCGGACGCAAGGACGTGGGCGGCGTAGTGGGCCAGATCGAGCCCTATATCCAGATGGACGCCTCTCCCACCTATCTGTCGGAGCTGAACCGCCAGCTGTACGAGCTGAAGTCCCTGACCGATCAGGCCGCCAATGACGCCCAGGACGGCGCAGGCGGCGTGTCCGACCGGCTCAACGACATGAACGACTACCTGAAGGACGCCCTCTCCGACCCGCAGGACCCCCTGGCCGCCATCACCGGCTTCGGCAGCCGCCTGAACGACCTGAACAACAGCGCCTCCGGCTCGGTCGACACCGTGGCGGACGACCTGCGGGACATCAACAGCAAGTTCAATGAGGTATCCAACACCGTGCTGGCCGCCATCTCCGCCGCCGGCAACCCCGCCTCCGTCATCTCTGACGGCTCGCAGGGGAACATCGACAAGATCACGCTGGGCAAGACCTCTGCCTGTACCAACAGCGGTGCGGTCAGCGGCGATGTCAACACCGGCGGCATTGCCGGCTCCATCGCCATCGAGTACGAGCTGGACCCGGAGGATGACGTCAGTGCCAATCTGGACGGTGAATACCGCCGCCAGTACGAGTACCGCGCCGTGGTGCAGCAGTGCGCCAACACCGGTGCCGTCTCCGCCAAGCGCAGCAACACCGGCGGCATCGCCGGGCGCATGGACCTCGGCCTCATCATCTCCTGTGAGAGCTACGGCAGCGTGGAAAGTGACAGCGGCAGCTGCGTGGGCGGCATCGCCGGTCTCACCGCTGCCACCGTCCGCAGCAGCTATGCCAAGTGTACCCTCAGCGGCAAAAAGTACGTGGGCGGTATCGTGGGCTCCGGCGTGGCGGAGAGATCCGACGGCAGCGCCAGCACCGTTACCGGCTGCTGGTCGCTGGTGGACATCACCGGCTGCCAGCAGTACGAGGGCGCCGTCTCCGGCGCGGACACCGGTACGTTCACCGATAACTATTTCGTCTCCGACACACTGGCGGGCATCAACCGCCAGAGCTTCGCGGGCCGCGCGGAGCCTGTGAGCTTCGACACCCTCGCCGCGGCGGAGGGTATGCCCGGCGGCATGACCACCTTTACCCTGTCCTTCGTCTCCGACGGCAAGGTGCTGACCAGCCGCACCTTCTCCTACGGCGCATCCTTTGACAGCAGCGTCTATCCGCCGCTTCCGGAAAAGGACGGCATCTACGCCCACTGGGATCGCACCGACCTCCACGGCCTGCATCTGGACACGGTGGTCACCGCCGTCTATGACGCGCTGCTGCCCACCCTGTCCTCGGAGCAGACCCGCGAGGACGGCCGTCCCGTCATTCTGGCCGGCGGTGACTTCAACGACGGCGACACCATGGCCGCCACAGCCCTGACTCTGACGCCGGAGGAGTTCCACGCGGCAGACGGCAGCTTCGCAGACCGCGCTGCCAACTGGTTCTCCTACCTGAAGGAAGGGCAGCTGCCGCCCCTGACCGTGAACCGCCGCGTGGCGGAACAGTGGCGGGTATCCCTGCCCGATGACGGCCAGGAGACCCACACGCTGCGCTACCTGCCGTCTCAGGACGCATCGCACCTGCGGCTCTATGTCAACGACGGCGGCGGCTGGCAGGCCGTGTCCTACGACACCGTGGGCAGCTACCTCTCCTTCACCGCAGGCGGCGCCAGCCCCGAATTCGCCGTGGTCACCACCGCATCGGTGTGGTGGCCGCTGGCCGCGGCTATCGCCGTGTGCGTGGCCATCGTGCTGGCGGTCCTGCTGGGACGGCGTCACCGCCGCCGGCGGAAGGCCGCCGCAGTCTCCGCCCCCGAGACGGTGGAGAATGCCGTTGAAAGCACGGAAACGCCCGCCCGCATCTCCCGCCCGGCCAAGAAGAAAAAGCGGCGCTGGTGGATCCCCGTCAGTATCGCTGCGGGCATCGCCGCTGCGGCGGCGGTGCTCCTGACCGCCACTGGTCTGGGCCGCCAGCTCAACGCCTGGCGTCTGCTGCACCGCGCCCTGAACGCCGACTCGCTGGCCATGACCGTCTCCGTCCAGAGCGGCGAGACCTTCACCGCCAGCGCCGATGTCTGCCGCACCAGAGCCGACACCACCCGCATCGTCACCGTCCGGTGGCAGGGCGTGACCGTCTACTGCACCGGCGATGCGTTGTATCTGGAGAACGGCCGCGCCTACCGTCTGAGCAGCAGCATGACCCTCTCCGACCTGGCCGCTCTGTTCCGCAAGGCCCATGTGGACTGCGAAAAGACGGATGCGGACACCCTGTATACGGCGATGCTGTCCGCCGCCGACGCGGACGCCCTGCTGACGCTGCTGGAGCCGGAGGTGGGCGACCTCACCGGCATCGACAGGCTCACCGCCGTGCTGACCGTGGCCGATGGCCGCGCCCGGTCCCTCCGGCTCACTGCCGGGCCGGAGGACGCCCCCATCCTCACCGCTGTGATGGATTTCACCGCCAAGATCACGGCGCCCCAGGTGCCGGAGGCGGTGACCGCCGCCATCGCCGGCGGTACGGAGCCGGAGAATACCGTGCTGCCCGCGGATACCCTGCGCCTGCTGCGGTCCTGGGCCGCCCTGCGCAGCAGGGAGGTACTGGCCGCCGACCTGACGCTGACGGCGGATTGCGGCCCTCTGGTGCTCCGCGACACCCTGCAATATGACCGCCGCACCGTGGACGGTCAGGATTTCACCGCCGTCCGCAAGGGCGCGCTGAGCCTGTACTTCTCCGGCGATAAGCTCTGCGATGCGGAAGGCCATGTTCTCACCACCGATGACGCTCTGGCCTCCCAGGCCCGGCTCCTTCAGCTGGCCTACCAGCTGGTGCTGAACGGCACCGCCGCCTGCACCCAGACCGGCGGCACAGATACCTATACTCTGACGCTGGACGAGGCGGGAGCTGCGGAGTTCGCCGCCGCCATCGCGCCGGATATCCAGTCCCAGCATGTCGCCTTCACCGGCGGCCGCGTCACCATGGAGGTGCAGGACACCCAGCTGTGCAGCGTTCGTATCACCTGCTCCGGCAGCATCAGTGTGGCGCTGACGGAGGCCAACGCCTCTCTGAGCGCCGATATCCGGTTCGTCTCCCGCAATTACCCGTTCCCCCGCGCGGTGCTGAATGCGCTGCAATAACAAAAGAGAGAAGGCAATAGCATGGGAAACCGCATCATCTGCATCAGCCGCCAGTTCGGCAGCGGCGGCCATGAGATCTCCGTCAAGACCGCGGACCTGCTGCGTCTGCGCGTCTATGAAAAGGAGCTGGTACATCTGGCCTGCGAATACGGCGAGCTATCGGAGTCCGTCATGAGCGATTCCGATGAAAAGGCCACCAACCCCTACCTGTTCCGCACCGTCCACGAGGGCAACTACCATGTCGTGCGGGGCAAGCCCACGTCCGAGGTGCTGTTCGCCCTGCAAAGCCACGAGATCCGCCGCATCGCCCGCAGGGAGGAGTGCGTGTTTGTGGGCCGCTGCGCCGACTATGTCCTGCGGGATGCGGATGTCCGCCTGCTGCGGGTATTCGTCTCCGCGCCGGAGGAACAGCGCATTGCCCGTAAGATGGAGCAGGAGCATCTGACCCAGCCTCAGGCGGTGCGGCTGCTGCGGAAAATGGACAAACAGCGCCGGAAATACTACGAGACCTACACCCACCATGTCTGGGGCGACAGCACCAACTACGACCTGTGCATCGACACATCCACCTGTACGCTGGACGAGGCGGCGGCCCGGATCGCCGACCGCTTCCGCGCCATGGCGTAGCGTCAGAAGGGCTTTTATGCAGCAAGACAAGACATTTCTCGGTACGGAGCCGGTAGGGCGGCTCCTGTTCCAGCTGGCGGTCCCCACGGTAACGGCCCAGCTGGTAAATATGCTCTACAACATCGTGGACCGCATCTACATTGGTCACATGCCCGGCGACGGAAGCCTGGCCCTCACCGGCGTGGGCGTGTGCATGCCCCTCATCATGATCGTCTCCGCCTTTGCGGCACTGGTGGCCTCCGGCGGTGCGCCCCGTGCCTCCATTGCCATGGGCCGCGGCGACCACGCCGGCGCGGAGCGGCTGCTGGGCGGCTGCGCTGCCCTGCTGCTCCTGTTGTCCCTGACCCTCACCGCCGTGCTGCTTCTGTGGGGCCGCGACCTCCTGCTGCTGTTCGGCGCCAGTGAGAACACCGTCGCCTACGCCGTCGACTACATGGGTGTCTATGCCGTCGGCACCGTGTTCGTCCAGCTGACGCTGGGCCTCAACGCCTTCGTGACGGCTCAGGGCTTCGCCCGGACCGGCATGCTGACGGTACTCATCGGCGCGCTGGCCAATATCGCGCTGGACCCGCTGTTCATCTTCGCTCTGGACATGGGCGTGCGGGGCGCGGCGCTGGCCACTGTGCTGTCTCAGGCGCTGTCCTGCGTCTGGGTCACATCGTTCCTCTGCGGCAAAAAGACGCTGCTGCGCCTGCGGCGGGAGAACCTGCTGTCCGGTCTGCGGCTGGTGCCGCCCTGCATCGCGCTGGGATCGTCCTCTTTTGTCATGCAGGCCAGTGAGAGCGTCATCTCCGTGTGCTTTAACTCCTCCCTGCTGAAATACGGCGGGGATCTGGCCGTGGGCGCCATGACCATCCTCACCAGCGTCATGCAGTTCGCCCTGCTGCCCCTGACCGGGCTGTCTCAGGGCGCTCAGCCCATCACCAGCTACAACTACGGCGCCCGGAACACAGACCGCGTCCGGCAGAGCTTCCGCCTGCTGCTGCGCGCCTGCCTCATCTACTCTATGATGCTGTGGGCCTTCGTGATGCTGTGCCCCCGGGTGTTCGCCGGTCTGTTCACCACCGACGCGGCCCTGCTGGCCTTCACCTCCAGGGCGCTGCGCATCTACTGCGGTGGACTGGGCCTGTTCGGCATCCAGATCGCCTGCCAGATGACTCTGGTCTCCACCGGAAACGCTGTCTGCTCCATCATTGTAGCGGTGCTGCGGAAGTTCGTGCTGCTGATCCCCCTGATCTACATCCTGCCCTGCTTCCTGCCGGATCCCACAACAGCCGTCTATCTGGCGGAGCCCGTGGCTGACGTGCTGGCGGTGACGTTCACCGCCGTCCTGTTCTCGGTGCAGTTCAAAAAGTCCCTGCAAAAGCTGGAGACGCCCCTGCAATAATCTATACCCAAAAGCGCGCAAAAAAGCGCCCGTCCGGAAGGACGGGCGCTTTTCAGTGCTTGTCGTATATCCCTTACTCGGCCTCGGCCAGCGCCTTGGCGGCGGCGATCGCCTTCTCCTGAGCTGCGGCGGGGCAGTCCTCGTAGCGGACGAAGTTGAAGGTGAACGTACCGCGGGACTGGGTCATGGACCGCAGATCAATGGCGTAGCTCATCATCTCGGCCATGGGCACCTCGGCCTCCAGTACGGTCTCGCCGTCTCCGGTGGGGTTCATGCCCATCACACGGCCGCGGCGCTTGTTCAGGTCGCCCATCACGTCGCCCACGTAGTTGTCGGGCACGGTGACCTTCAGCTCACCGATGGGCTCCATCAGCACGGGCTTGGCCTCGGGCAGAGCGGCCTTGAACGCCAGGTTGGCGGCCAGCTTGAACGCGATCTCGGAGGAGTCCACGGGGTGGTAGGAGCCGTCCACCAGGGTGGCCTTCAGGAACACCACGGGATAGCCGGCCAGCACGCCGTGCAGGCAGCTCTCGCGCAGGCCCTTTTCCACGGCGGGGAAGTAGTTCTTGGGCACGGAGCCGCCGAACACGTTCTCCTCAAAGATCATATCCTCCTGCTCGCTCTGGGGCTCGAAGATAATGTGAACATCGCCGAACTGGCCGCTGCCGCCGGTCTGCTTCTTATAGCGGCCCTGCTTGCGGACGGTGCTGCGGATCTTCTCACGATAGGCAACACGCGGGGTATCCAGCTCGGAATCCACGCCGAAGCGGGACTTCAGCTTGCTGCACAGCACGTCGATCTGGATGTCGCCGGCGCCGGAGATCACGGTCTGGTGGGTCTCGGCGTTATTGGTGACGGAGAAGGTAGGATCCTCCTCGTTCAGCTTGTTCAGACCGGTACCCAGCTTCTCGATCTCCTGCTTGGTCTTGGGGGAGATCGCCCGCTCGTAGCAGGCGGGGGCAAAGGCCAGAGGCGCAAACTTCACATAGGTCTTGGGCTCGCACAGGCTGTCGCCGGTCTTGACCTTGTCCATCTTGCCGATGGCGCCGATGTCGCCGCAGCAGATCTCCTTGGTCTCCTCGGTCTTCTTGCCCTTCATGACGTACAGACGGCCCAGCTTCTCAGTGTTGCCGGTGGTCATGTTGTACAGGGACATATCGCTGGTGACCTTGCCGCGGATGACCTTGATCATGGAGAACTTGCCGTACTGGTCGGAGATGGTCTTGAACACGAAGGCAGCGGCGGAGCCGTTGGGATCGTGGGCCACCTCGATGGCGTTGCCGTCGTCGTCTTCAGCGGCCTCGGCGGGCATATCGGTAGCCACGGGCACCAGGTCCAAGATGGTCTGCATCAGCATCTCCACGCCCATACCGGTGGCGGCGCTGCCGCACAGCACGGGGCACACGCTGCCCTCGCGCACGCCGATCTGCAGGCCCTTGGCCATGTCCTCGGCGGACAGCTCCATGGTCTCGAAGAACTTCTCCATCAGCTCCTCATCGGCGCCGGCGGCGGCCTCCATCAGCTCAGCGCGGAGGGCCTCCACCTCGTCGGCCATGTCGGCGGGAATATCACACTCGCCCTTGGCGTCGTAGGCTTTGTTGTGCAGCAGGTCCACGATGACGGTGACGGCCTTGTTGCCGTCGGCCTTGGTGGCCACGATGGGGGCAATGGCGGTGCCGTACTTGGCCTTGACGGCCTCGATGCAGGATGCGTAGTCGGCGTTAGCCTCCTCCACGCGGTTGATGAACATCATGCGGGGCTTCTTGCCCAGCATCTTCCAAGTGCGCTCCATACCCACGGACAGACCGTCCTTGGCGTTGCCCACGATGACGGCGCACTCGGCGGCGCGGATGGCGCACACCGCCTCGCCGGAGAAATCGAAGTTGCCGGGAGCGTCCATGACGTTGATCTTCTTGCCCTTATACGTAACGGGGGCAAAGGCCAGGGAGATGGAGATCTGGCGCTTGATCTCCTCGGCGTCGTAGTCGCAGGTGGTGTTGCCGTCGGCGGTCTTGCCCAGACGGTCGATGCCCTTGGTCATAAACAGCATCTGCTCGACCAGCGAGGTCTTGCCGGACCCGCCGTGGCCCAGCAGCGCAATATTGCGAATGTCATTAGCAGTCATAGTGGTGATGTACTCCCTTCATTTTCTTCAAGTCCGCCGCCCACACGGCTGCGGACAGTAGCTCAATGTACCGATTATAGCTTATATTGCAGGACCTGACAACCATTATTTTGTGGATTTGTAGGAAAATTCCCTGTCCGTGCAGGCTTTTTCGGCAACTTATACAATTTCCCTTCCGCCGTACTGGGCAGGTCGACGAGGGCCGGCAGACATCCCTTGCGCCGCCGCAGAAAACATGCTATAATGGCGGATATGTTTGCGGGCATGATGGAATTGGTAGACATGCGAGATTTAGGTTCTCGTGCTCACGCGTTGGGGTTCGAGTCCCCATGCCCGCACCAAAAATGTCCGCCCCTGCGGGCCGCTCCTTTTTGGTGCGCGCTTTTGCGCTGCAAAAGCGGTCGCCTGCGGGCGGATAACCGAACGCGCAAGGGAAACCCGACCAAGGTTTCCCTTGCACACATTCCCTTCCTTGCGGTATACGCGGGTTCCGTGCGCCCTGCCATGACCGCAGGATGCCCACGAAATGTCCACCCCTGCGGGCCGCTCCTTTTTGGTGCGCGCTTTTGCGCTGCAAAAGCGGTCGCCTGCAAGCGGACAACCGCACGCGCAAGGGAAACCCGATCAGGGTTTCCCTTGCATATCTTGAACAGAGGACGCCATGGCCCACACGCTGGATGACCGGCTGATCTGCGAGATCTTGTCGGTGTCGGAGGAGATACCCGCCGACCGCGTGGACATGAAGCGTTTTCAGCGGCCGGAGTGCTATCGGACGAAACAGGAGGAGCTGCCATGAAACGTATCGCATCCATACAGGATATCTCCTGCCTGGGCCGCTGTTCCCTGACCGTGGCGCTGCCGGTGATCTCCGCTCTGGGCGTGGAGTGCGCCATCGTGCCCACCGCTGTCCTCAGCGCCCACACCGCCTTCCCCGGCTTTGTCAGCCGCGACCTGACGGACCAGCTTGACGCCATCGCCGCCCACTGGCAGGCCCAGCACGTCCACTTCGATGCGCTGTATACCGGCTACATCGCCTCTGTGCCCCAGGTGCAGCAGGTGCTGGACTTCTTTGACGCGGTAAAAAGCCCCGATACCATGATCTTTGTGGACCCCGCCATGGCGGACCACGGCAAGCTCTATTCCGGCTTTCGCCCCGACTTCCCCGCCGCCATGGCGCGGGTGGTGGCCCGGGCCGACGTGGCCATGCCCAACCTGACAGAGGCATGTCTCCTCACCGGTACGCCCTACCGCGAGGACATGGACGAGCCCATGACCCGCGAGCTGCTGCAAAAAGTAGCGGCGCTGGGTGCCGGAAAAGTGGTGCTCACCGGCGTGTCCTTCACGCCGGACAGGCTGGGCGCCATGGGCTACGACAGCGCCGACGGCCGGTTCTTCACGTGTCTGGACCGGCGGCAGACCGGCTCCTACCACGGCACCGGCGACATCTTCGCCGCCACGGTGGTGGGCGGCATGATGCGGGGCCTGCCGCTGGAAGGTGCCGTCTCTCTGGCGGTGCGCTTCACCCTCTCCTGCATTGATGTCACGGCTCAGGACCCCTGCGCCGCCTGGTACGGCGTGGAGTTCGAGAAGGCCCTGCCCCTGCTGTGCGACGCCGCCCGCGCCCTGCCTGAGAATTAAAAAGAATAAAAAAAGCACCCGCGGCATTGCCGCGGGTGCTCTTTTGTCATCACTCGCTGCGGGGATAGGGCTTCTTCTCGTCGGTGAGCCCCGCGAGATAGTCCATGCTGGTGTTCAGTGCCAGCGCCACGCGGCGGCACTGCTCAAAGCTGAGATAGCGCTCGCCCCGCTCGATCTTGGAGTACGCGCTCTGGTCGATGCCGGTCAGCATCTGCATCTTGACCTGCGTAAATCCCCGCTCTTTTCTGAGTTCCCGTAATCTGCTCATCAAAAATCACCATAAATATTATGGCAAATTGTCCTATTGCATTTAGGATTAAATTGTCCTATAATTTTTGCAGGGGGTGATGTTATGACGGAAGTTGAAGCCTATCACGAAATGTATCTGACCATGGCTCGCGCCGCCGAACAGACCATCCGCCTGTTGGTGGAGGCGCAGCAAGCCTGTGAAACGCTTTACATGGAGAGCACGGAACAGGCGCCGGCGAAATCCTGACCATAAAAAGAGCACCCGCGGCAAGCCGCGGGCGCTCTTTTCCTTATTTCTCCTGATCCTCCGGCTTCCCCTCTCCGGGAGCCTCCTCCGGCGCAGGGGGCTCCGACGCCTTCGCCGGTTCCTCCTCGGGTGCGTCGAAGTCCGGCATGGGTACCGGCTCGGACACCATGTTGATGTGCTTGGCGGGCGCCTCGATGGTCTCCGGCACACTGGGGCGGAACAGCTTCCGCTCCTGCTCTCTGGTGGCGCCGTAGTTGTCCACCGTCTCGGGGTCGCGGCCCTCGATAATGGCCATCATCTCCTGTCCGGTGATGGTCTCTTTCTTCAGCAGGTACGCGGCGATCTTGTCCAGCAGCTCCCGGTTGTCCTGCAAAATTCTCTTGGCCTCCTGATGGCACTGACGGATGATCTTGATGGTCTCGCGGTCCGCCGCGGCGTAGGTCTCCTGAGCGCAGGTCATGGAGTAACTGCCGTCCAGATACTGGCTCTGGATGGTGCCCAGCGCCATCATATCGAACTCGTCGCACATGCCGAACCGCGCCACCAGATTCCGCGCCAGCTCCGTGGCCCGCTCGATGTCGTTGGCCGCGCCGGAGGTCATGGTGTTGCACACGATCTCCTCGCTGGAGCGGCCCGCCAGCAGCGTGCGGATCTCCGCCAGAATGTCCTCTCTGGACATGAGGAACTTCTCCTCCTCCGGCAGGTGCAGCGTATAGCCCAGCGCCCCTTGAGTGTGGGGCACGATGGTGATCTTGCTCACCGGCTGGGCGTTCTTCTGCTTGGCCGCCACCAGCGCATGGCCCACCTCGTGATAGGCGATGATGCGCTTTTCCTCCTCGGTGATGACGGTGCCCTTCTTCTCCGAGCCGGCGATGACCAGCTCAAAGGACACCAGCAGATCGTTCTGGTTCACAGCCTTGCGGCCCTTGCGGACGGCCCGCAGCGCCGCCTCGTTCACCAGATTGGCCAGATCCGCGCCCACGCATCCGGCGGTAGCCTGGGCGATCTTGTTCAGGTCCACATCCTCGGCCAGACGGATGTTGCGGGTGTGTACCTGCAACGTGGCCAGGCGGCCCGCCAGATTGGGCCGATCCACGGTGATGCGCCGGTCGAAGCGTCCCGGGCGCAGCAGCGCCTTGTCCAGCACCTCGGGGCGGTTGGTAGCGCCCAGCACGATAACGCCCTTGCTGGGATCGAAGCCGTCCAGCTCCGCCAGCAGCTGGTTCAGCGTCTGCTCGCGCTCGTCGTTGCCGCCGAACTTACCGCCGTCGCGGGACTTGCCGATGGTGTCGATCTCGTCGATGAAAATGATGCACGGGGCCACCTTGGCAGCCTCCTTGAACAGGTCGCGGACACGGCTGGCGCCCACGCCCACGAACATTTCCACGAAGTCGGAACCGGAAATGGAGAAGAACGGCACCCCCGCCTCACCGGCCACAGCCTTGGCCAGCAGGGTCTTGCCGGTACCGGGTGAGCCCACCAGCAGAGCGCCCTTGGGCAGCTTGGCGCCGATGGCGGTGTACTTGCCGGGGTTGTGGAGGAAATCAATGATCTCCTCCAGCGACTCCTTGGCCTCGTCCTGACCGGCCACATCCTTGAACGTGACGCCGGTGGACTTCTCCATATACACCTTGGCGTTGGACTTGCCCACGCTGCCGATGCCGCCGAAGCCGCTGCCGCCGCTCTTGGCCAGCATCCGCAGCAGCAGCATGAGCAGTCCCACAAAAATGAGCGTGGGCAGGATGTAGCTGACCATGAACGCCAGCACCGGATTCATCTGCGCCTCGTAATAGCCGGTGTAGGCCACCTTGTGCTCCTTCAGCAGAGGCAGCAGGGACGTATCGTTGAGATACGCGGTATACAGCGTCAGCTTCGTGTCCTTGGACTGGGTGTAGGACTTGGCGGGCACGTTGCTGTCCTCGTCCTGTTCCTCTGTGTAGGTGTAGCCCTCCACCGGCGTGATGTAGATGGCGTCGTCCTTGAACAGGACCTCCTTCGCCTTATCGTTTTCGATAAGATCCAGCATCTCGCTGTACTTGATCTCATGGCTGGTGGACTTGTTGGTGGCGTTGCGGTTGTAGGCGTTGAGGTAGTTGAATCCCACCGTCAGCACCAGTGCCCACGCCACCAGCGTCAGGATGCCCCGCAGGTTATTGCGTCCCTTTCCGTTTTTATTGTTGTTCTGATCGTTGTTGGCCATGTGTATCCTCCGTAAAAAACCGTCAGCCGGAGTGCCTCCGCTCTCGGCGGCGCGGCCCTCCCGCGGTATACCTTCGCAGTATCGCACAGTATACCACACTTGTCCAAATGTCACAAGCGGCACATCGTCGGATTTTCTGTAAAATTTCTATGAATGGCGCTTTATCTCGCCGAAATATTGTGTTATACTGGTCAGTAATTCAAGAAAAATGAGGTCATACCCATGAAAGATATGAAGGATACCGAGCGCCGCCGTCCCCTGCCGGACGCGGAGGCCGACGGCGTCATCGAGGGCCGCAACGCGGTGATCGAAGCCCTGCGGGTGGGCACCGCCATCGACAAGATCTACATCGCCAAGGGCGAGACGGACAAGACCCTGGGCCACATCGCCTCCAGGGCCCGGGACGCGGGCATCGTGGTGGTGGAGGCCGACCGCCGCAAGCTGGACGGCATTTCCCGCACCCACGCCCACCAGGGCGTCATCGCTCTGGCCGCCGTGCGGGAGTACGTCACGGTGGAGAGCATCCTCTCCGCGGCAGCAGAGAGAGGGGAACCGCCCCTGCTGGTGGTGTGCGATGAGATCTCCGACCCCCACAATCTGGGCGCCATCCTCCGCACCGCCGAGTGCGCCGGAGCCCACGGCGTCATCATCCCCAAGCGCCGCTCCGCCGGTCTGACCGCCGTTGTGGCCAAGACCTCCGCCGGCGCGGTGAGCTATATCCCCGTGGCGCGGGTGGCCAACATCCCCTCCCTGCTGAAGGACCTGAAAAAGCAGGGCGTCTGGGTATTCGGCACCGCCGCCGACGGCACTACCGATCTCTATACCGCGGACCTGAAGGGCCCCGCCGCCATCGTCATCGGCTCCGAGGGCAGCGGCATGACCCGCCTTGTCTCCGAGAACTGTGATTTTCTGGTAAGCATCCCCATGAAAGGCCGCATCTCCTCTCTGAACGCCTCCGCCGCCGCAGCCATTTTGCTGTACGAGGCGGTGCGCCAGCGGAGCTGACGGCGTTGCATCGTACTATGAACAGGCGTGACGACCCACAACTGGATACGCCCGTCCCCCGGGACGAGCTCTCGCTGGACGCCATCCTTGCCGAATACGGCAGGGGTGGGCGTCAGCCTGCCCCTGCGCCGGAGGCTCCCCCTGCACCGACGCCCCCGCCCGAACCCGAACCCGTCCCCGTGCCTGACCCCGCTCCCATTCCCGAGCCGGAGCCCGTTCCCGCGCCCGATCCTGTGCCTGCACCTCTGTCCGACACACCGGACCGTGTCAGTCTGAAGGATGTCATGAGCCAGACGGTGGATGCCGTGCTGGAGGACGAGGAGGACGGCGTCATTGACGCTCCCGTGCCCCTGGGCCAGCGGCTCTCCGGCCTGCTGCACCGCCTCACGGACCGCCGCAGCGCCCGGCCCCGCGGCCTTTCTCAGGAAACGGAGCAGCTGTTCGACGACCCCGAGGACGAGCCGGAGCCGGAGGAACCGGAGGAGCCGGAGCCCCGCATGGACGACGCCCTGCGGGAGGAAAAGCACCGCTGCAACCGGCTGCGCCGCGGTCTGGTGTTCGCCGCGCTGCCCGTACTTCTTCTGGTGGTGGCCGCCGTGCTGCAGGAGCTGGAAATGCTGCCGCCCGCATGGCTGGACGCCGCGCCGCTGCGGTGCATCGTGCTGGGCGGCGGCCTGCTGCTGACGGCGCTTCTGTGCCTGCCGGTATGGCAGACGGCCTTCCGCATGCTCCGCGACGGGCAGGTAGGCTGCGAGCTGTGCGCCGGCGTTGCGGTGCTGGCGGATCTTCTCTGCTGCGCCGCCGGCGCCGTCACCGGCAGCACCCTCTCCACCCCCTACGCCGCGGCCGGCGCTCTGCTGATCCTCACCTGCCAGCTGGGCCTGTACCTGACGGCGGAGACCCGCCGCATCGCCTTCCATTTGGCGGACCTCAACGGCGTACCGCCCTACGTGGTGTCCGTCCTGCCCGCCGGTGTCTGCAAGCAGCGGGGCGTGCTGGAGGGCTTCTACCGCAGCACCATGCGCCCCGACCCCGCCCGCCGCTGGCAGAATTATGTACTGCCGCTGCTGCTCAGCGCGGCGGTGGTGCTGTCCGGCGTGGTGTGCTTCACCGCCCGCCCCATGGACGAGTTCCCCTGGGTGCTGGCCGCCCTCACCAGCGCCGGTGTCCAGCTGTCCCTGCCCCTGACCGGCTCCCTGCCCCTGTACTACCTGTCCCGCCGCCTGGAGCGCAGCGGCGCTGCCGCCGCCGGCTATGCCGGTGCCCGTGCCGTGGCCCGCTCCGGCCGCATGGTGCTCACCGATGACGATCTCTTCCCCGCCGGTACCGTGACCCTCAACGGCTACAAGGTCTACGGCGAGGAACGCAGCCGCGCCGTGGGCTACGCCGCTTCGGTGGCCCGTGCCGCCGGCAGCAGCCTTGCCCCCCTGCTGGACCGCCAGCTCACGGCGGAGGGCGGGTTCCACATTCGCGTGGACGACCTACGTTACTGCGAGGAGGGCGGCGTGGAGGCCGCCATCCACGGCGAGACCGTGCTGATGGGCAGCGCCTACTTTATGAAAAAGCGCCATGTGGCCCTCCCCCACGACCTGAAGCTCCAGACCGGCCTCTTTCTGTCGGTGGACGGCGTGCTGACGGCGGTGTTTGCCGTGAAGTATCAGCCCTCCCGCAACGCGGAGTGGGCTCTGCGGGCCATGCGCCGCTGCCATATCACGCCGGTGCTGGCCGTCCGCAGCAGCAACGTCACCCCGGGGCTCATCAAGCGGAAGTTCGGCGTGGACGCCAAGGTGGTCTACCCCGACGTGTCCACCCGTCTGGCTCTGGCCCAGCTGGCCGCCCAGCAGGGCGAGACGCCCAACGTCATCGTCTGCCGTGAGGGCCTGCTGCCTCTGGCCGAGTCAGTGGTAGGCAGCCGCCGCATGGTGCGGGCCGTCCGCACCGCCACGGTGCTCAGCTATATCGGTGCCCTGTGCGGCGTGCTGCTGGCCTACTACCTCACCTCTGTGGGGAATTTCGCGGTGCTGACGCCGCTGGCCATGGTGGTGTTCCTGCTGCTGTGGCTGCTGCCCACGCTGCTGATCGCCGGCCTTGTCCGCTACTTCTGACAAAAAAGAACGGAAAGCAGAGCTTTCCGTTCTTTTTTGTCTGTTTTCACGCCTCCGTCGGCGCGGGCTCCGGCAGCTTCTCCGGCCAGCCCGGCCAGCTCTGGCGGATGAGATCCGCCACGCCGCCCCGTTCCAGACCCAGCACGGCCGCCAGCTCGCCGTACAGCTGGTCCTCGGCCCGCTTGAGATAGCGCTCGTCCATCTGGCTCACCTTCTTGCCGTGGCGCAGGGCCCACGCCCGCTTGCGGCACACGTTGTGGATCATGGCGGCCAGCTCGCCGCACTGGCAGCGCATCACCACCTGATGATAGAAATCCTTGGCAGCGCGGATGCCCGGCTGCTCTGGCTTGCAGGGCGGCAGCGACGGGATGGACGCGATCAGCGCCAGCGCCTCCTCCCGGGTGATAACCGAGCGCATCAGCACTCCCGTGTCCACCGGTGTCATCACCGTACCGCTGCGGTACAGGGGCGTCAGGTGATAGTAAAGCCGTGTCCCGTCGTCATAGGTCAGGCCGGACGGTCCGATGCTCTCCACCCGACAAACGCCCTCGCCGCCGTACACTACCAGATCACCTGCTGCAAACATCTTGTCACTCTCCTTACACAAAACACTGTCCATACCGTTCTGCGCCGCGGTCCGCTCTCTCTTTCGTCCCCTCGGCGGCCTTTTTTCTGTATGATTATACCACACTTTGTCGAAAAATGGTAGGGCGATTTTTGGAAAATTCTGCGGGATTTTTCTTGCCGGACGGTGGATATACGGGAAAAATGTGGTACAATACGGACATCGAAACTCAGCGAAAGGGGCATCTGCCTATGAAAAAGCCCGTCATCCACCCCACCGCCTTCGTGGCCCCCAACGCCACTCTCCGCGGTGACATCTCCCTTGCCGCGGACAGCAGCGTGTTTTACGGCGCGGTGCTGCGGGGCGACACCGCCTCCATCACCATCGGCGAGGGCAGCAATATTCAGGATAACTGTGTGGTCCACGTGGACCCCGGCCTGCCGGTAACGGTGGGCAAAAACGTCACCGTAGGCCACGGAGCCATCCTCCACGGCTGCACCGTCGGCGACGAGACGCTGATCGGCATGGGCGCCATCGTCCTCAACGGCGCCAAGATCGGTAGCCACTGTCTGATCGGCGCCGGTGCGCTGGTAACGCAGTCCACCGTCATCCCCGACGGCATGATGGCCCTTGGCTCTCCCGCCCGTGTGAAGTCTCCCCTGACGCCGGAGGCCATCGCCTCCCTGCACGAGACCGCTCTGCACTACCGGCAGGAGGCCCAGGAGCTCAAAGAGCAGGAAAACATATAACTCCCGCATAAACTGTGCATAAAAACACCGCATCCCCATGGGATGCGGTGTTTTTATGCAATTATGCAATGCTTTGCCGCTTACCCTGCGCGATCCGCTTGGATCAGCAGCTTCAGGGCCTCCACGCCCACCTCCACGGCGGCAGTGGTGTCCTCGCTCATCTCCTGGTCCAGACCGGCGGCCTCCCGCTCCTGGTTCCACACCACGTGGAAGCAGCTGCCGCAGCGGCACTTCAGCGCATCCGCCACCACGAACAGTGCGGCGGACTCCATCTCGCTGGCCTTGACGCCCAGCCGCTTCCACGCCTCCCACTTGTTCAGCAGCTCATAGGACACCGGCATCCGTGAGGGGCTGTGCTGGCCGTAGAACGCGTCCTTGCACTGCACCACGCCCACCTGCGTCCGCTTGCCCAGCGCTCTGGCGGCCTGCACCAGCGCGGTAGTCACCTCAAAGTTGGCCACCGCCGGATACTCGATGGGCGCATACTCCCGGCTGGTGTGTTCAAAGCGGATGGCGCCGGTGGCCACCACCACGTCGCCGGAGCGCACGTCCAGGTCGATGCCGCCGCAGGTGCCCACCCGCAGAAACGTGTCCGCGCCGATGTTGTGCAGCTCCTCCATGGCGATGGAGGCGGAAGGCCCGCCGATGCCGGTGGAACAGACGGACACCTTCTCCCCCAGCAGCGTGCCGGTATAGACGGTGTACTCCCGGTTCTGCGCCACGAAACGGGCGTCGTCGAACAGTGCGGCGATCTTCTCGCAGCGGCCCGGATCGCCGGGCAGGATCACATAGCGGCCCACGTCGCCCTCCACACAGTGGATGTGATATTGCTTTTCCAGATTTTGCATGGTCTGACCTCCCAGTATACGCGCAGTTGATTCTGCGCGGTAAAATACGTTTTGTATTTCCTGCCGTCTCAGGGGCAGGAACACACCGGCATATGTTTGAATAATAATTATAACGTATTCCGCCGCAAAACGCAACGCTGTTTCCTCAAAAGCCAGAAATTGCATGATACGCCAGAGATCCGCACGGCTACGATGGCCGCCGCAGGCAGATACTAACTGCGGCGCAGCGCGCACAACCAGGAAAGGAGAATTTCTTCATCATGAAGCAGCTTTCTGCGATTTTTCTGGTGCTGGCCATGGTGCTGGCACTGACGGCCTGCGGCAAGGACGATGACCGGAACAACGGCGGCAGTCCCGGCCGCCCCGATACCAACCAGAGCCAGAACGCCCCGCAGGATAACGGCAGCGGCGGCAGCTGGCAGAACGGCACTGACACGCCCACCCAGCCCGGCGCCGGAGAAAACCGGCGAAATGGGGAGGATACGCTGCCCGGCACGCAGGCAGAAGGACGCACGGGCCGCGGCATCCTGCGCCGCGGCGCGGAGCGCACCGCCACCTTCCGCCAGATGCTGGAAAACGGCTATGTCCACGACAGCGACGGCTTCCTCGACGACGGCGAAAACACCAGCTGGTAACATTTTTCGCAAAAACAGCGGCAGTTTCCGCAAAAAATGCAGATGGGCGCAGGGAAAACACATTTTTCGCCCTGTGCCCACTTGCATTTTTGAAAAAATGGGCTATGATATGGGGGAAAGAATATGTGCCGCCGCGGGCGGCAGAGAAAAGAAGGGTTTACTATGACAAAAATTGACATCGTATCCGGCTTTCTGGGCGCCGGCAAGACCACGCTCATCAAGAAGCTGCTGGCAGAGGCGTTTCAGGGTGAGAAGCTGGTGCTCATCGAAAACGAGTTCGGCGAGATCAGCATCGACGGCGGCTTCCTGAAGGAGTCCGGCGTCCAGATCAGCGAGATGTCCTCCGGCTGTATCTGCTGCTCTCTGGTGGGCGACTTCAACAAGGCGCTGAAGGATGTACATCAGCAGTTCGCCCCCGACCGCATTCTTATCGAGCCGTCCGGCGTGGGCAAGCTCAGCGACGTGATCGTGGCGGTGGAGAACACTGTCAAGGACGTGCCGGACATGAAGCTCAACAGCTTCGCCACCGTGGCCGACGCCACCAAGGTGAAGGTCTACATGAAGAACTTCGGCGAGTTCTACAACAACCAGATCGAGTCCGCCGGCACCATCATCCTCTCCCGCACCCAGAAGCTGACCCAGGAGAAGCTGGAAGCTGCCGTGGCCCTGCTGCGGGAAAAGAATCCCAACGCCGCCATCCTCACCACCCCCTGGGACGAGCTGGACGGCAAGACCATTCTCAGCGCCATCGAGAAGGTGTCCCTGGCCGATGAGCTGCTGGCGCGGATGCAGGCCGAGCACGCGGCGGACGAGGCGGAGCATCACCACCACCATCATGACCACGACGAGGACGATGACCATGAGCACTGCTGCCATCATGACCACGATGAGGACGAGCATTGCCACCATCACGAGCATGACCATGACCACGACCATGAGCATTGCCACGACCATGACCACGAGCACGAGCACCACCACGACGGCGAGGAGTGTGACGATCCCCACTGCGGCTGCCACCATCACCACCATCACGCCGACGAGGTGTTCACCAGCTGGGGCGTGGAGACGGTGAAGGTATTCACCGAGAGCGAGCTGGATGCCATCCTCACCGCGCTGGACGGCGGCGACTACGGCGCGATCCTCCGCGCCAAGGGCATCGTCCACAGCGAGGACGGAAAGTGGCTGCACTTCGACTTCGTGCCGGAGGAGCATCAGGTACGCTTCGGCGCCGCCGACTACACCGGCCGTCTGTGCGTCATCGGCTCCCAGCTGAAGGAGGACAAGCTGGCTGAGCTGTTCGGCCTGTAATTTACGCGAGGTACACCGTATGGATATTCCTGTTTATCTCATCGCCGGTTTCCTGGATTCCGGCAAGACCAGCTTCATCAACGGCATCCTGCAGGACGGCTTTGCCGCTGAGGACCGGACGCTGCTGCTGTGCTGCGAGGAGGGCGAGACGGCCTACGACCCCAAGGTGCTGGGCAACGTGTTCACCTACACCATCGACGAGCCGGAGCAGATGACGCCGGAGCTTTTCAAGAAGCTGGAAAAGCAGTACCGTCCCAAGCAGGTCATCATCGAGTACAACGGCATGTGGGCCATCGAGCCCCTGTATCGGGAGGGTCTGCCCGCCAACTGGATCCTGTATCAGATCATGTGCCTGGTGGACGCCAACACCTTTGAGCCGTATGTGCGGAACATGGGCCAGCTGATGATGGAGAAGATCTCCAACGCGGACCTGCTGATTTTCAACCGCTGCAATGAGCAGCTCCGCGCCCAGCTCCGCAGCCGCAACCTGCGGATGGTGAACCGCCGTGCCGACATCTATCTGGAGAACACCGACGGCACCAGCGAGGAGTATGTGACGCCGGAGATGTCCCCCTTCGACCTGTCCGGCGGCAAGCTGGAGGTGCCCGACGACGACTACGGCATCTGGTACGTGGATATGATGGACAACCCCGACCGCTACGAGGGCGTGGAGGTGTCCTTCAAGGCCATTATGTGCCACTCCAAGAAATTTAAGGGCGTCCACTGCCCGGGCCGGTTCGCCATGGTCTGCTGCGACAAGGACATGCAGTTTCTGGCGCTGGTATGCCGCGGCGAGGGGCTGGAGAACTTCAAGGACAAGGAGTGGGTGAAGATCCACGCCACCGTGAAGAAGGAGAAGTGCGACGCCTATCAGGGCGACGGCCCTGTGCTGTACGTCAGCAGCATCGCCGCCACCACCAAGCCCACCAACGAGATGGTGTCCTTCTGATAACAAATCGTATTATCAAAGAAAAAGATGACGTTCTGTACTCACAGAACGTCATCTTTTTCGTCTTGCAGCGTGTATAACGTGATGCGGCTGGCATCGGTGTCCCGCAGCGCGATCACGGTGTCCAGCACCTGATAGGCGGTGATCCCGCCGAAGGGCGGGGTGTGCAGCGCGGTGACCTGCTGCCCGGGGAGAAAGCCCAGATCCTCCATGCGGCGGGCCTTCCGGGGCGGGAAGTCCAGCGCGGCTACGCGGCCGCTTTCGCCAGGAGGCAGCTGCGCCAACGTATACGTCATGTGTCATATCCCCCTTACGCCCCAGCCTATGCCGCCGGTCACTTCAGGGTGATGCTGTTGTGGAGAACGGTGGCGCTGTATAAAAACAGCACATCGGCATCGTCGGGAAACTCCACAACGCGTCCCAGCCGGTCGGAGGCCAAATAACGGATATCCACGGCGTACACCGTGCGATAGCTCTCCGCCAGCAGCGGGATGATGCTGCTGCCGAAGGAGTCCCGGAACACCACCAGCGTCCTGTCCGACAGGGCGTCGGGGTTGTCGATACGCAGCAGGGAGCGGCTGCCGGACAGGAACAGGTCGTAGGGCGCGTCCTGCGCGGCGGCAAAATCGTACACGCCGCCGTCGGTGTCCGTCTCGTAGTTATGGACGGTGCAGCTCTCCAGCGTGGGGGAGGTCAGATAGGACAGCCTGTCCGGCTCCAGCGGCTCCTCGGTCTTTCCCCAGTAGCCGCCGTGAAACGCCCCCTCCAGCGCGCACAGCGTCTCGTCCCGCGTGCCGGGCGCCGGCGCACCCATGGCGGTCAGCAGTGCATCCGCCGCGGGGCGCAGCTGCTCCTGCCGCCAATGGGGGTCGGTGCGGTAGTAGTCCGTCAGCGTCAGACCTGCGGCGATATCCACCGGCGTCAAAAAGTCCAGCGCGCCGCAGAGGTAGTCCGCCGTCTCCGCCGCGCCAGCGGGGACGTAGCCCTCCGGCGGCACGGTGAACTGCGCCTTGTCCGGCACCACCGCCAGATAGACGGTGCGTCCGGTGAAGTACAGGTCGTACAGGTGCCGGAAACGATAGGCGGCGCGGTCCAGCGACGCGGCGTCAAAGGCCGCATCCGTCTTGGCGGCGTAGCCCTCATAGACGTACACCGTGTCGGCGGGCGCGGAGGGCTGCGACGTATGGGCGGGGAGCTTTGCCGCACCCAGCACCAGCGCCGCCGCCATCAGCAGGAACGCGCCCCGCTGCACCATCCTCCGTGTCACAGAATGTCCTCGTCGTAGGTGGCGCTGACGCCGTAGATGCCGTTCAGGTGGGTCATGAAGGTGTCCACCAGATCATCCGCGCCGAAGACGGTGACCACATACTCGCCCACCTCGGCCACGACCAGCTTGTCGGGGAAGCCGCACATCCACTGGCGCTGCATGATGTTGTCACGCAGCTGCTGTGCCAGCTCAGCGGTGTCGCCGGTGGCGTGGTAGGCGGCGGCGGTGAAGGTGTTGGCGTTCATCATGTGGACAAGGGACGCGGCCTCATCCACCGCAGCGGTCTCCGGCAGACCCAGCTCGCTGTCCACCAGCGCGCGATCCTTCAGGTCGAAGACGCCGGGGGCATCCTCGCGGGCGTTGGCCTCGGAGAAATCGCCGCCGGCAACGGCAAACTTCTCGTCCTCACCGTAGGTGTTCCATACCGTCTCCAGTATGTTCAGGGCACTGGTGGGCTTTGCGGGCTTGTCGCCGCTGGCGTTATTCTTATCGCCGCAGGCGGCAAGACTCAGCACCAGCAGGGCAGAAAGCATCATGGATACGAACTTTTTCATGGAAATATCCTCCAAATTTTCAGTGTTTCCGCGCAGGGAAAAGGAAGCGCGGCTGTGGATAGGACGCAGCCGCGCTTTGTTTTGTTCCCGACGGGCGGGTCTTTTCCGTCCATACGTCGTTGCGCTCGCTTGCCATACACAAAGTATTGCCTGCGCTCCCGCGCCTCGTCTGAACGAAAAATCCCTCGCCCGTTAAGCGTTACAACCAACTTTGGTCAAACCCGTAGGGCAGCAGCTCCTTCAGGGCGAACTTCCTGCTCTCGCCCTTCTTATTCAGGCAGATGACGGTGAGATCGGGGGCGAACTCCATCATCACCTGGCGGCAGGTGCCGCAGGGTACGCAGTAGTCGTCGCTGCGTCCGGCGATGACGATGGTGTCGAAGTCGCGGTGCCCCTCGCTGACAGCCTTGAAGATGGCGGTGCGCTCGGCGCAGATGGTGGCGCCGTAGGCGGCGTTTTCGATGTTGCAGCCGGTGAACACCGTGCCGTCCCTGCACAGCAGGGCGGCGCCCACGGGGAAATGGGAATAGGGGACATAGGCCATATCCAGCATGTCGATGGCCTTCTGGCAAAGTGCCTGTTCGGTCATGAGTGATTCCTCCTTAGTATGGTGTATTCAGATAATTTAATTCAACTCAGTTCTGCCTGCCCGGTGTAGAGCTGGTAGTACTTGCCGTGCTGCGCCAGCAGCTGCTCGTGATCGCCTCGCTCGATGATGCGGCCCTGCTCCAGCACCAGAATGGCCTGGCTGTTGCGGACGGTGGACAGACGGTGGGCGATGACGAACACCGTGCGTCCCTCCATCAGGGAGTCCATGCCCCGCTCGATCAGGGTCTCGGTACGGGTGTCGATGGAGCTGGTGGCCTCATCCAGAATGAGTACCGGCGGGTCGGACACGGCGGCCCGTGCGATGTTCAGCAGCTGGCGCTCGCCCTGACTGAGGCTGCCGCCGTCGCCGGTGATGACGGTGTCGTAGCCCTGGGGCAGGTGGCGGATGAAGCTGTCGGCGTTGGCCAGCTTCGCTGCGGCGCGGATCTCCTCATCCGTGGCGTCCAGCTTGCCGTAGCGGATGTTGTCGGCCACGGTGCCGGTGAACAGATGGGTATCCTGCAGCACAATGCCCAGCGAACGGCGCAGGGAATCCTTGGCGATGTCCTTCACGTCGATGCCGTCGTAGGTGATAATACCCCGCTGCACGTCGTAGAAGCGGTTGATGAGATTGGTGATGGTGGTCTTGCCCGCACCGGTAGAGCCCACGAAGGCGATCTTCTGCCCGGGCTCGGCGAACAGGGACACATCGTTGAGCACCGTCTTTTCCCCGTCGTAGGAGAAGGTCACGTGGTCAAAGCGCACGTCGCCCCGCAGCTCCACCAGCGTGCCGTCCGGCTTCTTCCAGGCCCAGTGGCCGGTGCGCCGCTTCGTCTCCGTCAGGGTATCGCCGTTTTTCTCCACGCGGACGATGACGGTCTTGCCCTCATCGGTCTCGGGCTGTTCGTCCATGACGGCGAAGATGCGCTCGGCGCCGGCCGCCGCGGCCAGCAGGGTGTTGATCTGCTGGCTGATCTGGCCCACAGGCTGGCTCACCTGCTTGACGTACAGCAGGTACGCGCCCAGAGAGCCGATGTCAAATACGCCGCCGATGGCCAGCAGGCCGCCCACGCAGCAGGTGACGGCGTAGTTGATCTTGCTGAGGTTGCCCATGGCGGGCATCATCATGCCGGCATAGGCCTGGGCAGCGGTGGCGGCGTCGCGGTAGTCGCCGTTGAGGGCGGTGAAGCGCTCCACGGCCTGGCCCTCGTGGTTGAATACCTTGATGACCTTCTGGCCTTCGATCATCTCCTCGATATAGCCGTTCAGCGCGCCCAGCGCCGCCTGCTGCCGCTGGAAATTGGCACGGCTGCGGCCGCCGATGACCTTCACCACCAGCCCCATCAGGCCCAGGAACAGGAAAGTGATCAGCGTCAGCCACGGGTTCAGCACGATCATCATCACCACGGTGCCCACAAAGGTCAGCACGTTGGAGATGATGCTGGCGAAGCTGCTGTTCAGCATCTCCGACACGGTGTCGATGTCGTTGGTGAAGCGGCTCATCAGGTCGCCGGACTGGTGGCGGTCATAGTAGCTGACGGGCAGCTGCTGCAGCCTGTTGAACAGGTCCTGCCGCAGGGCGGCCACCGTGTGCTGCGCCACGTGGACCATGATGCGGGCGTAGGCAAAGGAGCACAGTGAGCTCAGGAGATACATCCCGCCCATCACCAGCAGCATTTTGAAAAGTCCCGGAAAATCGCCGGGGATGATATAGTCGTTGAGCAGCGGCTTCAGCAGGTAGCTGGTGGCCACGCTGGCGGCGGAGCTGATGAGAAGGCATATCGCCACCAGCACCAGTGACCCCTTATACTTGCCCACGTAGCCCATGAGCTTTTTGAAGGTGCCCTTCATGTCCTTGGGCCGCTGATAGCCGTGATTGCGGCCATGGCCTCCGCCTGTGCGTTTCGTCTCAGCCATCGATGCTCACCCCTTCCTGCTGGGATTCATAGACCTCGCGGTAGATCTCGCAGCTGTCCATCAGCTGCTCATGGGTGCCCTGTCCCACCACGCGGCCGTCGTCCAGCACCAGGATCATATCCGCGTCCATGACGGAGGTGATGCGCTGAGCGATGATGAGCTTGGTAGCGCCGGGCAGCGCCGTTTTCAGAGCGCCGCGGATCTTGGCGTCGGTGGCGGTGTCCACCGCGCTGGTAGAGTCGTCCAGGATCAGTACCTTGGGCTGCCGCAGAATGGCCCGGGCGATGCACAGGCGCTGCTTCTGGCCGCCGGAGACGTTGGTGCCGCCCTGCTCGATATAGGTGTCGTAGCCGTCTGGCATCCGCTGAATGAATTCGTCGGCGCAGGCCATGCGGCAGGCCTCCTCGATCTCCTGATCGGTGGCGTCCTCACGGCCCCAGCGCAGGTTCTCCCGAATGGTACCGGAGAACAGGGTGTTCTTCTGCAGCACCATGGCGCAGCCGTCGCGCAGCGCCTCCATGGTGTACTCTCTGACGTTGCGGCCGCCCACGGAGACGGCGCCCTCATTCACCTCGTACAGACGGGGGATCATGCTGACCAGCGTAGTCTTAGCGCTGCCGGTGCCGCCCAGAATGCCCACAGTCATACCGCTTTCGATGTGCAGGTCGATGTCCGTCAGGTTCCAGCTCTCCGCCGTGGGGTGATACTTGAAATACACGTGATCGAACCGGATATCGCCGTTGTCCACAGTCAATGCGGCATCGGCCTGGGCATCGGTGATCTGGGGCTGTTCGTCCAGCACCTCCACGATGCGCCTGCCGCAGGCGATGGCACGGGTCAGGAACATCAGCACCATGGACACCATCATCAGGGACATCAGGATCTCGCTGGAATAGGTGAAGAACGCCATCAGGTCGCCGGAGAGCAGGGTGCCCTCCGCCACGTCGTGACCGCCCAGCCACATCAGCGCCACCGTGGTGCCGCCCATGATCATGATCATGATGGGCATGAACATCACCACGAACCCAAAGGCCCTCTCCGCCGTGTCGCGGAGCTTATTGCTGCGGCTCTGGAATTTTTGCTCCTCCCGCTCCTCGCGGACGAAGGATTTCACCACGCGGACGGCGTTCAGATTCTCCTGCACCACCAGATTCAGGTCATCGGTGGCGTTCTGCAGCGCCGTGAAAAACGGCCCCACGTAGCGGATGACGATGACCACCGCGAGGATCAGCAGCGGCACTGCCACCAGGAACACCCGGCTCAGGTCCAGACTGATCTGCATGGTCTTTATCAGCGCCGTCACCAGCATCACCGGCGCACGCACACACATGCGCATGCCCATGAACATGGTCATCTGCACCGATGACACGTCGTTGGTCAGGCGGGTGATGAGGCTGGCGGTGGAGAAGTGCTCGATGTTGGCGAAGGAGAAGCGCTGCACCTGCTCATACTCCGCCTGGCGCAGGTTGGCGCCGAAACCCATGGCCGCTTTAGCGGCCAGCGCCGCCGCACCCACGCCGCACAGCAGCGCCGCCATGGCCATCAGGAACATTTTCAGGCCCGTCAGCAGGATATAGCCGCGGTCGCCGTTGGCGATGCCCACGTCCACGATCTCACTCATGGCACGGGGCAGCTCCAGCTCCAGCACAGACTCACCCACCGAGCACAATACGCCCAGCAGGATATACCACCGGTAGCCCCTTGTATACGGGGCAAGCTTTTTCAGCATACTTCGTCCTCCTCCGAGAGATTTTTTGCCACCCGCAGAAGAAGTGACGTCAGCAGCCGGATCTCCTCCGGCGAAAAGCCCTTTTCCAGTCGGTCGTTGACCTCATGCACGATGGCGATGAATCTGTCATAAAACTGCTTCCCCTGCGCCGTCAGCGCCAGAATACGGCAGCGCCCGTCGGTGCGGCTGGCGGTGCGGGTGACCATGCCCTTCTCCTCCAGACGGTCCACGATGCCGTTGACCGTGCTGGGCTTCACCATCAGGTGCCGCTCCAGCTGCTTCTGGTTGACCTCGCCCTCCGCCTCGTGGAGGTAGGTCAGCGTCCGGCACTGCATGGGCGATACGTCGTATTGCCGCAGCCGCCGGACCATCAGCTTCTGCACCTGATGGTCGCAGTAGCCGAACAGCGGGCCGAAATGCTCCGGCCGTTCCGTGATACAGCGTTCCACAATGTGCCTCCTTTCGAATTGTTTTGCGTGCTAATTATCAGTGCGCTAAATAATAGCACGGTGCTTTTCCAATGTCAAGAGCGCATTTGCGCGGAGCTTATGAACAATTTGTGAATCTTCTCACAAAGCCGTTGACTTTCCGGGATGCCGTGTTATGATAGCATCAGAAAGCAAGTAAGTGACATTGTTATTCTCTCTCCTTTACCAAAAAGCAGTCGCGCACCCTCGGGTGCGCGACTGCTTTTTTATGACATGTTCCGTCGTCATGTCCTGCACCTGCCGCCCCGCCGCAGCATAGGATGGCCGGAAGCAGCCTGCAGAAGGAGGAGACAGTCAATGGAGCAGTACACAGCGGCGCTGGCGGGCAACCCCAACGTGGGGAAATCCACGGTGTTCAACACCCTGACGGGCATGCGCCAGCACACAGGCAACTGGCCCGGGAAAACGGTGGCGGTAGCGGAGGGTGCCTACACGTGGCAGGGTGCGGCCTTCCGGCTCATCGACCTGCCTGGGACCTACTCCCTGCGGGCAGACTCGCCGGAGGAGCAGATCGCCCGGGACTTCATCTGCGGCGGCGGTGCCGATGTCACCGTGCTGGTGGCGGACGCCACCTGCCTCCGGCGAAATCTGCATCTGGCGGTGCAGCTGCGCTGCCGCACGCCGCGGCTGGTAGTGTGCGTGAATCTGATGGACGAGGCCCGCCGCAAGGGCGTCGCCGTGGACGTGGACGCCCTGTCCCGCGGGTTGGACGCACCGGTGGTGACGGCGACGGCACGGAGCGGACAGGGGATGGACGATCTGCGCACGGCGGTGCTGGACATGGCGCGGCGGGAGCCGTGGGAGGACACGTGGCCGCCATTGGACGGAGACGACAGCGCCGCCGTGGCCCGCCGGGCATCGGCCATCGCTGATGCCTGTCTCTCCCGCCGCCCCGAGGAGGTCCACACCCGTGACCGGCGGCTGGACCGCGTGCTCACCGGCTGGGGCGGCGTGCCGGTGATGATGCTGCTGTTGGGTGCGGTGCTGTGGCTCACCATCTGGGGCGCCAACCGGCCCTCGGAGCTGCTGAGCCGGTGGCTCATGGCGGCGCAGGAGCCGTTGCGAGCCCTGCTGGGCGGCGCGCCATGGTGGCTGCGGGAATCGCTGGTGGACGGGGTATACCGCACGGCGGCGTGGGTGGTGGCGGTGATGCTGCCGCCCATGGCCATCTTCTTCCCGCTGTTCACCCTGCTGGAGGACGCGGGGTATCTGCCGCGGGTGGCCTTTCTCATGGACCGGTGCTTCCGCGCCGCCGGCGGCAGCGGCCGTCAGAGCCTCACCATGTGCATGGGGCTGGGGTGCAACGCCTGCGGCGTCACGGGCTGCCGCATCATCGACAGTCCGCGGGAACGGCTGGTAGCCATCCTCACCAATGCCTTCATCCCCTGCAATGGCCGGTTCCCCACGCTGATCGTCCTCATCAGTCTGTTCTTTCCGGGCGGCGCGGCCGGGGTAGGACGCTCTCTGTCGGCCGCCGCCATGCTGCTGGGGTGCCTGCTGTTCGCCGTGGCCATGTCGCTGCTGGCCTCCCGCCTGCTGACGGCCACGGTGCTGCGGGGCCAGCTGTCCGCCTTCTCGCTGGAGCTGCCGCCCTACCGCATGCCCCAGGTGGGACAGGTGCTGGTGCGGTCGCTGCTGGACCGGACGCTGTTCGTGCTGGGCCGCGCCGTGACGGTAGCAGCCCCTGCGGGACTTGTGATCTGGGTGCTGGGCCGCGTGCCGGTGGGCAGCGGCACACTGCTGACGGCGCTGGCCGGCGCGCTGGACGGCCCCGGACGGCTGATGGGGCTGGACGGCATGGTGCTGCTGGCGTTTCTGCTGGGCTTTCCTGCCAATGAGATCGTGCTGCCGGTGCTGCTGATGGGCTATCTGCGGTCAGGAAGCCTGACGGCGGCGGGGCTGACGGAGCTGGGCCCCGTTCTCACCGCCCACGGCTGGACGGCGGAGACGGCATTGTGTATGCTGGTGCTGTGCCTGCTGCACTTCCCCTGCGGTACCACGTGCCTCACCATCCTCCGCGAGACGGGCAGCGCCCGCTGGACGGCGCTGGCGGCGGCGCTGCCCACAGCCATGGGTATGGCGCTGTGCATGCTCATCCACGGCGCGGTGACGCTGCTGGGATAGCGCCTCGACAAAAAACAGTTGCCAAGCGGCAACTTTTGTAGTAAAATAAGCGGGTGAACTTGTCCTCCGCCGATAGCTGCGGGGCCGGTCTCGCGCAATGGATACCCACGAATCATGTCAGGCGGGGAACCGAGCAGCATTAAGAGGGATCATCCATGTGCCGCGGGGAAGCCGGCTTCGCGGCTATGGGCGGAGGACGTTCTATTTTTGTTACGACAGGAGGTGTGCCCGTGTACCAGGCGCTGTACCGTAAATACCGTCCCAAAACCTTTTCCGAGGTGGTGGGCCAGTCCCATATCACCGACACCCTCCAGCGTCAGGTGGCGGAGGGCCGCGTGGGCCACGCCTACCTGTTTACCGGCACCCGCGGCACCGGCAAGACCACCTGCGCCCGCATCCTGGCCAAGGCGGTGAACTGCCAGCACCCCGTGGACGGCGCCCCCTGCTGCCAGTGCGACAGCTGCCGCGGCATCGATGCAGGCACCCTGCTGGATGTGACGGAGCTGGACGCCGCCTCCAACGGCAGCGTCAACGACGCCCGCACCCTGCGGGAGGAGGCGGTGTATCCCCCCTCCGTGCTGAAAAAACGGGTGTACATCATCGACGAAGTCCACATGCTCTCGCGGGACGCCTTCAATGCCCTGCTGAAGATCATGGAGGAACCGCCGGAGCACCTGCTGTTCATTCTGGCCACCACGGAGCTGCACAAGGTCCCCGCCACCATCCTGTCCCGCTGCCAGCGGTTCTCCTTCAAGCGCATCCTGCCTCGTGACGCGGAGCAGCAGCTTTTGAAGATCGCGGCGGCGGAGGACATTGCCCTGACATCCGACGGTGCGGAGATCCTGGCCCGCATGGCCAACGGCGCTCTCCGCGACGCCCTGAGCCTGCTGGACCAGTGCCGTGCGGCGGACGGCGACATTGACAGCCGCACCGTGCTGGACACGCTGGGTCTGGCGGGCAGCACCCAGACGCTGCAATTGATGCGCTGCCTGCTGGCGCGGAACGCCGCCGATGCACTGGCCCTGTTTGACCAGCTGTATCGCAGCGGCAAGGATGTGGCCGCTCTGCTGGGTGAGCTGAGTGACCTCTCCCGTGATATGACGGTGCTGAAGGCCGCGCCGGAGGGCGGCGCGGCGCTGCTGTCCGGTGTCTACGACCGCAAGACCCTGACCGAGCTGGGCCGCGACCTGCCCATGAGCCGGTTTTTGTACATGGCAGACACGCTGCAAAGCTGCTGCGCCGCCCTGGCGGACAGCATCCGCCCCCGCACGGCGGCGGAGCTGTGCCTGCTGCGTCTGTGCGACGAGAGCCTGTCCGGCGACCTCACCGCCTTTGACCGGCGGCTGGCCTGTCTGGAGCAGGCGGTGCAGCAGGGCGCCATCGCCCCCCAGCGCCCCTCCCCGCGGCAGGAAGCGTCGGTACGTCCGGCTCCTGCGCCGCGTCCGGCCTGTCAGCCGCCGGTGACGGGGCAGCCGCCTCTGCCGGAGGAACCGCCTCTGCCGGAGGAACCGCCCCTGCCGGAGCAGGCGGTGCGGGACTTCGGCCTGCCGGAGGAGCCGCCGGTACGTCCCGGTCACCGGAATGATCCGCCTGTGCCCGCCGCCCCTGCGGCAGCGGGAGACGACAGCGTGTGGCGGCGTCTGCTGGATCAGTACAAGGGCCGTCTGCCGGTGAATGCGCGGGTCATGCTGAGCATGGCCTCCGGCGTGCTGGACGGCGACTGCCTCACCGTACTGTGCCGCGACGACTTCACCCAGAAGCAGCTGGACAAGCCGGAGATCCTCACCGTCCTGCGGGACGTTACCGCCGCCGAGCTGGGCCGCGATATCCGCGTGATGCTGGCGGTGGGCAATGCCCCTCCCGCATCCGGACGCAGCGTACCCCCTCCCCCGCCATCGCGGCAGGCCCCGCAGCCCGCGCCGCAGGCAGCGGCCCCGGTGCCGCCCGCCAACGATCCCCCGCCATGGGAGCCTCCCGCCTCTACCGGCGGCGACCGGTTGGACGAGCTGGCTCAGAACGGGCGGCAGCTGGACAACTTCAAGATCAAATAAACTGATGATACAAAGGAGAATAACGACATGGCAAAGGGTTATAGCGCCCGCAAGGGCTTTTCCGGCGGTGCCGGCATGATGCAGCAGCAGGCGCAGATGCAGCAGAAGCTGATGAAGATGCAGCAGGAGATGAGCAAAGCCCAGGAGGAGGTGGAGAACAGCTCCTTTACCGCCTCCGTAGGCGGCGGCGCCGTGACTGCCGCAGTTTCCGGCAAGAAGGAGCTCACCGCTCTGACCATCAAGCCCGACGTGGTGGACCCCGAGGATGTGGAGATGCTGCAGGATCTGGTCATTTCCGCCGTCAACGAGGCCCTGCGTCAGGCGGAGGAGGCCATGAGCTCCTCCATGAACGCCCTCACCGGCGGCCTGAACATCCCCGGTCTGGGCCTGTAAAAAGCATAAAAAAGCAGCCCCGAAGCGGTGCTTCGGGGCTGCTTTTTTATGCCTCGGCATCGGCGAAGTACGTCACCAGCAGATCCGTCACCATGCCGTAGCTGCGGATGCCGCTGGCGTCGCCGTTGGTCTTGAGGAACGCGTCGTACACGCTCTCCGACGCCTGGGACACCGGTCCCCGGAACGCCGCCCAGTAGGTGTTGTCCGCCCGCAGGTCTGCGATCACCGTCTCCGGCAGGGTCTCGCGGATGGCGCGGCTCCGGTCGGGATCCGCGCGGTACAGGGCATTGGAGAGATAGACATATCCCTCCAGCCAGCCGGAGTAGCGGTACACCGGATCGGCGCATCTCGTGGCTGCCAGGATGCCGATGAAATTGCACTCCTGCTCGGAGATAACGCCCCGCTGGTGGGCCATCTCGTGGCACACCGTGGACGGCAGCCACGCCACAGGACTGTCCATGTTCACATTGGCCTCGCCGGTAAAGGGGAAATAGAAGCCGGTGAACCGCAGCACGCTGAGGGCGTTGGAGCAGGCGAAGGGCTTGACGCCGCCGGTCTCCACCCGCAGGAACGGGAACTCGTCGTACACCCCGTCGTAGGCGTCGCCCGCCGCGGCCAGAATGGTTTTTCGGTCGGCGGCGCAGACGCCGCTGGCGTCCCGCGGCACGCCGTCCGCCGCCGCGGTAAGCTCTGATGCGAAGTACCGTGTCACCTGCTCCAGCTCCTCCACTGACACGGGCTGGGCCACGATGCCGCTCCTGTCCTGAAAGCTGTCGGTGCTGTACGCCGTGCCCCACAGGAGGCAGAAGCCGCCGTACACCGTCAACATCAGGCAGGCGGCGGTCAGCACGAAATCCGCCAGCACCGCGCACCGCCGCGGCCCCGCGATGAGCCGCCGCACCGTGCAGGCCAGCCAGATGATGCCCGCCCAGATCGCCGTCAATATCAGCACCTCGCCCACGGAGCCGTCGAACCCGTCGCACAGGCGGGCCACCTGCCGCATGGCGGGGAAAATGACGCTGCCGCACAGCCGGTTCATGGCGGTGCGGTCAGTGCGCAGGGCGAAATAGGCGGCGAAAAACAGAGCCAGCGCCGTCAGCCACCATAGCAGTTTGCGGCGCTGCCGCAGATACGTCCTCACAGGGGCAGCGGACGGCCGGTGAAGCTCATGACGCAGTGGGACTGCACGATGACCTTGCCGTTCTCGTCCGTGACCTCCGCCGAGCAGAAGGCCAGCTTGCCGCCCAGACGGTCCACCTTCCCCACAGCGGTAAGGGTGCTGTCCGCCGCCGCAGCGGACAGATAATCGATGGTAGCGTTTACCGTTACCACCACCTCCTGCCGCAGGCTCATGATGGCCATGCCCATGGCCACGTCGCACAGGGCGAACAGGATACCGCCGTGAGCCCCTCCCCAGCGGTTCAGGCTGTCGCGGCACATGGGCAGCACCACGGCGGCGCTGCCGTCGCCAATGTCGGCGGTGTACATATGGTTATGCGTCAGAAACGGCTCGCGGCTGTTGCTGAAATCCAGCAGCTTCTTCTTGAGCTCCTCAGTCATGGTGTTCCTCCGATGTATCGTTCCGGGACGCGAATGCCGGCTCCGACGCCGTTTCGCGGGCCCGCTCCACATAGGCGTAAGCCTCCGTGGGCATATTGCGCCGGCGCAGCCGCCGGTCCAGCAGGTACTTCACCAGCTCCTGCACGCAGGCGAAGATGGGTACGCCCAGAAACATACCCAGCACACCGCCGAAGCCGCCGCCCACCAGAATGGCCACGATGACCCAGAAGCTGGAGATGCCGGTGGCATCGCCCAGGATCTTGGGGCCCAGGATATTCCCGTCAAACTGCTGAAGCACCAAGATAAAGATGATGAAGATGAGACACTGCTTGGGGCTGACCAGCAGGATCAGGAAGGCCGATGGGATGGCGCCCAGGAACGGCCCGAAAAACGGGATGATGTTGGTGACGCCTACCACCACGCTGACCAGCGGAGTGTAGGGCAGCTTCAGGATGCTGCCTCCGATGAAGCACAGCGCGCCGATGATGAGGGAGTCCAGCAGCTTGCCCCGCACGAAGCCGGAGAAGATGCGGTCCACCTGGCAGGTACCGCGGATGACGGCACGGGCCTTCCGCTCGTCGAAGATGGCGAACACCGCCTTGCAGCAGCGGGCGAGGCTCTTTTCCTTCATGGTCATGAGGTAGATGGATACGATGATGCCCACGATCAGGTCGGTGGCCAGGTTGATGACGCCGCGGATACCGCTCCAGATGCCGCCGGTCAGGGTCCCCAGCGTCGTCTGCGCCCAGGGCAGGATGTGCTCCTTCAGCAGGGTCACGCCATCGCTGTAATACTTTGTGACAAAGTCGGCGATCCACACCGCCACCTCGTTCTCGCTGTCCAGCAGACTGTCAGCCCAGTTATATACCTTATAGTAATACGACTCAGCGTTGTTGATGAGCATGGTCACGCTGTCGATAAGCTGGGGGATCAGCACGCTCATCAGCAGGTAGATCAGCAGGATGGCCACCGCCTCCGCCAGCAGGATGCTGAAAAACCGCAGGATGCCAGCGGCGTTCTTCAGGTGCTTTTTGGGAAAAACCTTCTGCCACGCAGCGTGGAGCACCCTCTCGATCCAGTTCATCACCGGCGTCAGCAGGTATGCGATGACCGCGCCGTATACCACCGGCGCCAGCACGGAGGTCAGCTTGCTCACGAACTGCTGCAGTGTACCGCCCATATAAAATGTGTCGTAAAAAACCAGCACGGCGCAGACGGTCAGAAACGCCGTCAGCCCCCACTTCAGATATTGTGTCCGGTTCTTCATGCACACCACTCCTTTTCCGGTCTTGTTCCCCCTATCATAGCCGACCAGACCCCGATTTGCAAGGGTTTTCTGCCCTTGCCGCCGCTGAGGGAGGGCTGTGCGCTGCGCACGGACAACGCCGTCACTCCTGTGCGTCTGACTGTTGCATTTCCCGCCGCGCTGTGGCATAATGGAGAGACACACTGCACTTACCGACATATAGGAGGAGAGCCATGAAGAAGCTCCTGTTCATTGTCAATCCAAAGGCGGGCAAAACGAAATCCAACGCTCCCCTGTTCGATGCGGTGGCCGCCTTTTCCCGCGCCGGCTATCTGGTGCGGGTCTTTCTGACGGAGGCCGGCGGCGAAGCCCGGACCTACGCGGCCAAATGGGGCCCGCAGTACGATGTGGTAGTCTGCGCCGGCGGCGACGGCACCCTGAATGAGACCATCTCCGGTCTGATGGAGCTGGAGCGCCGCCCGCTGCTGGGCTACCTGCCCAACGGCAGCACCAACGATTTTGCTGCCAGCCTGCACCTGTCCTCCGATCCCCGCCACGCCGCCCAGGCCATCGCCAGCGGCCAGCCCCACGCCCTGGACATCGGGCGGCACAACGACCGTTATTTCGCCTATGTGGCATCCTTTGGCGCCTTCACCCGCTCCTCCTACTCCGCGTCCCAGGCGGCAAAAAACGCCCTGGGTCACTTCGCGTACATACTGGAGGGACTGGGGGATCTGGACTCCCTGCGGCCCTACAACTGCCGCATTGAGGCGGACGGCGAGACATTTGAGGGCGACTTCATCTTCGGCGCGGTGTGCAACAGCACTTCCCTGGGCGGGCTGGTGAAGTTGGACCCCAGCCGCGTCAAGATGGACGACGGTCTGTTCGAGCTGCTGCTGCTGCGGATGCCCAAAACGCCCCTGGACCTGCAGAATCTCATCACCGCCATGACGCGGATGCAGTATGAGTACCCGGGCGTCATCTTCCGCCACGTGCAGCACGTGACCCTCACCACCCAGGCCCACATTCCCTGGTCGCTGGACGGCGAGTTCGCCCCCAGCGTGGAGCGTGTGGACATCGACAACCTGTCCGGCGCGGTGGAGCTGCTGCGCTGACTTTCCGAAACAGACGCAAAAAAGGACGCCGGAGCGCAGCTCCGGCGTCCTTTTCATGTGCTTTTAGAAGAAGAATTCCTTGATCTGGCCGTACAGCACCAGGATCATGCACAGCGGGGTGATGAACTTGATGCAGACCTTGAAGAAGCCGTAGCCGCTCATGGGATGGCCGGACTGCTCGCATTCCTCCTTGACCACGTCGGGGCCCAGCTCCCAGCCGATCATGATCGACATCAACAGCGCACCCAGCGGCATCATGATGCCCTCGGACAGCATATCAAAGAAGT
>UMHL01001068.1_pt1 | contig 93251 bp, 81 predicted proteins | sample 1965551 | NCBI WGS metagenome assembly UMHL01 (sample SAMEA4836100, study PRJEB28245) | human gut metagenome | biome: gut microbiome; material: fecal sample | place: Denmark | collected 2008 | reverse complement strand
GTTCAAATCTCTCTTACTCCGCCAACAAAAACCCGCGTATCTGTGTAAGATATGCGGTTTTTTGGTTTATAAAAATTCCGTTTTACCCACCATTTTACCCACAACAGAATCAAAAACCGATTTTTCGGCATAATTTTACCCCCGGCAGGCTTGCACTTGCCAGGGGTATTTTTATGCCTTTTTGACATTATCATCAAAGAATTGCTGCATCCGGTTTGCGCTGGCCCGCTTCATGGCTTCACTGGCGTGTACATACCGCTGCAAGGTAAAAGCCGCTGTCGCATGGCCCAAATTGGCTTGTACGGTTTTTAAATCGTCACCGTTCACCAACGCAAGTGTTGCGTTTGTATGCCGCAGATCATGTACACGGGCATCCGGTAGGCCGATACTTGCCGCAATGCGCTTGAAGTTTATCCACAGGGTATGCGGGTTAATGCACTGCCCTAGTGCATCTGTAAAACACAGTCCCCACACATTTTGCCATGCAGGCCCGGCGGATAGATGCGCCAAAAGCTGATGCTGCTTTTCATCTTTCAGAATCTCAAGCAAAAAATCCGGTACATCCAGCACACGGTTTTGCCCGTTTTTTGTGCCCTCTTGAATATAGAACTTGCCGCCTTTGCTTTTCTCTTTTTGCAGCTGCTGGCAGATCAGAACTTTTCCATTCTCAAAATTAACATGTTCCCATGCAAGGCCCAGCGCTTCACCCTCACGCAAGCCCAGAAACAGGCAGCACATCAAAGGCGCATAATAGGGCGAATCTTGCGCTGCATCAACAAAATCAGCAATTTCTTGAATCGTGAAGGTATGTATTTCTTTGACCCGAACCGCCGGGATTTTGGCATATTTTGCAGGGTTGCGCTGCAAGGTCTGCGCTTTAACTGCCTGTTCCAGCGCACTGTTCAGCACCGTCATTATATTTTTGATTGTTTTCGGTGCCAATTTGGCTTTAACCAGCTTACGGACCATCTTTTGCACTTGCTCTGTTGTCAGGTCACACAGCCGCACAGCGCCCAAATTTGGCTTTAAGTGGTTTTTAATTACCCCGCGATAGGTTGTCACCGTGTACGGCTTTTGTGTTGGCTCTATAAATTCCGCAAACCACGTATCAAGATACTGCGCAAGTGTTCGCTTATCATCTGCAATAAAAGTATTTGTGTCCAGCTGACGCAGTTTTTCCGTCATTTTCTTTTTGACTTCTTTTTGCGTTGCGCCGTAAATGCTCAGTGTTTTGCGCTTGCCTGTTCCTTCATCATATCCCAGTGTCAGCCGCGCTTCCCATCTTCCATTTGGTCGCTGACGAATAGAACCGCTTCCTGCTGCTGTGCGGGTTGTTTTGTTGTTTGGCATAATATCTCCTACGCTTAAAAAGGCAAAATATCAGGTTGAAATATATTTATTCCCTTCTTGATCGCGGTTTCTTCCAAGTCCTGCATTGTTTCAGGGGGTACTGATTCCTTTACAGTTTCCATAATGGCAAGTTGCCGAAAAAATGTCGCCATTTCTTTGCCCCGAAAAGAAACAGTTGCGGCATCTTCATCTAAGCGCTCCCACATGTTTAGATCATCTTTGCAGCCAACACGATTGTTCAATACAATCGAATTACCGCATATTTTCGTATCCTCGCCATAGATACTAGTTACATAACCGCATACCGCTTGCGGAGAAGTCAGCAGTTGTATAAAGTATCTAAGCCAGTTTTCCGGAGTAATTTCGCTTGTAATTTCACTTTTATCTGGTGCCCCCCCGTCACCAAATAACAACCAGTTTGCATCTGCACCAGTAACTTTGCAAATTGCCGCTAACGTCTCCGCGTCAGGTGTGGTTTTCCCCGTTTCATAAGAAGATATTCGCCCTTGTGGTCTGTCAATTTTTCCTGATAATTCCGCTTGTGACATTTTCGCTTTTATTCGAGCCTGCTTCAATCGTTCACAGAACTCGCTCTTTTCAAAATCCATATTTTCCCTCCCGATTGTGTTAATCTGATTATATCAGTAATTTCTTAAAATTTCAATATTTTAAGTTCAATTATAGATTTTTTATTCTGATTACATATTTTTGCGTATATAAATACAATATTTGATTATTTAATCCGTTTTTGATATAATCAAAACAGAAAGTGAGGTGAAACGAATGGACAAAAGTGCCAAAGCAGCACGGCAGGCTTATAATAAGGCTTACTATCAGCGCAACCGTGAAAAAATCCGTCAACAACAGGCAGAATATTGGAAACGCAAGGCCGAAGAACTTGAAACAATCAAGAAAGGAAACAACGATGGCAACCAGTGAAAAACTTGTACTTACCGCACACGATTTGGCAGATGTTCTTGGTATCTGCCTGCCTAAAGCTTACGACTTGATGCGTTCTAAAGGATTCCCCGCCGTGCAATTAACCCCACGCCGCAGAGTTGTCCCACGTGCTGCGCTGGATGAATGGCTAATGCGGCAGGTGGACCAGAATGCAGACCATCATTAAAACAAAAAAGCCGCCTTTGGTGCTGACACACCAAAAACGGCAGGCGGGAATATTATTCTATTCGTTTCAGTTCTATTCCCGCCTTCAATTTTACCAAATTGGAGGGTTTTATTCAATGGATTTATCTGCTTTATTAGGTCATGGCCGTGAAAATGCGGTCAGTTCAGATGTTTTAGCTGTACAGCTGCAAACGAGCGCACGCGGTTTGCGTGACAAAATTTTGAAAGCACGTTGCAACGGTGAAATCATACTTTACGCGCCCGGCGGGCATGGTGGTTATTTCCTGCCAAGTGATGATCCGGAAACTGCACAAAAGGAAATGACAGCTTTTTACAACGTACAGGCCGCACGCTGCAAGCATGGGCTGCTGGCCATTGCTCCCGTTGCCCGGCGGTTGGGTATCCCTTTGGGGCAGCAAAGTTTTGATTCTATGCGGGAGGGAAAATAATAGAACAAAAAAGCCGCCCAGTGTATTACAGTACACTGAACGGCGATAGAGTGGATATATAGGTGAGCCCCTGTTCCACTCCCATTTTAACATGTTGAAGGGAGTTAAGCAATGGAGAATTCGAACATTTACGAAAAACACCCGTCCTGGTACAAGATGAAAGGTGAAAGACGGCAGCTTATAAAGCAATTACCGCCAGAAAATGCCGTCAATGTCCTTTTAGCCTGTTACACTTATTTGGAAACACGAGAAGCACCGCAAAATCTTTCACAAATAGAAGAAATTGCCTTTTCTGTCTTTTTGCCTGACCTTGAAGAAGCATGGGAAAAATACAATAAGCGCGTATTTAACGGCACGAAAGGCGGCAGACCATCAAAGGAATAAAAACCATATGGTTCCACATGGGGCCATACGGTACAGAAGAAGAAACAGAGGGAGAAGCAGACACAGAACCAGAAGAAAGACGTAGAATGGAAACAGAACCGCAAAATGCGGATTAAAGGGCGCAAAATGCGCGTTTCATGGTGCAAAATGCACACTAAATGGCGCAAATTTCATTCGCGCAGCGCGTGTTTTTTTTGCAATTAGAAAGGTTTTTCTATGGACGAATACGATATTGAACAATTTGAAAGGTTATTCAAACGCTGTTATCCGGTAGCAGTATACGGCAGGAAGAATGAATCGGGATTATTTAGCTTTGATGATGCATTAAAAGTGTTTCTGGTGTATTTTCGAGATTACGAATACTTTATGAAGCGTAGGCATCCACCGCTTGCAAGGGGAAAAGTTTGTGCTATCATCCAAAGCATGGATTGGGTACTATCTGATGAAAGTTTCGATAACGGGGCGATAGACTTATTTCCCGAAGAATACCCGTACATCATACGGCAGCACTTCTTGACCCGTTACCGGAACTGTGATTATAACATCTGCCATTTCTTTAGCGGGAAGGTCAGATATTACCGATACTGTGAAACATTCAAATAACCATTCTGCCTTTTTACGATGACCGCTTTCACGTGGTACTTGTTTTTTTAGTGATGTACGCACGTATTACGCTATATCGCTCTTTTTAGTGATGCCGGCATATCTTCCAGCATTATTGCCCTTATCAGAATCAAAACCGTCGCCCTTTTGGGCGGCGGTTTTTGTTTTTAGCTGCTATAAAAGGGTGTGAATCTAGCTCACACCCCGCCGGGCTTGATATAGTCAAATAAAAGGGGTCACTGACTTGATGACCCCTTATTTCGGCGGGGTAGGTGGCAATTTACCACCCTGTTTCAGGGGGGTACGCAAAACTTACCCCCTTTAGGGTATTCGCTTAATGGATTCCCCCGGCGGGTGCCTTTTTATTTTTTTCGGCTGCACAAGGCACTAACCCGGCCCGCTTGCTGGTTTTCTATTCCCCCTCCGGTCACGGTCGTTGACGTTCGTTGACTGTGCTGCGGTGAAGTGAGTCTGACTCACCTCATCTTTACCGTGCCTTTATGATGGGGGTCACAAAACGCTACCCCCTATTATCAGCGCATGACGTAAATCAGACTGACCTCATCTTATACCGTGCAAGGCTCTTTTCTTCCTGCCGCCCGTTAGCCCGCAATACAAGCCCTTTACAGCACGTTTTGCGCTAGCAATGAAAGTATATTACCCGGCGCAGAAACACGCTTAAAACGCGTTAAGTATCGTCCTTTTCATCTCGCTGCAATGTTTCATTGATTGCGCGCCCCACAAAGCCGTTGATGCTCTCCCCACGCTTTTCTGCGTGAGCTTTGATTTTTTCCTTTTGGCCTTTTGGAACAACTATGCGTAGAGAATCGTAATTTGCCGCATTATACTTATTGACCGCCTTTGTATGTGAATTTGCCATGCCAGCACCGCCTTTTTCAAATTTACACTTTACCATTGTACAAATATTATAACGTCTTTTATGTCATTGTACAAGTATAAAAATAGCCATGAAATTTATATAATCATTGTACAATATACCTATTTACAAATCATTGTACAATGACATATAATATAGCTGTCACCGGGACATAAAGAAATAAATAGCGCTAACAGGCTATACGGGCGCTTTTAAGGAGGTTTGATATCATGCAGGACTTTTGCCGCGCGGCATATATTGCCGCATTAAACAAGCTGGCAGAGAGCACCACAGACGAACAGCTGGAACAGCTTTGGTGTATAGCAACAAAGCTGATTCTTGAACGGGAATACAACATTAACAGCCTTATGGGCTTGCGAAAGGATGGATGAACAATGACCGGTAACGATATGTGCGAATATACTGTTAACAGCACAGCAGCTGACCGTCTCGACCGTGCTTTCTTCCTGAACTGCGCTGTAGAAGTGTTAAGCAATATCATTGTAAACACTTTCGAGGGAAAGCTGAAAGAAAAAACAGGGCATGACGTGGATGACATACAGCTAATGATTAACGCATGTGCTTATGAAGCTAGTATGGAAATAGGCGCAGTCATGGACCTTCTTTGATAGCAACCAGAGCGCTCCGCAAGGGGCGCTTTTTGTTTGCTCTTCAAAAGGGTGTCCAGCTTCGTCGGCTCCCCATCCCACAGCCCCAAACAGGCACGTTATAGCCGTTTTTCTGTGCAATGCGTCAAGTATATTCCCAAGTGAAAAAGCCTTCACAGGCGCTTACAGGGGCCATACAGCAAGGCTTGCAAAATGCAGTCGCATTTCGCGGCGCTATTGCAGTTACAGATAACTTGCCGGTAACTTGCCGGGCCACAGTACAAAGCAAAAGCGGCAGGATCGTATTCTATTTACGGCCCTTGTACATGACCAGGCTTTGATTCAGGTCATCAGCGCACAATTTGTCACGCGTTTAATTCGGGTCAGGTTTTCCCGTCTGTGTATCCAGTTCTTACCCATGCCCGGCGGCAGGTTTTTGCATCCGCCGGGATTCTGTAACAGCGTCAATTATAGGTCTCCTGTTTTGACCCACAATTTTACCCACAACGCAATTTTATTACATTTTACTCAATTATTTGTTTTTTTCAAAAATCATTTGATATTCCGTGTATTATGTCATTTTAATTGCATCAAGTTTATTTTAATTTGAAACAAAAATGCAGTTCAAATCTCTCTTACTCCGCCAACAAAAACCCGCGTATCTGCGTAAGATATGCGGGTTTTTGGTTTATCTAAACGCACCTCTACCCCAACATTTACCTCAATAATGCTCCTATCTAGGGTGTATCTGAAAAGTCGAAAATATCGTCTATTTCTACAAACGCAAAGGGGATGAGCAGCCCCGTTAAAACCGTTGCATTAGTTAGTTGCAACTAACCTCTTTTTCAAAAAATAGCCTGCGTGTTTCCACAAGCGTTTTGCGGGTATACTCCGGCTTTTATTATACGGTGCGGCACAAGGATGCAGTTCAGGATGCGCGGCGGCGGAACAGCATCGCCAGAGACCATACCAGCGTGGCCGCGCTGAACCACAGCCCGGTGCTGAACGCGTTGGCCGCCGCTGTGCGCAGCATGGCACCGGGCATGGGGATCTCCGGCATATGCCTGGCCGCCTGCCACACTGCCGCTGCTTGAACAGCAGCCTGCTCCGCCCCAACGGCGCAGCCAACGGTAGAAAGGATCATCGGCAGCAGCAGGCGCTTTTTATCCTTATGGCACCAGCCCAGCAGCAGGCCCGCGGAAATTATTCCCGTCCCCCACGGCAGAAGCCCCAGCAGGGTGCCCAGCCAACTGTCGGGCTTCGTGCTGACAAATACCGCCGTTGGGCCATCTGCTCCGCCAATAATGTCAATGGTGCTGCTGGCCTGCGCTTCCCTTGCCTGCACCCGGTCTTTCAGCTGGTTCCAAAATTGGCTCACGATCTTCCCTGCCTTTCATTTGTTGTTTGGCCGCTGCATGGTTCTTGTTTGGTTAGCTATACTATAGCATGTCACGCTGTTTTCGTCAATGAAACATTAAAATCGCAGCATCCCTCAATATTTCTGCCACGAAAAAACACCCCGCATGCAGCAGTGGACAGCATGCGGGGCGGTAATTATGGATTCAGTTCATCGAAAGATCACAGCAGGCCCTTGTACAGTTCCTTGATCTCTTCAACGCTGGTATCACGCGGGTTGCCGGGGCAGCAGGCATCGGCAAAAGCGGACTCTGCCAGGAACTGGATGTCCTCTTCCTTCAGGATGCCATGCAGGTTTGCGGGGATGCCAACATCGGCGCTCAGCTGCTTGACGGCTGCGATGGTTGCATCAGCGGCTTCGGCATCATTCATCTCGTCAATGCCGGTCACGCCCATAGCCTTGCCGACTGCGCGGTAACGCTCGCCTGCAACACTCTTGTTGTATTCCAGGCCGGTGGGCAGGATGATGGCGCAGGCAACGCCATGCGGGGTGTCGTACAGAGCAGACAAACCGTGTGCCATGCTGTGGACAATGCCCAGGCCAACATTGGAGAAACCCATGCCGGCAATGTACTGACCCAGAGCCATGCCTTCGCGCCCTTCCGGGGTGTTCTGCACAGCGCCGCGCAGGTTCTCGGAGATCAGCTTGATGGCTTCCAGGTGGAACATATCAGAGATGGTGCAATGGCCCTTGGTGATGTAACCTTCAATGGCATGGGTCAGTGCGTCCATACCAGTGGCGGCGGTCAGACCCTTGGGCATGCTGGACATCATATCGGGGTCAACCACAGCGATTTCAGGAATATCGTTGGTATCCACGCAGACGAACTTGCGCTTCTTCTCTACATCGGTGATGACATAATTGATGGTAACTTCGGCAGCGGTACCGGCGGTGGTGGGTACGGCAATGGTAAACACAGCGTGCTTTTTGGTGGGGGCAACGCCTTCCAGGCTGCGGACATCCGCAAATTCGGGGTTGTTGATGATGATGCCGATGGCCTTTGCAGTATCCATGGAGGATCCGCCGCCGATGGTCACGATGCAGTCCGCCTCAGCTGCCTTGAAAGCAGCAACGCCGTCCTGCACGTTCTGGATGGTGGGGTTGGGCTTAATTTCGCTGTAAACAGCATAGGGGAAGCTGGCTGCATCCAGCAGGGCAGTGATCTTGCCGGTAACGCCGAACTTGATCAGGTCGGGGTCAGAGCAGACAAAAGCCTTTTTATAGCCGCGGGCGGTCAGTTCGGGAACAATGTTCTCGATTGCACCATGGCCATGGTAAGAGATCGTATTCAAAACAATGCGGTCAGCCATAATGGTATTACCTCCGTTTTCTGTGCATGGTTTGCTCTTGGGCACGCGCTGTACGCAGCCCGTTCCATGCCTTTGTTATAATTATAACATAGTTTTACCCTGCCGTCTTTGGGCTTTTGTATCCGCTTTATTGTGAAAATTCCACTTTGCTGTTAAGCCGCCCAAAAGTTTCTAAAGTTTTTGGGCATTTCTTCCGTGCTGTCCCCCACTTGCAAACACCTGCGCGATATGCTATACTGTTTTTGCAATGAGGCGCGACCTGTTTTTTGGCCGCGCCTTTTTAACTATCAGGCCAAAACCGCGGCGCGCAGCCCGGTTTTTTATAAGGTGTATCTGAAAGCAAAGAAATAGGCCAGATTTTCGGCTTTTCAGGTACACTCTAGGAGGGATAACGTCATGCGCTTATTTGATGTGCTGGGTCCCGTGATGACAGGCCCTTCCAGCAGCCACACGGCTGGCGCGGTGCGCATTGGGCTTACAGCGCGCAACCTGTTGGGCGAAGCCCCAAAAACCGCCGAGATCCTGCTGCATGGCAGCTTTGCCGCCACAGGCCGCGGCCACGGTACCGACCGTGCGCTGGTGGCCGGGCTGCTGGGCATGCTGCCAGACGATGAACGCATCCCGGACAGCTTTTCCCTGGCGCAGCAGGCCGGGCTGGATTATACCATCGGCACCGTGGTGCTGCGCGGTGCCCACCCCAACACCGCCTTGCTGCGGCTGGAAGGGGTGAGTGGCCGCAAGCTGGAAGTAATGGGTGCTTCCATCGGCGGCGGGCGCATCAACATCTGCCAGATCGACGGCATTACCACCAACTTTGGCGGCGACCACAACACCCTGATCGTTCACAATCAGGATACCCCCGGCCATGTGGCCGAAGTGACCACCGCATTGGCGCAGCGGGGCATCAACATTGCCACCATGCAGCTGTACCGTTCCACCGCCGGGGGCTATGCCGTAATGGTGCTGGAATGTGACCAGCCCCTGCCGGACGCCTTAATTGCCGAACTGCGCGGCATGCAGGGCATTGTGAAAGTGACCGGTCTGAACCTTGCGCAGCAGACCGAAACAAAGGAGGGCGCGTGATTATGGCATATTCTTCCGTTAAAGCAATGCTGAACGTCAGCCGCCAGAACAACCAGCCCCTGTGGGACGTTATTTTGCAGAGCGACCTGCTGGAAAGCGGGCTGACCCGCCCCCAGTCCCTGGCCGAAATGCACCACCTGTGGCAGGTGATGGTGCAAACCAGCGATAACTACTGTGGCGCGGATCGTTCCGCCAGCGGCTTTGCGGGCGGCGATGCTGCCAAAGTGGCCGAAGCCGAAGCCCGCGGCCAGCTGTTGACTGGCGGCTATCTGGCCCAGGTGATGGCCGAAGCCCTGAAAACCGCCGAATGCAACGCCTGCATGAAACGAATTGTCGCCGCGCCCACGGCGGGCAGCTGCGGCGTTCTGCCCGCGGTGCTGCTGCCCTTGTGGCGCAGCGGCAGCTATAACGAGGAAGCCATCTGCCGCGCGCTGTATGTCTCCGCCGGGTTTGGGCAGGTTGTGGCCGCGCGCGCCACGCTGGCCGGCGCCGAGGGCGGCTGCCAGGCCGAGGTCGGCGCTGCCAGCGCCATGGCAGCCGCCGCCCTGGTGGAGCTGCGCGGCGGCACCGCCGAACAATGCGCCGAAGCCTTTGCCATGGCGCTGACCAACCTGGAGGGCCTTGTGTGTGACCCCGTGGCCGGGCTGGTGGAAATTCCCTGCATCAAGCGCAATGTGATTGGGGCCATGAACGCAGTCTCCTGCGCGGACATGGCGCTGGCCGGCGTGGTAGGGCATATCCCCGCGGACGAGGTGATCGACGCGATGGCCGAAGTTGGCGCTGCCATGAGCAATGACCTGCGCGAAACCGGCATCGGCGGCCTTGCCGGCACCCCGACGGGAAAGGCGATCCGGGATATTGTGCAGATGCAGGGCTGATGCGCAGCATCAGAATGAATAAATAATAAAGAATAATGGCGGTGTGCGCGCCACGCGCGCACATTAAAATAAGGCGTTACTTTCCTTCATTGGCAATTTGCCGTAGGAAAGTAGTGCCCTATTTTTTGAGCCGTGCCACCGCACGGCGGTCCACCAACATTATTCTTTATTTATTATTATTTATTATTTTGCTTTCTCAGCGCCATTTTCACCACCAGCACTAGGGCCGCATACAGAATGCCGCCGATGGCCCAGATGAACCAGCTGTCTTGGGGCTGGCCGTTGCCCTTGGGGCCAAAGGTGTACAGCAGGAATGCCGCCGTGACCACCAGCCAGTACACCACGCTGATGGCAGTACGCAGCTCACGGGTGGCTTTGCTGTGGCGGGTGTAGTCCCCTTCTTCCAGCAGCTTTTCCGTTGCGCCGTAATAGGTCCCGCCCAGCACAAAGGCAAAAACGCCGCAGGCAACCAATACCAGCAGAACACAAACCGCCGCATTCATCACGATTCCGCTGTTCACCATCATGGCCACAAACAGCGGAATAGCGGACAGAATGCACAGCACGGTGCCGGTCAGGTTCAATTTATCATAGGTGGGACGGTACGCCGCCTGGCGTTCCCGCACCATGCCGGTCACGCCGTATTCTGTTTCAAAGGGTTCCTTTTCCAAAAAATCAAAGTCCCGGTTCTTCGTGCCGCACAGCATAAACATCACCACAGCCACGCATACCATTACCAGCAGAACGCACAGGCCAATACCGGTCGCCACCTTCTCGTTCAGGCCAAACTGGGAATGCTGGCAGATTTCGCCCAAAAGCAGCAGCATAACAGGTGAAGCAACACAGAGCGCGGTTCCCCACGCCATGTAGGGAGCGTTGACCTTTGCCTGGGCCAGGGCAGCGTTAGCCTGCTCCAGCGTTACACGGCGCAGGGCGGTGGGCTCACTTTCGGCATATTCCGGTTCGCCCATCTCGTCTTTTAACAGGTAATCTGTGGTAACGCCAAACAGCTTGCTGATCTGCAAAATCTTTTCAATGTCCGGCACCGACTGTGCGCCCTCCCATTTGGAGACCGACTGCCGGGTCACGTTCAGCTGTTGGGCAAGCTCCTCCTGGGAATATCCTGCCTTTTTGCGCAGGGCGATCAATTTGTCTGCAAAGATCATGGTCCATGTCCTTTCTTGTGTTGTGGGGTTTTGTTTCGGTGGCTTTATCGTACCAGCTGGTGCCGTTGCAAAAAAGAACCTGACTGTTGGAAATGTGTCAACCGCCGGTTGCGGGCAAAAAATTTATCGTAGTATCGTTTACAGCACAAACATTTCTTTGCAGATCGTTTTGCCTGTCTGCGTTTTGAAAATTTTATCCAGCACGTTCTGCGCCGCTGCTTTGGGTACAGAATCCTCATACAGATTGACCAGGAAATCCGCTTCCACTAAAATCTGATAGTCCATTCCTTTGATATTGGTATACGTATGGTGGTGCCCCACCAGATAAGCAACGCGGTCGGCCTGCGCCGGGGTAAAGCCGCATTCCAACATCATAGCGCGGGCCGGGGCGGGGCCGAGCTCTTCCTGATATCTGCCCGCGGAGCTGCCATAGGTCTGCTCTGCCGGTTTGATTCCGATATCATGCACATAGGCAGCGGCTTCCAGAATTTCCAGCGTTGCGGCATCCATCCCTTCCTGCCGGGCAATCAGCGCAGCAAAGCTGTGCACCTTGATAAAGTGCTGGATGCGGGCAGGATCCGCCGCGTAATATGTAATCATATGCAAAGCAAGGTCATCCAATTTTGTCATGTCTTATTTCCCCTCTCATTCTATTACAAGTCAAGCATCTGTCTGTATTGTACTGCACCGCCCTATAAAAGCAAGGGGCAGTTTTCCTTTTTTGGGGTCAATCGTAATCGTATTCCGGGCTTTCAGCCACGCGGGTGTCCAGCCAGCGGGCCAGACGCTCCATCTCAGCGTTGGTGATGCGTCCGGTATCCGATAACGCTGCCACCATGCTGCGCAGGTCCCCGCCATACAGAGTTTGCAGGTGTGCCGCACTGACTGCCCCGCAATAGGTCACACGGCGCACCAGCGGGGTATAAATATTTTTGTTGCCCTGCTTTTCGGGCCGTACATAGCCCTTGGCTTCCAGCCGCAGCAGGAAGTTGAGCAGTGTGGAATCCGCCCACACACAGTCCGGCGGCAGTTTGGCCGCGATCTGCCGCCGGGTGGCCGGTTTGCCGCAGGCCCACAGCGCCGCCATGACCTGCTCTTCACTGGTTGAAAGTGCTTTCATTCTTTTCTCCATCCCATCCTTTTATGTTTGTGGTTGATTTTTGTGCTTTTATTTTACATCTGTAGCAGATATTTTAGCAAGGTGCATTTTTGCACAAAATGCGCACTTACTTTTTGGCTGTTTTGGCGGTAAGCATTTTACGTTTGTAAAAGTATCTGTTTTCGTTTTGCGCACATCTGTACTTATTGGCAGGCTGCCCGCGGCAATTTTCCACTTTTTTCGGTATTTTGACAAACGTGTTTTGCTTGCGGGCGGGCAGGCGCAGTGCGTATAATACAGGTGTTGTGAAAAACGAATCAACAAAGCAAGGCGCAGCGCGCCACTTTGAGCTTGGGTGTAAGAATGAATTTAGGAGGTAACCTCTTATGAATCGTGTGTATAATTTCAGCGCCGGTCCTTCCATGCTGCCGGTTCCCGTTTTGCAAAAAGCTCAGGCCGACCTGCTGGACTACCATGGCAGCGGTATGAGCGTGATGGAGATGAGCCACCGCAGCAAGTGGTTCGATGAGATCATCCAGAACACTGAGGCCGGTATCCGCAAGGTGCTGAATGTGCCCGACAACTACAAGATCGGTTTCTTCCAGGGCGGCGCAACCCAGCAGTTCGCCATGGTGCCCCTGAACTTTATGACCACCGGCACGGCGGATTATCTGGTGACCGGCAACTTCAGCAAAAAGGCTGCCGAGGAAGCCGCTAAGTTCGGCACAGCCCGCATCGCTGCTTCCAGCAAGGATAAGAACTTCACCTATATTCCGGATGTCAAGGCCATTGAGTATGACCCCAACGCCAGCTACATCCACATCTGCCAGAACAACACCATTTTTGGCACTACTTATAAAGATGTGCCGCAGGTGGACGGCATCCCCCTGGTAGCTGACATGAGCTCCATGATTTTCAGTGAGCCGACCGATGTAAGCAAGTACGGCTGCATCTACTTTGGTGTGCAGAAGAACGTTGCCCCCGCCGGTATGGCCATTGCCATCATCCGGGACGACCTGCTGGGCAAGAGCGCCAAAGGCATCCCGGCGGAAAAGATCCCCACCATGATGAACTATACTACCCTGTTGGATAAGGACAGCATGTACAACACCCCGCCGTGCTGGTGCATCTACATGACCGGTCTGGTGATGGATTACCTGCAGAATGAGGTTGGCGGCCTGGAAGAGATGGCCAAGATCAACCACGCCAAGGCCAAGGTCCTGTATGATTACCTGGACGGTCAGGACTTCTATAACAATCCCGTTCAGCCGGAATACCGCAGCATGATGAACGTGACCTTCACCAGCCCCAACCCGGATATGGATAAGAAGTTCTGCGCCGCTGCTACCGAAGCCGGCTTCGTGAACCTGAAAGGCCACCGCCTGGTTGGCGGCATGCGTGCTTCCATCTATAACGCCATGCCTGCCCAGGGTGTGAACGACCTGGTTGATTTCATGGAGAAGTTCCGCAAGGAAAACGCGTGAAACTTTTCCAAAAGAATAACGAATAGAGAATAAAGAATAATGCCGGTGTGCGCGCCGCGCGCGTACATTAAAAACAGGCTGTTCCCTTCTTTTTTGAGCCGTGCCAGCGGCGGTCCACCTTCATTATTCATTATTATTTTTTATCTTTTAATTATTACAGGGGGTTATCCGCCATTATGTATACCATTAAAACCATGAACGCCATTTCGCCGGTTGGACTGGCAAAGCTGCCGGCCAACCAGTTCGAGATCAATAACGAGGCCAACGACGCACAGGGCATTCTGGTGCGCAGCGCCGACCTGCATGATGTTGCCCTGCCCAAAAGCCTGCTGGCCATTGCCCGCGCAGGTGCCGGCACCAACAACATTCCCATTGACCAGTGCACCGAACAGGGCATCGTGGTGTTCAACACCCCCGGTGCCAACGCCAACGCTGTGGCCGAGCTGGTCATCGGCGCGCTGGTGTCCGGCAGCCGCAATGTACCGGACGCTGTGCAGTGGGCGCAGGGCCTGAAAGGCAGCGCCACCCTGGCCAAGGATGTGGAGAAGGGCAAAAAGCAGTTTGTCGGCCCGGAACTGCGCGGCAAAACCATCGGTGTAATCGGCCTGGGTGCCATTGGTGCCCGCGTCGCCAACGCCGCCGTTGCCCTGGGCATGGAAGTTCTGGGCTATGACCCATACATTTCCATTGACGCTGCATGGAGCCTGTCCCGCAGTGTACAGCACTGCGTCACCCTGGGCGATATGCTGCCCCGCTGCGACTATCTGACCATCCATGTGCCGTACCTGCCCTCCACCAAGAACACCATCAATGCCCAGATGCTGGCCATGTGCAAGGACGGCGTGCGTGTGCTGAACTTTGCCCGCGGTGAGCTGGTTGATAACTTTGCCCTGCTGGATGCTCTCGGCACCGGCAAGGTTGCCCAGTATTTCTGCGATTTCCCGGCGGAGGAGCTGCTGGGTGTGAAAGGAGTTTACTGCACGCCGCACCTGGGCGCTTCCACCCCGGAAAGCGAGACCAACTGCGCTGTGATGGCAGCCAATGAGCTGAGCGACTACCTGAAAAACGGCAACATCACCCACAGTGTCAACCTGCCGGATGTCAGCCAGCCGCGCGTTGGCGGCAAGCGCATCTGCATCATTCACCGCAATGAGCCGGGCGCAATCTCTGCCATCACCGGCATTCTGACCGCCGCCAACCTGAACATTGAGAACATGGTGAACAAAGGCCGCAAGAATGTTGCCTACACCATGCTGGATGTAACAGGCAATGTGGATGCCGGCCTAACCGCACAGCTCAGCGGCATTGATACCGCCATCCGCGTGCGTATCCTGTGATAATACCTTAGGCAACACCGCACAATTCCCGCCTTACGGCTTAAGCACCGCTCCGACGGCTGCGGCACTTAGAATTATGCGGTATTGCCCTTAAAATAGAGGGGTTTGGGTCTGCCGCAGCGGGGCATGGGGTTCCGTTGCGGCATTTTGTTTGCTTTTTTATGTAATGCACCGCCATCATACGCGGTGCATTTTTGTTATTTGGTGTAGCTTTCCACCATGCGGTCAAAGTCGATCAAAGCTTTTTCTGCCCCGCGGGAAAGTCTGTGCACGGTGCGGCGGATCTGGCGGTGGTCCTGTGTGGCGGCATATACGGCGGCACCGCCAATGGCCATCCCCACAGCGGCAGCGGCAACGGTCGGGATCATGTTTTCCATTTTGCATTGCTCCTTTTGGTGTTTTTGGCTTTGGGATGCCGGCTTTCTATTCATCCCAGCCTGGGGATAGTTTTTCCATACAGTTTCGTGGTTATACGTCTTTTTCTGCGGGGAAGTTTGTGGTAAAATCAGTACAGACGTTTGGAAAAGACGTTTTCAGCCGCCGCGCATTCACTTCCCTGCTGCGGGCTGACCTAAGGCAATACCGCATAATTCTAAGTGCCGATACGGCGAGCGAGGTGCGGCAGCTGCTAAGCCAAAAGCGCAGATAATACTGGATGCTGCAAAGGTGAGCGCCGCCAGTGGCGGAAACAGCGAACCGAAGCAGGGGCAGCGGTCGCAGAGTGCGAGGGGCTTTTGCCCCCGAAGCACGATGCGGGTACCGCAACCCGACATTATCGAGCATTTTGGCAACGCAGATGCCGTGCCGCAGCTGCCGGAGCGGTGCTTAAGCCGCAAGGCGGGAATTGTGCGGTGTTGCCCTAAATTCGATATAGAAATGAGCGTTTTTCTTATGTCCAATGCACCTAAAACAGTTCTGTGCATCCATGATCTGCCCGGCTTTGGGCGGGCAGGGCTTTCGGTCATTGTGCCTGTGCTTTCGGCGCTGGGGGCACAGGCCGTTGCCGTACCAACAGCAGTGCTTTCCACCCACACGGGCGGGCTGGGCACCCCGGCCAAGCTGGCCAACCCCGGTTACGGTCCCGCAGCCCTGGAGCATTACCGCCGCCTTGGCCTGCGGTTTGACTGCATTTATTCCGGCTACCTGGCCGATGCCAGCCAGGCCAAGCTGGTAGAGCAGGCCATGGACCTTTGGCCGGACGCCCTGACGGTGGTTGACCCCGTGATGGGCGACCACGGCCGGATGTACCGCGGCCTTGCGCCGGAAATGGTGCCCGCCATGTATACCCTGTGTTCCCGTGCCAGCCTGATTCTGCCCAACACCACCGAAGCCGCCCTGCTGCTGGGCGATCCGATGCCCGGTGTGACCGGCGAAGCGGAATTGCATACCGCGCAGGCCCAGGCGCAGCGCCTAACGCGCATCTGCCCGCGGGTGCTCATCACCGGTGTGGCCGCCGGGCGCGGCATTGCCTGCGTTGGGGCAGACCGTGCCACCGGCGAAAGTCTGGTGCGCACCCCCATGGTACCCAAGAGCTTCCATGGCACGGGGGATATTTTCGGCGCGGTGCTGGTGGGGCGGCTGCTGCAGGGCAATGTGCTGCCCGCCGCTGCACAGGCTGCTGCCGTGTTTGTGGCCGACTGCCTGAAAGCCACCCCTGATGAAGCTGACGAGCGCCTTGGCGTGTGGCTGGAAAGCGTTCTGCCCCAGCTGATGCAGAACCCGGAATAAGAAACAATAAGGATGTGTAAATTTTGCCAACTGTAAATATTGTACTGGTTGAACCGCAGATTCCCCAGAATACCGGCAATGTTGCGCGCACCTGCGCCGTGACCGGTGCCCGCCTGCACCTGGTTGGGCCGATGGGGTTCACGATCGACGATAAAAAATTAAAGCGCGCCGGTCTTGACTATTGGGGCCAGCTTGATATAACATATTATCAGGATCTGGATGCGTTTTTTGCGGCAAATCACGGCCCGTTCTTCTACTTTACCTCCAAGGGGCCGCAGCGCCATACCGACGCCCATTATCCGGATGGTTCCTATCTGGTGTTTGGCCGCGAGGACGCTGGCCTGCCGGAAGAGCTGCTGGCCGCTAACCAGCAGCAGTGCGTGCGCATGCCCATGCGCAAAGGCGAGCGCTGCCTGAACTTATCCAATGCTGTAGCTGTGGGGGTATACGAAGTTCTGCGCCAGTGGGACTTTGCCGACCTGGAAACACACGGCCAGCTGACCCGATTTGAATGGAAGTGAGAACAAAGATGAGTGATGTGAAAGTTGCTTTTTTAACGGATTCCTGCTCCGACATTCCGCAGGAACTGACCGATAAATACGGCATTGATGTGATTGGGTTCCACATTATGCTGGACGGCAAGGAATACCTGGAACGCAAAGACATGACCAACGACCAGTTCTATGAGATGATGCGCCAGTCCAAAAGCGTACCCACCACCGCCGCCATCACCCAGCTGGAATGGGTGGATATCTATGCCAAATATGTAGACGCCGGTATACAGGACCTTGTGCACCTGTGCATCAACGCCGGTGGTTCCAGTACATACAATAACGCCGTAAAGGCTGCCGAACTGCTGGAAGACGAGCGCCCCGGCCACAAGATGAAGATTCACCTGATCGATTCGCACACCTACTCCATGCCATATGGCTGGTATCTGTGCGAGTGCGCCCGCAAGGTGCGTGCCGGTGAGCCGCTGGATGCCTGCCTGCGCGAAATGCAGGACAAGCTGGCCCGGGTGGAAATCTGCCTTGCCGCATACAGCTTAAAGCAGATGAAAAAATCTGGCCGTGTTTCCGCCGCCGCTGCCGTTGTGGGCGATTTGATGGGCATCCGCCCCATCATCAGCCTGAACGATGGCATCAGCAAGGTGGAAGCCAAGGTGCGCGGTGACAACAACGTGCCGCCTGCCATGGTCAAGTGGGTCAAGAGCCGCGTGGACGATGTGAAGAAAATGCCTTACATGGTTGCTTACTCCAGCTCCACCGCCAAGCGTGACGAACTTGTCAAACTGTGCAAAAAAGAGTTTGGTCATGCGCCGCTGCTGGTGTTCCAGCTGGGCGGCGTTGTGAGCGCCAACACCGGCCCGGATGGTATTGCCATTGTATTTGAAGGCAAGCCCCGCCGCCTTGTGGATTACGCGGTGCCGCTGCCGTAAAAGTGGGTTGCTTTTTTCTGCTCTTCCTGCCGCTGTGTGCGGGAAGAGCATTTTTGTTATGGTGTAAGACTTGTAAAACGGAGGATGTATGGAGCAAAAAAGTTTAACCCTGCGGGAGTGCCTGATCGGTGACCGCACCTTTTACCGCCATGTTGCGGTGGTGGTTCTGCCTATTATTGTGCAGAACACCCTGTCCAACGTGGTCAGCCTGCTGGATAATGTGATGGTTGGCCAGGTGGGCACCCTGCCCATGAGCGCCGTTGCCATCATCAATCAGCTGCTGTTTGTGTTCAACCTGTGCATCTGGGGTGCGCTGGCCGGGGCGGGCATTTTTGGTGCCCAGTATTACGGCCAGGGCAACATGGAGGGCGTGCGCCAGACCCTGCGCATGAAACTGCTGATTGCGGTCGGCCTGCTGGTCATCGCGTTCGGAGTGCTGCTGGGGGCCGGGCGGCCGCTGATCGAACTGTATATTTCAGCCGACACCACCGCCGCCGATGCCGCCGCCACGATGGAGTATGCCCTGGGCTACCTGCGTGTGATGCTGGCGGGGCTGATTCCCTTTGCGCTGACTCAGGCTTACGCCAGCACCCTGCGGGAATCCGGCCAGACAACGCTTCCCATGCGCGCCAGCATGATTGCCATGGGCATCAACTTTGTGTTCAACAGCCTGTTGATCTTTGGCCTGTTCGGCTTTCCTGCTTTGGGCGTAGTGGGTGCCGGTATTGCCACTTCGCTCAGCCGCTTTGTGGAGTTTGTCATCGTGGTCAGCGGGGCGCACCGCAGTGCCGAGCGCTACCCGTTCATGGAAGGCGTGTTCCGCAATTTCCACATTGACGGCAATCTGGCCCGCCAGGTGGCGATCAAGGGTTTTCCCCTTCTGCTGAACGAATGCCTGTGGAGCATGAGCCAGGCCATGCTGCTGCAATGCTATTCCGTGCGCGGCATCCAGGCCATTGCCGCCATGAACATTACCAGCACCATCACCCAGATTTTTAACGAAGTTTTCCTTTCGCTGGGCAATGCCACGGCCATTCTGGTTGGGCAGGAGCTTGGTGCCAGCCGCATGACCGGTGCACGCCGCACCGCATGGCGGATGATCACCCTGAGTGTTTCCAGTTGCGCGGTGATGGGCACGCTGCTAGCCCTGTTCAGCCCGCTGATCCCCCACATTTACAACACCGAACCCGCCATCCGGGAGCTTGCTTCCAGCGTGATCCGCACGGCGGCGCTGTGCATGCCGCTGTTCGCCTTTGCCAACGCTGCCTACTTTACGCTGCGTTCCGGCGGCAAAACGCTGATCACCTTCTTTTTTGACAGCTGCTATACCTGGCTGATCAACTTTCCCATTGCCTTTGTCCTCAGCCGCTATACGGCACTGCCGCTGCCCATCGTTTACCTGTTTGTGAACGGGGTGGATCTGCTCAAGTGCATCATCGGGTTTATTCTGGTTAAAAAGGGCGTGTGGGTCAATAACATTGTGGCATCCAGCCAGGATGTCCCGCAGGCAGACTGATTGCGGGAGGAAAACGCATGAACATCCAGATTTTTGGCACCAACAAAAGTTTTGACACCAAAAAGGCGCAGCGCTGGTTCAAAGAACGGCGCATCAAGTTCCAGATGGTGGACCTGAAAGAAAAGGGCCTGAGCCGCGGTGAGTTTGACCGCGTGTGCCAGGCCGTGGGCGGCTGGCAGGCCCTGGTGGACGAAACCGCCAAAGACCAGGATACCCTTGCCCTGCTGCGCTGGCTGGACGAAAGCCAGCAGGCTGACAAACTGTTTGAAAACCAGCAGCTTTTGCGCCAACCCATTGTACGCAATGGCCGCGCCGCCACAGTGGGGTACCGGCCGGAGGTTTGGGAGAAGTGGGAATAAAGTTAGGAGTTAGGAGTTAGGAGTTAGGAGCATTGTATGCAGGCTGAGCTTTCCTGTAACTGCAACTGCTTTTTCTTGTAAATTCGCTTATTCTTGCTTTCTATTTGCTTCTTTGTTTGCTTTTATCTGCCCTGCATTTTGTGCTTCTGCCGGAATGCAGGGTTTATTTTTTATTTATAGGAGATTGACATAACGAACGGGGTTTGTTATAGTGCTTTTAGGTTCCTATTTCATGTTGCTTTTTATGGGCAATACCGCATAATTCTAAGTGCCGATACGGCGAGCGAGGCACGGCAGCTGCTAAGCCAAAAGCGCAGATAATACTGGATGTCTTATCGAGCATTTTGGCAACGCAGATGCCGTGCCGCAGCCGTCGGAGCGGTGCTTAAGCCGTAAGGCGGGAATTGTGCGGTGTTGCCTATGGTATTTTTTTTACTTTTGTGAGGTGTTTTTATGGCATGTATTTTTGTGAACGCCAACCGTTCGGTTGGCACCATCAACCCCAACATTTACGGTCAGTTTTCGGAGCATCTGGGCCGCTGCATCTATCAGGGCATTTATGTCGGTCAGGCTTCTGATATTCCCAACACCAACGGCATGCGCAATGATGTTGTATCCGCGCTGAAAGCCCTGCATGTGCCCGTGCTGCGTTGGCCGGGCGGCTGCTTTGCCGATACCTATCACTGGCGCGACGGCATTGGCCCCAAGGAGAACCGCAAAACCATTGTAAACACCAACTGGGGCGGCGTGACCGAGGATAACAGCTTTGGCACCCATGAATTTATGGAGCTGTGCCGCCAGATTGGCTGCGAAGCATATTTCAGCGGCAATGTGGGCAGCGGCACCGTGCAGGAATTTTCGGACTGGGTGGAATACTGCAACATGGGCGGCATTTCCCCCATGGCATCAGAGCGCCGCGCCAACGGGCAGGACGAACCGTTCAACGTAAAATACTGGGGCATTGGCAATGAAGCCTGGGGCTGCGGCGGCAGTATGCGTGCCGAGTATTATGCCGATTTGTGCCGCCAATATTCCACCTACCTGCGCAACTACTCGCCGGAGCACAAAATCTTCAAGATCGCATCCGGCGCCAACGTGGCGGATTACCACTGGACCAAAACCGTGATGGAGCGCGCCGGGCAGGCCGTAGATGCGGTATCACTGCATTACTATACCGTGCCCCATCAGGATTGGCAGCACAAGGGCTCGGCCACAGACTTTACCGATGAGGAATACTATACCACCCTGCACAAGACCCTGCAGATGGAAGAACTGGTGGAGAACCACACCCGCATTATCAAGCAGTATCAGGGCGACCGCAAAGTGGGCCTGGCCGTGGATGAATGGGGCACCTGGTACGATGTGGAACCGGACACGAACCCCGGCTTCCTTTACCAGCAGAACACCATGCGTGATGCGCTGGTGGCGGCCATCAACCTGAATATCTTCAACAACCACTGTGATACCGTCTGCATGGCCAACATTGCCCAGATGGTCAACGTGCTGCAGGCCATGATCCTGACCGAAGGCAGCAAGATGGTGCTGACCCCGACCTATCATGTATTTGAAATGTACAAGGGCCACCAGGGTGCCAAGCAGCTGGAAAGCTATGCGGAGACCACCCTGCTGAACCACGATGACCAGGCGGTGCCCGATCTGCATGTCAGTGCCAGCCAGCAGGCAGACGGCAGTATTCTGGTCACTGCGGCCAACCTGAACGATACGGCAGCTATCCCTGTTACCTGCATGCTGGGCGGGGCCAAGCCCACCGGTGTAACAGCCCGCGTGCTGGCCGGTGCCCCCGCCGCCCACAACACCTTTGCCGCGCCGGAGCAGGTTGTCCCCGCGGAACTGAACACCAGCCTGACGGCGGACGGCTTTACCGCCACCCTGCCGCCGTGCAGCGTAGCCGCTTTTGTGGTGAACCAGTAATGGAAGCCCAGCCCAAGCGCTGCCGCCGCTGCTTATTGCAGGATATGGCGGACGAAAACGACTATTACGCCAGCGTGGTGCGCTACCGCGCCACCATGCCCCGCCGTGTGCGCACCCCGGATGCGGAATACACTGCCCGGCTGGAACATTGCCGCACCTGCCCCAGCCTTAACGCCGGGACCTGCATGCAGTGCGGCTGCTATGTGGAAATGCGCGCCGCCCGCACAGACATGCACTGCCCGCTGGATAACGCGCCCTGGTAACAAACCTCTCTATCATTTTCCCCCGCACCGGCAGCCCGCCCGGTGCGGGATTTTTTGTCTGCAAAGGCAGTATTTTGCTCTTTTGCTGCAATATTATGCCCCTTTCCCCCTTGTATCCCCCATTTTCATTTGTTATAATAACAATTTGTTGAGCAACTTAGGATTTTAGGCTCCGCCTGGTTTTCAGGCGCAAACCCACCCAAGCCTGGCGGTCTTGGGCGCGGTCAAAATCTATCCGCCGGAGTGTAATTTTATGTCTACTAGCAAAAACAAACTGTCCGATCAAACCCTGGTACGCTGCGCCATGATCGCCGCAGTTTACACCGTGCTTTGCCTGGTATTGCAGCCGTTCTCTTACGGCGCGGTGCAGGTGCGCGTGGCCGAAGCATTCTGCCTGCTGCCGGTGTTTGGGGCCGAATACATTGTGGGCGTTACCCTGGGCTGCCTGCTGGCAAACCTGCTGGGTTCCACCATGGTGGATGTGGTGTTTGGCACCGCCGCCACCCTGATTGCCTGCCTTGCCACCTATGCCCTGCGCAATGTGCGCTGGAAAGGGCTGGCAATTCCGGCGTCTTTCCCTCCTGTTATCGCCAATGCACTGATCGTTGGCGCGTTTGAAATCACTGTGTTCTTCTCGGATTCCGCCCCCACGGCCACCATGGCGGTATTCAACGCCGTTGCTGTTGGCGTTGGTGAGATCATCAGCTGCTGTGTGCTGGGTGTTGCCCTGGTCAAGCTGATCGAGAGCAACGAATCCCTGAACAAAATTTTTGCAGAACAATAACCGCTTTCCCTGTATTCATTAAAAGGAGCTGCCATGAAACCGAACCTTGTTTTATGGGACTGGAACGGCACCCTGCTGGATGATGTTGCCCTTTGTGTGGACGCGCTCAACCGTCTGCTCCGCATCTATCATTACCCGCAGCAATACAGCCTTGCCCAGTACCGTGAGATTTTTGGCTTCCCGATTGAAGATTATTATATTCGCGCAGGGTTCGATTTTTCCAAAAACTCCTACAAAGAGCTTGCCGATGATTACATGCAGGATTACCTGGCCCGCGCCGGGGCCTGCCCGCTGGCAGAAAGTGCTGTGCCCGCCCTTTCCCTTTTGAAAGGTGCCGGGGTGCAGCAGGTCATTCTTTCGGCTTCCAACTTGCCGGTTTTGGAACAGCAGGTCACGGAGCGCGGAGTGCGCCCCTACTTTGACCGCCTGCTGGGGTTGGATAATATTTACGCCCGCAGCAAAGTGGAAGTCGGCCTGGCTTATCTGACTGAACTGAAGCAGCGCGGTGCCGTACCGGCGCAGGCTATTATGATCGGGGATTCTGTCCACGACTTTGAGGTTGCCCAGGCGCTGGGCGTGCGGTGTGTGCTGCAAACCGCTGGGCATCAGAGTGCACAGCAGCTGCGTGCCACCGGTGCCCCCGTTGTGCCGGATGTTTTGGCCGCTGCGCAGTATTGCCTGAACGAACTGTAACAAGTTTTGGGATAGGAGATCATAACGAATGACGGATAGCGTAAAAGGCGCTCTGCTGACAATGTTCGGCGGCATGTGCTGGGGTGTTTCCGGCTGCGTGGGGCAGTATCTGTTTACCCGCCAGGGCATGGATTCCACCTGGCTGGTGCCCATCCGGCTGTTTTTGGCCGGTGTGATTCTGTGCATCTATTACGGTGTGCGCAACTGGCGCCAACTGGTGAACCCCTGGCGCAGCTGGCGCAACGCGCGCGACCTTGTGATCTATGGCCTGGCTGGCGTCAGCTTTTGCCAGTTCACCTACTTTTTGACCATCCAGCTTTCCAGCGCCGGTGTGGGCACCATTTTGCAGGATCTTTCCCCCGTGCTGATTCTGCTGGTGGTCTGCATCCAGCAAAAGCGTGCGCCGCGGCTGTTTGAGGTGTTCTCCATTGTGCTGGCGCTGGGTGGTGTATTTATGCTGACCACCCACGGCAGCCTGACCAACATGGCGGTTTCGCCCGCTGCGCTGGTCGTTGGTATTATCAGCGCGTTCTGCGTTGTTATTTACACCATATGGCCCCAAAACCTGCAAAAACAGTACCCCACACCTATGCTGCAGGGTTGGGCATTCCTGATGGGCGGCACCTTCTTTGCGCTGGTGTTCCGCCCGTGGCGGATGAACTACGTACCCAACGCGGCCGGCATTGCCGGTATTGCGGCGGTCGTGCTCATCGGCAACGTGCTGGCGTTCAGCTGTTACATGAGCGGCGTCATGTACATTGGGCCGCAGAAATCCAGCCTGTTCAGCTTTGCGGAACCGGTTACGGCGGCCATCATCAGCACGCTGGTGCTCGGTTCCCCCTTTACCGTGTGGGACGCCATCGGCTTTGTTTGCATCTTTTTGATGCTGGTGCTGCTGTTCATCAGCAACGAAAAGCAGGCCAAAAGCGCTGCAAGCGCATGATAACCGGCCAAGTTTCAACAAAAGCCGCTGAAACAGTTTAATATTTGCATTTTACACCCGCGCAGGTTTGACACAGTACCCTGCGCGGGTGTATTATATTAAAGTATAGCATTGTATCCAACAGGGGTTCCCCTGCTGATCCATTCGCCGCCATGCGGCAGAAATACAGGTGTTTACTTATGTCTTTTATGGAAAAACTGTTCGGTAATTTTTCCGACAAAGAGCTCAAGCGCATCAAACCCATTGCCAACAAGGTGCTGGAACTTGAGCCCGAAATGCAGAAACTTACTGACGAAGAATTGCAGGCCAAAACCCCGTACCTGAAAGAAAAGCTGAAAAACGGGGCCAGCCTTGACGATATCCTGCCCGAAGCGTTCGCCGTCTGCCGCGAAGCGGACTGGCGTGTGCTGGGCCTGAAGCCCTACCCGGTGCAGATCATCGGCGGCATTGTGCTTCATCGTTCCTGCATTGCCGAGATGCAGACCGGTGAAGGCAAGACCCTGGTGGCCACCATGCCCGTTTACCTGAATGCCCTGACCGGCGAAGGCGTGCATGTTGTTACCGTCAACGATTACCTGGCCAAGCGCGACAGCGAATGGATGGGCAAGGTTTACCGCTTTCTTGGCTTGACGGTCGGCCTGGTTATCCATGACGTACAGCCGCAGGACCGCCGCAAGGCTTACCTGGCGGATGTTACTTACGGCACCAACAACGAGTTTGGCTTTGACTACCTGCGTGACAACATGGTGGTTTACAAGGCCAGCATGGTGCAGCGCGGCCATGCTTACGCCATCGTGGACGAGGTGGACTCCATCCTGATTGATGAAGCCCGTACCCCGCTGATCATCTCCGGCAAGGGCGAAGATTCCAGCGTGATGTACAAGCGCGCGGACGACTTTGCCAAAACGCTGAAAAAGTCTGTCATCGTTGAACTGGACGACAAAGTGGAAGCCGATGAACAGGTTGACGGTGATTACGTTGTGGACGAAAAGCACAAGACCTGCACCCTGACCGAAAGCGGCGTTAAGAAAGCCGAAGCATGGTTCAATGTTGAGAACCTGGCCGATGCCGACAACATGACCCTGCGCCACTATATTGACGGTGCCATCAAGGCCCGCGGTGTGATGCACCGTGATACCGACTATATCGTGAAAGACGGCGAGGTTATCATCGTTGATGAATTCACCGGCCGTCTGATGTATGGCCGCCGCTTCAATGACGGTCTGCACCAGGCCATTGAAGCCAAGGAAGGCGTGACCGTTGCTGCTGAGAGCAAGACTTTGGCCAGTATCACCTTCCAGAACTATTTCCGCATGTACAAAAAGCTGGGCGGCATGACCGGTACGGCTTCCACCGAAGCGGACGAGTTCAGCGAAATTTACGGCTTGCAGATCGTATCCATCCCCACCAACAAGCCCCGCGCCCGCAAGGACCTGCCGGACAGCGTGTACAAGACCATCAACGGCAAGTATAATGCCGTGATCGAGCAGGTTGCCGAATGCCACGCCAAGGGCCAGCCCGTTCTGGTTGGTACCGTCAGCGTGGAAAAGAGCGAGGCGCTTTCCAAGCTGCTGAAAAAGCGCGGCATTGAGCACAATGTGCTGAACGCAAAGCAGCATGAGCGCGAAGCCGAAATCGTTGCACAGGCCGGTAAGCAGGGCGCTGTGACCATCGCCACCAATATGGCTGGCCGCGGCACCGATATCATGCTGGGCGGCAACGTGACCTATATGGCAAAGGCCACCCTGCGCAAAGAGCTGACCCGCCAGATGAATGCCGACCTGGAAGTGCTGAAGGACGAATACGAGCACGCCAAAGCCCGCGCCAAGGCACAGGGCCTGCCCATCCCCCCTGCCCCGGACACAGCCTATGAAGCAAAAGTTGAAATGCTGATGACCGAGTGCGACGGCCATGCCGACACCCAGGATGCTGATATTCTGGCTGCTCGCAAGCGCTTTGACGAGCTGGTTGCAGAATATGAACCGGAAGTCAAGCGCGAAGCCGAGGCTGTGCGCGAAGCTGGCGGCCTGTTCATCATTGGCACTGAACGCCACGAAAGCCGCCGTATTGATAACCAGCTGCGCGGCCGTGCCGGCCGTCAGGGCGACCCCGGTGCATCCCGTTTCTTCCTGAGCCTGGAAGATGACCTGATGCGCATTTTCGGCGGTGAGCGCGTGCAGGGCCTGATGGATACCCTGGGCCTGGACGAGGACATGCCCATCGAGAACAAGCTGATCACCAACACGATCGAGAGCGCCCAGAAAAAGCTGGAAGCTTCCAACTTTGCCATCCGTAAGCAGGTGCTGCAGTATGACGATGTCATGAACCAGCAGCGCGAGATCATCTACAAGCAGCGTCAGATGGTGCTGGACGGCGAGGATATCTCCGACAAGCTGCACGAGATGATGAAGCAGTCCATCGACGAGACCTGCGAGTCCTTCCTGAGCGGCGAAACCGCCGACGATTGGGATTTTGCCGCCCTGCGCCGCCACTACCTGAACTGGCTGTGCCTGCCCACTGATTTTAACTACACTGCCGAGCAGCTGAATGATCTGAAGCGCGAGGATGTTGCCAAGGTGCTGTATGAGCGCGGCATGAGCATTCTGGAAAGCAAGGAGCAGAAGTACGGTGCCCCCATGATGCGCGAACTGGAGCGTATCTGCCTGCTGCGCAATGTTGATTCCAAGTGGATGGAGCACATTGACAACATGGACCAGCTGAAGCAGGGCATGAGCCTGCGCGGTTACGGCCAACGCGACCCCATTGTGGAATACCGCATTGAAGGCTTTGCCATGTTTGACGAGATGATCGCCACCATCCGCGAGGATGCCGTACACATGCTGCTGACCATTGAAGTGCGCCAGCAGAACCAGGAGCCGAAACGCGAACAGGTTGCCAAGCCCACCGGCGAAGGCGCACCGGCTCAGGCTGGTGCCAAGGGTGCCACCCCTGTGCGCGTGACCAAGATTGGCCGCAACGATCCCTGCCCCTGCGGCAGCGGCCTGAAATGGAAAAAATGCACCTGCAAAGAGTATCACCCTGACCTGTAATTGAACCTTTTCCACCGTGCGGCGCGGGGCTGACCCCTGCGCCGCACATTTTGATTTTATGATTGCTGCCTGCCCGGCTGCGGGCAGGCATAACGAGGTATTGTTATGAAAGCCAGAATCCAGCAGGAACCGCGCTGTGTGCTGCTGTGGCAGGTTGCCCCCGGCAGTGCCGAGCACGCCGCGGTGGAACACGCTGCACGCCTGAGCCGCCTGAAAGTCCGCCTTTTGACCGCCGCCGACCTGGGCACCACCATGGAAGCCCTTTGCACCGGGCGGCACACTGGCGGTGAAGCCGCCCCCGCCCCGGATGTACCGGAGCGCCCGGCCATGATTGTGAGCGGGCTGCGGCATGATAACGGCGATCTGGGCCAGTTTGTGGATGAAGTGCGCCGCGGCGGGGCGGTGATCCCGCTGCGCGCCATGGTAACCCCCACCAGCCGCGGCTGGACCCTTGCTGCCCTGCTGGCCGAACTGAACCGCGAGCATGAACACGTGGGAGGCCAGGCATGAAGCGCCGCCTGACCTGTGCGGTGCTGGCGCTCTGCCTGCTGCTGAGCGGCTGTGCGGCAACTGGAACCACCGGCCCCCAGCGCTACAGCGTAACTTGGTGGGATGTGTTTGACACCGTTACTGTCATCAGCGGCTATGCCGACAGTGAAGCCGACTGGAACACCCAGATGACCGCCCTGCATGCAGACCTGCTGCGGTATAACCAGCTGTATGATATTTACAACCACTATGACGGCATGACCAACCTGGCGGATGTAAACGCCGGAGCCGCCGCTGCCCCCGTTGCCGTTGGGGATGAGATTATGAACCTGCTGACCTTCGCGCAGGAGATGTACCAGGCAACGGACGGTGCCTGCAATGCCGCTGCCGGGGCGGTGCTGCGCTACTGGCACGATGCCCGCACCGCCGCGGGCGATGGAGCCGAGGTAAGCGCCGATATCCTGCCCAAAACCGCCGACCTGCAGGCTGCGGCTGCCCACTGCAATATGGATGATTTGATTTTGAACCAGAATACCGGGACGGTGTATTTTGCAGACCCGGAATTGCAGCTGGACGTTGGCAGCATTGGCAAAGGCTATGCGGTGGAGCAATGCGCCCAGGCAGCCGAAGCCCGCGGCCTGACCAGCGCCCTGTTGAACGTGGGTGGCAATGTGCGTGCCATTGGCACCAAGCCCAACAGCGGGCCCTGGGTTGCCGGGGTCGATAACCCCTGGCCGGATCAGGACGGCCAATACGCCACCGCACGCTATGTGGATACCGTGGAGCTGCAGCCGGGGCAAAGCCTTGTGATCAGCGGGGACTACCAGCGTTACTTTACCGTGGACGGTGTACGCTACCACCACCTGATCGACCTGACCACCCTGCAGCCTGCCCGCTACATGAACAGCGTTGCCATTGTAAGCAGTGACAGCGGCCTGGGGGATGCGCTTTCCACCGGTGTGTTCTGCATGCCGGTAGAAAAAGGGCAGGCTTTGATCGAGCAGCTGAACGATGTGGAAGCCCTGTGGATGCTGAGCGATGAAACCATGCTGCAAAGCAGCGGGTGGGGAAAGTGAACGGCATTATTCCCCTGTAGAAACCTTGGGCAATACCGCATAATTCTAAGTGCCGATACGGCGAGCGAGGTGCGGCAGATACTAAGCCAAAAGCGCAGATAATACTGGATGCTGCAAAGGTGAGCGCCGCCAGTGGCGGAAACAGCGAACCGAAGCAGGGGCAGCGGTCGCAGAGTGCGAGGGGCTTTTGCCCCCGAAGCACGATGCGGGTACCGCAACCCGACATTATCGAGCATTTTGGCAACGCAGATGCCGTGCCGCAGCTGCCGGAGCGGTGCTTAAGCCGCAAGGCGGGAATTGTGCGGTGTTGCCTTTATTTTAAAAGAACAAACAGAAAAATCCGTATCCTCCTGCCCTGCTTGGCATTCGGGATACGGATTTTTGTTATATTGCTGATTTCATGCACTGGGCATGTTATTTCTGTGCAAAAAAGTCTTTGACCACCTGCACCACGGCTGCGCGGTCGGCTTCGGTCAGACCATAGTACAGCGGCAGGCGGGTCAGGCGGTTGCTTTCCTTTGTGGTGTATTCATCCACACCGGCAAAGCGGCCGTATTGGATGCCCGCCGGGGCGCTGTGCAGCGGCACATAATGGAAAGACGATGCCACACCGTGAGCTTTCAAATAGGCAATGAACGCGGTGCGCTGTTCCAGGTCCCGCAGCTTGACATAGAACAAATGCCCGTTATGCACACAGCCTTCCGGCACGGTGGGCAGCTCCAATAGGCCTGCTTCAGCCAGCGGTGCCAGCTCCTGTGCGTAATAATCCCAGCTTTGGGTACGGTCTGTATTGATGGTATCGGCCTGTTCCAGCTGTGCCCACAGGTAAGCGGCATTCAGATCACTGGGCAGGTAGCTGGAGCCATAAGAAACCCAGGTATATTTATCTACCTGGCCGCGCAGAAAACTGGCGCGGTTGGTACCCTTTTCCCGCAGGATTTCGGCCTTGGTCACGGTTTCGGGGTCATTGATGACCAGTGCGCCTCCCTCCCCCATTGAGAAGTTCTTCGTCTCATGGAAAGAGTAGCAGCCAAAATCACCGATGGTGCCCAGTGCCCTGCCCTTATAGCTGGCCATCACGCCCTGGGCGGCATCTTCCACCACCTTCAGGTTATGGCGGCGCGCAATCTGCATGATGGTATCCATATCGCAGGCCACACCGGCATAGTGCATCACGCAGACGACTTTGGTTTTTTCGGTAATGGCGGGTTCAATTTTTGCTTCGTCAATGTTCATGGTGTCCGGGCGGATATCCACAAACACCAGCTTGGCCCCAGCTAAAACAAAGGCCGTTGCCGTGGAAGAAAATGTGTAGCTGGGCAGGATCACCTCATCACCGGGCTGGATGCCGCACAGCAGGGCAGCCATTTCCAGCGCGGTGGTGCCGCTGGTGGTCAGCAGCACCTTGCCCGCATGGAACCGCTGTTCCATCCATTCATCACAGCGGCGGGTAAAAGGGCCATCGCCGCAGATCTTATTGTTGGCCATGGCCTGGCGCATATAGTCCAGCTCTGTACCAACCTGTGGGGGAATATTAAAAGGAATCATTGTTTTACTGTCAACTCGCAATCTATTATAACCACTCGGTCTTACTGGGCGCGGGTAGTATCACTTTCCGGCGTTTCGGATTCAAAATTCAGCCGCTTTTCTTCCACCACCAGGGGGCGGTCCATAATACGGGCGTTCATTGCCATGATGTACTCGCCCAAAAATCCCAGAAAGGTCAGCTGCACACCACCCACAAAGAACACAGCAATAATCATCGGGGCATAACCCGCAGCAAAGGTATTCCAGTGGATCAGCTTTGCCACCAGGAACACAAGCCCCAGGATAAAGCTGACCGCCGCGCAGAAAAAGCCGAAGAACTCCGCCATCCGCATCCCAATCTTGGTGTAGCTGGTAAAGCTGAGCATGGCGGCATCAAACAGGCTGTACCAGTTGTTGTGGGTCTTGCCTGCCCGGCGCTTGGGCTGGGTGTATTCAATCTCCTTGCGCTCGGGGCCAAGCTCCGCCACAATCCCGCGCAAAAACGGGGTTGGGTCGTGCAAATCACGCAGGGTCTGGATAAAGCTTTTATCGTACAGGCCAAACCCGGTAAACTGCTCGATCATTTCCACATTGCTCATCTTTTTGATGGTTTTGTAGTAACAGTCCCGCAAAAAGTACATGACCGGGTTTTCCTGGCTGGTGGTCTTTTTGCCGATTACAATTTTGTAGCCTTTTTCCCATTCAGCCACAAACTTTGGAATCATCTCCACCGGGTCCTGGAAGTCCGCGCAGATGGTAATGGTGCAGTCCCCTGTGGTATGGATCATACCGTAATAGGGGCTGTTGAACTGACCAAAGTTCTTGCTGTTAAAAATGGCTTTGACCTTGGGGTCCTGCGCGCAGATGTCCGTAATGATCCGGCGGGTACGATCCTGGCTTTTATTATCAATAAAAAGGATCTCATAGTCATAATCCGGGCAGTCCTTCCGAATCTCATCCCGCACCGCCTCATAGATGGGGCGGGCGTTCTCCTCCTCGTTATAGGTAGGGATCATAACAGAGATGACTTTTTTCTTCTCGCTCATGCAGGTTTCATTCCTTTAAGTTTAGTCTTTGGCCCACTGCCGCAATAGCCGGGCAGACCCTTATCACTATACACTATTTTGCAAAATAGGTAAAGAACAATTTATTTTCGCAGTTTTGCGTTTCAAAGTTCAGGCTTACAGGGCGGTCCGCCAGGGTGTAGGGCTCCTCGTTTTCCAGGCAGAAAGTCCCCTCTTTGGCAATGTGGCAGATGCCGCGGTAAATTTCCATGGCCGGGGTGCAGACACCGATCAGCAGCGTTGCCGCCAGCAGAATGGTCACGGCATGCTGTGCAAGCGTACCGTCCCGCCATTTGGTGCCCACCAAGGCGATAAAGTACCGGGCACAGAGGGTCATCAGGATAAAGATAGCCGGGATGGACACCCGCATGCAGAAATCGCACCCCTGTCCCACCTTAAAGAACGGAATGATGAAGAGCGACACGGCGCAGGTATAAAACAGCCAGCTGCGGCGGTTCTGCCGCCAGAGCAGCAGCAGATAGATGCCGGCATCCAGCAGGTAAAATACCAGCATGCCTTTTTGCAGGCTGGTCAGAACGTTTTGGCCAAAAGTCTGCTGCGCTGCCTGGTTCCCGGCGACAGTTTCGCCCAGAACGCTGTAGCCAAAGGCGTTATTGGCCAAAAAATAACTGGCCGTAATGCTGAGCACCACAACCAGCACCAGCACATTGGCCGGGGAGAACGCCGATTGCAGCACGCCTTTTTGACGCTGTGCCAGCAGAACAATGCCGCGCACCACCATAAAAATAACCAGCCCCACAAATGGGAAGGGGCCGCACATCAGGCAGGCCGTGCCCAGCAGCAGGTAGTTGCGGCAGTCTTTCTCCTGCAAAAAGCAGACGGTTGCCAGCCATGCCCCCACTGTCTGGTTGAACACCCAGAACAGGCAGGTCGTCAGGGAGCTGAACTGGAAATCATTCGTCCACCATTCCAGGTGCATAGCGTCATAGGCCAGCAGGTCCGGCAGTCGGCTGCTGTACAGCGCGCCCAGAATATCCATGCCGCTGAAGAAAATCAAAAACAGCAGGCCGATCCCCTGCTTTTTGCCGGTATCGGCACGCAGGTAGACCAACAAATTCAGCGCCGCCAGATAGGTGCCCAGCGCCGTCCACCCCCAAAGGGCCATACGGGCGAACATCCAGGCGGCATCCAGCCCAAACAGGGCGTATACCGGTTTGGTCAGCGCCGCCGGGACCAGCCAGTGCCCGATATAATACACCAGCGCCGTATCCTTTTGCGGGTAATACACCGGCCAGCTGTTTGTGATCAGATCCCGGTAAATGGCGTTGCGGTAACCCCAGTCCGAGTTCTGGTAAAAAAAGCCCGTCTGACCGCCCAGGTAGCCCCACAACAGCATCAGGGCAAACAGCAGCACCAGCTTTGGCACCGAAAGCGTAATGCCCTGCTCTTGTTGCCCCACTTGCTTAACCTGCGGCGTTTTGCACACGGCATACCACCAGGCAAAGGCCAGCACGGCCAAGCCTGCAACGGCAAACGGCGCGCGGAGATAGCCCGCAAAAAACACCGCCAGCGGCGCGGTGAGATAGGATAAGGCAAACGGCTTTAACTTTTGGTAGGTCAACTGCATAAATACTGTCTGGCTCCTGTTCGTCCATGCGGGTCCTGCCCGCACGGACGGGGTTATTCCTTATTGGCTTAATTGGTTTGCTTTTGCGTTTTTGCCCACGCAATGGTGGCGCGGATGCCATCGGCAAAGGCGGTGCGCGGCGCAAAGCCGGTATCCGCCGCAAGCTGGGTGATATCCGCCTGCAAAAACATGACCTGCTGCGGCCCGTAAGGGATTTTGCCCAGGCCAAGCGGCAGGGCCAGGTCGATGGCATCACGCAGGGTCTCAATATATTCCCGCAGGGGGCGGGCGGTGCCGCTGCCCACCGGGTACACGGCACCGCTGCGGCCATGGCAGGCCATGCGGTACAGTGCATCCGCAGCATCGGCGGAGTAAAGATAATCCCACTTCTGCTCCCCTGCCGTCAGGTCCGGGCACTGCCCGGCCAGCAGTTTTTGGATGGTGGCGGAGATCATCGTGTTGGGGCCGTCATGCGGGCCGTAAACCGAAAGGATACGCGCCCACACATGGTCCATGCCCAGGGCGGCGGCCTCGGTACGGCTCATCTGGCCTGCACACAGCTTGGCCATGCCGTACCCGTTTTCGGGGTTTGTGGGGGTATCGGCCCGCAGAACACCGTCCACACGGCCATACTCTGCCTGGCTGCCGGTACCAACAAACACACGGCAGCCCATTGCCGCCGCGGTGCGCACGGCATCAATGGTATAGCGGATATTCTCAATCTGAGCCGGCATATCATTGCGGCCCGCGCCAATGGTATGCGCCCACGCCAGGTGGAAAAAGGCATCCGCCTGCACGGGCAGCCCGGCTGCGGCCATGCACTGCGGCAAATCCGCCAGGTTGGCGGCATCGCAGGCAACTACATACAGGTTTGCATCCTTGGGCAGCGCTACGGCCCGCGGGCTGCCGGGGCGGCAGACCGCCACCACGGTGCAGCCAGCCTGCAACAACCGGCTGCACAATGCTGTGCCCACGGCCCCGGTGGGGCCGGTCACGATTGCGGTTTGTATCTGCCTTTCGATTTTTTCCATTTTCAACACCTTATTTGTTTTTCGCAATGATCTCTGTGCAAAAAGCATGCCAGCTTTTTTTCATTTGCCTGTCTATAATTTTCCCTACATAATAGACAATTCCTGCCGCTATTGCACAGCAGGCAAAAGAAAGAACCAGCCTTTGCAGTTCGGTCACTTCTACGCTGTACATTGCCAGTATATTCGGCAAAAATTGTACGCAATACAAATGACTCAAGAAAACTGGCATGGTTGCTTTCCCCAGAAATCTGACAAAGCCGTTGTCAAATTTTCCGTAGAAAAGCGATTTTCCGCTTGCCGTAATGGTAAATGCCGCACCCAACGCCAAAACCACAATGCCATCCAGCATAGCACGTGTCTCATTCATTGACCATATATGGTAAAGTACCCACGCATACCCAGCCAATTCCACGGCTGTCATCATCGCGGCCATCTTTTTCCCTACATCAATTTTTTTCAGAGTTGATGCAGCCCTGTTTGCTACTACCCCTCCCAGAATTCCTGCAAAGGCACGCAGCATTCCGGTATTAACCCAGCCAAACAGAAGTGTACATGGGGCATCCAGTGAACCACAGTTCTGCAGGATCACGCCCAGTATCAGCAGGATTGCTGCCGGGGTCGCCTGCACAGTCAAGCCATAATGCCTGCGCAGCAGCGGATACAGCACCCAGACCGCAAAAGTCATTGCGGAAAGATACCATAGCACCCCTGTTGTGGAGGCTACAGAAAACCCAAAGTTCTGTAAATACAGGAAATCTGCCGGAATCAGCTGTAAATTCAACAGAATTGTAGCGCTGTCCCACTGTTGTGCATAGGCACGCACTATAAACCCCAAAACGGTTGCCACAAGAAAGTATGGAAATATCAAACGATAACGCTTGAGCACATCCCATGTCGCTTCTTTCATGGCATTTTCTAGCGAAGGGCAGGTTGTTTCTCTTGCGTTTAACCGGCATATCTTTTCGGCAAGAAAATACCCTGTTACGATAAAAAAGAATTCAACGCCGATATATCCCCTGCGCACGTACCACGCATGGAACAATACCACTCCCACGCAAAATACAAACCGCAGCAATTCAATATTGCCATTCCGCGCTTTTTTCATTTTTTATTTTCTTACCCTTCCGGCACCAAGGGGATAAACATCTGCTTTTCCAGCTCTTCCCGCGGCAGGAACGGTGCCAGGTCCTCCAGCGGCGGGCTGACCAGTGTGCCGTCCGGCAGGCGCTTGGTGGCGCTCTTCGGCTCCCAGACCTGCTGGGTATCGGTAAAGATCTCGCAGAAAGTCGGGCCTTCTGCGGCAAGGGCGGCATCCACCACCTGTTTCATCTCAGCGTTGGAATGTGCGCAGGAATACGGGTAGCCGAACGCTTCGGCAATTTTACGGAACTCCGGGAAGGACAGATCCCCGCTCTCCGGCCCAATGCCGATCTTGCAATGGTCTTTGAACAGGTTGTTCTGGGTCAGGCGGATGGAGTGGTAGCCGTTATTGTTGATGAGGAAAATCTTGATCGGCAGCTTATTTGTCAGGATGGTCTGCAATTCCTGCAGGTTCATCATGATAGAGCCATCGCCTTCCAGGCAGATGGTGGTACGGCGGCCGCCTGCAATGCAAGTGCCAATGGCGGCGGGCAGACCGTAACCCATGCTGGCAATGGCGCTGTTGTTGGCCATGCGGCTGCCTTTTTGGATGACATACGCCTGATTGCCCACCACACAGCAGGCGCCGTTGGAAACTGCGGTCAGGCTGTTTTCCGGCAGGCGTGAACTGAGGTAGCGCACAAAGGCGTACACATTGGCGGTGGTGCCGTTTTCTTCCCACTGGCGCGGCAGCACGGCGGGGTAATCTTTTTTCCATCGCTGGCAGGTTGCCAGCCAGTCCGCTGCCTGGCTGACAGGGGTCAGCGGCGCTGCGGCGGCATCCAGCTTTTGCAGAAAGTCCTTGGCATCCGCCCACACGGGGTACTCCACATGCAGGGTGTGCTTTTTCATCTCGGCGCGGTCAATATCCACCATGATGACTTCCGCCGCGCGGGCCCAGGTTTTCCAGTTATAGCCCACCTGGCGGATGGAAATGCGGGTGCCCACAGCCAGAATCAGGTCTGCGTTCTGGATGGCCCAGTTGCCAGGGCGGTCGCCCATATTGCCGGCACGGCCGCAGTAAAGCGGGTTTTCGTCCTCGATCAGGTCCACGGCGTTCCAGTAGGTCACAATGGGGATGTTCAGCTTTTCCGCCACGGCGCGGAACGCTGCGTACCCGCCGGAAAGCCGGATGCCGTACCCGGCGTGGAGCACCGGGCGCTTGGCGTTGCGGATCTTTTCCAGCACCATCTGCACGGTGGCATCGTCCACCGGGGGCGGCAGCCGGGCATCGTCCTGCGCCGGGTCATAGCCGGGCAGGCTGTCGGTTTCAATGTAGCCGCCCTGATAGTTGACCGGGATATCGATCCACACCGGGCCGGGGCGACCGGTGGTTGCCAGGTGCCAGGCTTTTTCCAGCACATAGCGGATCTGGTTCGGGTCTTCCAGCATGGTGGCGTATTTGGTCATGGGGGCAACGGATTTGGTGATATCGTATTCCTGGTCACCCACCGCGCGCAGGGGCAGGCCATCGGTAAACTGCGCGGCATAGCGGGCCGTGGTATCGTACCGAACCTGGCCGGAGATTACAAACATAGGGATAGAATCCAGCCAGCCGCCCACCACACCGGTCAGGGCGTTGGTGCCGCCGGGGCCGGTGGTAACGCACAGGGCGGCAATTTTGTTATCAATACGGGCATATGCTTCCGCCGCAATGGCACTTGCCTGCTCGTGATGGTTATAGGTAACATGCAACGCCGGGTGGTGGCCCAGTGCATCATTCAGATGCATGGCGCCGCCGCCCACCACGCTGAACACATCCGTAACGCCGTGCGCCGCAAGAAAATCGGCCACATAATCGGCCAGACGCTGTTTCATTGAGAGTGTCCTCCTTTTATTTAATCCGTTCAAGCTGCGGCTGAACCATTACAAAATACAAAGTTCTGGAATCCTGCGGGGCATCGACCCGCTTGCCGCTGTAGCTAATATCGATTGTACTTTCACCAAAAGGAATATCCACGGTATAGCGGATTTTCATGTTTTCCTGGCTGACCACAAAGGTCTGGCTACTGTCACCGAAGGTAATGGTAATGCTGGGGCGGTCAGAAATATCAAAGAAATAATCCCCCACTGTAAAGATAAAGGTGTACCTTTCCGTATTCAGCTGCGGGTTTACCAGTTTGATCTCCGCACTTTTCTTGCACCAGTAAAACGGCAGCTCTTTGTTGGAGTTTTCAGGAGTATAATATTCTGTGTTATAAATGCCATCCCCCAGCTGCATGGTAATAGACGGCGCATTATACAGCACCCACACGCCATAGAAAACGGCAAGGGAAACTGCCAATGCCCCCAGTGAAGCGCCGAAAGTAACCAGCGTGCTGCGTGCAGCTTTTTTATCTAGTTTTGATTGTTCAGGCTTTTTGGTTTTCAGCGCTGCCAACACACAATTTACTGCCTGTACAACGCCCCAGATGATAGCTGTCAGTATTGCCAACTGTACAATGGTGTTGCGAATATAAGAGTTACGCTCTTCAAAGATTGGAAGCGGCAGATTAAATACCATCAAAACCGCAAAAGGCAATATATTTTGACGTGTCATCACCTTTTCCTGTGCAAGAAAATACGCCAGCGGAATCAGCGCCATGCAGTAAATATAGTTGCCCTGGCTTTGGTACATCATAGCCACGGTAATCAGCAGCAACGCCTGCCATTCCTGGCGGCAGAGCAGAGCACACACAACCAGTACCGCCGCCACAGCAAAGGCTGCTGCAAAAAAAGATACCGTTGCATTGCTGGTTCCGGCAATCAGGTCCACCAGATGCGCCCCATGTGCGAACATGCTGTTGATGCCATTGCCTGCCCAAGGTGTTTTACTTTTACTTCCAAAAGAGAACAAAATCTTCAGCCAAAGCTGCAAGCCGTACACGCCCTCCTGGAAGGCAAACACCGGGAGCACCAACGCTGCAATGCCATAAAACACCGTGCGGATTGCTGCTTTGAAATCCCGGTTTCTTAAAAGCATAACACCTAAGAATGCGGGATAAATTTTAAGTCCGGCTGCTATTGCCAGTGCAACCAATGCCAATTCCCGCACCCATGCGCGCTTTGAACGGTGATACATGACGAAAAAAAGCGAAAGTCCCGCCGCCAGCAAAATAATATTGCCGCGGTCTACCGCATTAAGCACACCAAAGCTGAACAAGGCAAAAAACGTACTGGCCCTGGCCCACTGGGCATTTTGCATCACGTCACGGAGCAAAACCGCCAGCAAAAGAACCGCCAGCACCACAAAAAAGACGTATAGCAAAAAGCACGACTGTGTTGTTCGTAAATCAGTTTCTGTGCCGCGCATGGCAACTGACGCCTCAAAGTCATAGGTCCAGTTATCAGATACCGAAGCAGGCACCAGTAAAAACAGGGCATAAAAGAACAAATTTGCCAAGGGCGGATACAGTGTGTCAAACACCGCATACGGCTGGCGTCCACGAACATATTCAATGCTATGGAAAAAATCCATGCCGGCATCCAGTGTATCATGGTATAAAAAGTATGAAAGAAAATCACCATGGGTAACATACAGCGTTACCATAACCACAATGGCACACACTGCGCTGAGTACACAGTACAGCTTGGCCGTTTTTTTCCAGAACGGATTGCTCCCTCTTCCTTTTTTACCAAAAAGGCCTTTTCCCCGTTTCGTGTTATTCTCTTTCAGCACGCGCTGGCTGTTGCATTCATTCTGGCCATAATTCAGTCCCAGCTGCACCGATTTGTTCTCTTCCGGCAACAGCTGATCTAATCCAATGCTGATACCAGATTTATTCTCGTTATTTGTTGTCATGTTGTCCATACACAGCCTTGCCCTATTTCTGTTCCCGGTTATGTATCAGATATTCCCTGGTTTCCCATATTTTTTACCGATATATTTTGCAGTCTTATTTTCAACAATAAAGCACCGCCAACCAACCTCGTTGAGTCGGATGATGGTTAGGGATCCCGATACCGCACTTTTCCGTGCCGGATAAGCTCCACATCGTTGACGGGAAACATTTTTTCGTTTATCTTTCCTTAAATGTCCACAACTTGTTGATGATAAAATTCAGCGGAATCGTGACCAGCAAATTTACAATCGGCGCAATCGTTTTGCTTACGCTGAAGAACGCAACCTCTATCCAAAGCAAAACATTAGAAAGGATCGACGTGCCGCCGTAGCTGACGTATGTTTTTCCAAGGCGTTTCAGTTTACTGCGCCAATCGTTTGCATTCCCGGTAAACACAAACTTATCGTTCCAAAAAAAGGCATTGGCAATGCTCAGAATTGTTCCCAGAACGCTGCCTACCATATACAGGTCTGGGCTGATCCACAAAAAGATATAATACACCGCCATCGATACCGCCGTGTTGCTTACGCCAACAAGGCCAAACTTGATAAACTGTGCAAGCAGCGCAACAAATTCCTTTTTGCTTTTTGCTCCCAACAGTGCCAACAATTTCTGCATGGATCCCGTTCCTTTATTATTCTTTATAAGCAATCAAAAAGCAAAGCCTGTATTGATAATTTACCGCAGTGCAGCAGCCATTTTTTCTTATCAGCACGGCTTTGCTTTTTCTTATTGATTCATCTTATCAGCGCTTTTTACTGGTTCACCGCTTCAATAATGATCTTTGCCATATAGTCGATCATCTCATCGGTCATGCCGGGGTACACGCCGACCCAGAAGGTGTTGTTCATGATAAAGTCAGTGTTGGTCAGCTCCCCTGCCACGCGGTAGGCGTCGGTGCCGCGGATCTGGTCAAAGCAAGGGTGCTTGATCAGGTTGCCGCTGAACAGCAGGCGGGTCTGGACATTGTGGTCCTCAATATAGCGGGTCACGGCGTTGCGGTTCAGGCCGGATTCCGGCTTGACCGAAATCAGGAAGCCGAACCAGGACGGGCGGCTGTTGGCGGCCGGTTCCGGCAGGATCAGCTTATCGGCGGCCGGTTCCAGGGCTGCGCGCAGGCGGTCCCAGTTATGGCGGCGGCGCTCGATAAAGCTGGGGAACTTTTTCAGCTGCTCGCAGCCGATGGCGGCCTGCATATCGGTCACTTTCAGGTTATAGCCAAAGTGGCTGTAAACGTACTTGTGGTCATAGCCTGCGGGCAGTTCGCCATACTGACCGTCAAAGCGGTGGCCGCAGAAGTTATCATGGCCGGACGGGCAGATGCAGTCGCGGCCCCAGTCGCGGTAGCTCTTGATCAGGCGGTTCAGCAGCGGGCTGTTTGTATACACGCAGCCGCCCTCGCCCATCGTCATGTGGTGCGGCGGGTAGAAGCTGGAGGTGCCGATATCGCCCCAGGTTCCGGTAAAGCGGGTTTCGCCGTTGATGGTGTACTGGGTGCCCAGGGCATCGCAGTTATCCTCCACCAGCCAGAGGTTATGGGCATCGCAGAAAGCTTTGACGGCGGACAGGTCAAACGGGTTGCCTAGGGTATGGGCGATCATGACTGCCTTGGTCTTGGGGGAAAGAGCGGCTTCCAGCTTGGTCACATCAATGTTGTACTGCGGCACGGTCACATCCACAAACACCGGCACAGCGCCATACTGCAGCGCCGGGGTGACAGTGGTGGGGAACCCGCATGCCACAGTGATGACCTCATCGCCCTTTTTGATCTGGCGGTCGCCCAGTTCCGGGGCGGTGAGCGCCATAAAGGCAATCAGGTTGGCGGAGGAGCCGGAGTTGACCAGGTTGGCGAACTTTACGCCGATCCACTTGGCAAACTCTTTTTCAAATTCATCCGCAAAGCGGCCGGTGGTCAGCCAGAAATCCAGCGTTGCATCGGTCAGGGCGCACATTTCTTTTTCATCAAACACGCGGGATGCATAAGTAACGCGGTCGCCGGGCTTGAAATCCGCCTTTTTCTCCTTAAAGTCATGGTAATATTCTGCCACCAGCGCCTTGATCTGCTCGCGGGCTTCGGCCTCATTGCTCCAATTTGCCATCGTCTGCTCCCTTACTCACTCAAAAATTCTTTGATTTCTTTGTCCATCTCCGCCGGGATATTCCCGCCGGAAAGCCATACCTTGCTGAACGCAACGGTCTTTTGCATACATTCCGCCATATGCCAGCGCGGTTTCCAGCCAAAGGTGGATTTCAATTTGCTGCAATCCAGCTTCAAAAAGTTTGCTTCATGCGGGGCGTTTGCCTCAGCGCGGTTTTCCCATGCGGCGCCATCGCCCCACGCCTGGCAGAACAGGTCTACCAGGGTGCCGGTCGTCACACAGTCGCAGTCATCCGGGCCGACATTATAATAGCCGGCGTACCGGTTATCCTCATACTGGCGCTGGGCGATCAGCAGGTACGCCGCCAGCGGTTCCAGCACATGCTGGTATGGGCGGGTGGAATACGGGTTGCGCACACCGATGCTCTCCCCTTTTGCCATGGCACGCACACAGTCTGGGATGATGCGGTCATTGGCAAAATCGCCGCCGCCAATCACATTACCTGCGCGGGCAGTGGAGATGGCCACGCTGCCATCCGCAAAAAAACTGTTTTTATAGCTGTGGGTCACCAGCTCCGAGCAGCTTTTGCTGTTGGAGTAGGGGTCGAAGCCGTCCAACGGTTCGTTTTCGCGGTAGCCCCAGCACCATTCATTATTCTGGTACACCTTATCTGTCGTCACGTTCAGCACAGAGCGCGGCGGAGTTTGGGCGGTGCGCACGCATTCCAACAGGTTCACAGTGCCCATCACATTGGTTTCATAGGTATAGCGCGGGTCCTTGTAGCTGTCCCGCACAATGGGCTGAGCCGCCAGGTGCAGCACAATTTCCGGCCGAGCGGCATCAAAGGCCGCTTTCAGGGCGGCAAAATCGCGGATGTCGCCGATCACGCTGGTCATTTTGCCTTCCAGCCCTGCCAGAGAGAAGAGGTTGGGGGTTGTAGGCGGTTCCAGGCTGTAACCCGTTACCACCGCACCGGCCCCCACCAGCATACGGCAGAGCCAGCTGCCCTTAAAACCGGTATGCCCGGTTACAAACACGCGTTTGCCGCGGTAAAATTCCAAGTTCATTGTTGGTTCCACACTTCCCAGGGCGCACAGCCGGACGCCCACATTTTTTCCAGCATACTTTTTTCGCGCTCGGTATCCATGCACTGCCAGAATCCGCGGTGCACATAGCTCATCAGCTGGCCTTTGGCTGCCAGCTCGCGCAGCGGGGTCTGCTCAAAAATGGTATCATCACCGCTGATGGTATCAAACACTTCCGGTTCCAGCACCATATAGCCCGCGTTGATGATAGCCCCATCGTTGACGCTTTTTTCACGGAACGCCTGAACCGCATTGTCCTGGCCGATATCCAGCACGCCTTTCTGCTGTTCCTGCACCACGGCAGTCAGGGTGGCCAGCTTGCCATGCTGCTTATGGAACTTGACCAGTTCGGCAATGTTCACATCACAAACGCCATCACCATAGGTCATCATAAAGGTTTCGTTGCCGATATATTTCTGCACCCGCTTGATGCGGCCGCCCGTCATCGTGTTCAGGCCGGTATCCACCACCGTCACGCGCCACGGCTCGGCGTGCTGGTCATGCACGATCATCTCGTTGCCCTGGGTGAAGTCAAAGGTCACATCGCTGGTATGCAGGAAATAATCCGCAAACCACTCCTTGATCATATGCTGCTTGTACCCGGCGCAGATCACAAAATCATTGAAGCCATAGTAAGAATACTCTTTCATGATATGCCACAAAATGGGCATACCGCCGATTTCGATCATCGGTTTTGGCTTGAACTTGCTTTCTTCCGAAATGCGCGTGCCATAGCCGCCGGCAAGAATTACAACTTTCATATTTTTCACTCCCGTAAGCCTGCAGCGGAACCCTGCTTGCAGTCCCGCAAAAACTGTCCGTCCCACCAGCATTTCAACCGCCGGACAGTTTGGTACACACCCAGCCTATTTTTTATTACTATGATAGTATATCATTTTCACGTATTCAGTGCAACCGTTCCAGGAAACTTATCACACCTAGTAGGCTTGCTTTTTATTCCGCGTTTTGCTCTTTGTTATCACATTTTAACGCCGCTTCTGTTGTCGCTGTGCAAACAATATTCTTTACGTTTTTTCGTGCGTATTTTGCCCCCGCGGGGCGGCCCACTTTACATTAGTAGGCAAAACAGGTATAATAGTTTAGTTAATCTGTGATATTGCGCCATTTTGCCATATTGCGGGTGCAGGCGGTCTTATTTTATCCTTGCTGCCTGTGGATTTTTTGCGGCACGCCGCGCGTTGTGCGGTACCGCTCCTATTAGGTCTGGAGGTTGCGCTCATGGGGCTGCAAAGCCTGCAATACTGTGCATTTTTGGTGGTTGTGGCTGCCGTTTACCTGCATTTGCCGGTGCGCATGCAGCCGGTGTTTCTGCTGGGAGCTTCGTGGGTGTTTTATGCGCTGGCCATGCCGGCCATGCTGCCGGTCACCATTGCACTGGCGGTGTTCACCTACCTATGCGGCCGCGGCCTTGCCTGGCGGGGCGGCGCACACAAAACCGCCTTTTTGCGCCTTGGCGTGATCGGTATGCTGGGCATTCTGGCCTTTTTTAAGTATAACGGTCTGTTGGGCGGGGTGCTGCACGGCTGGCGCGCGGTGGCCATGCCGCTGGGCATCAGCTTTACCAGTTTTGCCGCAATCGCCTACCTGATCGACGCCACCCGCGGCGACTGCGAGGTGGAAACCAGCTTTATCCGGCTGGCGCTGTTCCTCAACTTTTTTGCCACCGTCACCCAGGGGCCCATCTGCCGCGCCGGTGCGTTGCTGCCGCAGTTGAGCGCCGAGCACCGCTTTGATGCCGCCCGCACGGTGCGCGCTTTGCGGCTATATGCGCTGGGGCTGTTCAAATACATTGCCGTGGCGGATGTGCTGAACATGGTGGTGGATACGGTTTTCCCCCACTATGCGGATTACAGCGCCCCCATGCTGATTTTGACCGCGGTGATGTACACTTTTTATCTGTATTTCAGCTTTTCCGGCTATTCCGAGATTTCCCGTGCCACCGGCCTTGTGCTGGGGCTGGACCTGCCGGAAAACTTTAAGACCCCGTTTTACGCCACCAACTTTTCCGGCTTCTGGAGCCGCTGGCACATCTCGTTTTCTTCCTGGCTGCAGGATTATCTCTTTATGCCGCTGGCCTGGGCAGATCTTGGCCGCTTTGGCCGCCTGCCCACCGAGCTGTGCGTGTTCTGCGTGTTCTTTGCTTCCGGCTTCTGGCACGGCAGCACCGCGCCATTCATCATCTGGGGTCTGCTGCAGGCGGTTTACCGCGTGGGCGAAGAGCTGCTGCACCGCCGCTTTGGCAAACCCAAAAAGCGCGGCACCCCGGCCCGTGTGCTGTGGGGCAAGCGGGTTGTGGTGTTTGTTTTGTGGACCATCAGCATGGTGTTCTTCCGCGTGGGGTCCGGCAACCTTTCCGGCATGGCCGAAAACCTGGGCGTTGGCGATGCTTTCGTCTACCTGGGCCGCTGCCTGATGAACAGTTGGTCCCCCGCCCGCTTTGCCGGGGAGCTGTACAGCACAGCGTATACCGGCTTTTACGCCAATACCATTATGGTAGCGGCTTATTGGGCGTTCGCTGCGCTGGCGCTGGCGCTTGGCATCTGGCTGGATCACCGGCGCAATTTTGCCTGCAAAAACAAACCGGCTGAGGTTGCCCTGGCAAGCGCCAAGCACCGCAATGCACTGTATGTTGTTTTGATCGTTTTTATCCTGGTGGGGTACATCATGCAGAGCGGCGGCTTTAACGCCAACGCGTTCGGCCCTTATGCAGGGTTTTAATCTTATGGAAAAAAGGAGATTTCCGGCGTGAAGCATATCATCAAAAAATTGGCGCTGCTGTTCGTGCCGGTCTATCTGTGGTTTGCCTTTTTTGTGGCGTTTGAGCCAAACAATTATTTTGGCATCAAAAAAACAGCCTCTTCCAGCCAGCCGGTGGCCCGTGTGCGCGCCTATGAGCAGAGCCCCGGCACCAACCTGATCATCGGGGACAGCCGCCTGGCCCACTTTGATATGGACCTTGTGGATTCCCTGACCGGGCAAAGCTGGCAGAACCTGGCCTTTGGCGGTGCTTCCCTGAAGGAATGTGTGGACCTTGCCAACTATGTGCTGGATTCCGGCAACCAGGTGGACCGCATTCTGTTTGAGCTTTCGTTCTACACCTTAAACAGCAGCTATAACACCGACCGTTTTTCGGCGCTGGAAGCTACCCTGCGCAACCCGCTGGCCTACTGTCTGAACCTGGAATACAACGTGAACGCCCTGACCGTGTTTATGGACACCGTAAAGGGCACGCCGGACACCATTGAATCCGGCGACTGGACCGCGGCGGATTACCTGGATGATGCCGGGAACACGATCCCACTGCACAAAAAGCTGTATGAGTACCCGGCGCTGATCACCACCCGCTGCCAGAACTGGACACTGAACGAAACCGAGCTGGCGGAGTTTTTGGCTATGGCCCAGCGCTGCGCAGACCGCGGCGTGGAGCTGACCATTGTGCTGCCCCCCATGGCCGCCAATGTGCGCACCGAGGTATGCGATGCCTTTGGCATTACCGCCGTGATGCAGGACGAAGTTCTGCCGCTGTTGGAAAAGCAGAATTTTACCGTGCTGAATTACGAATGGGGCACCAGCTGCATTACCGATGATGACACCCAGTTTTTTGACGGGTTCCACCTGGACGAAAAATACGGCCTGCCGGACTGGACAGCCGAACTGTTTGATGATATGCAGCGCTGATGCTGCCCCACCCCAAAAAGGAGGTCCCCTGTGGCACTGGACTTTTTGATTTTGTACGAACACACCGTTCGGGAATATGAGAGCGATCTTTTGCTCAAATTGGAGCTGGAGCGCCGCGGCTACACCGTGCGCATCCGCCAGCTGCTGGATGCCAAAGATCTGCGCCTGTTTGGCAAAGACAAGCCGGAAGTTCTGGTTGCCAGCTGCATGTATGACAACGAAGCCATCAACAGCCATGTGTACAACAACATTGGCAAATGCAACAAGATCGTCAACCTGCACTGGGAGCAGATGCTCTCCGACACGCAGGAGGAGGGCGATTGGTTCAACATGAACGGCAACGCCAAGCGCTGCGTGCAGACTTGCTGGGGCCAGCGCACTGCCCAGCGGTTACAGGCCCATGGCATGGATGCCAAGAACACCCCCGTGACCGGCGCTGTGATGATGGACTTTCTGCGGCCGGAGTTCAAGGGCTACTTTAAGGATAAGGAAACCCTGTGCAGGGAATTCGGCCTTGACCCCGCCAAACAGCTGCACCTGTACATTTCCAGCTTTGGCTATGCCAGCATGACCGACCAGGAAGTGGCCGAGCTTTCCAAAATGGCGGGAACGGATTTTTCCGGCTTTGCCCGCACCAACCGCGTTTCGATGGAAAAAACGCTGGCCTGGTTTGACCGCTACCTGGGTGACCACCCGGAGGTGGAACTGGTATACCGCCGCCACCCCAGCGAATGGAAATGCAAAGCCCTGGACGAGCTGGCCGCCAAACGCCCCAACTTCCATGTGATTTTTGCGGATTCCGTCAAGCAGTGGATTGTGGCGGCGGATTCCATCTCCATCTGGATGAGCACCGCTGTGGCCGAAGTATACATGGCGGGCAAAAGCTGCCATATCCTGCGCCCGGTGCCCATCGAGCACGAGTATGACCCCGTCATCTACAAGGATGCTCACTATGTGACTAGCTACCCGGAGTTTGCCGCTGCCATGGCGCAGCCGAACCCGCCGTTCCCCATTGCACGGGATGTGATTGAGGGCTATTTTGACCCCTCCCCTGCCCCGGCCTACAAGCGGATGGCCGACCTGCTGGAGGAAGTGTACAAAAATCTCCCGCGGGATGAACCGATGGGGCCCGGCTTTACGCCGCACTTCAACCTGCTCAAGTTCTGCGCACTGGCGGGGGTACACATGCTGTACCGCCACAAGTGGGAACCTAAACGGGTGTTTGCCTTCTGTCCGCCGCTGGCCAACTTTGCCCAGCGCATTTACGGTTATGTGGACAAAGCCTATATCCCGCCGGAGGAGATCCAGCGCATGGAAGCGCGCATCCGGCCATATGTAAAATAAAGTTGTTTTTCCGGCGCGCTGCGGTGCGCCCGCTGCAAATGGGAGCCTGCCATGTCTGAACCGAAAAAAACTGAAAGCTTTGCCGGAAATGTGATGAAATACTCCATTGCCACCTACCTTGGCTTTGGCATTTCCGGCGCAGCGCTTATCATCAAGGGCGTCCTGCCCGCCGAAAGCTACGCCGTTCCTGCTTCCTTCATGGCATACACCATGTCGTTGATGAACGTGGGCATGCTTGGGCTGGACCAAAGCCTGCTGCGCTTTTACCACGAACCACCTGCCGGTTCCACCGGGCACAGCATGTTTGCCGCGTGTACCCGGCTTTCGGTGCTGGTCATGCTGCTGGTGGGCGGCATCGGCAGCATCTTTTTCGCCAAGCCGCTGGCGGCGGCCTTTGGCCTTGGGGCCAACGGTGCCGGGCTGGTGCCGTTTTTGTTCCTGAACGCTGCTCTGTACATGCTGGTGCGTTACCTCAACGTGCTGCTCCGGCTGGAAAACAATGTGCGCGCCTACACCACCGAAACGCTGTGGATGCAGGCCTGCCTGAACCTGATCTACCTGCTGCCCGGCTTTGTTACCCAGGATGCCCGCGCTTTTGTGCTGGGTGCGGTGTGCAGCTTTGCGGGGGTCGCAGTGTTCTATTGGCGGCGGGCCTCTAAAGGTCAAACGAAAGAGGCCCCTGTGCGCGGCCTGCGCCCCTATGCCCACATTTACCGGGCGGCACTGCCTTACGGCATTGTGTTGGCACCTGCGGCCATCCTGATCCCGCTGTACCGCGCCATCTGCCTTTCTTTTTTAGGCAATTACGCCCCCGCGGCGGAGCAGGGTTCGTTTGATTTCGCCTACACCCTGGCCCAGCTTGTCACCACCATTCAGGCTGGTTTTTCCACCTACTGGGGCCCCTATGTCTACGCGCATTACCGCACCGAGCAGGAGCGCATTGGCCGCATCCATGATCTGCTGAACCTGCTGATCTTCGGCTTTTTCTGTCTGCTGGTCATGTTTGAGGATATCATCTTCATCATCTTCCCGGCCAAATCGGCCTGCCTGCCCTACTTTCCGCTGATGATGCTGGCCGTGGTGTTCGCCATCCTGTGCGAAGGCACGGTGTACGGCAACACCATTGCCCGCAAGCCGTTCCAGGATACGATTGGAACCGCCGTGGGCGTTGCGGCCAACATTGCCGTGTGCGCCGTGCTGGTTCCGCGTTTTGGCGTAATGGGTGCCGCGGTCGGCCTGGTAGCGGCCAATGCGACGATGTTTTTGTACCGCACTGTGACCGGGCAGTATTACTACCGCACCATCCCCAGCTTCAGCCGGACGCTCTGCGGCTTTTTGCTGGCGGTGGGTGTGGCCGTGATCGGCGTGGTGTTCGCCCACAATTTTATCATCAAGTTTGTTTTGACTGCGGCAATCCTGTTTATTTACTGTAACATTTACCGTGCCCAGCTGTACAAGCTGTGGCAGATCTCTATGGGCTTTGTGCGGCGGTATCTGCTGCACAGCCAAGCATAACTACTGCAAAGGAAAGGTTGTATATCAAAATGAAGCATTGCGGCACACAAGAGTTGACCACCGAGCGGCTGGTCCTGCGTCGTATGACAACCGACGACTGCGAAATGATGTTTGGCAACTGGGCCAATGACCCGGAAGTGACCCGCTACCTGCGCTGGGAGCCCCACCGTGACTGGGTGGTAACGATGGCATATCTGAACGAGATCGTCAAACAATATGACCGCCCGGATTTTTATGATTGGGGCATCTGCGATAAAGTGACCGGTGTGCTGATGGGCAACATCAGCATTGCCCCTGCCGAATCCTGTGAGCGTGAAAAGCCCTATGCCTGGAAAAACGTGAAAACCGAGCTGCTGGGCGGCATGTATGAGATCGGTTACTCCTTGGGCAAAAAGTGGTGGAACCAGGGCTATGCCACCGAAGCCACCGCTGCCGTGCGCGATTACTGGTTTGGCATGGTAGGTGCGCCCTGGCTGGCCGGGTTCCACGCCAGCCAGAATGTGGCAAGCAGCCGCGTGTTGGCCAAGACCGGCTTCCATTATGACCACGATACCGTTCTGCACCGCTTTGACGGCACCGAGGTGCCCTGCCTGGCCTGGTACCTGCTGAACCCCGGCAGCCAGAAATCCGATGAACCGGCAGCCGCTGCCCCCGCTGTACAGGCAGAACCAACGGAACCAGCGGAGAATGCCGAGACAACCGTCTGACATTCACTCCCCTGCCCCATACTTTTGCTGACCTGGCCGAATACGGCCAGAAAGGACCCCTATGGACGAAATGAAGGACCCCATCACCCTGGACTTTACCGCTACCCAGGCCCCGGCAGAGGACGCCCCTGTTGGGCAGAAGGCTCTGGACAGCGAGCGCCCGCCGGTGCGCGTTGTGCTGCTGGCGCTGGACCAGGGCAAGTTTGACTCCCAGCGCAGCCTGGATGAGCTTGCCGCCCTGGCGGAAGCCAACGGCATGCAGGCCGTTGCTACCGTGTGCCAGAAGCGCAGCACCCCCGAAGCCGCCACCCTTCTGGGGGAGGGCAAAGTGGAGGAAGCGCGCCTGGTATGCCTGAATACCGATGCCGAGGCCGCCATCTTTGACGGCGAGCTGACCGGCAGCCAGATCCGCAACCTGAGCGCGGCTTTGCAGGTGGAAGTGCTGGACCGCACGATGCTGATTTTGGAAATCTTCCGTGCGCGCGCCACCACCAACGAGGGCAAACTGCAAACTGAGCTGGCCACCCTGAAATACCGCATGCCGCGCCTGCAGGGCCTTGGCGAGGCGCTGAGCCGCCAGGGCGGCGGTGGCGGCGGCGGTGGCGGTGCCCGCCGCGGTGCCGGTGAAACCAAGCTGGAGCTGGACCGCCGCTACCTGCGCAGCCGCATTGAAAAGCTGGAAAGCCGCCTGAAAGAGCTGGAAAAGCGCCGTGGTGAAACCCGCCGCGCCCGCCAGAAAAACGGTGTTCCGGTCATCTCATTGGTGGGCTACACCAACGTGGGCAAAAGCAGCCTGACCAACGCTTTGTGCGGCGCAGAAATTTTTGAAGCCGACATGCTGTTTGCCACGCTGGATCCCACCGCCCGCAAATGCACGCTGCCCAGCGGGTTACAAGTGATCCTGGTGGATACAGTCGGCTTTGTCAGCCGCCTGCCGCATGATTTGGTGGATGCTTTTAAGAGCACACTGGAAGAAGCTGCCTGCTCTGACATCATCTTGAAAATTGCCGACGCCAGCGACAGCGAAGCTGCCGAGCAGCTGAGCGTGACCGATGAAGTGTTGAACGACCTAGGATGCGGGGATATCCCGCAGGTGACGGTCTATAACAAGTGCGACCGCACCGGTGTTGCCCCCTATGACCCGGATGTGCTGCTGGTAAGCGCCAAAACCGGCTACGGGCTGGACAGCCTGCTGGCCAAGATTGACGAGATTCTGGCACACCGTGTGCGCACCATTGAGGTACTGTTGCCCTATGACAAGCTGGCCCTGGCCGATGTGTTCCGCACCCGCGGCAGCGTTCTGGCTGAAGAATACCGCGAAAACGGCGTGTATTACAAGGCAACCGTAAAGGTGGATGACCTGCACCGGTTTGAAGCGTACCTGCTGTAAGCGCAACCGTTCGCTTTGTGCAAGATAACAAAGGCAATACCGCATAATTCTAAGTGCCGATACGGCGAGCGAGGTGCGGCAGATGCCAAGCCAAAAGCGCAGATAATACTGGATGTCTTATCGAGCATTTTGGCAACGCAGATGCCGTGCCGCAGCTGCCGGAGCGGTGCTTAAGCCGCAAGGCGGGAATTGTGCGGTGTTGCCCAAATACTGATTTTATTGCTGATTGTAGACAAAAAGACCTCCATCCCTGCACGGTTCTGTGCTTGGGATGGAGGTCTTTGGTTTATTTGTGTGTACCCTGCGTTACGGCAAAATTATTCCGCCGTCAGCAGTTTAACAGCGCGGGAGGTGCCCAGACGGTCTGCGCCCAGATCCAGGAACTTTTCCATGTCCTCAATGGTGGAAATGCCGCCGGCTGCCTTGATCTTGCAGCGGCCGCGCACGCAGCGGGCAAACAGCTCAATATCATGGAAGGTTGCACCTGCGGTAGAAAAGCCCGTGCTGGTCTTGATGAAGTCGGCACCGGCTTCCACCACGATATCGCACATCTTCTCTTTTTCTTCATCGGTCAGCAGGCAGGTTTCAATAATAACCTTGAGCACCTTATCCCCCACGGCCCGCTTGACGGCGGCGATATCCTCGCGCACAGCGTCATATTCCTTGTTCTTCAGGCGGCCGATATTGATGACCATATCCACTTCCTCGGCGCCGTTTTCCACAGCGGTCTTTGCTTCAAAGCACTTGGAAGCAGTATCCATTGCACCCAGAGGGAAGCCGACCACGCAGCACACCGCAACACGGCCCGCCATATACTGCACAGCCTGCTTGACATAGCAGGTGTTGATGCAGACGGATGCAGTATGATACTTGATGGCATCATCGCACAGGGCCTGAATCTGGGGCCAGGTAGCCTCCGGTTTCAACAGGGTGTGGTCAACTTTGGAAAGGATTTCCTCCTTGGTGTATTTCATTTGAATTCTTCTCCTTTTTTACAGGTCTTGCACAGGTGCGCCTGGTGCAGGCCGATGGTCGAAAATACAATGGCCGTCAGGCTGACCGTTGCGCCCACAATGCCCAGGATCAGGCCGGTCAGACGGAATGCACCGCCGTGGATTTTGTTTGTCATAAGAAAGCCCTCCTTATCATCGTCGGTTTGGTTGTTTCGGGTTTCTATCTGTTCTGTGTTGTTATTTCTTTTTGAAAATAAACAACTTGCTGAACACATAGTTGGATACAATCACGATAACCTGGCTGAACAGTTTAACACCCATGGCCCACAGGTCAGCGTTGGCTGCGGCAAATGCCACATGCGGTGCCAGCACGCTGACGCCCAGCCAGATGATGACCTGGTCCATGACCATGGTGCCAATACGGCAGGCCACAAACTGGCCAAACTCCGCCAGAGCAGCCTGGCCGCTGTTTTTGCTGCGGAACACAAAGGTGCGGTTGGTCCAGTAGGCAAACAGAATGCAGATGATATTATCCAGCACATTGCCAATGCCGGTTGCAAAGCCCGTGCCCAGCACAGCCTGGAACACGGCAAACAGCACCAGGTTCAACAGCGTGGCAAGCCCGCCAAAAAACAGGTAGGCAAGCCCCTCATAATATTTTTTAATAAAAGCCCTTAATTTTTCCATGCAGTTTATCCTTTACCACACAGCGCAGGGAGGTTTGCAGCGCTGCTCGCCAGTGTACGCCAACAGTGCACACTGGCATATAACAAAAGGGGCCCGCCTGTTGCCAGGCAGGCCCCTGCTGCAATTCGGGGATTATTCAGCGTCCTCGGCAGCCTCGTCGAGGCAAGCCTTCATGGACAGGCTGATGCGCTTACGATCAAAGTCAACATTGATCAGCTTAACCTTGACCATGTCGCCGACCTTCAGAACGTCGGAAACCTTGTTCACGCGCTCGTTGCTGATCTCGCTGATGTGGACCAGACCGTCAATGCCCGGCAGAATGCGGACAAATGCACCGAACTTGGTGATGGAAACGACCGGAGCCTCGAACTCAGAGCCGATGGGATACTCGTTCTTGAGCTTCTCCCAGGGGTTGTCCTCTTCCTTCTTGTAGCCCAGGGAAACCTTCTGGTTCTCGGGGTCATAGCTCTTAACATACACTTCGATGGTATCGCCAACGCTGACGACCTCAGAGGGATGCTTGATGTTGTTCCAGCTCAGTTCGCTGATGTGGCACAGGCCATCCACGCCGCCGATGTCAACAAAGGCACCGTAGGAAGTCAGGCTCTTGACAACGCCAGTGTACTGCTTGTCAACTTCAACGTTTTTCCAGAACTCATCGCGCTTTGCCTTGTTTTCTTCAGCAGTAACCTTGTTGATGCTGCCGACGATCTTGCGGCCTGCGCACTCGGTGATAACCAGCTTAACGTGCTGGCCAACCAGCTTGGTGTAGTCCTCGTCGCGGCGCATGGTAGCCTGAGAACGGGGAACAAACACACGAACGCCCTTGACGTTGACAACAACGCCGCCCTTGTTGGCTTCCATGACGTCGCCTTCCATAACGGTGCCGTTTTCGGCAGCCTCGGAAACATCCTTCATGCCCTTCTGGGCTTCAAAACGGACACGAGAAAGGGTGTCAACACCTTCCTGGTCATTGGTCTTGACAACAACCAAATCCAGCTCGTCGTCCACCTTAACAAGGTCTTCCATCTTGGCGTTGGGGTCATGGCTCATCTCGCTGAGCTTGACGATACCAGTGTGCTTGGAACCGTCAATACCGACGACACATTCCGTCGGGGAAACGCTGATGACCTTGGCTTTTACGATCTTACCTGCGTACAGGGGCTTTGCTTCGGATGCAGCGAGCATCTCCTCAAAGCTCATGTCGTCACGGATTTCTTCACTCATACAGTTAAGTACCTCCTCAATTATAGACGAAGGCGTTGAAGCCCCGGCTGTTACGCCCACGATCCTGGCACCGTTAAGCCAATCTTTGTCGAGTTCATCAGCTGTCTCCACATTGATAGCTTTGGTATGCCGGGCCGCGACCTGCAACAGCTTTTGGGTATTGGAAGAATGATGACCACCAATGACGACCATATGATCGCATTTTTGGCTGAGGTCTTCCGCTTCCTGTTGCCTCGCCCACGTTGCATTACATATTGTATCAAATATTTTGGCATTTGTACACTGGTTTTTCAAAAATTCCTTGCAAGTTTCCCAGCTTTGGACATTGAAAGTGGTTTGCGCTACCGCAAAAATAGATTTTTGTTGTGTGAGTTCCGGCAGCAGTTTTTCCAGCTCTGCCAAGTTGGCAAACACTTCCACTTTTCCCGTAGTATGGCCCACAATCCCCTGTACTTCGGGGTGTTTGGCATCGCCCGCCACCAGCAGCATAGCGCCTTCCGCACCGGCCCGCGCAGCAATTTTATGGATTTTTGTAACAAACGGGCAGGTGGCGTCATGATACGCCAGGCGGCGTGTTGAGATTTTATCATACACACTCTGCCCAACACCGTGGCTACGGATGACAACCTCGCAGCCGTCCGGCACATCGTCCACACTGTCACAGGTAATGGCACCTTTGCTTTCCAGATCCTCCACCACCTGCGGGTTATGGATCAGCGGGCCAAGGGTTGCCACCGGGCGGCCCTGCTCCAGCAATTCATAAGTCAGCTTGACCGCGCGGTTTACCCCAAAGCAGAACCCTGCGGTTTTTGCAAGAATAATTTGCATGGTTATTTCTCCCTGTATCGCGTTTTAGAAGTGATTTTCTTCGTACAGGCGTTCCAGTTCGGTTTTCAGGCGGGTGCGCAGGGCACGCAGCTTGGGTACCGAGCGGCGCGGGTCCTCTACCTTCATCTCCTCTGCCGGGATGGGGGTGCCAAAGCAGATGCGGATGCGGCAGAACATGTGCATGCGCTTATCCGGCGTATCGTAAATAATGCGGCAGGGCACCATGTCGGCATCGGCGTTGCCGGCAATCAGGAAAGCACCGCTTTTTAAGGTCAGCAGTTCGCCGGTCTTGCTGCGGGTTCCTTCAGGGAAGATCAGGATCGGCGTGCCGTTTTTGCATTCGTCTGTCACTTTATTAACGGTGTCCATATCGCCCTTGCCGCGGTCAATGGGCACCGCGCCCATGCAGCTCAAAAACCAGCCTATCAGCGGATTTTTGAACAGCTCCTGTTTGGCCAGGATGGTATAGCGCTTCCAGCTGAACACCGCTTCCAGAATATAGACCGGGTCCAGGTCCGAAAGGTGGTTGGATGCGATAACATGGGCACGCCCGCGGGGGATGTTCTCTTTGCCGACCACCTCAATGCGCCACAAAATATGCAGCAGCGGCCAGACGATCGGCAGCAGGATCCAATAAAGCAGCATAGTTTTCCACCATTTCTTAGTAATTGGTTAAATGTTTGTTGTTCTGTGTTTTTGGGTACGTTGAGCCGTCAGGTTATTTGCCCCGTGTATTGTCGGAAGAGATTACCTACATTTTTCCAGGTGCAACGCTCTCCCCTGCTCGCAGCGCGGCTTTTATTTTGCGCGGTCCTGAATGACTTTTTTCAGGGCTTCAAAGCTCTGGTCAAAGTTCAGCTCGCTGGTATCCACCAGCACAGCGTCTTCGGCCTGGCGCAGCGGGGCTGCTGCACGGTGGGTATCCTGATAGTCGCGCGCGCGGACATCGGCCAGAACATTCTGGTAGTCGTGCTTTTCGCCTTTCATCAGCAGCTCTTTATAGCGGCGCTCTGCGCGGGCTTCCGGGGTGGCAGTCAGGAAGATTTTTACCGTTGCGTTGGGCAGCACCACAGTGCCGATATCGCGGCCATCCATCAGCACATCGCGGCTGGCGGCCAAAGTGCGCTGGGCATCCAGCAAAAAGGTGCGCACAGCCGGAATCGCCGCCACAGCGGAAGCCGCCATGCCGATCTCCTCGGCACGGATGGCCGAGGAGACATCCTCGCCGTTCAGGTAAAAGTGCTGGGTACCCTCCTCCAGCTTGGTATCCAGGTGGATTTGCGGCAGCAGGGCCTCCACGGCAGCGGCATCATGCGGGTCCTTGCCCTGGCTCACGGCGTACAGGCCGATGGAGCGGTACATGGCACCGGTATCTACATAGGTAAAGCCCATATCCGCAGCAAGGCGTTTGGCAAGGCTGGATTTGCCCGCCCCGGACGGGCCATCGATTGCAACAGAGATCATCAGAAAAACTTCCTTCCGTTATAGTACTGTGTTTGTAGAAATAGGCGATATTTTCGACTTTTCTGATACACCCTAGGGCAATACCGCATAATTCTAAGTGCCGATACGGCGAGCGAGGTGCGGCAGATGCCAAACCAAAAGCGCAGATAATACTGGATGCTGCAAAGGTGAGCGCCGCCAGTGGCGGAAACAGCGAACCGAAGCAGGGGCAGCGGTCGCAGAGTGCGAGGGGCTTTTGCCCCCGAAGCACGATGCGGGTACCGCAACCCGACATTATCGAGCATTTTGGCAACGCAGATGCCGTGCCGCAGCTGCCGGAGCGGTGCTTAAGCCGCAAGGCGGGAATTGTGCGGTGTTGCCCTAGGTATCGTTTCCTATCGCGCGCACCGCAGCTTGTGCGGTGGCCCATGCAATTTGCAGGTTGTAGCCGCCGGTGCGGGCATCCACATCCAGCACTTCGCCCGCAAAATACAGGCCGGTGCACAGCTTGCTCTGCATGGTTTTGGGGTCAACCTCTTTGGTATCCACGCCGCCAGCCGTAATCACCGCGTGCTGCAAATCGCCCAGTTCGCTGATGGGCACCTGCCAGTGCTTGCACAGGTGTACCAGTGCCATCTTCTGTTCGCGGGTGATCTGGGCGGCACGGGTGGCGGGGTCAACGCCCCACTTTTTAACGGCAACCGGCCGCATCGAGTTGGGCAGCAGCTTTTCCAGTGCACCCTGGGCACTGTGGCCGCCAAGGGCCGCAAAGTCGCGGGTCAGGCGGTCATACAGTGTTTTTTCATCCAGGGCAGGCTTCAAGTCAAACTCTGCAATATAGCGGTGCAGCTGCACATCATCAATATAGGTCGAAGCCGAAAGCACCAGCGGGCCGGAGATGCCAAAGTGAGTGAAAAGCGCTTCGCCCTGCTCAGTAAACAGCGGTTTGCCGTCTTTCAGCAGGGTCAAGGTCACGTTGCGTAGGCTTAGGCCCATCATCTGGCGGCAGGCCGGATCCGGGCTGACCAGGCTGCACAGGCTGGGCTGGGGCGGCACAATGGTGTGGCCCGCCTGCCGTGCCAGCTTATAGCCGGAGCCATCGCTGCCGGTGGCGGGGTAACTGGTGCCGCCGGTAGTAACCAGAACATGGGCTGCGCGGTGGGTTTTGCCATCCGAGGTGCGCACGCCAACACAGCGACCATCCTCAATCAACAGCTCTTTGGCGCTGCCGTGCACAAATTTGGCGTCAGCGGCATAGCTGCGCAGGGCGGCCAGCACATCGGCGGCACGGTCGCTCTGCGGGAACACCCGGCGGCCGCGTTCCGTTTTGAGCGGCACGCCAAGGGATTCAAACAGTTCCATAGCGCTTGCCGGAGAGAATGCGTACAGCGCGGAGTACAAAAAGCGCGGGTTATGGCGCACATAGTTCAAAAACTCGCGCACATCACAATCATTGGTCACATTGCAGCGGCCCTTGCCGGTAATCAGCAGCTTTTGGCCGGGGCCTTTGGGGTTGTGTTCCACCACGGCGGTGGTCAGCCCCCGTGCGCAGGCGGCACCGGCGGCCATCAGGCCCGCCGCACCGCCGCCAATAATCAACAGATCTGTCATTCGGTGATGACTCCTTTATTGCGGTAGCAGATCAGGCACCCGTATGTGTACAGCAGCAGCAGCGGGTGCACGGTGGAAAGATACATGGTGGATGTGCCAATGCCAAAGCTGGAAACCTCAACAAAGGCGATCATGCCGCAGCGCAGGGCTGCCATAGCCAACAGGCCAAACAGCAGCAGCCAAGGCAGTGCTGCCCCTGCCGTGCGGCGGCGCAGAACCATGGGCAATGCGCACAGATGCCGCACCACAGCCCACACAAAGGCCAGCGGCAGCAGCACCGCGTACACGCAGCGCAATACGCCAAGCGCGCGGTAGGCCAGCTTTTGCAGCGGCGCATAGTAGGGCGTATCCTTGCCCGCTTCAGCGGCATTATTAAAGTTACAGTGCAGGTAGGCAGACCATTGGGCAACGTCCTCTGTGGTCCCGATAGAGCGCAGGGTCTGGTAATAGGCCGGGCAATCCTGGAAGGTCAGGGCCCAGAGGGCGCTCTTGGCAGCTTCCCGGATTGCGGGCAGTACATACTGCGCACGGATGGGCTGGCTGGTGGCGCTGCGCCTGCCGCTGCGGGCGGGCAGGGTGCCGTTATCACAGGCAGCATTGATGGCATCGGCTACGCTCTGCCAATAGGCATCGGCGGTGGCAGCGTCGGCGTAAATGCCCTCATACTGGGCGGCACGGCGGATTGCCCAATAAAAGCTGCCCGCACGGTAATCGTCCAGTTCCGGGTCGCGGAAATCATTTTGCAGCTGGGGGGCCTCCTCCAGCCAGTATTGCAGGCATTGCAGCTGTGGGATCTCGGCATACAGCTTTTCGCGCGCATCGGCGGGCACGCTGAGCAGCGGCTCGTCCGAATCCGTCGCCACGCGGGTCATGGCACCCATCGCATCGGCAAAAGAGCCCTCGCTGAAATCCGAAAGCCCCCACACGCCGTACCAGTGCTGGTTCAGCGCGCAGAAAATGCCCACCCCTGCCGCCAGAACCGCATATGGAATCACCTGCGCCGCGGCGCACAGCCAGCGGCGGCGGTGCAGCAGCACCACCAGCATGCAAAGGGTAGCCGCAATGGCAAAAGGCAGCAAAAACAGCCCGGCATCTTCACGGTTCAGGTAACCGCAGGCAAGGCCAACGCCCGCTGCCAGCAGCCACGGCCAAATGGGTGCCTGCTGGCGGGTATAAAACACAGCCCGCAGCGCCGCCCCCGCCATACCGGCAAAAAACAGCAGGCAGAGCGCCGGGAAGATATTATCCCGGTAAATGCGCAGCGTGTAAGACGCCCAGCCGGACGGCAGAAATGCCAGCAGCGCGTACAGCAGCAGGGTCAAGGCCCTGCCCTGGCCCGCCGGGCTTTTGCGCCACAGCGGGCGCAGAGCAAACGCCGCCAGCAGCGCTGCAGCACACCACAGCAGTGCCCCGCCCAACAGGTAGGGCAGGTGCAGTTTGTTGAGCAGTGCCAGCCAGACGGCAAAAAACATGCTTTTGGAAAGCGTTAAATAGTCGTATTCCCCCAGCCACTGGCCGCTGGTGATGGCGTTGGCCGCGCGGAACATCAGTTCATCGTCCAGCGGGGCGCCGCCAGCCCACATATAGGCCAGCTGAAAATGGGTGACTGCGCAGCGCAGCAGGGTGATAAGCGCCACCCACAGCCAGAATGCGCGGCGGGTCAGCGCTGGCCGCAGCCCGCGCAGGCGGGATAACAGGTTTGGCATGCCGGGTCACGGCCTCCTTTATGGCATCACAAGGGTGCGGGCCGGTCTGCCCGCGGGTGTTTTGCCGTGTGTTTCGTTTTCTAAGGCAACACCGCACAATTCCCGCCTTGCGGCTTAAGCACCGCTCCGGCAGCTGCGGCACGGCATCTGCGTTGCCAAAATGCTCGATAATGTCGGGTTGCGGTACCCGCATCGTGCTTCGGGGGCAAAAGCCCCTCGCACTCTGCGACCGCTGCCCCTGCTTCGGTTCGCTGTTTCCGCCACTGGCGGCGCTCACCTTTGCAGCATCCAGTATTATCTGCGCTTTTGGCTTAGCATCTGCCGCACCTCGCTCGCCGTATCGGCACTTAGAATTATGCGGTATTGCCCTAAGCAAGGCGTTTATTCCAGCCAGGGCAGCGGGCGCACAATGTGTGCCCCTATGGAATTATCCATTCTGGCTCACCTGCTGCAATGCCGCCGCATGGCGCTTGGCAGACTGGAACACATAGTACAGTGTTGCCATAATGGCCACCGTTTCCAGCAGTTTAGCCCAGGGCGAAACCACATCTTTCGGCAGGCCGCACAGCAGGGTGCAGACTTTGGGTACCGCAAAGGCAATGACATCCACCAGCAAAATCAGGATACTGCCCCATGCGGGCAGGCTGATATGCGGCAGGCAGAAAATAGCGATGGCAGGCAGCGCCAGAATGATATAATCATGGCTCTGCTTATAAAACCACATAACGGAAACCACCGCGGTAACGGCGTACCAGAGCATCCAGTCATTATCCAGCTTTTTGCGGAACATCCAGGCCGCAGCAGCCAGCAGAATCACACCGCCCACAGCGACATCCAGCAGGAGAACCACCTTGGTGGAGATGCCAAAGCCCAACAAAAAGTTGAACAGCCCATAATAAGAGGTATTATAGCTCAACCCCTGGTCCATGATATCTGTCAGCATGGAGATGGGGCTGCTTTCGGTTAAAATGGCCGCCAGCAGCCAGGACCCCAGCACAGTGCCGGAGGTAACGGTTATTGCTTTCCAGTGCTTTTTGCAGAGCAGCGGGAACAAAAACACAAACGCCACCTGCGGTTTGCACATGGCAACAGCCAGCAGCAGGCCCGCCAAAGTCTCACTGTCCTCCAGCACGCACATGGAAAGGATAACACAGCAGCACACAATGCCGCTCTGGTTGCCAAACAGCACCGCATTGGCCCACATGCTGGGGGCAAACACCAGCAGCGATGCCAGCACGGCCATGTATTTATCCTGCACATAGCGGTGGCGCAGCAAAAAGCGGCCCATGCACAGCGCCGTGACAAGCGGAGCGATAAAATCCAACGCCAGAATGTACACGCACATCGCGCTGTACGGCAAAAAGCCGGGGTTGATTACATTGCCCAGCACATAGGCCCAGGGCACTGTGCCCCCCAGGGAAGCATCCAGCCAGCCGATAGATTCGATGGAAGGCACGCGGCTGTGCATCACATCAAAGGGGTTCAGCCCGTGCAGCACATAGGCACACTCCTGCCAGCGCAGGCGGGCATCCCACAGGTACAGGCCGTCAAAGATCAGATAGCGCCCCAGGTTGGCCGCCATGATTCCCAGAAAGAGCACCACCGCAAACAGCCGCAGGCGGCGCTGGTCATATTGCTGCATCAACGCGGTGGCTCCCTCCCTTCCCCGCCTGTGCAGGGTTTACTTTTGGATTTTCTCGATGCTCTCGATCAGGTAGTTCTGCTTTTTGAACACCAGGTCCACCAGCAGCGAAAGATATTTGATGATGATGGTCAGCACAGCAAACAGCCCGGCAAAGCCAAGGGTCAGCACAAACATCATGGTGGTCCACCCTTCAATGGGGTGCCCGGCGCAGAAAATGATCAGCGTGTAGGCCAGCTCCGCCAGCGCCAGGAACATCATCACGATGGCAATGCCTGCACTGAGCTTATACCCGGCATCGGTATACAGCGCCAGACTGTCCATGGCAAGGGCAAAGCGCCCGCCGGAATTATCAGTCAGGCGGCCATCAAATTCCAGATCGGTCATTTTTAAGCCGGATGCCGCATAGGCCGCTTTGCGGTAGGGCAGCGTTTCACTGGAAGCATGCACGCGGTTGATGGCGCGGCGGCTGACCAGGCGGAACGCATCGGTGCGCAGCTTGTAAGCCGAATGGCTGTTGCCGTTGAACACGCGGTAGAACATTTTGCTGCTGCCAGCCGTGGACCGCGGGCAGACGGATACAATATCGCTGCCCGTCATGGCGGCACGGTAAGCTTCAAACACCAGCTCAATGGGGTACGGTGTCTGGGTGGAGTCAAACTCATACACATAATCGCCGATCGCGGCATCCAGGCCCGCGTTCATGGCGGTCTCGCGCCCCTGGTGCAGGCTCAGGTGCAGGATGGTCAGCGGCTTTTCCAGCGCTTTGGCCCAGTCCCGCAGGGTGGGGATGGTATCATCGGCGCAGGCGTCATCCACGGCAACCAGCTCATACTGTTCAAAGTGCTGGTCCAGCACGGCGTTCAGCGCCTTAAAAAACCGCACGGCCTGGGCACCATCGTTGTGCAGGTAGACCACAGCCGAGATAAAATTCTTTTCTTTATTTGTCACACTCATACGTTCAATACCTCGTCCAGGTCATACACGGTGTTGATCTTGCCGGAAAGTACGCTGACCAGCATCGGTTCGGTGTTCATCACGCGCACCACGGTGGGGCGGGAATCATCTATTTCGCTGGCTTTCAAAATCGGCTTCATGCTGAACAGGCTGCCCTGATAAGCAAAGCCGTACTCTTCTTTCAGGTATTTGCGGGCCAGCTGGCTCATGTAGGGCCAGGCGCTCTGCGGCTTAGCCGGGCATTCGTTGCAGTTATACAGGCTGCCCGGCCTGCATTTGCCCTCGCTCTGCTGCTGGCAGGGGAAGGTTGCTACCGCATCATAGCTGGTTTCGTGGGGAGTAAAGGTCACACTGGTCAGGCTGTGCAGGCCGGTCTGGCCAAAGGGCATCAGGCTGAAAAACGGGCCGTCCATCACGGTAATGCCGGTATTTTTCAGCCGCTCATCCACCGTGCACAGGATGATCTCGCACTTTTCGTATTTGATTTTGAACGGCGGCAGGCCCAGCATGGCGTGGATATCGTTCACGCCCGCATAGGTTGCGTTCAGGATGAACGGTGCTTCCACCGTGGTATCCCCTGCCGTTACCCGCCACACGCTGCCGGCTTTTTCAATTTTGTCCGGCTTATGGCTGTACAGAACCTGCACATTGGGCAGCTTTGCCAGCTGTTCCAGGAACCAGTTTTTCAGCACCTGGGCATCATAAGTATACTCGGTGGTCAAAAATGCGCCATCGCACATACCGTTATTAAAGTAGCGCTCCGGGGCAACATCATCACAGCGGATCTTGGCCGCGGCGCAGAAGCGGCGGAATTCGGCCGCATTGGTCCAGCTGAAATGTGCGCTGGTGGCATAGATCTGGTCAAAGCTTGTGTGCAGGCAGAAGTCATAATCCCGGCAGAAGCGCTGGAAGTAATGTGCGCTCTTGATGGCCGTGGAGTAGCTGCGCGGGTAATGGTAGCCCATATGTACGCGGGCCTGATTGATATAGGTCGCGCGCATGAACGGGGCGGGGTCCCGCTCCAGCACCAGTACCCGCTGGCCTGCCGCGCCGCACTTTTGGGCTGCGTACAGGCCATACAGGCCAGCACCAATAATGATTTTATCCACTGTCATGCACAGGACCTCCGATAATCTATTACTATGCCGGGCACCCCTGCCCGATTACGGGTTATACTTGCCCGTTGCGGCGGCAAACAGCACCTGCAGCAGATTGCTGTTGCCCTTAAAGCCGCTGATCTTGGTCGGCGTTTTGCCGGATGCCGGGTATGCGCGGGTCACGGGGACCTCGCAGGCGCGCAGACCCAGCTGAGTGGCACGAATGCTGAGGTAGGCCAGCAGCTCGTACCCCATAAACACATCCCGCAGCGGCTGCACATCGGGGTGGGTCAGGTATTCGCGGCTGTAGGCGCGGTAAGCGTTGGTGGTATCGGTAAACCACTGGTGGGCTGCCGCGCTGATGATTGGCGCATGGATCAGCCGTACCGCCGCATAGCGCGTTTTGGGCGTATTGATGGCATGACCGCCGGGGATAAACCGGCTGCCCTGCACAAGGTCATAGCCTTCTTTCAGCTTGGCAACAAATTCCGGAACATCCTCAATGGAATCCTTATTGTTGCCGTCAATGGTCAGCACACCCTTATAGCCAAGGGTCAGGGCAAAATGCAGGCCCATGCGCAGCTGGGCACCCTGTTTGCCGGGGCCGGTTTTGACCAGCAGGGTGTTCACCCCGTACAGCTCCAGCGTATCGGGGTTCATGCTGCCATCGGTGGAGCCGCCATCGCAGATGACAATATCCACCAAACGGTCCACTCCGGCTTTCTGGGCGCGGCCCAACTCGGTCAAAATGCGGGAGCCCTCATTGATGACGGGGATCAGCAGGCAGTAATCGCTGCTTTTGGGCAAAAAAGCGGTGCAGGTATAATCCGGCACGCCGGGAACATTCTGGATCGGCACTGGCTGCAGGCTCATGCAAACACCTCCGCAATATAGGCAAGGGTCTTGCGGACGGTTTCCACATCCGTCCGCTTCATCTCAATGGAAACATCGCCGCTGTAGCCAACGGCTTTCAGCAGCATGGCAAGTTCTTTGTGTTCCTGGCGCGGAACAATGGGTTCCAGCCCCGGCTCGCTGATATGAACATGGCTGACGTATTTGATATCATCCACAAAATCCCGCAGGCGCTCGCCGTTGGAGATCATGGTGGAAAGGTCCAGATTAACCGCAAGGCCGGGGCTTTGCAGCCGTTTGACCATGGCAAAAGCATCGGCTGTATTGTTCAGGTAGTTGGTGTATACCGGGGGATTGGCCTCAATGGCAAGCACCACATCATAGTGGGACGCCAGCGCACCGGCCTTGGCAAAAAAGGCATCGCCCTCCGCCGCGGTGTGCGGCGGGTCCAGGCGGCGGTTTTTGGGGCAGCCGAACACCAGACTGGGGCAGTTGATGGTGTGGGCAAACTGGAACGCCTCGGCGGTATAATCCAGCAATTCTTCGGCTTGCACGGGGTCAAAAATATTGCCGGTCTGGCCGTACCAGATGCTTTGCATGCTGGGTACATGGAACCCCCAGCGGTTGATCAGGTAGCCGCCGAACAGAGCAGCCCCGGTCAGGTTTTCATACGGATATTCCGGGAAAATACGGGTGGGGGCAATTTCCAGCCCGGTAAAGCCGTTCTGCTGCATGGCAGCGTAAACAGCTTCGTCATCCGCTTTATCCCACGCAATATTGGAAATTGCAAGTTTCAGTTCGGACATCCTCAGTTCCTCCATGCGCGCATAAAGGCGCAGATCTCATCCAGCTCCTGCTGTTTTGTACACAGGTATCCGTCCGCCCCGCCCAGCAGCGCAGCATGCCGGCTGCGCAGGTCATAATCAAACGGGGGCTTGGGCAGCTCGTTCTGCCAGTCGGCTTTGCCGGTCACTGTGGTGTAAACCTCCGCCGCCGTAACGGGCGGGGTGGTCAGGTTGAGGGTGGTCAGGCCGTTTTGCAGCGCGGTCTGCACATCCTGCCACAGGCGGGCCAGGTGATAGAACTGGTAACGGCTGCGGGAATCCGTGAAGGCAAGGGCGTTAAAATCATTGCCCGCAAAAAATTCCCGCAGGGCCGCGGCATCCACCGCACCGTTGAGCTTATAAAAGCCGTTATCTGCCAGGGTATAGCCATCCCGTACCAGGGGGGATTTTTGTGCAAGTTCGGTATATTTTTCCGGCTTGAGCATAGCCGGGGTGATGGTGTGCAGGTCAAACAAAAAGTTCTTTTTCAGCCCAATGCCATATAGGGCAGGCAGCCGCACAATCAGCGCATTGGGGTAATCCTCCCGCACCCATCGTTCCAGCTGCAGGCGGTTGCGGCCATAGGCGGGCAGGCCGTCCGGTGTCATGGGGCTCTGCTCGTTCTTTCCCCTGCTGTCGGCATAGACAGCGATGGAGGAGATCAGCACCAGCTGTTTGGGGGCGATCTGGCGCAGGTTTTCCCGCGCGGCGGCCATCACGGCAAGGTCGGCATCCGGGTCTGCATTCGCCAAAAACATGGCGGCGGGCACCCCGGCGTACACGCACAGATCCGGCTTGGCACCGAACTGCGCGGCAATATCGGTGGAATGGCATACCGCGGCAAACGCATGTTTTGCCGCCAGGTTGCCCCCCACAAAACCGGTGGAACCGACCAGAAGATCCTTTGCCATATGCCCTGCCCCTTTTGCTGTTGATTTTTGCCGCAAAGCAGCGCCCTGCTTTGCAGATTGATACAGAATAGATTATACCATACCCCGGCGGTAAAAGCAATTAAAGCAATTTCAGACAGCAAATAAAAAATCCCATCATGCCAAAGCGGCACAATGGGAATAAAAAAACAGACAGTATCAATACCGGGTGCGCGGGATCTCCACACGGTTGGCCACAGCGGCTTCCAACTGGGCAACAATGGTTTTCATGCTCTCTTCAAACTCTTCATCGGAAGAATTGTGGAAGATCAGCAGCGAATCGGGCTGGTTTTCCAGCTTTAAGCTGAGCGGCGGGTTAAAGTTGACACCCAGGATATATTCGTCCCAGTGGTTCAGCTTCCACATGTCACGGTCGCTGGCGCGGTCGATCATGCGCTGGTGGCACACTTTGGGGTTAGTATCTACCCAAATCACAACCAGCTCCGCCTGCTTCTTTTTCAGTTCGGCACGCAGGGTGGTAATATAGTCAAGGTCACGGATCTCCTGCGTAAAGGGGGCGTTAATCAGCACAATATCATCGTACTCCAGCGCTTCCATAGCAAGGTCCAGAACCACACGATATTCCAGGTCACGGATATATTTTTCAAAAAAGATGCTGCTGCGGTCATACGGCTGGTGCGCCACCGCAAAGATTTGCTTGGACAAAGGGATCAAGGTATCCTTATCCAGATAGACAACGTGGTTCAGCGCTTTTGCCAGCTGCTTGGAAATAAAGGTTTTTCCGCAGGCCGGCGGGCTTGTGACCAATATCAGCTTTTTCATGCACAGACACCTCTCCAGAAAGATTGTCATTTAATTAACCAAGTTACAGGTATTATTATACACCAAACTTTTGTCCTTGGGAATAGATAAATGACCATTTTTCGGACTTTTATGGACTTTTGGTGCCATTTTTGCAGGCAAATTTGCACCAAATTGTACAACTCCGCCCAAAATTTACCCATCAGTTTAGCAAAACCAACAACAAAAAGGGGAACGCTCGCACAGAACGTTCCCCGGCATTGGATTATCTTACGTTTGAAAATCTGTTTTATTTCCCTGTTATTCTGCCTGGGCGCACAGGTCCAGGTAGGCTTTGATAATGCCAAGCCCCACCGGGCCGGATTTTTCCGGGTGGAACTGGGTGCCGATCACGCAGCCCTTTTGGGCAGCGGCGCACACCTTGCGGCCGCCATACACGGTATCGGCCAGGCGGTATTCCTCCGCTGCGGGCTTTGCTTCATAAGAGTGGATAAAATAGCATTCCTGTCCCGGCTGCACATTCTGCAAGGCGGTACCGGAAAAATCCATGCGGCCGCCCGCCGGGTACAGTGGGTTCCAGCTGATGTGCGGCACCCGCTGGGGGCTGCCGTCCGCGTCCACATCCGGGATGCGCACCACGCGGCCGGGAATCAGGCCAAGGCCCTTGTGCAGGCCGAATTCTTCGGATTCGTCAAACAGCATCTGCATCCCAAGGCAGATACCCAGCAACAGGGTACCCTGGGCCGTCTTTTGCTTGATGGGCTCGATCAGCCCCAGCTGTTCCAGCCCCTGCATGCCGTCCTGGAAAGCGCCCACGCCGGGCAGCACCAGGGCATCGGCTGCCAGAACATCTGCCGGGCTGCTGGTCACCTGTACTTCTGCCCCAAAATGGGCGAACGCATGCTGCACGCTGAGCAGGTTGGATAGACCGTAATCGATCACTGTTACTTTCATACCCGGCGCACCTCCACCCCGCCTGCGCGGATTTCATCTTTCAGTTCCTGCACGGTTTCTTTTTTATAGTGCAGCACTGCGGCGCAGGCCACAGCATCGGCACCGGCTTTGGCACCGTCCACAATGTCATCCCCGCAGCCAACACCGCCGCCGCAGATGACCGGCACATTGACCGCCTTGGTCACAGCCTCGATCAGTTCCAGGTCCATGCCGCGCTGCAGGCCCTCGTTGTCCACGCTCATCAGCAGGATCTCCCCTGCCCCAAGCGCCACGCCGCGTTTGGCCCATTCCACTACATCATAACCAGAATGGGCGCGGCCGTTGTCATAATAAGCTTCCCACTTGCCGGGCCAGGTGCGGTTGCGCTTGGCCTGGATGGAAAGCACCATGCACTGGCTGCCAAAGGCGTTGGCAACCTCGGTGATCAGCTCCGGGCGTTTGATGGCCGCCGTGTTGATGGCAACCTTATCCGCCCCCATGGAAAGAATGTGGCGCACATCCTCGACGCTGCGCAGACCGCCGCCCACGCAGACCGGGATATACACATCATCCACGGTTTTGCGCACAATATCCGAAAGGTTGTTACGGTTATACAGGCTGGCCACAATATCAATGTACAGCAGCTCGTCAATGCCCTGCTCATAATATTCCCGTGCAAACAGGTTGGGATCCCCCAGCTTGCGCAGGCCCTCCAACTGGATGCCTTTGACGAGGTTGGTATCCTTGACATCCAGCCGTGCAATCAGGCGGATTTTTTTCTTAGCCATAAAAAATTCCTCAGTTCCAGAGCTCTTGGGCAACACCGCACAATTCCCGCCTTGCGGCTTAAGCACCGCTCCGGCAGCTGCGGCACGGCATCTGCGTTGCCAAAATGCTCGATAATGTCGGGTTGCGGTACCCGCATCGTGCTTCGGGGGCAAAAGCCCCTCGCACTCTGCGACCGCTGCCCCTGCTTCGGTTCGCTGTTTCCGCCACTGGCGGCGCTCACCTTTGCAGCATCCAGTATTATCTGCGCTTTTGGCTTGGCATCTGCCGCACCTCGCTCGCCGTATCGGCACTTAGAATTATGCGGTATTGCCCTTGGCCTTATATTTCGTGGTGGGTGCCCTTCGGGTCGCCCCAAAGCACTTCGCTGTCGCCCTCGTAGGGGGTGTGACGCAGTTTCCACATGTTGTCCTCCCATTTCCAAAGGTGGGGGCTGCGGAAACGGTCGGCCAGGTGCATAAAGTATTCGCGGTCCATTTTGGGCTGTTCAAACAGCTGGCTGGCCCACGGGAAGTGCTGGCGGTCCAGGGACAGATACTGGAAGATCTCTTTTTCAAAGCGGTCGGGATACTCGCCGTCAAACTTTTTACACAGCGCCTTGCCCTCTTCCAGGGTGATTTCCTCGTTGCGGATCTCCTGTGCAGCGTCATAGGTGGTGCGGCCGATGCCGTACTTGATGTAGGTGGTGTAATAGAAGAAGTCGTCGATCTTATCATCGATGGAGTTATACTTGGAATAGGTGCCCTGGGTGCGCTCCGGTGCGGGGCGGAAGCCGCCGTGTTCTACACTGTAATAGTAGGCGCCCTGCGGATGCCATTTTTCGTAATAGCCAAGGTAGCGCACCTGGACATGGTTTTTCTCCAGGTTGGAAGTTTCGGACGGCAGGTAGATGGCCAGGTCGGCTTTATCCACCTTATAATCCTCTTCCAGCTGGCGCAGGCTGACGCCGCCCAGGTAGATATGGTCGTAATCATTGACGGCAAAAAAGTGCTCGTCGCGCAGGGCAGAGTTGTTATCCGCAATGGGGTTGCCGAACTCGGCCTCGTTCTCGCCATAGAACACCAGGGGAATGCCGAACTTGGCGGCCATCTTGGGGGCCAGCTGCTTTTGGCCCAAAATGAACGGCTGAAACGGGTGGAACAGGTTCTCGGTTGCCAAACGGGTCAGCAGACGGTGGGTCATGCCGTTGGGGGTACACAGGTAGTTATCAAACCCGGCGTGAATCCAGGCCTGCATGTTATCCCAGCCCCAGGGGGTGTAGATATGCGGTGCCCAAGTCACCGTCAGGGGGTGCATGCCGTATTTGTATTTCAGGATGTGAGCGGCATAAAAGCTGTCCTTGCCGCCGGAGCCGGGCACCAGGCAGTCATAGCTGCCGTCATTTTTGCGGTATTCATCGCACAGCTCACGCAGCTCTTTTTCGCGCAGGGCCCAGTCGATATGGCCGTTCGCCTTATTGTGGCAGGCATGGCAGGCATCGCAGGTGCCGTCGTCCTGAATGACCATCGTCTTTTTAATGGACTTGATCGTATGTTCAAATTCATAGCAGGAGTTCGGCTTCTGGTTGCTCATCACGCATTCATTACAGAACTGTACATGTTTGGGCAGGCCGTAATAAGTTTCCAGCTGATCCTCCGGGATATCGGGCGCGTATTTGGCGTAATCGATTTCGACATAACGAGGATTCTTTTCCATATTTCTCACTCTCATTCCATCCGTGGTAATTCCTATTGAACCAAAAAAGGCGCTGTCCGTATAGCAATGCTATCGGACAGCGCCTTTGCTGTTCTGTGGATATTATAGCACAGCACCCTGCTGTTTGCAAGATGCCAGCCTATTTTTTACATCGGTGCAGTGCTTTTTATTTCTGGCTGACCACTGCGCCGTTGATCAGAACAGCTTTCACGTTGGTCATAACCTCAAACGGGCAGCCATCGGTCAGCACCAGGTCTGCATCCTTGCCGACCTCGATGGAGCCAATACGGTCAGCAATGCCGATGTGCTTGGCCGGGTTGATGGTGATGGCCTGCAATGCGGCAAACGGATCCATGCCGGCTTTGACCGCCATACCGGCGCACAGCGGCAGGTACTGCTGCGGAATGACCGAGTTATCGGTGATGATGGAAACATGGCAGCCCGCTTTTGCCAGAACGCCCGGCGTTTCCCAGGATTTGTTCTGCAGTTCAAACTTGCTGGCAAAGGTCAGGCTGGGGCCGACGGCCATGGGGATATTGCTTTCCTTGGCCAGTTCGCCCACGATCAGGTGGCCTTCGGTCACATGTTCCAGCGTCAGGCCCACATCGAACTCTTTGGCAATGCGGATGGCGGTAAAGATATCGTTGGCCTGGTGTGCATGGGCTTTCAGGGGAATGGTGTGGTCCAGCACCGGCAGCAAGGCTTCCAGCTTCTGGTTATAAGCGGGCATTTTGGTCACATCGCCGTTGGCGGCAGCCTTGCGGGCGCCGTAATCCCTGGCGGAAGCCAGCGCCCCGCGCAGGAACGCAGCGGTGGACATGCGGGTAGAATCGCATTTATCTTTATAGCAGCGCTTGGGGTTTTCGCCAAAGGCGCATTTCATGGCAACGGCTTCCTTGACGATCATGTTGTCCACACGCTCGCCCACCGTCTTGATGGCGGTAAAGGTACCGCCCAGCACATTAGCGCTGCCCGGCCCGGTGCACACGCAGGTAATGCCTGCTTCCCGTGCATGGGCAAAGGAGGGATCGCGAGGGTTGATGCCGTCAATGGCGCGCAGCTGCGGGGTCCAGATGTCATTCATCTCGTTGTAGTCGCAGCCTTCGTACCCGATGCCATAACCATCCAGGCCGATATGGGTGTGCGCATCCACAAAACCGGGGAAAATATCCAGCCCGGCAGCATCCAGCACGGCGATATCGGCGGGCACGTTCAGTTCATGCCCCATGGCAACAATGCGGCCGTTTTCCAGCAGCAGGTCGATCCGCTGTGGTTCCGGGTGAACGGCGTCATGAACCCGGCCCCCGCGCACCAGCAGCGGCGCGGCGGTATGTTCTGTATTCTGCATCATTGATGGATCCTTTTTTCAGCTTAATAGCTTACCCTGTTATACTTCAAAATCCAGGCAGGTGCGCACGGCGGTATAGGGGCGCACTTTGCCATCAGCCACAGCCACATGGGCCGGGTGAACGGCATAGCCTTTCAGGGCGGCTTCATCCACAAAGGTGGTATCCAGCATCAGGTCCGCATTGGCGGAGCTGGGCAGGGCCTTGGTGTAAACATGGATCTCCGTCAAACCGGGGATCTGCCCGGCCAGACCTTCCAGCCCGGCTTTGATATCCGCCTTGACGGTTTCCTGTTCAGCGGCGGGCATCTCTTTCAGTTTCCACAAAATAACATGACGTACCATTATTTGTTTTCCTCCCAGATGGGGTGTTTCAGCACCCACTCGCCGCAGTCGTTCTTTTCAAACAGATCACGGTTATAGAACTTGTCCATGATCTTCCAGAACTCGCTCTCGGTGTAGCCGCAGAAATCGCAGAAATCACGCACGCACAGCGGGTCCAGCTTGCCATCGCGGGCCTTGATGATGGGAATGGCTTCCTCGCGGGTCATCATGCCATAGCGGATATAGCGGGCGGTATAGTCGGTTGCAGCGGCATGGCCGAACTTGGGGTACTTGAGCCAGGAGTGCACCAGGTAGGCGCGGGAATCGATCTGGTCAAAGTTTTCGGCATGGTGGGTGCGGTCCCATTCATGGGTCAGGTCATGGAAGCCGTGCTCCTTGGCGATCTGGTAGTTCTTGTAGCTGTTCCAGGGCACAAAGTAGCTCATATAGAACGGGTCCAGCTTCGCGCGCTCTTCGGCAGAGGGAGCCAGCGTCAGGGACAGGTCGTTTTCGGTCACGCCGTCGCCCACCAGCTCTTCCATCGGGAAGCCGACCGCCACGCCATTTTCGATCTGATCCATGGCGGAATACGTCTCCTTATCGGAGCAGCCGCCGTATTCAAAGCTGACGTTCTCGCCATAGCACAGCATGGGGGTGTTGAACTTGGCTGCCATGTGCAGCGGGAAGGTATAGATCAAGCGGTCCACATACCAGGTGGGCTTGCCGTATTTTTCAAAGAACTTGCGCATCAGCACTTTCTGGGCGCGGATGTTGGGCTTGCAGCTGATGATGGTGCAGCCGAATTCCTCGCTGATGTTTTTCAGGTTATGGATGCCGGCCTGCGTCATGGGGAAGTTATCCTCCACGCTGAACAGGATGGGGTTCATGTGCATGACTTCTTTCAGCATCCAAACCTGGAAGTGGCTGTCCTTGCCGCCGGAAACAGCAACAGCGCAGTCATAACCGCCGGGGCCGTTCATGCCGCGGTACTTGTTGCAGTAGGCTTCAAACTCCTTAAAGCGGGCGTCCCAGTCCACATTTTTGCGGTTTTCGTAATGGCGGCAGGCGCTGCAAACGCCCTCAGAGTCAAAGGTGATACCGGGGCGGGTGTCCGGCATGGTACATTTTTTGCAATAACGCATAACAGGTTCTCCTTTGCTGTTTCTTACCCAATCTGCCGGGTGTCCGGCAGAATATTTCTACTTATTGTTATCATACCCGATTTTGCCTGCATTGGCAAGTAGCGCGCAGTGCAAGACACGTCAGAATGCACGTTTTTCTTTTGGGCTGCACCGAACCTTCCCTGCCCTGCAAATTTAAGCGTCGATGAGGGCATCGACACGCAGAATTATGCGGTATTGCTTTCAAATTTTACATATGTAACCATTCCCAAGGCCATGCGGTTGTGGTATGATGATAGTTAATGATGTTCACTTTGAAGGAGGAATAAATTTTGAAAGGGACTCTAAAACTGCGCACAGCCAGCCTGGCTGCGGCAGCTGTTATGGCAGCAGGGCTGTTTGCGGCGCTGCCTGCGGCGGCCGAAACCAGCACGCCGGAAACCGCACAGGAAGATTCCGGCGTACCGTATGATGTGGCAAACGGGCTGGAAAACAGCTTCCGCTACAAAGATGGCGTGCCGATCTATGATGATTCCGTGCCCGCCATCGAGTGGGAGGATATTGTCCAACAGGACGCTGCCACCTACAGTTCCAACGGCATTGCCACCTGCAGCGTTACTTATAACGGCTTTGATGTCAGCTACCATCAGGGCACCGTTGACTGGGACGCCGTTAAAAATTCCGGCATTGATTTTGTCATGATTCGCTGCGGCATTGGCAGCGAATACGACGGCGTGGGCGAAAACAAACAGGATGACGCCCAGTGGTACCGCAACGTAAGCGAGTGTGAACGGCTTGGCATCCCCTATGGCGTGTACCTTTACTCTTACGCTGAAAATACCGATATGGCCGCCAGTGAAGCCCGCCATACCCTGAGCCTTTTGAGCGGGCACAACCCCACCCTGCCGGTATTTCTGGACATTGAACACACCCGTGACGGCAACCCCATCGCCAGCAACTCTACTTACGGCGATATTGCCCAGACCTGGTGCACCATGGTTTCCAACGCCGGCTACCGCGTGGGCATTTACTCTTACTATTATTTCTTCCAGAATTACCTGACAGACTCTCGGTTCAGCAATTCCGGATGGTACAAGTGGATGGCCGACTACCGTTCCGGCGTAAGCTATGACGGCAGCAGCTGCAACATGTGGCAGTACAGCAACAAAGGTACGGTTCCCGGTGTGAATGCCAATGTTGACCTGAACTACTGGTTTGGCGAGTATCCCGGCAATAACAACTACTACACCGGCTGGCGCAGCGAGAACGGCCGCGATTACTGGTATGAGAACGGCGTAAAGCAGGGCACCACAGGCCGCGGCAAGGAAATTTACGATTCCGGCAGCAACGCCTGGTACTGGCTGGATGCCAACCAGGGCGGTGCCAAGGCCGTGAATAAAGACGTTTATCAGGAATCCAACGGCGGCAAATGGGTGCGCTATGATGCCAACGGCCACATGGTAAAAGGTGAGGACTGCCAGAACGGCAAGTGGTACTATTTTGAGCCGGTCACCGGTGCCATGATCAAAGGCCCCTGGACCCTGCCGGATGGCCGCAAGGTGTACTATGACCCCAAGACCGGTATTATGCAGTATGGTTCCGTTGCGGTAAACAACCAGCTGTACTACTTCGACCCCGTTTACGGCAAAATGACCAGCGGCACGCCGGGCAACTTCTGGTACACGATTGATGGCAAGAGCTACTGGTACGAAAACTGGGTGCGCCAGGGCTGGCAGCCCAGCAACGCCAACTACCGCGGCAAAGAGATCTATGACCCCGCCAGCGGTGCCTGGTACTGGCTGGACAGCGTGCAGCAGGGTGCCAAAGCCGTAAGCAAGGAAGTATACCAGGATTCCAACGGCGGCAAGTGGGTGCGGTATGACGCCAACGGCGCTATGATCAAAGGCTGGTACGCCCAGGATGGCAAGCGCTGGTATTACGATCTGAACACCGGTGCCATGTACAAGGGCTGGAGCACCATTGATGGTCAAACCTACCACTTTGATGAAACCACCGGCGTACTGATCCAGTGATATACACAGGCAAAACCACATAAAGAAAAATCAGCGCCCGTACCGGATCCTTACAGTCCGGTGCGGGCGCTGCTGCATATCAGGATTATTATTTCTTTATTCTTCGTCTGTCCGCTTTTCGCGGCCCACTTTTGTGGCAACGCCGTGGCGCAGGCGGCTGAGAGTGACCGGGGTAATGCCCAAAAACGATGCAATATAGCGGTTATTGACCATATCTATCATGCCGGGATACTCCTTGCAGAACCATTCGAACCGCTCGGTCGCGTCCCCCTGGCTCAGGCTCACGGCGCGGGACTGATAGATCATGCCCCACTTGATGATCTGCTCCTGATAGACGCGGATCACCTCCGGCTCATCTTTCATGTTCTGCAACACATAATCAATGGGCAGCAAAATCAGGGTTGATGGAACCATTGCCTGGTCCGTGCTGATATGGCAGCCGGTCAGGTCCATGTTGGAAAGCACCACATCGCCGCGGTTCATGGTAAAGCCCACGGTTTTCTCTTTGCCCTCACTATCCAAGGTAACACAGCGCATCATGCCTTCGATCAAAAACGGCAGCATGGTCTGGCGTTCCCCTTTTTTATTCAGGATTTCCCCTTTTTGCAGCGTTACCGCCTGGGATACCGCCTCCAGCTTATCCAACAGTTCTTCGGAATGGACCCCAAGATCTTCCCGGTAGAACTGCCGGATATCAACATTCAGTGCTTTCTCCATGTGTGTTTTTCCCCTTCAGGCATATCTTTTTTGTCTCTTCGCATCCGGGGCACACAGCCAGCCCACAACTTGCTGACAGTGTTACCCCCCCCCATAAATAATATGCGCTCCTGTTTTCTTTGTTTTTGTTCATAGCCAACATATTTGGTATTATAACACATATGACTTCCGCATTTCATTATCATATGTTAACATTGAAATTTTTTCTTCATTATTTCCATTTTGCACAAAAAAGAGGCCCAAAAACTGTCTTTTCGACAGTTCTGGGCCTCTTTTACTTTATTTGAGTGCTTAGTCAACGATCAAGCTCTTACCGGTCATCTCCGAGGGTACCGGCAGGCCGATATAAGGCAGCATGGTGGGGGCAATATCTGCCAGGCAGCCGCCCTCGCGCAGCTTCACATCGCCGCAGCCGATGGCCACAAACGGCACCGGGTTGGTGGTGTGGGCGGTAAACGGGGTGCCGTCCGGGTTCTTCATCTTTTCGGCGTTGCCGTGGTCAGCGGTCAGGAACACGCAGCCACCGGCGTTCAGCACAGCGGTCACAACCTCGTTCACAGCGGCATCAACAGCTTCCACAGCCTTGACAGCGGAATCAAACACGCCGGTATGGCCGACCATATCGCAGTTGGCAAAGTTCAGTATGATCACATCGTACTTGCCGCTCTCAATGCGGGCCTTGCACTCGTCAGCAACCTCCGGGGCGCTCATCTGGGGTTTCAGGTCATAGGTGGGCACATCCTTCGGGCTGGGGATCACCTTGCGGTCCTCGCCCTCATAGGGGGCTTCCACACCGCCGTTGAAGAAGAAGGTCACATGGGCGTACTTCTCGGTCTCGGCAATGCGCAGCTGGGTCTTACCGTTCTTGGAAAGATACTCGCCCAGAACGTTGCTCAGCTCAACCGGCGGGTAGGCAACTTCGCAGTTGGGCATGGTAGCATCATACTCGGCCATGCAGACATAGTGAACCTGCTTGCGGCCGCCGCGGCGCTCAAAGCCGGTAAAGGCATCATCGCAGAAAATGCGGGTCATCTGGCGGGCACGGTCGGGGCGGAAGTTCATGAAGATGATGGTATCGCCATCCTCCACGCGGCCACCCTCACAGGTAACGGCGGGGATCACGAATTCATCCGTCTTGCCGTCCGCATAAGAAGCCTCAATGGCCTCCTGTGCATTGGCGGCATGGTTGCCCTCGCCGTAAACAAAAGCGGCATAAGCCTTTTCTTCACGGTCCCAGTTGTTGTCACGGTCCATAGCATAGTAACGGCCGCTGACACTGGCGATGGTGCCAATACCCAGCTCGTCCAGCTTGGCCTGCAGGTCAGCCAGGAATCCCTTACCGGAATGGGGGTCGGTATCACGGCCGTCCATGATGCAGTGCAGATAAACCTTGGTTGCGCCCATATGCTTGGCCATTTCCAGCACGCCGAACCAGTGATCGGCATGGCTGTGAACGCCGCCGGTACCAACCAGGCCCATCAGGTGGATGGCCTTGCCGGCATCAATGGCAGCTTTCATGTTCTTGACCAGCACGGGGTTCTTGAACATTTCGCCGTCCTTGATAGACTTGGTGATCAGGGTGAGCTGCTGGTACACGATGCGGCCAGCACCCATGTTGGTATGGCCAACTTCAGAGTTGCCCATCTGGCCATCTGGCAGGCCGACAGCCATGCCAGATGCGTTGATGGTGGTCATAGGGTAATTTTTCATCAGTGCATCCAGATGCGGCTTGTTGGCAGCAACAACGGCGTTGCCATAGGTTTCGTCCGGGGTCCAGCCGAAGCCGTCCATGATGCAGAGCATTACAGGTTTCTTTGCCATTGATTGGTTCTCCCTTAGTTTTAGTTAGGGCAACACCGCATAATTCTAAGTGCCGATACGGCGAGCGAGGTGCGGCAGCTGCTAGGCCAAAAGCGCAGATAATACTGGATGTCTTATCGAGCATTTTGGCAACGCAGATGCCGTGCCGCAGCCGTCGGAGCGGTGCTTAAGCCGTAAGGCGGGAATTGTGCGGTGTTGCCTTAGAAGTTAGGAGGGAGGAGTTAGGAGTTTGTGGTGGACAAAGGCTCGTTACGCATCCCACCGTAGGGGGCGCACAGAATAATAGATACCATTTTGGTGCCACACTTGGCTTCCCTTGAGGGAAGCTGTCTGCGCAGCAGACTGAAAGGTGGTTCCATCGGCTCAAGCCTTTCCGGTTCAGCCAATTCCTAATTTCTCATTCCTAATTGCTCATTCATTCTCAGCCTTTGGTAGCAGCTTCCACGATAACAGCAAACTGGTCTGCTTTCAGGGATGCGCCGCCGATCAGGCCGCCGTCAACATCGGGCTTTGAAAGCAGTTCCTCTGCGTTTTTGGGGTTCATGCTGCCGCCGTACTGAACGGTCAGTGCCTTGGCGGCGTCAGCGCCGTACAGCTCGCCAACCACCTTGCGGATGGCTGCGCAGACTTCCTCAGCCTGGTCAGCGGTAGCGGTCTTGCCGGTGCCGATGGCCCAGATGGGCTCGTAAGCGATAACAACGTTCTTCAGCTCGTCAGCGGTCACGCCGTTCAGAGCGATCTTGACCTGCATGCGGATCAGCTCTTCGGTCACGCCCTGTTCGCGCTGGGTCAGGCTTTCGCCCACGCAGATGATGGGCTTCAGGCCGCCGGCCAGTGCAGCCTTGGCGCGCTTGTTGACGGTTTCATCGGTTTCAGCAAAATACTGGCGGCGCTCGCTGTGGCCAACCACAACGTACTCAACGCCCAGGTCGGTCAGCATGTCAGCGCTGATCTCGCCGGTAAAAGCGCCGGATTTTTCAAAGTGAACGTTCTCAGCGCCAACATGGATGTTGGTGCCCTTGGTTTTGGCAACGGCGGTCACCAGGTCGGTGAACGGCACGCAGATCACAACTTCGCAGCCTGCATCCTTAACAGCGGGGATCAGGGCGTCAATCAGTTCAGCAGCCTCGGTAGCAGTCTTGTTCATTTTCCAGTTACCGGCAATAATTGCCTTACGGTTCTGTTTATCCATGATAAAAACTCCTTCTTATTAACTACTTATTTGCTTGCGTGGATTTTCTTTGTTGTCTACCATGCGGGCTACATAACAAAAAGAGCGCAGCGGCTAAGCCGCCGCGCTCCTGCGGTTTTTTAATTATGCGTTCTGGATAACGGCAATGCCGGGCAGCTCTTTGCCTTCCAGGTATTCCAGGGAAGCACCGCCGCCGGTGGAGATGTGGGTCATCTTGTCGCCCAGGCCCATCTGCTGCACAGCAGCTGCAGAATCGCCGCCGCCGATCACAGTGGTAGCGCCGCTTTCAGCCATAGCCTTGGCAACAGCCAGGGTGCCGGCTGCCAGGGTCGGGTTTTCGAACACGCCCATGGGGCCGTTCCAGACAACGGTCTTAGAAGCTTTGACGGCATCAGCAAACAGCTTCATGCTCTCGGGGCCGATATCGCAGCCTTCCATGTCAGCCGGGATTGCGGTAACGGGAACGATCTTAACTTCGACAGGTGCGTCGATGGGATCGGGGAAGTCAGCAACGCAGGCAGCGTCAACGGGCAGCAGCAGCTTAACGCCCTTTTCCTGTGCCTTAGCCATCATTTCCTTGCAGTAGTCGATCTTGGAATCGTCAACCAGGCTCTTGCCGATCTCATAGCCCTGTGCCTTCAGGAAGGTGTAGGCCATGCCGCCGCCGATGATCAGGGTATCGACCTTTTCCAGCAGGTTGGAGATAACGTTCAGCTTATCAGCAACCTTAGCGCCGCCCAGAATAGCGGTGAAGGGGCGCTCCGGGTTGTTGACGGCGTTGCCCAGGTACTTGATTTCCTTTTCCATCAGGTAGCCAACAGCGGTATCCTTAACATAGTTGGTCACACCTGCGGTGGAGCAGTGTGCACGGTGGCAGGAGCCGAAAGCATCGTCAACGTAAGCGTCAGCCAGGCTGGCCAGCTCTTCGCTGAAGGTGTCGATATTCTTGGTTTCTTCCTTGCGGAAACGGGTGTTCTGGAGCAGAACAACATCGCCGTTGCCCATGGTGGCAACAGCAGCCTTGGCCTGGTTGCCAACAACGTTGTCGTCATCAGCAAAGGTAACCGGCTGGCCCAGCTTTTCGCTCAGGCGAACAGCAACGGGAGCCAGGCTGAACTTGGCTTCGGGGCCGTTCTTCGGCTTGCCCAGATGGCTGCACAGGATAACCTTTGCGCCGTCAGCGATCAGCTTTTTGATGGTCGGCAGAGCCGCATTGATGCGGTTGTCGTTGGTGATCACACCGTCCTTCATCGGAACATTGAAATCGCAGCGGACAAGCACGCGCTTGCCAGCGTAGTTTTCGTCATCAATCGTCTTTTTGCCCAAACCCATGGTAAAAAACTCCTCTCGGTAATTTATATTAGCCTTGTGCTTTGGTACTGTTTGGCGCAGGGGGCAGACAGCCCCTTTTGCCCTGCCTATATTATACGCAGAATCTGCGGTTTGCGCAAGGGGTATTTGACACATTATTAACAAAATCCCTCAAAAAAATACCACCCGCCACGCCATGCCTTTTGGGCAGTTTGCAGCAGGCAGGTATTTTTTTGCGGTTTGCCGGGTTCCGGTACGGCTTTATTTTACAGGCCCTGCACCAGAATAAACACGATCAGCAGCGGTAGCACCACGCTGAAATACGGCTTGAACCACCGCGGCAGGTGCAGGCCCTTGCCGGTATTGGCTTCGGTTAAGTAGTTATCAAAGCCCCAGCCCCACCTGGTTACGCAGAACAGCAGGTAGATCAAGCTGCCAATGGGCAGCAGCAGGTTGCTGACCAAAAAGTCCTCAGCATCCAGCACGGTGCTGCCGGGACCCATGGGCTGCACACCGCTCCACAGGTTAAAGCCCAGAATGCAGGGCACGCTGGCCAGCAGGATGAACACCGTTCCAACGGCACAGGCGCGTTTCAGGCTCCAGCCAAAGCTTTCCTGCAGGCAGGCCAGAATGTTCTGGAACACAGCAATGATGGTAGAAAAGCTGGCAAAGGTCATAAATACAAAGAACAGTGTACCCCACAGGCGGCCGCCCGCCATATTGGCAAATACATTGGGCAGGGTGATAAAGATCAGCTTGGGGCCTGCATCCGGGCTGACCCCGTAAGAGAAGCAGGCCGGGAAGATGATCAGGCCGGAACAGATGGCCACGCAGGTATCCAGCGCGCAGATGCGCAGGGACTCGCCCGCCAGGGTATAATCCCGGCTCATGTAGCTGCCAAAGATTTCCATAGCGCCAACGCCAAGGCTGAGGGTAAAGAACGCCTGGTTCATGGCAGCCACAATGACATTGCCAATGCCCATTTCGGCGGCACGGTTCCAGTCCGGCAGCAGGTAGAACGCCAGGCCCTCGCCCGCGCCGGGCAGCACAAAGCTGTGCACAGCCAGAACCAGGATCAGCACAAACAGCGCGCCCATCATCCATTTGCCAATGCGTTCAATGCCGTTCTGCAAACCGCGGCTGCAGACAAAAAAGCCCAGCAGCACGGTAATGGCCATCCAGACGATCTGCTCGAACGGGTCGGCCAGCAGGTCGGCGTACACGCCGCTGACGGCATCGGCGGCCAGGCCAGTGAATGTACCCTTGACAAACCGGAAGAAATAGGCCAGCATCCAGCCGCTGACGGTGGTGTAATACATCATCAGCACGCAGCAGCCAATCAGGCAGGCCCAGCCGTGCAGGTGCCACTTGCTGCCTTTGGGTTCCAGCGCACGGTAGGCTGTGCCCGCGCTGCCGTGGCCCGCACGGCCAACAGCCAGTTCCATGGTAAGCACCGGTGCTCCCATCAAAACCAGGAACAGCAGGTAGAACAGCACAAATACGCCGCCGCCATACTGGCCCGTTACGGTTGGGAAGCGCCACACATTGCCAATGCCGATGGCGCAGCCTGCGCTGACCATCAAAAAGCCAATGCGTGAAGCAAATGATTCACGTTTCAATCTCAACATCCTCCCTCATTGTAAGCAGCGGCAGGTAGTTGCCGCATGTCAAAAAGCATTGTTGGGGCGCGGTCAGCGGGCGTACATCATGCTCCCATCACCCCCGCGCAACATCACTTTTCAACGCCCGGTAACCACTGCCGGCTGCTTACACAGCAATGTTATTATTATACGTTCCCCGGCACGGCAGTTCAAGAGGGCAGGCCCTCCCATCCACTCCGGCATTTTTTACAAAAAACAGCCTGTTTTCATGTACAGGATGGCGGTTTGCCATCCTCCGCCCCTTCGGGTGGTTCAGATTTTGCCTCGGGCAATCCTGGTATTATCCTGGGTGCGGTCGCGCAGGGCTTCAACCGGATGGGGCTTTTCTTCAAAGCGGTAGTCCTTGCCGCTGGTGCCAATGTGCTCTTCAATCACCTGGTGGCTGGCCACGCGGGCAGCATCCGGGCAGACGGCAGCCTGGTAAGCATAGTAGGGTGCATCTTTGGTCAGGGTCTCCACCGGAATGGCGGGGTCATCCTGCACAGCGGTGTTCAAAATGGTGGTTTTGAGCACCTTGCGCAGATATTCTTTCTGGGGGCCAAAGCGCAGCAGTTCCGGGAAAGTCCCATCCGGGATGATCTGGCAGGCTTCCTTGCCCTCGTACTGTTTCAGCAGGGCTTCGGCGGCATGCAGGTGGCTGCACTCCTGCTCAAAATGCTGCTCCCAGATCTTTTTAATACGCAGGTCGGTTTCATCCTCCACGCAGGACCAATAAAGGTAGCACTCGGTATATTCATGCAGCAGCAGGTTTTCCAGCCAAGTCATGCCGGGGTCCAGCAGAGCGCCGTACTGGGTCACATGCTGTTCTTCGATCATGCCGATCTCCTGGTACAGCCTGCGGCCAAGGTCACTGTCATAAAAGGTGCCGATGTTCATATAATAGTTCATCGTCTGCTGTTCGGCGGCGGTGATAATGGCGGCGTTCAGCTTGGTGATGGGGGCTGCCGTGGCCGCGCTGATGGGCTTGCGCACGCTGTCCCGCGGGTGGCGGTGCTCCGCAATGGTAGGGCGGCCGGGCATGATCTCGGTATAGCAGCCCACCAGCCGCTCGGCGTGGATGCCGCGTTCCAGTTCCAGCAGATCCGCATAGCGGTACAGGTGGTCAAAATCCTCCAGCAGAGCCAGGTTCATCACCTGCACCACATAGGCGTCCGGCTCCCGCTGGGCCAGAATAGCCGTCAGGTCCACGGCCAGCTGCTCGTACCCGATGGTGGTTTCCAGAATACTTTCGTCGATCGGCTTTAAGCAGGCAATGCGCTTTTGCTGTTGCTGCTCGGTGCGGCGCAGCACGGCAAGTTCCCGGCGCAGGTCGTTGTTGGTGCAGTGGCGGTGGAACTGGTGGGAGAACCAGTTGGCCTCGTACTCGGTGCCGTTCATTAAAATAATACGCAGCCGGGTGTAGGGGTCCACCTCGTTTTTGTCATAGGGGCGGGGGTAAAGTTTCTGCCAGTCCATATAGTAGCGGTCGGCGGGTTTGGTTTTTACCTCAAAGGGGTTCATTTTTGCAGGCATATACAGTGCTCCTTTCGTCATCGGGGTTCTTTGTTCAGTATGCCCACAAATGGGCGGCAATACACAAAAAGCCCCCGGCAGAGCGTAAAATACTCTGCCGGGGGCCGTGGTTTTAGGGTTAAGCCAACATCAAGCTAAGCTGTTACGCTTAGGGCAATACCGCATAATTCTAAGTGCCGATACGGCGAGCGAGGTGCGGCAGATGCTAAGCCAAAAGCGCAGATAATACTGGATGCTGCAAAGGTGAGCGCCGCCAGTGGCGGAAACAGCGAACCGAAGCAGGGGCAGCGGTCGCAGAGTGCGAGGGGCTTTTGCCCCCGAAGCACGATGCGGGTACCGCAACCCGACATTATCGAGCATTTTGGCAACGCAGATGCCGTGCCGCAGCCGCCGGAGCGGTGCTTAAGCCGTCAGGTGGGAATTGTGCGGTGTTGCCTTAGTTCTTGTACTTGAAGTACTCAACCAGGGTGCGGTAACGGAAGTTGCCGCCATCGGTGTAGGTAGCAAAGGTACGGGTCAGATTGTTGCTGCTGTTCATACCCATGCTTTCCTGGTTGGTGTAAGAGATGCGCTGGTTGTTCTGGCGGATCTCGACAACTTCATCGTTCTGGAACTTGATGGAAGCGCTGGTGATCTTGTCATCGGTGACAAATTTACCGCAATGACGGTCGAACAGCGGGTTGCCAGCGCCAATATTGTTATCGCTGGAGAGTCTGAGCACGTTAGAATAGCCGTTGGAGTTGCCGCTGTTGGTCCAGCCGGCCAGGTGGCCGTTGCTGTCATAGCTCCAGGTGTCAGTACGCACGGTCTTGTTGCTGCTGTTCACAATGGTCATCTTGGTGTAACGGTTACGGCTGCCGCTGCTGGTCAGGTTGACGATGCAGGTAACTTTGTTCTGGCCGTTGTATTCCCAGAACTTGGAAACGCTGCCCAGGCTGTCCCACTCTTTGGCAGTCCAGTAGCTGTACAGGTACCAGCCGCCATTGTAGCGGTAAACGGAGATCTTGGCAAAGCGGTTGCTTTTATCATACTCATAGCGATACTCGTAAGAGTAGTTGTCGTTGCCGTACTCGCGGTGGGTATGCTTGGTCAGCATGCCGTTGTATTCATAATAGAAGTCGTCCTGAACCTGCAGGTTGCCGGACTTATCGCGGCGCTGCTCTTTCAGCAGGCGGCCCTGTGCATCGTAATCGGTGGTCAGGGTATTCATCACGCTGCCGTCAGCATAGTAGTTGGTGCGCTTGATCTCGCGGTACTTGGTCACATCCACGTTGGTGGACTGCAGAATGCCGGTGTTGTAATCAAACACGCAGGTAATGCCGTCGATCACAACGGTGCCCTTTGCCATAGCGCCGGTGATGAGGTCAAAGTAATAAGTACCCTGAGAGTTGGTATCCCAGCCCTTGATCATATGGCCGTTGGCATCATAGCGAACCCACTTGCCGCCGTTGGAGTCCTGATAGACATCCTTGCTGACAGCCATTGCGCCGTTATTGACGGAATCCAGCCAGTACCAGGCATCGCTCTTGGGGTCATAGATTTCCTTGCCGCGGCCAGTGGTGCCCTGGCGCTTGCCGCCTTCGTACCAGAACTTGTCGCCGTTGATGTTGACCCACTGCTTATCCAGGCCAATGCCTGTGGTGGTATCAAATGCGCAGGGAATGCCGTCTATCGTACACATCCCCTTTACCATAGCACCAGTCACGAGATCGAAGTAGTAAGTACCCTTCTCGTTGGTATCCCAGCCCTTGACCATATGGCCGTTGGCATCGTAACGCACCCACTTGCCGCCGTTGGAGTCCTGATAGACGTCCTTATTGGTGGTCATAGCGCCGCCCTGAACAGCATCCAGCCAGTACCAGGCATCGCTCTTGGGGTCATAGATTTCCTTGCCGCGGCCAGTGGTGCCCTGGCGCACGCCGTTTTCGTACCAATACCAGGGGCCGCCGGGGTATTCCTGATACCAGCCGTTCTCCGGCGGTGCATCATAGGTAGCGGCGTCCTCTTTCACGTTGTCCTCTGCCGGTTCAGCGTCAACTTTCGGTTCCTCGGTGGCTGCGGTTTCCGGGGTAGCAGTTTCCACCACTGCAATGCTTGCAGCGGTTTCAGCCTGCGGGTTCGGCTCCTGTGCAAAAACGGGCAGTGCCATAGCGGACACCATTGCCAGCGCCAGCAGGAATGCGGTGATTTTTTTCTTCTGCATGTTCCGTTCGTTCCTCCTTATAAATGGGCGTACCCGGGGATTTTCCGGCTGCACCCGGCAGCCTGTTCGGCCGCGCGTTGCTTTTTTAATCAAATGCGGCCGGGCCGAAAAATCAACCATAAACCGCGATTTCATTTATTATACCACACGCCAAAAAATTCCACAACATTTTCACCATTTTCGAATTGTAAAAATTCAGGGCGAGTTTTTGGTTTTTTTACCCGGTTTATCATTTTCTAAAAATCGTTATCCCGTCAGGTTAGCGGGCGCACAATGGGCGTTCCAACGGGTAAGAGGCAGGTTAAATGGTGGTAGTGCATTATAAAGGCAATACCGCACAATTCTAAGTGCCGATACGGCGAGCGAGGCACGGCAGCTGCTAAGCCAAAAGCGCAGATAATACTGGATGCTGCAAAGGTGAGCGCCGCCAGTGGCGGAAACAGCGAACCGAAGCAGGGGCAGCGGTCGCAGAGTGCGAGGGGCTTTTGCCCCCGAAGCACGATGCGGGTACCGCAACCCGACATTATCGAGCATTTTGGCAACGCAGATGCCGTGCCGCAGCTGCCGGAGCGGTGCTTAAGCCGCTAGGCGGGAATTGTGCGGTGTTGCCTAAAGAGAACGGCCCGTGGGGAACGGTCCTGACCGTTCCTCACAGAGCATTTCAGAGGCCAGCCGGAGATGGGTGCTCCCTCCGCCGCAGATTTGCCTTATTGCACATTGCAGATTCATGATGGCCCTAAAACCTGATTTGTAGGGGCCGCTGCTTGCATCGTCCCGCATATCAGGCCCGCTTTTTACAATTTCATTACTACGCGCTGCATAGGGAACCGCCCCTCAGAGGGAAGCCAATTTCCTATTTGAGTTTTCATCAAAGCACCTTACGTTGGGTCGTTTTAAGCGCCTCACTCGATCACAATCCCCGTTCCATCCAGTAACCTTACCACATCAGGAAAGCTGAACCTTGCGCCTTTCAACTTGTTGGTCTCCAAATCAATGGCGTATTCTTCGGCGGTGCGCAGGTCGGCTTTTTGCAAATCGCAGCGGGTGAACCGGGTTCCGCCCAGCCGCACGCCGTAAAAGCTGGCCCCGGCAAGGCGGGTATCATCAAAGGTGCATTGCTGCAGTTCCGCCCCGGTCCAGTCAAAGCCGTTCAGTGCCATGCCGGAAAAATCATTGTAGCGGAACGCGCAGTTTTTGATTTTGCCAAACGGCTGGAACACCCCGCTTTTGCCCTGCAGCCCGCCCCACGCCATGGAGCGGAACGCACTGTTCAGCAGCCAGGCATCTTTCATGGTGGTAAAGCTGAACACCACGCCGGAAAAATTGCAGTGGTCAAAGGTACAGGCGTTGAAGCGGCAGTTCTGCACCCGCGTGCCCAGCCAGCGGCAGTGGTCAAACACACAGTCCTCGAACTCAGCGTTTTCCAGCAGCTCGCCGGGGTCATAATTGGCAAAGGTCTCCCCTTGATAAAATCGGCGTTCCGCCATCAAAACTCCTCCTTGTGCTGTTGGAAAAACTCAAAGGTATCCCGCACGCTTTCCAGCTCGGTCCAGCGGCGGGTGCGCACCGGGTCACTGTCCAGATCATAAATGCGGGCACCGGGGATTGCCAGCAAAAACGGCGAATGGGTGGCCAGCACAAACTGGCAGCCGTAAAACCGGGCCGAATCTGCCAAAAAATCCGCCAAAGCGATCTGCCGCGCGGCGGAAAGGCTGTTTTCCGGTTCATCCAACAGATAAAGGGCATCCCCGCGCAGTTTTTCCTGGAACATCAAAAAGGCGCTTTCGCCGTTGGAGTGGGTGCGGATGTTGGGAGACAAAATTTTGCGCGCCACCTGAGATTTGGAATAGCGCCGTGTCGCGCTGACCTGCTTGAGCCGGTCATAATCCTCCATGCTGTGCATCTGGAATTTGGCGGTGCGGGCCTCGGTGTATTCATCAAACAGGCTGCCGCGGCGGGTATCAATGTTATCGTTGATGGCGCGCACATCCAACATATAGTCAAACACATCGTCGCTGGTCAAAATCAGGCTGCCCGCCGGGATGGCGTGCAGGGTGTGGAACTGGCACAGGGAGACATAATCCGGGAAGAAATCACTGCGGTTATACTGTGCCCCGCGCTGCAGGCGCAAAGCGTCCGCCATCACGTTGAGCGCTGTGGTTTTGCCGGAGCCGTTGCCGCCGTACAAAATGGTCACATCCGCCAGGTCCAGTGCTTTCAAGCCCCGGCCCGCAAACAGGCCAAAGGGGTAGAAAGAATCATAGCAGGTCATTTTGGCCCGCGGCGACTCGGCAAGGTAGTTAGCCTCGCTGTTTTGGCTGGGAAAATAAAATTCCGAAAGATAGATCACATCTCTCTCCTCCATTCCGGCTTCTTTCTCAAATTATACCATGCCGCCGGGTAAAGGCAAATGCCTTACATACAGGCAGCGGTTTTGGGGATACGGCAAAGATTTTGCGGGTCAAAAATAAAAGCATGTGCACCCGCCCTCCTCGAAAACCCAAAATTTTCGATTTGTTTTGTCATGCACATGCTTTTGTGTTATCTGATGATACGCTGCGGTTTATGCCGGGTGGCACCGGAGCGCCGGAAATTCAGCCTGTTTTTTATAAACACAGCCGAATTTTTGCCGTACAGCCGGTACAGATTATTTCTTCTGAACGTACTTGAGGCAGTCCAGCATAACAGCAACCAGAATGATGATGCCGGAGAACACGAACTGCAGGTTCGTATCAATACCCAAAGTGGTCAGAGAGTAAGTCAACGCGGTGAAGATGAACACACCGACAACCACGCCGGAAATCTTGCCGATACCGCCGGTGAAAGAAACGCCGCCCACAACGCAGGCCGCGATGGCGTCCATTTCCCAGCCCTGACCATATGCAGCGGAACCGGAGCCCACCATACGGATGCATTCCAGCCAGGAGCCGAAGCCATACAGAATGCCTGCCAGAATAAACGCGCCTACCGTAACGCGGAATACCGAGATGCCGGAAACAGCAGCAGCTTCGGCGTTGCCACCGACTGCGAACAGGTTTTTACCAAAGGTCGTCTTGTTCCAGATGAACCACACAATGATCACAGCTGCGATAGCCCACAGGATAATGGTGGGGAAACCGCCAATCTTGGGGATGATCATGCTGGGGATGTTGCCTTCGATACCGCCAAAGGAAACACCCTTGGTTGAATAGGTGACCAAGCCAAAAATGACCAGCATGTTCGCCATCGTAGAAATGAATGGGTGCATTTTGAACTTGGCTGTAAAGAAACCTGCGATGGTGGTAAAGACTGTGCACAGGACAATGCAGACAATCAGCGCCAAAATAACGCGTGCAACGACCGGCAGCCCGGTAAAATCAAACACATGGCCAAAAACCGCACCGGTGTTGATTCCCTTGTGCATAATGATGGTAGCGGCAGTCATGCCCATACCAACCATACGGCCAATGGACAGGTCCGTGCCGGCCAGCAGGATCAGCCCGGCAACGCCCAAAGCCAGGAACATGCGCGGCGAAGCCTGCTGCAGAATGTTCAAAATATTGTTGACGGTAAGCAGCGGCACTTTCTTGCCGAACTGGGCAATCAGGCACAGTATAATAAAGATGATAACGATTGCAATGTACAGACCGTTGCGCAGCAAAAAGTCACGGCGATTAAATGTGTACTTGTAGTTTTCCCACTTTTGCGCCAGAGACTCGCCAACCGTAAACTTGGACAGGCGCAGCATATCGATCAGGTGATATTTGTAATCAAACGCGGCATGCCGGCGGTCCTTGATTGCCTGGCAATCCTTATCCAACTGCATTTTGGCGTCGAACAGGCGGTTCTTGTGGACATACTTTTCGTCCTTGATTTCCTGCTGATTGCTCAGCTTGGAAAGCGCCGTCTCGTGTTCCTTTTTCAGCTGTTCTACAGTTGCCTGATATTTCTGCTGGGCTTGTACCTTTTCCTGCTTGCAGCTGGCCACCACCGCCTGGTAATAGTCGCTGTCATAATGGGCTTTCAAATAGGCTTCGGCATCAGCGATCAGCTTGTTGATCTGGCCCTTGTTTTTTTCTTCAACTGCCTTGGCCGCTGCCAATTCAGCCTTCAGTTTGGTCTCACGTTCCGTTTTTTCCTGCGCGGTATAGATGCGGTCGCGCTTCAGGTTATCCAGCTCATTCTGGATATTGACAGCTTTTTCAGTACCGTCAGTACGAAGTTCATCGATCTGCGCCTGGATTTTCCCAACATATTCATCGATTGGCTGGCGAAGCTTGGCTTCCTGCTCCGCCGAAAGAATTTTTGAAGTTTGTGTTGCAGTTGCCATAGATCATTATCCCCCATTACAGGTATTTTGCGCTGAGTCTCAAAAGCTCTTCCTGATTTGTTTCCTTGGTATTCACAATGCCGGAAAGATGTCCGTTGGACATAACGCCGATCCGGTTGGTGATACCCAGAATCTCAGGCATTTCAGAGGAAACAACAATAACCGTCTTTCCCTGTTTGGCCATCTTGATGATCAGCTCATAGATTTCGTACTTTGCGCCAACGTCTATACCGCGCGTAGGTTCATCCATCATAAAGACCTGGGGTTCGCGTTCCAGCCATTTGCCAAAAATGACCTTTTGCTGGTTGCCGCCGGACAAACTGGTGATCATATCGTCAGGTCCCATGCACTTGGTGTGCATGACCTTGATCTCCTTGCTTGTGGCTTTTACCATTTTGGGCATTGACAGCCCAAGGCCACCTTTGTACTGGTCCAGGTTGGCAATGGTAGTATTGAATGTCAAATCGCTCTTCAGGAACAGACCGTTTGCTTTGCGTTCCTCGGTAATCAGGGCAAATCCATGCTCGATCGCTTCGTGGGCATTGTTGAAGTTCATCAGGTGGTCGCGGAAATACACACGCCCTGCCGCACGGGTACGCACGCCGAAAATGGTTTCCAGCAGCTCTGTACGTCCGGCGCCCACCAGGCCATACAGACCAAAAATTTCGCCCTCGCGCACATCAAAGCTGATATCCTGCAGATAAGGCGCATATTTGGTGGACAGATGCTGGATGGACAAGATCGGATCCCCGGGGATATTGTCCACCGGCGGGAAGCGGCTTTCCAGCGAACGGCCAACCATGGCGGTGATCAGCTCGCCCATGTTGGTGTCCTTGCTGTCCTTGGTCATAACCAGGTTGCCGTCACGCAGAACCGAAATCTGGTCACAAATTTCAAAAATTTCGTCCATCTTATGTGAGATGTATATCAGCGCAATGCCCTGTTCTTTCAGCATGCGCATCATCTCAAAGAGTTTATTCACTTCCTGCACCGTCAGCGAAGAAGTCGGCTCATCCAGAACGATGACCTGGGCATTGTAAGAGATGGCTTTGGCAATTTCACACATCTGCCGCTGCGAAACCGACATATTGCGCATGGGCTGGGTCAGATTGACAGTCATGCCCAGCTTGCGGAACAGATCGGCTGCTTTCTTCTTCATCTGCCCTTCGTCAACCACGCCCATAGAGTTGACCGGGTACCGCCCCAGGAACAGGTTATCAATCACACTGCGCTCCAGGCACTGGTTCAGTTCCTGATGCACCATTGCAATTCCGTTTTCCAGCGCGTCTTTCGGGCCGGAAAAATTGATCTCCTTGCCATTGAGGAAAATCTTGCCCTCATCCTTTTGATAAGTACCGAACAGACATTTCATCATGGTAGACTTACCGGCGCCGTTTTCGCCCATAAGCCCCATAACTGTACCGCGTTTTACATCCAGATTGATATGATCAAGTACTCGGTTGCGGCCAAACGACTTGCACATACCGCGAATTGACAAGACAATATCGTCTTTCGCTTCTGCCATTCTCGTCACTCCCGTCTTGCAAATTGGCAAACTGCCCTACGGCTGCTCACCTGTTTTCATAAAAAAACGCTATTAGAGAAAACTTCATTCTCCCCTATGGAGAAATACATTCTCCCTAATAGCGTTGCCGTTACTTAACTGTCAGTTATTGCTGTTGCCGTTGGATCACTGGTTCAGCAGAGAAGTGTACGAAGCAGCGTTATCGGTCTTAACCATATTGATGGCAAAGGCATCGTATGCGCTGGGATTGCCCAGGCGGTTGGTGATGTTGGCCTCGGTCTGGCCGTCGCCGCCGATGTAGTCAATCTTCAGGTTCAGCAGATCATCATATTTCTCCAGCAGGGGCTGGTAAGTAGCGCTCAGGAAGTTATCCGCGGAGTTGTAGATATCCAGCCAAACGCTCTTTTCCGGGCTGGTAGTGGCATCCAGCTGGTTGGAAACAGGCCCATACGGCTTGGTAGAGTCGGTGAAGTCCGTGTAGTTGTCTGCCGTGACTGCCACGTTCAAAGCATAGTAGGAACGCTCGTCCTCATTGTAATAGTAAACATCGCTGCTCAGGACATTGCCTGCGGCATCCGGAGTGGCAATACCGGTGTTGATGTCCACGCCGTCCAGCGCATTACGCAGCAGGCGCAGGGTCAGGTAGGCCTGCACGTCAGCGTGCTGGCTGATCGTTCCGCCGTAACCGTCGGCAATGGCAGCAACTGCGTCAGCGTTTGCATCGTAGCCAAAGGTGGGAACGCCATTTTCCTGCGACCAGGAGTTAAACATTGCCATGCCCATGCCGTCATTGTTGGAAATAACGATATCGATGGAATCTCCCAGAGAAGAAGCCCAGGCGCTGATGGCGTTGCTGGCGGTGCCGGCATCCCAGGTAGCGCCGGCGGAATTCTTCATTTCCTGAGAAGCAAGCTCACGAACGGCGAAAGTCGTGCCATCCACTTCAATGGTGCCGTCCTGAACCTGGGTAGCGGAACCATCCGCATTGGTACCGACAGGATCAGAAACAATGCCGCTGCTGCCTTCCACTGCGGTGCCCAAAGCGCTACGAACGCCACGGGTACGGGCAATCGAGTCATTATGGCCGATATCGCCGATTGCCAGAACATAGCCGATAACGCCATCGCCGTTGCGGTCGATGGTGTCAGCATGTGCTTTAATGTAATCTGCGATCATCTTGCCCTGCAGTTCAGCACCCTGGTTGGCATCGAAACCGACATAATAAGTATTGCCGTTAAAGTTCAGCGCTTCCGTATCCAGCTCGCCTGTGGTGCTGTTGGAAGGCTGACGGTTAAACCACACCAGCGGCTTATCCTTATTTTCAACGGTACCGCTTTCAGCAGCCGTAGAGGTAGCTGCCGAAGTATCGGTAGATGTGCTTTCCGTGGATGTTGCGGCACTGGAGGCACTGGATGCACTACTGCCGCAGGCAGCCAGGCTCAAGGTCATTGCAGCTGCCAAGGTCAACGCTAATGTTTTTTTCATAATGGTTCTCCTTCTTTATAGGTCGGGATGCTGCTTTCGCTCCCGCTCATTGTTTTTATGGTATAGCAAAACCGGAGGAAAAGCAAGGCGCATTTTGACTAAAATAGTTGCAGAATTTTGTACGCATTTGGCATATTGCAACATCTTTGTGTTCTGTTTTTGTATGTTACGCCCATTCCGGCTGCATTTTTCCCTGCAACGCCATGTCACAGTGCTGTACCCGCATTTCATATATTCCACCCGGCAGCAGAGTATCCTGTATGTTCCCGCACCATTTATATATTAATATTCAATACTATACCTGATTTT